>Ga0194132_10011463_pt1 | contig 11405 bp, 11 predicted proteins | sample TA2KigOf80mmetaG_FD_148612 | JGI IMG/M metagenome (GOLD analysis project Ga0194132, IMG submission 148612) | Freshwater microbial communities from Lake Tanganyika, Tanzania - TA2015054 Kigoma Offshore 80m | ecosystem: Environmental > Aquatic > Freshwater > Lake | place: Tanzania: Lake... | reverse complement strand
CTGCGCCGCGCCGCGCACAAGGCGATCGCCGGCGTCTCGGCCGATATCGAGGCCTTCCATTTCAACAAGGCGGTGGCGCGGCTCTACGAGCTCGCCAGCACAATCGACGCGGCCAAGGCCGCCGACGACAGCGCCCGCTGGGCCAAACGCGAGGCGCTGGAGATTTTCGTGCGCCTGATGGGGCCGATGACACCGCATCTCGCCGAGGAGCTGTGGCAGGCGCTGGGCCACGAGACATTGCTCGCCGACGCGCCATGGCCTGTCGCCGAGGACGCCTTGCTGGTCGACGACACGGTGACGGTGGCGGTGCAGCTCAACGGCAAGCTGCGCGGCACGCTGCAACTACCCAAGGACATCGACAAGTCGGCCGCCGAGAAGGCCGCCCTGGCGCTGCCCGAGCTGGCGCGCGGCCTCGACGGCAAGATGCCGAAGCGGGTGATCGTCGTGCCCAATCGCATCGTCAACGTCGTGGTGTAAGTCGTTCGGGGCGAGGTGTCCGTGAAGATCGAGCCGCGCCAAGTCGACGCCTTCCTGAAGAAGCCGGATCCCAAGATCCGCGGCGTCGTGGTCTACGGTAACGACGACGGCCTGATCGCCGAGCGCGCGCTCGCGCTGGCCCACACCGTGTGCGACGACATGAAGGATCCGTTCCGCGTCGTCGACATCGCAGGCGACGCGCTGAAGGCCGATCCGGCGCGACTGGCCGACGAGTTCGGCGCCATGTCGCTGATGGGCGGCCGGCGCGTCATCCGCGTGCGGCCGGCCGGCGAGGAGACGGTGGCGGCGCTGGAGAACCTGGTCGGGGCGGCGGCCGGCGACGCGTTGATCGTGATCGAAGGCGGCAACCTCACGCCGCGCTCGGGCTTGCGCGCGCTGGCCGAGACCGAGGCCTGCCTGGCGGCGCTGCCCTGCTACATGGACAACGAGGCGGCTCTCGAGGGTCTGGTCCAGGACGCCGCCCGCGCCCGCGGGCTCGGCGTCGAGCCCGAGGCGCTCGACTGGATCGTCGAACGGCTGGGCGGCGATCGCGGCCAGAGCCGCAGCGAAGTCGACAAGCTGCTGCTCTACAAGGAAGGCGACGGCACCACGACGGTGTCGCTCGACGATGCCCTGGCGGTGCTGGGCGACACGGCGGCGATCGGCATCGACGATGTCGTGGCCGCCACGTTCGACGGCGAGCTGGTCACGCTCGACCGCGCGCTCGACCGCACCTTCGCCGAGGGCGGCAACGCCGTGCAGCTGGTGCGTGCCCTGCAGCGCCATGCCGACCAGCTCCATCTCGTCTCCGGCCATGCCGCGGCAGGTGGCAACCTCGAAGCCGCGATGTTCAAGGCGCGCGGCCTGCCGCGCGGCGGGCGAGTGCGGCAGCGCTTCGAGCGCCACCTGCGCGCCTGGCCGCTCAGGCGTCTCGGCGATGCATTGCAGGCGATCCTCAAGGCCGAACAGGAGTGCAAGTCGACCGGCTATCCCGACGAGGCGATCGCGCGGCGGCTGTGCCTGGCGCTGGCGTCGTCGGCGCGCGGCACGCGGCGGCGGTAGATATCGGTTGCCGGTCAATCCTCCGGCGGCACGAACATGTAGCCCGCGCTGCGTACCGTGCGGATCGAGGTCGGATGCGCGGGATCGATCTCGACCTTGCGGCGCAGCCGCAGGATGCGGATGTCGATGGCGCGATCGAACGCCTCCATCTCGCGATGGCTGGTCGTTTCCAGCAGCCAATCGCGGCTGAGCGGCCGGTTGGGATTTTCGACGAACAATTTCAGGAGCTCGAATTCGCCGGCGCGCAGCGGCACGTCCTGGCCGTCGAGCGTCGTCATGGTGCGCGCCTGCAGGTCGAGCAGGCATTTGCCGATGCGCATGCGCGGACCGGGTGTCGCCGCTGTCGCGCCGCCGGCCCGCCGCAGCAGCGCTTTGATGCGGGCGAGCAGAGCGCGCGGTTCGTAGGGCTTGGCGATGTAGTCGTCGGCGCCGGTCTCCAGCCCGACCACCTGGTCGACCGTGTCGCCGCTCGCCGTCACCATGATGATACCGGTCTTGCGGCTGCGTTCGCGCAGAAAGCGCGCCAGCGCAAAGCCGTCCTCGCCGCCGGGCAGGCGCAGATCGAGCAGCGCCAGGGCCGGCGGGTCCTTTTCGACGAGCTTGCGCAAGGCAACGCCCGAGTCGACGCCGGAGGCGCGAAAACCGTTGTCGTCGAGAAAGTCGATCAGGGTCTCGCGTTGGAACTGCTCGTCCTCGACCACGATGACGTGCGGACGATTGTCTTTGGGCCGAGCTGCCATCGGGGCCAGCCTAGCCGCTCAGAACTTGAGCGACCAGCCCAACCGGGCGCTGTTCATCTCGAGCTGGCTCTCGCCTTCCCACAGCCGCGAATGCCGCAGCTCGATCGACAGGGTGCCGCCCGCCGTGGTCGCCAGCGCGTGGTTCAGCGCGAACGAGGCGACGCGCGCCTGCCCGGCGCCGACGCCGCTCCAGTCGTAGCCGAGCAGCCCGGCCGTGGCTGCGGCCTTGAAGCCTCCGTACTGCCAGGCGAGGCCGGCCATCGTGGTCTCGGTGACGTGCCGGCCGATGCCGGTGGTCTCGGTGTCGCGCGCGACATCGGCGATCAGGCCGAAGCCTCCGGCGGCGGTCATGCTGAACGACCGACTCTCGCCTCGTGGCGCTGGCTCCATGGCGAAGGCCGGCGAGGCGCCAAGGATGAAGAGAGCGAGCAGGGTCAAGGAGCGAAGCATCGGGACCATCCGTCTTGGATGAGCCCAGCATGGCGCTCTCCTGTATCGTCGCGACTGCGCGGCAGCGCCGATTTGTTTCGACGGTTTCGCGGCCCCGATCGCCTTTAACGCGGCGAGAGGGTGACGTGCTTTCCTACGGTGGAAGGTATGAAGTCAGTCATGCCAGCTGCCCGCCGGCCCGTTATCGTTCGCAAGGTGCGCCTCGGTGCCAAGGCGCAGGTCGTGCTGCCCAAAGAGGCACGATTGGCTCTCGGCCTGAAGCCCGGCGATAGCTTCGCCTTCTCCATCGAAGGACAGGATGTGCGTGTCGTCCGGACACCGACCGGCCGGTTCGGGCGCGCCGCCCTGCGCTGGTCGTGTCGAAGCCGCGCAGGCTACCCGTGTGGGCCGAATTGGGCTGACCGAGCGCGGCAGTGCTCCGAAGGTTCAGTCCTTCGAGCGATTGAACAGCACGGCGCCGTTCTGGCGGGCGAACTCTTCCGTGCAGACCGCCCCGGTGCGCCCCTTGAGCCTGGGGTACTTGGCCTCCAGCTCGGCCAGGGTCGTATTCTCCTTCACCCGCACGTGGTGCACGCACACCGCGCCGTCGGGCGTCCAGCCGGCCTCGAAGGCCTGCCCGGGATCGTTGTCGGGCTTCTGGATCTCGGCCACGTCGTAGACGTCGATCGCCATGCCGTCCCGGGTCCACGGCTTGCCGTCGCCGCCATAGTCGCCCCGCGCCATGCGCACACAGGCGGCATGGGCCGGGGCGAGGCTCTTGCCGTCCGACCCGATGGCCCACGGCCGAAAGCCGAAGCGCACGCACTTGCCCAGCGCCCCCGCCGAGCAGGTGAACTCCAGCCCGCCCGGACCCTGCAGCGGGAAGCCCTGGCGGCGGCCGTCCGGGCCGGGGCCGCACAGATTGGCCCAGCTACCGTCGGCCTGGCGGGCCTCGAAGGTATGCAGCCACACCGTGCCGGTCTTGTCCTCGGGATCGGCCTCGACCGCCGCGATGCGCACCTTGGCGGGCTCGCCCTCGAAGCGCACGTCGAGCACCGCCCCCACCAGGTCCTTGCTGCGCAAGGTCCGGCCGTCGCCCAGGCCGACCACGATCTCGGTGCCCTCGACGCCCAGCGAGCGGACGGTGGGAGCAGGCGAGGATTGCGCGAGGGCTTCGAACGCAGACGGCGCCCCTAAGAGGGCGCCGCCGATCGCGAGGCCGGCGAGGAACCGGCGGAGCATAATCTGATCTTAGCGCAGGCTGGCCGGCAGCTCGATGGCGTCGATAGCGACCGTCGAGGCGCCCATCGTCGTGCCCTGGAGGCTGAGGCCCTGGAGGCTGAGGCCGTTCATCTCGACGCCGTTGACGCCGGTGTAGCGCACGGCGTGGGCCGGGGCGGCGATGGCGGTGGCGATCAGGGCGATGACCGACGAGCCGAAGGCGAAGGTGAGCGACACCTGCAGCAGCTCCAGCCGGCTCGCCGCGGCGAAGGCCGCAGCAGCGGCGTCGCCCAGACGCGCCACGAGGCCTGCCATCACGAACATGGTGAGCGGAAACAGCAGCGACCCCAGCGCCGACGGCACGCCGACGCGCAGGATGGCGACGGCGTCGGCGCGCCGCAGGCGGACGGCGCCCGGCTCCAGCCGCACCACGGCGCGGGCCGACAAGAGATGGCCAAGCAAAATCGCCGTGCCCACGACGTAGGCCGCCAGGGCCGCCAAGGCCGCACCCGCCATGCCGAGCGCCGGCAACGGCCCGGCGCCCAGGATCAACGCCGGCGACAAGCCGAGATGGAACAATTCGCCGACCACGATGGCGGTGGCCGGAACCGTCATGGTCCCGGCACCGCGGCAGACATTGGCGAGCAGGTTCATGGTCCACACGAAGACCGATCCGCCGAACAGCACGGCGCCGTAGACAACGGCCATCTCGCGCGCCGCCGGCCCCAGCCCCGCCAGTGTGTAGAGCGCAGGGCCGGCCAGCAGCAGCACGCCGGTCGTGGCGGCCCCGCCCGACAGGGCAAGCATCGCCGAGGTGCCCGCAAGCGCACGCGCAGCGCCAGCATCGCCGGCGCCCAAAGCGCGGCCGATCGCGGCCGACACGCCCGAGCCCAGGCCCGAGGCGGTGGCGACCTGCAGCATCAGGAACAGTGGAAAGACCACGCCGACCGCGGCCAGGGCATCGCCGCCCACCCACGACACGAACAGCGCGTCGGCGGCGAGGAAGGTGATGCGGGCGGCCGCCTCGCCGAGGTTGGGCGCCGAAAGACGCAGCAACAAGGGCAACGCCGGCGCTTCGAGCAGAAGCTGGGTGCGGGCCGACACGGTGGACATGCGCGAGCATGGCGCGCGCCGCCACCTGGCGTCGATTACCCGACGAGTAATCTCAGCGGCGCGTCAGCTTCTCCACCACCAGGTCGAGCTGGTCGAAGTCGCGGATTTCGAGGGTGAGCAGGCTTTGCTCGCCCATGCCGAGCAGCTTGAGCTCGGCCTTGAGACCCAGCGCCTCCTCGATGCGCCTTTCCAGGGCGCGCGTGTCGGCGCTTTTCGCCGCCTCGGCTTTAGGCGCGGGGCTCGCCCGCTTGCCGCGCGCCGGCCGCTTCAGCGTTGCCGCGAACTGCTCGAGCTGGCGCGCCGACAAGAGCTTGGTGACGGCCTGCTGCGCCACCGACAGCGGATCGGGCAGGCCGATCAACGCGCGCGCCTGGCCGGCCGAAAGCTCGCCGCGTTGCACCATCTCCTGCACCGCCGCCGGCAGCTCGAGCAGGCGCATGATGTTGGCGACGTGCGAGCGGCTCTTGCCTACGGTCGTGGCGATGTCTTCCTGGGTCTGCCCGAACTCGTCGGCCAGGCGGCGAAAGGCCCGGGCCTCGTCGATCGCCGTGAGATCGGCACGCTGCAGGTTCTCGATCAAGCCGAGTTGCAGGGCGTCCTGGTCGGACAGGTTGCGCACCACCACCGGCACGTCGTGCAGTTGCGCCTTCTGCGCCGCCCGCCAGCGCCGCTCGCCAGCCACGATCTCGTAGGCATCGGCCTGGCCCGCGAGCGGCCGTACCAGGATCGGCTGCAACAGGCCGAACTCCTTGACCGATTCGATCAGCCCCTCCATGGCCTCGAAGGTCGTGCGCGGCTGCATGCGGCCGGCGCGGAGCTGACCGATCGGCAAAGTGGGTGGCGCACGGCCCGCCGTCGGTCGCGGCGGCGTGGTTTCGCTCGCCAGCGGCGTCAATGCGGCAGCGACATCGTCGTCGCCCAGCAGCGCCGACAGACCGCGGCCGAGGCCGCGCGGCTTAAGCGGCTGGCTCATGCGTGATGGCCTCCTCGGAAAGAGCGCGCCGGCGGCGGATGAACTCGCTCGCCAGCAGGATGTAGGCCTGGGCGCCGGCGCAGGCATTGTCGTAGATCAGCACCGGCAGGCCGTGCGAGGGCGCCTCGGCGATGCGCACGTTGCGCGGAATCGTCGTGCCGAACACCAGCTCGCCGAAATGGGCGCGCACATCGGCCTCGACCTGCTGGCTCAAGGTCATGCGGCGATCGACCATGGTCAGCACCACGCCGGCGATATGCAACCTGGGATTGAGTGCTTTCTTGATCCTCGCCACGGTATTGGACAGCGCGCCGATCCCCTCCAATGCCAGGAACTCGGCCTGCAGCGGCACCAGCACGGCATCGACCGCGACCAGGGCATTCAGCGTGACCAATCCGAGCGACGGCGGGCAATCGATCAGGATGGTGTTCCAGCGCTGGCGGACCTCGCCCTCGGGTGCATTCAGCGCGTCGGCCAGACGATGCTCGCGGCGCTCGAGGTCGATCAGCTCGATCTCGGCGCCGGCCAGCGAGACCGACGCCGGCATCACCGACAGGCTGGGAATTTTCGAGGCCCGGACGCAGTCGGCCAACGCCGCCAGGCCGAGCAGGAATTCATAAGAGCCGGGTGAGCGCTCACTTCTAGGAACCCCAAGGCCCGTCGAGGCATTGCCCTGAGGATCGAGATCGATCAGCAGCACGGTCTCGCCGACCGCCGCCAAAGCTGTCGCGAGGTTGATCGCCGTCGTGGTCTTACCGACGCCGCCCTTCTGGTTGGCGATCGCGAACACCTGTGGGGCTGCCTGCGGAGTTGCCTGTGGGGCTGTAGGAGCCGATTCGGAGGATGACGGCGTCACGGTCGGTCACGCTGCTGAGGGGCCGGACATCAATGTCCCAGGCCTTCATGGCCTCGGTCAATTCGCCCTGCCAGCCTTTGCCCTTGTGGAAAAGGCAAATAGCGGTATCGGTCCGATGGTGTTGGGCCCAGGCCAGCAATTGCGACAGCGGCGCCAGCGCCCGGGCGGTCACCACATCGGCTTGTGCCGGCGCGGCCGCCTCGATGCGGCCGACGACGATGCGCGGCTGCCTTTCCAGACCCATCCGCCGAGCCGCCTCGCCCAGGAACGCTGCCTTGCGGGCATCGGCTTCGATCAGGACGACCTCCAAGTCAGGCCGGAACGCCGCAACGACCAAGCCGGGGAAGCCGGCACCGCTGCCGAGGTCGGCCAGACGCTGCGCTTTGGTCGGGATCCATGGTATGAGCTGGGCCGAATCCAGGATATGGCGGCCCCAGATGTCGTCGACGGTCGATCGCCCGACCAGATTGATGGTCTTTTGCCAGCGGGCCAGGGTGCTCACCAGGGATTCGAGCCGGTCGAGTGTTTCACGTGAAACATCGACCCCCAGGGGCCGCAGGTCCGCCAGGAAGGACGCCGACCCGGCAACCAGGGCCGCCTCCTAAGCCGCTCGCCGGCGGACGAATTTCAGCAGGCCGACCAGGGCCGCTGGGGTGATTCCCGAAATCCGCGCCGCCTGGCCCAGGGTCGCCGGGCGATGGGCCTGGAGTTTTTGGCGGATCTCGTTGGACAAGCCGCCGACCGCGCCGTAGTCGAGGTCGTCCGGCAGTTCCAGCGCTTCATCCCGGCGGTAGGCGGCAATGTCTTGCCGCTGACGGGCCAAATACCCATCGTACCGGGCATCGATGGTCAGTTGCTCTGCGATATCTTCGGAGACGGACGCCAGTTCCGGCCAAAGACCGACCAATCTCGCCCAGTCGATGTCCGGATAGGCCAACAACTCCAGGGCCGATCGCGGCACACCGTCCTGATTGATGGCGATGCCACGCTTGGCCAAGGCCGACGGACTGATCCTGAGGCCATCGGCCATGTCGCGGGCCGCTGTCAGGGCCTGTTGTTTCACGTGGAACATTCGGGAGCGCTCGGTCCCGACGCACCCGATCGCCAAGCCGCGCGGCGTCAGCCGACGGTCGGCGTTGTCGGCACGCAACCACAACCGGTACTCCGCCCGCGAGGTGAACATGCGATAGGGCTCGGTCACGCCCAAACTGACCAAATCGTCAATCAAAACACCAAGATAGCCCTCGGCTCGATCCACTATGAAAGGCTTCGACAAGGCGGCGTTCAGGCCGGCGACCAGCCCTTGTGCGGCGGCCTCCTCGTAACCTGTCGTGCCGTTGATCTGCCCGGCCATGAACAGGCCCGGGATCTTGCGGGTCTCCAGGGTCGCCCTAAGTTCGCGTGGATCGATATGATCGTATTCGATGGCATACCCCGGCCGCTGCATGACGGCCTGCTCCAAACCGGGAATGGTCTGCAGCATCGCGAGCTGCACTTCCTCCGGTAGGGAGGTCGAGATGCCGTTGGGGTAGACCGTAGGATCGTCCAGCCCCTCAGGCTCGAGAAAGATCTGGTGCCGCTCGCGCTGAGCGAACCGCACCACCTTGTCCTCGATCGACGGGCAATAGCGTGGCCCGACGCTGTCGATCGCGCCGGAGTACATCGGCGCACGATGCAGATTGGCGCGAATGATCTCGTGCGTCGCCGGCGTCGTTGCCGTGATGTGGCAGGCGATCTGCGGCGTCGTGATGTGGGTGGTGAGATAGGAAAAGGGCTGCGGAGGATCGTCGCCGTCCTGCCGCTCCAGACCGGCATAGTCGATCGTGCGACCATCCAGGCGGGCCGGCGTGCCGGTCTTGAGCCGCCCCAGGGCAAAGCCGAGCCGATGCAATTTTTGCGCGAGCAAGGTCGATGGCGGCTCAACCCCGTCGCCGCGGGCACGGCCGGCGGGCACCTGCTTTTCACCGCAGTGAATAAGGCCTTTCAGGAAGGTCCCCGTGGTCAGGATGACACGGCCGGCGGCGATTTCCTCGCCCGCTTCGGTCATCACGCCACAACACGCACCGCTTGTATCGACAAGTATATCTGCCACCTCGGCCGCCCGGATCTCGAGGTTGGCCTGCTCGGCCAGCAGCGCCTGCATGGCCTGCCGGTAGAGCTTGCGATCGGCCTGGGCGCGCGGCCCACGCACCGCCGGTCCCTTCGAGCGGTTGAGCACCCGGAATTGGATGCCGGCGCGGTCGATGGCGCGGCCCATGACGCCGTCCAAGGCGTCGATCTCGCGCACCAAATGGCCTTTGCCCAGCCCGCCGATCGCGGGGTTGCAGGACATTTCGCCGATCGTATCCAGCCGATGGGTGAGGAGCAGCGTGCGGGCGCCCAACCGCGCCGCAGCGGCGGCTGCTTCGCAACCGGCATGGCCGGCGCCGACCACGATCACGTCATAGGGGAAGGCCCGCATGGCGGGCCTTTTACGCACCGCCTCAGGTCCGGTCCAGATGGCTCGTGTCGTTGATGCGCAGCACGCGGACGTCGCCGTCGGCCGCGACGTCGATCTCGTTCAGGGTGCAGGGGTCCTGGACCAGCCGCCAGTAGGCGGCGAGCGGCATGTCGAGGAGTTGCAGCAGCAGGGCGCGATTGACGCTGTCGTGGCCGACCAGCACGACCGTGCCGTCGCGATGGCGCTGCAGCACCTCGCGCAGGATATCGGCGGCGCGCGCCGCCACGTCGTGCAGCGACTCGCCGCCGGGAAAGCGCACCAGCGGCGGCGCCGACAGCCATCGCCGATAGGCCTCGGGCTCGGCGGCACGGACCTCGTCGTGGGTGCGCATCTGCCAGGCGCCGTAGTCGATGTCGGCCAGTCCGTCGCGCGCCGCGGCCTCGACCCCGCAGGCCGCGGCGATCTTGCCGCCGGTGACGACGCAGCGTTGCGCCGGGCTGGTGTAGACCGCTTCGGGCCGCCAGCTCGCCGCAACGCGTCGGGCGAGCGCATCGGCCTGGGCCACGCCGTGCTCGGTCAAGGCAAGCTCGGCGCGGCCGCGAAAGCGCGGCGGCTTGATGCCGTCGACATGGCCGTGCCGCGTCAGCAGGATCTTGGTCATGGCCGACTATAGCAGCGTAGCGACCTTCACTTGCCGATGCAGAAGTCGCGGAAGATCACGTCCAAAAGCTCGTCGATCCGCACCGTGCCGGTGATGCGGCCGAGCGCGCGCATCGCCAGCCGCAAATCCTCGGCGGCCAGCGCCACCTCCGGCGCCGCCAAGGCGCGCGCCAAGGCCGCCTGACACTCGCCCAGGGTCTCGCGATGGCGGGCGCGGGTGAGCGGCGGCGCGGCACCCTCCTGCATCAGCGCCGCCGCGGCCGCCTCGATCCGTCCAAGCAATTGCGGCAAGCCGGCGCCGGACAGCGCCGACAAGGCTGCGACGGAGTCGTCGTCGACCGGCGCAACATCGGTCTTGTTCACCACGACGATGTCGCGGGCATCGTCCCAGCGCTCGATGGTCCGGATGAGCGTGTCGCGCTCGGCACGCCAATCGCCGGTCGCATCGAGCACGAGGAGCCGCATGTCGGCCTGGGCGGCGCGGGCGCGGGCGCGCCGCACGCCCTCCTGCTCGATGGCGTCGGCCGCGGCGCGCAGGCCCGCGGTGTCGGCCAGCACGACCGGCCAGCCGCCGAGATCGAGATGGGCTTCGATGAGATCGCGCGTCGTGCCAGCGGTTTCCGACACGATCGCCATGTCGCGCCGCGCCAGAAGGTTGAGCAGCGACGACTTGCCGGCATTGGGCGGGCCGACGATGGCGATGTGCAGTCCCTCGCGCAGCCGTTCGCCGCGGCGGTCGTCGAGATGGGCGGCGATCTCGGCGGCGAGCCGCGCCATGCCGTCGCGCACCTCGTCGGCGATGCCGGCCGGCAGATCCTCGTCGGGAAAGTCGATGGCCGCTTCGAGATGCGCCAAGCAACGCAAGCCCAACGTCCGCCAATCCTCGTAGAGACGATGCAGCGCGCCCGCCATCTGCTGCATGGCCTGACGGCGCTGCTGGTCGGTCTCGGCCGCCACCAGGTCGGCGATGGCTTCGGCCTCGGTGAGGTCGAGCTTGCCGTGCTCGAAGGCGCGGCGGGTGAACTCGCCGGGCTCGGCCAGGCGGCAGAAGCCGAGCTTGCCGATCGCCGCCAATGCCGCACCGACCACGGCGCGGCCGCCATGCAGGTGCAGCTCGGCCATGGTTTCGCCGGTCTCGCTGTGGGGCGCCTCGAACCACACGATCAGGCCGCGGTCGATCGCCTCGCCGGTCGAGGGATCGAGCAGCGTGCGCACCGTCAGCCGCCGCGGCGCCGGCAGCGACGGCTCGCGCGCCGAGCGGCCGCGCTCGAAGGCGCGCGCTTCGGTGAGGAAGATCAGCGCCTCGGCGGCGCGCGGCCCGCTCAAGCGGATGACGGAAATGGCGCCGGGCTGGGCGCGCGACGGCACCGGCGTGCCCAGCGCATAGATCGTGCCGCCGTCCATCAGCTACGGCGCGGCTGGCCGGCCGGCGGC
>Ga0194132_10011462_pt1 | contig 11406 bp, 9 predicted proteins | sample TA2KigOf80mmetaG_FD_148612 | JGI IMG/M metagenome (GOLD analysis project Ga0194132, IMG submission 148612) | Freshwater microbial communities from Lake Tanganyika, Tanzania - TA2015054 Kigoma Offshore 80m | ecosystem: Environmental > Aquatic > Freshwater > Lake | place: Tanzania: Lake Tanganyika... | reverse complement strand
GTCGGCGTCGCGCTCGGCATCGACCTGCCGGACGCGCCGACCGGAAAGGGCGCGCGCGCCCCGGTGCTGCCCTACTACGGCGCGGTGTGCGGCGCGCCCGACGCCGGCCCGTGGCGACAAACGAGCAGCACGAGCGCGAACGCCGCGGACGTAGACGATGGTGACGAACCCGGCGAAGGGCGCGTCGCGGTCGTGGCCGGCGCGCGCGTCGGCACCCTGATTTGCGGCGAGTTGTTCAGTTGGTGGGCGCGCGAATCGTTCGTCGGCCTCGGGCTCCATCTCGTCCTCGATCTCGGTCACTACGGGATGGGCACCGGTGTGACGCCCGCGATGGAGAACATCGCGCGGCGCGGCAACTGCGCCGTCGCCCACACGCACCACGTCGCCTGTTGGGGTGGGCAGAGCCTGCACTTCGTGCAACCCGGCGGCGCGCGTGTGTCGGTTCCGCTCGCGGGCTGTCCGTTCGTCGGAGACGACGAATTCTGGGTCGCGTGGACCGCGCGCGTAGTCTGACCGCGGGATTTCCTTGCGGGCCGGGCGCGCTGGCACTACGATGCGCGGCCATGCCCGACATCCGCCTTGCCCTGTGCCTCCCGGACGACGCGACCCGCGCCGCGGTCGCCGCGCGTCTGCGCGGCGCGTCCGTTGTGTCGGTCGCGGAGTGCGACGCCGCGCTGCTCGCGGGGTTCGGCGACGCGGAGGAACTGCTCCGCGCCGGGCGGCACGTGCTCGTTGCCGGCGCGCCGTCCCCTACCGCGCGCGACGTGTTCACACACGAGGCGCGCCGCGCCGGGGTCGGTTGCACGTTCGTCAACCCGGATCGCTTCTTGCCGTCGCGCCAACTGATCCGCAAGCAGCTCGGCGGGCCGCTGGGCGAAGCTGGCCTCGTTCGCGCGCACCGCTGGGAACCGCACACCGACAACCCAGAGCGCGTGCCGGAACCGCTGTTGCGCGACATCGACCTCGCGCTCTGGTTCGTCGGCCGCGCCCCGGAGCGCGTCTTCGCTGTCGAGAACCGCACCGGCGTCGGGAGCGTGATTCAGCTTCATCTCGGATTCGCCGGCGGCGCGTCTGCTCTCCTCGATTTCACCGACGCGCTCCCGCCGGGCGACGGCTACTCGTCGCTCTCCGTCATCGCCGCGAGCGGCGCGGTCTACGCCGACGACCAGCACAACACGCAACTGCTGTACGGTGGCGCGCGCCCGCGCGCGGCGCGCGCGTGTGAGGGCGTAGCCGCGCTCGCTGGGCTGGCGCAGGCGTTCGTGACCGCGCTCTGCGACGGGCGCACCGTCGAGGCCGGCGACTGGACCGCGGTCCACGCGGTCGCGCGCGCGGCTACGGAATCGCTCGCACGCGGTGCGGCGGAGGTGCTACCGTGACGCGCCCGTTCCGCTGTGCCGTGCTGAGCGCCGTGAAACACGACTACGTCGCGCGCGGGGTCGCGTCGCACCCGCGGTTCGTGTTGGCCGTGGTCGCGGACGACCCGCACGTTCCGCAGTGGGCGCACGAGCGCAACCAGCAGTTCGCCGCCGCGCATGGCGTTCCGTACGTGCCGGACATCGGGCGCGCGCTGCGCGACTTCGACGTTCAGGTCGCGATTGTCAGCCCCGAGGCCGAGCGGCACTGCGACCTGAGCATTCGCGCGGCGATGGCCGGAAAGCACGTCATCCAAGACAAGCCGCTGGCGACGCGCCGCGCGGACGCCGACGCGCTCGTGAGCGCGGTCGAAGCGAACGGCGTGCGGTTCCTGATGTGGAACCGCGACTTCATGCCGGCGGTGTTGCACGCGCGCGACCTTGTTGCCAGCGGCGCGGTCGGCACGCCGCGCGCGATCCACGCCGACTTCTACTTCGCGAAAGACGCCGGCCCGGTGAAGGGCACACGCGCGCCGGGCTACCCGCCAATCGACTGGCACGCGCACCAGATCGCGGCGCACGTTGATGGCGCGGACGGCAGCCTCGGTCGCGAGCCGATGGGCGAACTGGCGTGCGAGGGCATCTACCCGCTCGGCTACATCCGCCTGCTGACCGGCGCGAACGTGCGGCGCGTGTTCGCTCGTTCGGTCGCGTTCTTCCACCAAGCCCACGCCGACAACGGCGTCGAAGACCTCGCGTCCGTCACGCTCGAACTCGACGGCGGGTTGATCGGCTCGCTCGCCATCGGCCGCATCGGGCTGGCGAGCCACCCCAGCGGCGGCGCGATCAAGCTGCACGTCGTCGGTACCGCGGGCGCGCTGGTGATCGACGAGTCGCGCCCCGCGGTCGGCGTCTATTACAAGAACCAGCCGGCGAAGGAGCCGCGCGAGCGCCGCGTCGCCAGCGACAACGACTTCCTACTCGCGGACGACTTCGCACGCGCCATCGACGAGGCCCGCGACACGGTCCTCGGGGCGCGCGCGAGCCACGCCATCTTCGCCACGGTCGAGGCGGCGCTGGCGTCTTGCAAGAGTGGTGAAGCCGTGAACGTGAACCACCTCACCTGAGCCGTTCGCGGCTTCGCGAGAAAGGAACCCATATGACCGGGCGCGAGATCATCGAGGCGCTTCACGCCGGGCGGCACGTGTTCGCGTCGGCCGTCGTCGGCGTGTCCCCGCAGTGGCCGGACCTCGCCAAGAAGACCGGCATCGACTTCGTGTTCGTCGACACCGAACACATGCCGCTCGACCGGCAGACGCTCTCGTACCTGTGCCAAACGTACACCGCGCTCGGGCTGCCGCCGGTGGTGCGCATCCCGTGCAACGACCCGTTTGAGGCGTGCAAGGCGCTCGACGCCGGCGCGGGCGGAATCATCGGCCCGTACCTCGAAACCGCGGATCAGGTGCGCGCGCTCGTCGGCGCGGTGAAGCTGCGCCCCCTCAAGGGCCGGCGACTCGCCGACGCGCTCCGCGACCGCTCGACGCTGGAGCCGGAACTCGCGGAGTATCTGGAGAAGCGCAACGGCGACAAGATTCTGATCGCCAACATCGAGAGCGTGCCGGCGATCGAGAACCTCGCGGAGATCTGCTCCGTGCCCGGCCTTGACGCTGTGCTGATCGGCCCGCACGACCTGTCGTGCAGCCTCGGCATCCCTGAACAGTACACGCACCCGAAGTTCGATGAAGCCGTGCGCACCATCCTCAAGACGGCGCGCGCGCGCAGTGTCGGGGCCGGGGTTCACTTCTGGCTCGGTCTCGACCAAGAGGTCGCGTGGGCGAAGTCCGGTGGCAACCTCGTGATGCACAGCTCGGACCTCGCCGCGTTCACCCGCACGCTCACGGCCGAAATCGCGCACCTGCGCAAGGCGCTGTCGTGAGTGCCGCGCCGCTCTCGCGCGCCGGCCGCGTGTTGGTGCTGGCGGTCGCCTTCCTCGGCTGGCTCGGGGCCGGGGTTCACATGGCGATCACGCAGCAGACCGGGCGCGCCGCGTCCATCGACCTGCTCGCGCGCACCGGGCAACTGGACGCGCCGCGCTTCGTCGCGCTCAACAAACAGCACGAGGCCGCGAAGCGGGGCGAAGCCGCGCCGCTCTCGGACGCCGACGCCGCGCAAGTGACGGTGTGGGAGGTGCGCGTCGGCCGCTGGTTCGCGTGGAACCAGTGCGCGTTCCTGTTCGGGGCCGCGGCCGGCGGGCTGCTGTTCGGCTGGCTCGGCGACCGCTACGGCCGCGCGCGCGGCATGGCCCTCAGCATCATCACTTACTCGTCGTTCTCTGCGACGGTCTACTTCGCGCAAGCACCGGAACACTTCGCGGCGCTGTGGTTCCTCGCGTGCCTCGGCGTCGGCGGAATGTGGCCCAACGGCGTCGCCCTCGTGTCGGAAGCGTGGTCGAACCTATCGCGGCCGATGACCGCGGGCATTATCGGCACCTCAGCGAACGTCGGCATTTTCTTGCTCGCAACGCTGGCGAAGGTCGAACCGATCACCCCGGAGCGCTGGCGCTGGGTCATGCTGGTCGGGGCCGCGCCTCTTGCTCTAGGGCTGTTCGCTCTCGCGATCGTGCCGGAGTCGCCGCGCTGGTTGGCCGCGCGCGACGCGCCGCCGAACGCGCCCGGCGCGCCGGTGTCTACCGGCGACGTGTTCCGTCCGCCGCTCGTGTGGCTCACGCTCGTCGGCATCGTGCTCGCGACCACGCCCGTGATCGGCGGTTGGGGCACCGCGAACTGGATGACGCCGTGGGCCGAAAAAGCCGGCAGCGCCGCGCTCCGCGCCGATGTGCTCCAGACGCGCGCGCTGACCGGCATCGTCGGCAGCTTGCTCGGCGGATGGATCGCGAGCCGGTGCGGGCGGCGCGCGACCTACTTCGTCGTCAGCCTGCTGTCGCTGCTGATTGCGCAGTACGTGTTCTGGGCGCTCGTACCCACCGATGGCACGTTCCTGCTGTGGGTCGCGCTGCTCGGCTTCGTCAGCGGCATCTACTTCGGCTGGCTCCCGCTGTGCCTACCGGAACTGTTCCCGACGCGCGTGCGCTCGACCGGGGCCGGGGTCAGCTTCAACTTCGGCCGGATATTCACCGCAGTCACGCTGTTCGCCAGCGGCGCGCTCATGGGCGCGTTCGGCGGCGACTACGCCCTCATCGGCCGGCTCACCAGTTTGTTCTTCGTGCTCGGCATGGTCGCGATCCTGTTCGCGCCAGACACGAGTAAGAAACAACTCGCGGACTGAATCCCCCGCGCGCGGCGCGCGTCCCCGCTCCCATCCGCACCGAGGTCACTCATGTACGTTCCCGCGCACTTTGCCGTGACCGACCGCGCCGCGCTCCACGACTTCATCGAGGCCCACAGCTTCGGGCTGCTGGTGTCGGAGGTCGCCGGCGCGCCGTTCGCGACGCACCTGCCGTTCCTGCTGGAACGCGAGCGCGGGCCGCATGGCGCGCTGGTCGGGCACGTGGCGCGCGCGAACCCACACTGGAAGGAACTGGCCACACGGCCCGCGCTCGCGGTGTTCAGCGGGCCGCACGCCTACATCTCGCCGCGCTGGTACGAAGCGGAGAACGTCGTTCCCACGTGGAACTACGTTGCGGTCCACGCGACCGGTCGCGCGATTGTCATCGAGAAACCGGGCGAGCTGCTGGAGATCGTCCGCCGCAGTGTCGAGGTGTTCGAGGCCGGCGAACCTCAGCCGTGGGAGCTCGATACTTCCGGTCCCTTCGTAGAGCGCCTGCTCGCGCAGATCGTCGGCTTCCGTATCGAGATCGAGGCGCTCGAAGGGAAATGGAAGCTGAACCAGAACCATACCGCGGAGCGGCGCGTGAAGGTGGTGCGCGCGCTCGACGCGCGCGGCGGCGCGAACGCCCGCGGTATCGCGGGCCTGATGCGCGCGGCGCTCGTACCGGGCGAGTGAACGGCCCGACTTCTCGACACGGACCCGGTTTGCGGGTACACCTGACACGATCCGCCCGAACCTCTCACCCCACTGCTGCCATGAGACTTCGCGCCGCGCTCGTTCTAATCGCGCTCGCCCCGTCGCTGTTCGCGGCGGGGCCGGCGCTCGATCCGGCCACTGCGAAGGTCGATCCCGCGACCGGCGTGCAGTGGTTCGACGTCCGCGCGCTGGGCCTCGAAGGGCAGGGGTGGGCCGACACGAAGGCCCCGTTCGACCGCTTGCCCGCGAAAGCCGAGAAAACCGCGCGCCCGCCGGTGTGGGGGCTGAGTCGCCACTCCACCGGGCTGTGCGTGCGGTTCGTCACCGACGCGACGACCGTTCACGCACGCTGGACCGTGACGAGCAAGAACCTTGCCATGCCGCACATGCCCGCGACCGGCGTGAGCGGTCTCGACCTGTACGTGAAGACGGCCCCGGGGAAGTGGCAGTGGGTCGCCAACGGGCGGCCGACCGCGGAGACGAACACCGTCGCGCTCGCGAGCGGCATGGCCGCGGGCGAGAAGGAGTTCGTGCTGTACCTGCCGCTGTACAACGGCGTGTCGTCCGTCGAGATCGGCATTCCGAAGGGCGGCACCTTGAAGAAGGCCGACGCGCGCCCGGCCGACAAGCAGAAGCCGCTGGTGTTCTACGGCACCTCGATCACGCAGGGCGGGTGCGCATCGCGGCCGGGCATGGTTCACACCGCGATCCTCGGCCGCAAGCTCGACCGCGCCGTCATCAACCTCGGCTTCTCCGGCAGCGGCACGCTCGACCCGGACATCGCGGAATTGCTGGGCGAACTCGATGCGAGCGTGTTCGTGCTCGACTGCCTGCCCAATCTGAACCCGGCGCAGGTCGCGGAGCGCACCGAGCCGTTCGTGAAGGCGCTCCGCAAGGCCAAGCCGACCACACCGATTTTGCTCGTCGAAGACCGGACGTACACGAACGCGCCCGCACTCCCGGCGCTGGCGAAGCGCAACGCGGCCAGCCGCGCTGCGCTCAAGAAAGCGTTCGACGCGCTCGTCGCGGCCGGCGATAAGAACCTGTACTACCTCGCGGGCGACAAGCTCCTCGGCGACGACGGCGAGGGCACCGTAGACGGCTCGCACCCCACCGACCTCGGCTTCATGCGCCAAGCCGACGCCTTCGCCGATGCGCTTGTCCCGATCTTGGCGAAGCGGAAGTGAGTGGCATGCGCGTGATGGCGCGGCGCGCGCCGTGTTGACTCCACCGGGCGTAGCCCGGTGCTGAGGAATCGCAGTCCTTCGGACTGCATTCACCCGAAGGGTGACACTCCTCAGCACCGGGCAACGCCCGGTGGGGTCCGACGGCGCGCCGACCAATGATCTGCGCCCGGCGCTGGCACTCGGCGGCGCGCGCGGGTAGCATGATCGGGGTCGGTTCCTACCCGCGCGGTCCCTCCCCATGCGGTTCGCTCTCGCGCTCTCCGCACTCGCCGTCACGTTCCCCGCTCACGGCGCGGACGTCGACTTCGCGCGCGACGTGCGCCCCATTTTCGCGAAGCACTGCGTCCGCTGTCACGGGGCGAAGAAGCACGAGGGCGGGCTACGGCTCGACGTGCGCCGGCTCGCACTGGTCGGCGGCGACACCGGCCCGGCGCTCGTGCCCGGTACCGCGAAGGGCGAACTGTTGCGCCGCGTCGTGAGCACCGACGACAAGCTCAAGATGCCGCCTGACGGCGACCCGCTGACTGCGGAACAGGTCGCGACGTTGAAGGCGTGGGCGGAGCAGGGCGCGAAGTGGCCCGACGAGTTCGCCGGCAAGGAACCGGCCGACGATCACTGGGCGTTCAAGCCCGTCATGCGCCCGGCGGTTCCGCGCGGCGCGGCGCACCCCGTTGACGCCTTCGTGCTCGCCATACTCAGTGACAAGGGACTGAAACTCGCACCCGCAGCGGAACGGCGTACGCTATTCCGCCGGCTGCACCTCGACCTAACCGGCCTGCCGCCCGCGCCTGACGAGGTCGCGGCGTTCGTTAAGGACACCAGCGCGAGCGCCTACGAAAAGGCGGTCGATAAGCTGCTCGCGTCGCCGCACTTCGGCGAGCGCTGGGGCCGGCACTGGCTCGACCTCGCGCGCTTCGCCGAGAGCGACGGGTACGAGAACGACAACCTGCGCCCGGAAGCGTACCGCTACCGCGACTGGGTGGTGCGGGCGTTCAACGACGACGTGCCGTTCGACCGCTTCACGGTGGAGCAACTCGCCGGCGACCTGCTGCCGGGCGCGACCAACGAGCAGAAGACCGCGACCGGGTTCCACCGCAACACGCTCTGGAACAGCGCCGCCAGCGGCGACAAGGAAGAGTTCCGCACCTACGCGGTGAAGGACCGCGTCGAGACGACCGGCCTCGCGTGGATGGGCCTCACACTCGGCTGCGCCAAGTGCCACTCGCACAAGTACGACCCGGTCGCGCACCGCGAGTTCTACCGGCTGTACGCCTTCTTCAATCAGACCGACAACACGGAAATACGGCTCGAAGGCAAGGCGTACATCCCGGTGCTGCGCGAGCTGAAGCGCGACACGCACGTTCACACGCGCGGGAACTTTTTGCAGAAGGGCGAAGCAGTCGCGCCCGGTACGCCGGTGTTCCTGCCGCCGCTCAAGGCGCGTGGCGCGAGCGCGGACCGGCTCGACCTCGCGCGCTGGCTCGTGGACCCGGCGCACCCGCTCACGGCCCGCGTCGCGGTGAATCACGTTTGGCAACACCTCTTCGGCGAAGGCCTCGTGCGCACGCCAGAGAACTTCGGCACCACGGGCGAGAAGCCGACGCACCCCGATCTGCTCGACTGGCTCGCGAGCGAGTTCGTGCGACTCAAGTGGTCGCGCAAGGCGCTCATCAAGTTCGTCGTGATGTCGGCCACCTACAAGCAATCGTCGGCGCGCACCGCGAAATTGACCGCGGCCGACCCGACCAACGCGCTTCTCGGCCGCCAGAACCGCTTCCGCGTCGAGGCCGAAATCGTGCGCGACTTGGCGCTCTCCACCAGCGGTCTGCTGAACCCGAAGCTCGGCGGGCCGTCGATTGTGCCGCCGTTCCCAGACGGGCTGCTCGCACAGAAGTTCACCGCGGAGTCGCTGAAGATGCCCGGCCCGGAGCAGCACCGGCGCGGCATCTACGTTCACGTGCAGCGCACGCTGCAACACCCCACGCTCGCGGTGTTCGACGCCGCGGACGGCAACACGGCGTGCGCGAAGCGCGACCGCAGCACGACCCCGCTGCAAGCGCTCACGCTCCTGAACGACCCGGTGTTCGTGGAGTGCGCGAGGGCGCTCGGCGCGCGGATCGCGAAACGCGGCGGCGACACGACCGCGGCGCGGATGCGCTACGGCTTCGAGGTGTGCCTGAGCCGCGCGCCGACCGCGCGCGAACTGGCGATTCTGACCGAGTTGGTCGAGACGCACGAGAAACTGGGCGCGAAGCCAGACGTCGTATGGTTCGGAGTCGCGCGCACGCTGCTGAACCTCGAAGAGTTCACCACGCGCGAGTAGCGCGCCGGAGACGACCGACCATGCACCCCGTACTCGAAGTCCTGCAATTTCAGTCGCGCCGCGCGTTCCTGTCGGGCGCGGTCGGTACCGCGGCGCTCGCGTCGCTGCTGCACGCCGACGGGCCGAAGCCGGCCGCGCCCGCGGCGAAGGCCAAGCGCATCGTCTACCTGTTCCAGTCGGGAGGGCCGTCGCACCTCGACCTGTTCGACCACAAGCCGGAACTGGCGAAGCGGTTCGCGGAGAACCTGCCGGACTCGGTGCGCAAGGGCCAGCGGCTCACGGGCATGACCGCGACACAGGACACGTTCCCGGTCGCGCCGAGCAAGTACACGTTCGCGCGGCACGGCAAGAGCGGGGCGTGGGTCAGCGAGCTGATGCCCAACGTCGCGGGCGTGGCCGACCACCTGTGCTTCGTGAAGGCGATGCACACCGAGGCGATCAACCACGACCCGGCGATCACCTTCTGCCAGACCGGGGCGCAGCTCGCCGGCCGGCCCAGCTTCGGCAGTTGGGTGAGTTACGGCCTCGGCAGCACGAACAAAGACCTGCCGGCGTTCGTCGTGCTCGTGTCGCAGGGTAGCGGCAACCCCACCGACCAACCGCTGTACGACCGGCTGTGGGGCAGCGGGTTCCTGCCGTCGCGGTTTCAGGGCGTGAAGTTCCGCTCGCAGGGCGATCCGGTGCTGTTCCTCTCGAACCCCGACGGCGTGAGCGCCGACGATCGGCGCAAGCTGCTCGACGACCTCGCGAAGCTGAACGAGATGCGCCAAGCCGCGACCGGCGACCCAGAGATCGGCACCCGCACCGCGCAGTACGAGATGGCCTTTCGCATGCAGAAGAGCGTACCCGAACTGACCGACCTGAACGACGAGCCGAAGTCGACATTCAAGCTGTACGGGGATGACGCGAAGAAGCCCGGCACGTTCGCCGCGAACTGCCTGCTTGCGCGGCGCATGATCGAGCGCGACGTGCGGTTCGTGCAGCTCTACCACCGCGGCTGGGACCAGCACGTCAACCTGCCGAAGCAGATCGAGGCGCAGTGCAAAGACACCGACCGCGCGTCGGCGGCGCTGGTCACGGACCTGCGCCAGCGCGGGCTGCTCGACGACACGCTCGTCGTGTGGGGCGGCGAGTTCGGGCGCACGGTGTACAGTCAGGGGAAGCTGACGAAGGACAACTACGGCCGCGACCACCACCCGCGCTGCTTCACGGTCTGGCTGACCGGCGGCGGGATCAAGTGCGGCGCGAGCTACGGCGAGACCGACGACTACGGCTACAACGTCGCGAAGGACGGCGTGAGCGTCCACGACCTGAACGCCACGCTGCTCCACTGCCTCGGCCTCGACCACGAGAAGCTGACGTACAAATATCAGGGCCGCCACTTCCGCCTGACCGACGTGTTCGGGAGTGTCGTGAAGGGGGTTCTCGCCTGAGCCGCTTGCGGCTTCGCGAGCGCGCCACACGCCAAGCCGCAAGCGGCTCACTACCCCTTCATCGCCTCCTCCATGTGCTTTTTGAACTCGCGCGCGCTCCACAGCGAGCGGCCGACGCCCCACGCCTTGTTCGGCTGGCCCGGTTCGATGTCGGCGAAGATGAAGTCTTCTTGCATGCGCCGGCTGCGCACCTGCATCTCGCCCTGCGGGTCGATGATGTAGCTGTCGCCGTAGCCCACACCCTCGTAACTCAGCCCGGATTCCTTACCGACCACGACGTTATTACCGCGGACGAACCACACGTCGTTCTCGACGGCGCGGGCGACGTGATCGGCGCGGACGTGCTGGAAGTGCCCGATCAGGCCCTTCGCGCCGATAAAGTTGAAGTGCGGGGCGAAGACGATTCGCGCGCCTTTGAGGGCGAGGATGCGGGTCGGCTCGATGTACCCGCCGTCGGCGCAGATGATGATTCCAAACTTTACACCGCTCCTTTCAAAGACCGGGAACTCGCGCCCCTGCTTGTGGAACGGCATGTAGGCCGCGCACTTGCTGTACGTGCCGAGGACGTGGCCCTTCTGGACGACGACCGCGGTGTTGTACAGGTCTTTGCCGCGCAGCTCGTTGAACCCGACGATGTACGTCGCGTCAAACTTCATGGTCTTGTCGAGCAGCTTCATCATCTGGGGGGAATCGACCGCGAACGCGCCCTTGCGCGCCGGCTCCTCCTTGTCCGGGTAGCCCGTCAAGAAGCACTCCGGGAAGCACACGATCTCGACGCGGTCCTTGTCCGCGCGCTGGAGGCCGGTCACGACCTTCGCGAGGTTGGCGTCGAAGTCGCCGGTCTTCGATTCGAGTTGCCAGTGGCCGATGCGGATCATGGCGCGCCCTCGTGGGTGGGTCGCGTCATGGTCGCGCCGCGCGGGCGCGCGGTCAACGAGAATTGCACTCTGCGCGCGAAAACGCGACGGGCGTTTGGCCCGTCGCGCGCTGGGTGTTTCGGCTCGGCTCAGAAGCCAACGGCTGGGCTTTCGGCCGCGGGGCGGGGCTTGCGCGCCTTGCGGCCGGCGTCCGGGTTGGCGCGGGCCTCGCTGACCGCCAGCGCCGTGTACCGGCGGGCCGCGGCC
>Ga0194132_10011460_pt1 | contig 11409 bp, 9 predicted proteins | sample TA2KigOf80mmetaG_FD_148612 | JGI IMG/M metagenome (GOLD analysis project Ga0194132, IMG submission 148612) | Freshwater microbial communities from Lake Tanganyika, Tanzania - TA2015054 Kigoma Offshore 80m | ecosystem: Environmental > Aquatic > Freshwater > Lake | place: Tanzania: Lake Tanganyika... | reverse complement strand
CTGTCCATGCGGCTCACCTCTCGCCAGGGCATCCCCCAGCTTAACCGCTGTCCCCCGGTTACCCTTCGTTTGTGTCAACCGCCCACCGGCACACTTGTCAAGGATGTCTCCGGTTCGCACAATGTGGAGAACGACAAGCTCTTTATCCGGGGCGCCTGCCCGTCGGAAGACGCCAAGAACGACGTCTGGAACCAGATCAAGCTCATCGACTCGAGCTACACCGACCTGGTCTGCGACCTCTCGATCGACGAGAGCCTCGCTCCTCCGGTGAAGACCTACACCGTCAAGCCCGGCGACTCGCTCTGGAAAATCGCCGCTGAGCATCTCGGCAACGGCGCCAATTTCCCCAAGATCATCGCTGCCAACCCGGACCGGCTCAAGGACGCCAACTCCGTCATCCACCCGGGCGATGTGCTCGTGATTCCCGACTGATCCGCTCCCGGACAAACTCCGCCAACGCGGCGGATTCATAGTCCGGCGGTTCGACGCGAAACACCTGTTTCGCCGAAAGCCAGCGCGCTGGGATTCCGGGCCACGAAGGCTCGGACGAGAGTTCTCCGGAAACCACCAGCGCGCTGGCGCGGTTCAGAAACCGCCGGGCGGACTCCTTCATATCCTGAACCGTGAAATCGAGTACTGGAAGATATAGATCCGGCTGAATGAAGTTCAGCAAGCTGTTGGACTCGAGGATCGTGTTCTCTCCCTCGCCCAGAATCCGCCGCACCACCGGCATCGCGTGGCCTAACTCGCCAGCCCGGGTCCGCAGCCAATAGGAATTCGCCGCACCTGCCGCCAGAAACCGCCCGGAATCGGAACTTGACGGCCCGGTCTCCTTGGTCAACGCGTATGGATGCGATGGATCCGACGGCGCGCACTCGCACTCTTCTCCCTCGCGGGCGCACACGCCGTGGCCATGTTGCGTGATCTTCACCGCCGTCCACCGCGCTTCTGGGACCAGCCGGATGATGCCCGCCGCAACCGCCGTCTTGCCGATATTCCGGCTGTGGCCTCCGACCACGACGATCACGTCTTGTCCTCCAGCCGCTTCCGCATCTCCCGCACCTGTTCCCGCAGCTCCGGCAGCCGCGCCATGTTGGCCAGTGTCTCCAGGTATTCCTTGAGCGGACGCGCGGGGGTTCCCCACATCACCTGTCCGGCCCGGACGATCTTCGAAGTCAAGACCCCCGCCCCTGATCCCAGCACCGCTCCCGCCTCGATCCGCACCTTGTCTCCGATCCCCACCTGTCCGCCGATCACCGCGTGGTCTCCCACCACTACCCCGCCCGAGAGCCCGGTCTGCGCCGCGATCACTACGTGCTTTCCGATCCGGCAATTGTGCCCGATATGGACCATATTGTCGAGCTTGGTCCCCTCGCCGATCCAGGTCACCCCCAGCGCCGCGCGGTCGATGCAGGAGTTCGCGCCGATCTCGACATCGCTGCCGATCCACACACGCCCCACCTGCGGGAACTTCTCATAACGCCCGGCGTGCAAAACGAACCCGAACCCGTCGGCGCCGATCACGCTCCCCGAGTGCAGCACCACCCGGTCCCCCACATCGACATCGTCATAGATGGTGACGTTGGCGTGCAGCTTACAGCCCTCGCCAATCGACGCCCGGCGGCCGATCGCGGATCCCGCACCGATCGACGTGCCCGGCCCGATCTTCGCCCCGGCTGCGATGTTCACCTGCGGACCGATCGCGACGTTCTCTCCGATTTCCGCCCCCGGATCCACTGTCGCCGACGGATGGACTCCCGGCTCGACGGCCGGCTCAGGATGAAACCTCCTCACCGCGCGCGCAAACGCCCCTCGCGGATCCGCGGTCCGGATCAGCGTTCTGCCCGATCCAGCCGGAAAGTCAGGCGCAACGAGCAGACACCCGGCGGCCGACCCCGCGGCCTGTTTTCCGGCCTGGCGTCCGGCGGCAAACGAAATTTCTCCGGAGCCAGCCGAATCCACTGCCGCCACACCTGTGATCTCCCGCTCTCCGTCTCCTTCAAACGGCGCGCCCAGCCAATCCGCCAGTTCCCGGACCCGCATCGTCACCCGGTCAGCTTCCGGATCAGTTCGCCGTGGATATCGGTCAGGCGGAAATCCCGGCCCTGGAAGCGGAACGTCAGCCGGGTGTGGTCGATCCCCAACTGGTGCAACAGGGTCGCATGCAGATCGTGAACGCTCACCGGCTCCTCGACGATGTTGTAGCCGAGGTCGTCCGTCTTGCCAATCGTCAGACCCGGCTTCAGCCCGCCACCTGCCACCCAAACCGTAAAGGCCCGGTTGTGATGATCACGGCCCAGGAACTTGGATCCACCTCGTGCCTCGTTCATCGGCGTGCGGCCGAACTCACCACCCCATACCACAAGCGTCGTGTCCAGCAGTCCGCGCTGCTTCAGATCCCGCACCAGCGCGGCGCCGCCCTGGTCGACTTCCCGGCACAGGAAGTGCAGCTTGTTCACGATGTCCTCGTCCGCCGAGGCTCCATGCGTGTCCCAGCCGCGGTGAAACAGCTCGACCATCCGCACTCCGCGCTCCACCAGCCGCCGCGCCAGCAGGCAGTTGTTGGCGAACGAATTCCGGCCCGGTGTGGTTCCGTACATGTCGTGGATGTGACGCGGCTCACCGTCGATCTCCGCCAGTTCCGGAACACTCGACTGCATCTTGTAGGCAAGCTCGTAGTTGGTGATGCGTGAGGAGATCTCCGGATCCCCTATGTCGGCCAGCCGCGTCTGGTTCAGGTCGCGCAGCAGGTCGAGCGAGCGCCGCCGCGACTCATCCGAAACACCGTCCGGGTTCGAAAGGAACAGAACCGGATCCCCGGCGCGCCGGAACTCGACACCCTGGTGGAGCGAGGGAAGGAATCCATTGCCCCAGCAGCTCTTCCCGCCGTCCGGCGCATTCTTGCCCGACAACAGGACCACAAACGCAGGCAGGTTCTTGTTCTCCGAGCCCAGCCCGTAGCTGAGCCACGATCCCATGCTGGGCCGCCCCGGAATCTGGTGGCCCGAGTTCATGAAAATTTGCGCCGGGGCGTGGTTGAACTGCGTGGTGTGCACCGATTTGATGAACGACACCTGGTCGGCGACCTTTCCCAGGTGCGGCATCAACTCCGAAATCTCCGCGCCGGACTGCCCATGCCGCGCAAACCGGTGCGGTGTGCCCAGCAGATTCGGCACGCCTTTGATGAAGGCGAACCTTTCCCCTTTGATCAACTCGGCAGGACACGGCTTTCCATCGTGTTCGTTCAGCTTGGGCTTGTAGTCGAACAGGTCCAACTGCGAAGGCGCACCCGCCATGAACAGGAAGATGACGTTCTTCGCCTTCGGCTTGTGATGGACGCCCGCGAACGCCGCTTGCGCCAGTCCCAGCGCGGCCGCCGACTGGAAGAAGTGGCGGCGGGTCATGTCGCGAAGATGCAGGTTCAGCATGGTCACTCCTTCGTTAGCGCTTCATCGAGATTCAGCAGGACATTCGCCAGCATCACCCACGGGGCTGCCTCCGACCCGCCGAGCTTGGCCGCCTCCTCGCGGCGGGTCTCGAAGTAGCGGCGCTCGGAATTCAGCCACGTCAGCAAGCGGTCGGTTTCGCTTGCACCCGGAACGCGGCCCGTCGTCAACCGGAATCCGAACGCGGCCCGCTCCCGGTCGCCGGATCCCCCTTCCTGCTGGATCCTCCGGCCCAGTCCCCGCGCGGTGTCGAAGAATGCCGGATCGTTGAGCGTCGTCAGCGCTTGCAACGGAGTGTTGGTGCGGGTTCTGCGCACCGTGCAGAACTCGCGGCTGGTCGCGTCAAAGTTCATCATCGACGGATAGGCGGCCGACCGCCGGATGAACGTGTACAGCCCACGCCGGTAGCCGTCCTCACCCTTGCTCTCTTCCCACTTGTCGCTGCTGTAGGGGATGTCCCAGATTCCCGGCGGCTGGTAGGGCATCACGCTCGGACCGCCCACCGTACGGCTCAGCAACCCGCTTGCGGCCAAAGCCGAATCCCGTACCATCTCCGCTTCCATCCGGAACCGCGGACCGCGCGCCAGCAGCCGGTTCACCGGATCGGCCTGGAGCAGAGCCGGTGTCACTGCCGAGGTCTGCCGGTAGGTGGCCGAGGTCACAATCACCCGGTGGAGGTGCTTGAGCGACCAGCCGTTCTCCATCAACTCGGCGGCCAGCCAGTCCAGCAGCTCAGGATGGCTCGGACGCTGTCCCTGCGAGCCAAAGTCCTCGCTCGTCTCGACGATGCCACGTCCGAAATACTGCTCCCACACGCGATTCACCGCCACGCGCGCCGTGAGCGGATTGTCGCGGCTGACGAGCCACTGCGCCAGTCCCAGCCGGTTCCGCGGAGCCCCGGCGGGAAGCGCGCCGAACAGCGCCGGAACCGCCGGCTCGACACGATCGCTCTTGGCCGCGAATCCACCCCGCACCCGTACGAAGTCGAACGGCTGCTGGCCCTGCTGATCTTCCATCACCAAAGCGGTCGGGATCCCCAGATCATCAATCCGCTTGGTGACCTCCTTCAACTCATCGCGTGCCGGCTCCAGCGACTTGGCGATCGTGCGGAAGAACTCCGACACCTGCTGCCCCTGCTGGCTGGTCCTCGACGCTTCGGCCAGCCACGGACGCAGCTTGTGCCGGACCTTGGCCACCGTTGCCGGATCCTTATCCCCCGTCACCGATAGCCTGAAGCGGCCCATGGACTGCCCGGCGAAATCGGAGATCTGGACCACGGTCACCCGCACCCTCGTCTCACGGTCCACCATGACCGGGCGCGTCGCTGGCAGCACGAGCTGGCGCGGCAGGCGCGGCTCCTCCCGCGAGGCGTCGATCACCCAAAGCTGCCGCTTCACCGGATCATGAACGCGGCCCTCATCGGCTACCGGACGCGTGAAGAACACCGGTTGGCCGCCAACGCTCATGCGCACTGCGGTGACGATGAAGTTCCCGTAGGCGTCACGGCCCGGACCATTGCGAGGCAGTGACGGATCCGGAAACGCCTCAATCCGGAGGCCCGAAATCCGGCCGGGTTTCACGTCCGCCTCGATCACCACGGTCTCTTCGCGTGGATTCGCTCCCGACGCCAGGATCACTCCGCTGCTGTCCGCCTTCAACACCGCCCCGCCTTGAGACTCAAGCTTCACTGGCACCAGGGGCTGCCAGCGCGACTCGGCCGCGCGCACCTCAGCCTCCCACGCCGCCTGCTCCTGGTCCAGATCGGGAGTCTGCGTGGCAAGCTTGCTGTCGAGCTCCTTTTTGCGCGAGCTCAGCTCGGCACGCCGGGATTCCTGGCCGGCTGTGGCCAGATCGATCTGCGGCTCACGCCATTTCGCCATGCCCTCCTCGGCGCTGCGCTTGATGGTGTTCGAGAAGAACGCCATCATCGAATAGTAGTCGCGCTGGGTGACCGGATCGTACTTGTGGTTGTGGCACTGCGTGCAGGCGAACGTGGTCGCGAGCCACACCGACCCGGTTGTGTTGACCCGGTCCACCAGGACTTCAAAGTGCGCCTCTTCCCGGTCCACACCGCCCTCTTCGTTGAACATCGTGTTGCGGTGGAATCCGGTGGCGATGCGCTGGTCGCGGGTGGGTGCGGGCAACAGGTCTCCCGCGAGCTGCTCGATGGTGAACTGGTCATAGCCCAGGTCGCGGTTGAGAGCGCCGATCACCCAGTCGCGAAACGCCCACATCGTGCGCCGGTTGTCTTTCTCGTAGCCGTTCGTGTCGGCATACCGGGCGAGATCCAGCCACGGCCGCGCCCAACGTTCGCCGTAGTGCGGCGACTTGAGCAAACGCTCAACCAGCCGTTCATATGCGCCTTCGCCGCGGTCGGCCAGGAATGCGTCGATCTCGGCGGGCGGCGGAGGGAGACCCGTGAGATCGAGGCTCAACCGCCGGATCAGGGTTTCGCGCGAAGCCTCCGCCGACAGCTTGAACCCGCGCGGCTCGATCTTGGCGAGCACGAACCGGTCGACCGGATTCCGCGCCTGGGCGGCATTGTTCACTGTTGGCGGAACGGGCCGCTCGACGCGTGTGTAGGACCAGTGCTTCTCGATCCGCGCGTCGGCCGGACCGGCATGGGAATCGGGCCACGGCGCGCCCGAGTCGATCCACTTCTTGAGCGCGGCCACCTGCCGGATCGCGAGCGGCTGTCCGTTGAACGGCATTCGCTGCTCGCCGCCCTTGCCTTCGACGCGATGGACCAGACGCGACGACGCGCTGTTGCCGGGTACGATGACCGCGCCGGATACTCCGCCCCGCAGCGCTGCTGCGCGCGAGTCCAGCCGGAGCTGGGCTTTGGGTTGGGATCCGGAGTGGCACTCATAGCAATTCGCCCGCAGGATGGGATGGATGTCGCGCACGAAATCGGCGCGGACGGACTGGCTGGCCGCGGGAAACCCCGGGGCGCCGTTCTCGATCCACGCCTTGATGACGGCAATTTCTGCCGTCGCGAGTCCAGCGGTTGCCGGCGGCATGCGGTGGTCGCGATTCTCCGTTACCAGGCGCTGGTAGAGCGGGCTCGAGGCCAGCTCGCCCGCCACAACTGCGGGCCCGGAGATTCCTCCCGCGGCCATCGCTTCCCAGGTGTCCATACGAAGATTTGCCTTGGCAAGCTGCGCGTTGTGGCAGGCTGTGCAGCGCATGTTCAGGATCTTGCGGACCCCCGCCTGGTCCTGGGGCCAAGCTGCCACGGTGCACAACAACGTGATCACGGATCGCTTCATAAGGCTCCACTCCATTATGCGGCAGTGGGCGGGGATGCTGGTACACTCGAATCATCCGATATGGCCGCGCTCCGCACATGATCTACTCGAAGTCTTCGGAATACGCCATCCGCGCATTCGTCTACCTGGCGTCGACGCCGCCGGGCAAATACGCCATGGTCAAGCAGATCGCCGAGGAGTCGGATATCCCGTCCCACTTCCTGGCCAAGATCCTGCAACAGTTGGCGCGTAAGGGGCTGCTGAAATCGAGCAAGGGGCCGACCGGCGGGTTCGCGCTCGCCCAGCCCCCGGCCGAGACCACCCTGTGCCAGATCGTCGATACTGTCGATGGATTGAACGACTACAAGCGCTGCCTCGGCGGGCGCACGGAGTGCAATGACCAGGCGCCGTGCGGCCTGCACGATAGCTGGAAGCACATGCGGTCGTCTATCATAGAATATTTGGAGCGCACTTCGATCGAAGCCGTGGCTGCGTCACTGGAGCAGAAGCGGCGGGCTCTCGCCCGGGCCTCCGGGATCAAGGAATAACCAATCCACAACATATGTACATTCGCACACCAAAGCGCACTCTGGATCCGTTTCGCGGGTGTGAGCGCCAGGTAGACGCGCTCTCCAACTCGGTCGTTCCCATGGTGGTGGAACAGACTTCGCGCGGCGAACGCGCTTTTGACATCTACTCGCGGCTGCTCAAGGAAAGCATCATTTTCCTGGGCACTCCGATCGATGACGACGTGGCTAACCTGATCATCGCTCAGATCCTGTTCTTGGCGGCCGAGGATAACGAGAAGGACATCTCGATCTACATCAACTCGCCGGGTGGCTCGATCACCGCGGGGCTGGCGATCCTCGACACGATGAATCTGGTGGAACCGGATATCGTCACCTATTGCGTCGGCCAGGCGGCTTCGATGGCCGCCGTGCTGCTTGCCTGTGGAACCAAGGAAAAGCGCTTCAGCCTGCCCCATTCGCGCATCCTGATCCACCAGCCGTCGATGAGCGGACTGGCCGGGCAAGCCGCCGACATCGATATCTATGCCCGTGAGATCCTCCGCATGCGCGAGGTCCTCAACGGGATCCTGGCGAAGGCCACCGGCCAGAGCGTCGAACGCGTGGCGCGCGACGTGGACCGGGACTATATCATGGAACCGGAACAGGCGCTCGAATACGGGATGATCGACCGGATCATTGTCAGCCGGTCGGCGCTTCACCAGTAGGCAATCAGCTCCAGCGGATCCGGCCCCGGGCCCGGACCGTCTCGCCCGGCGAGCAATCCGGCAGCGCCGGGTCCGAGTGCATGCAGGGACATGGCGGGTTGGCCCAGACGCGGTTCACCGGCTCCCACTCAACGCGGATCGTTCTGCCGCCCGAGCGCACGGACGCCTCGGTCTTTGTCAGATCCTTGTTGTCGTTGGTCTGCTGGTCAAATCCCCGCGCGCCCTTGAGCATGATGCATACCTGGGCGCGCATCCGGGTCAACGGCTGCGAGGTGCCATTCCGCAGCCACAACTCCATGTCCGCGCCGTCCGGCGTAGACTTGATGCCCGCTCCGAAGGCTGTCTTGTCGGGCAGCTCCCACGACGATTCCAGGCTGCCGTCCGGCCGGACCGTCCAATCCACGTTGTCGATCACCTTGTTCTGGGCGTCCCATACGGTGGGAATGTGGGTGTGCGCGAGGAAGATAATTCCGCTGCTGGCGATGATCGCTTCCGGGACATCAATGACCAGGTAGCTTTCCGGATCCCACGGCAGGAACAGGCTCGCCTTGGTCCCGCGCATCGGGCCGACAGCGCCGTCCAGAAAGCCAACTCTTGGATGCCGGCCCCCAGGGTATGGCAATAGCGCGCCACCCGCAGGAGGGGGCATCGAGCCGGGCGGCTTGTTTCCCATAACCTGCTCTATTTCCAATGGATTATAGCCATGCCGCCGCATCACGGACAGCCAAAATCCGGGATTTTGGCGTGCCGCTTCCACCTCGGCCGGCCACCTGAGCTTCTCCACCGGGACAATCGGATGCCGGTGGGTGAGCAGCGGATCCTGTGGCTCGCCCGCATACGGCTGCAGGTCGCGCAGGGCCATCGTGCGGAACCCCTGATCTTTCAAGTACTGCATGCACCGCCGGAACAGCTCCGGCTCCGTGTGGACCCACGGATGCGACACGTCCGGTACTCCGTGAAACTGAAGCACTACCGCCTTGCCCTCCGGTGCACGGGCCATCACCGACTGGAAGTGCTCGAACCTCCAGTTCGGATATGCGTCCGCAGTGGTTGGGATCAGCAGCGCATGCCGCCGCGCAGGGTCGTACAGCGGACCCACAGTTGCTCGTCCGTACTCGACCTCCGGCATCCCGCCGCGCCGTGCCAGCTTGTAGCCTCGCGCCCGCAACACCGCCAGCGCTTCGGGACCAAAGCCGTTGCCCGGCCAGGCGAAGCTCTCGGGCCGCGGCACCTTCACCCGCGCCAGTTCCCGCTCGACCAGCGAGAGTTCACCGTCCAGCCGGGCTGCGCTACGCGGCTGAGACATGCCAGCATGGGTCCAGGTGTGGTTGCCGATCTCGAACCCCATCGCGTGCAGCTCGCCGATGTCCTCCCACGTCATGAAATTGGCGCGGTCCTGCATCCAAGCGTGCGTCACGAAGAACGAGGCGCGGAAACCGAGTTCCTTGAGCAGCGGCCCTACGAATGTGCGGTGGGATTTGACAGCGTCGTCAAACGTCAGGACAATCGAACGGGCCGGCAGCGTGGGCACATTCAGCAGGATACAGCAACGAGCGAAGTCTTGTACCAGTCTAGCGTCTGCCGCAGGCCTTCTTCGAGCGAGTACTTGGGCGCATGTCCCAGGATCTTCACCGCGTCCGTGGTGTCGGCCTGGGACTCGCGTACGTCGCCGGGACGGGCCGGTCCGTACCGCGCTTGAAGGGCGGTTCCCTCGATCCGGTTCAGCGTCGTCCACACCTCGTTCAGTGTGTACCGGTTCCCGTTGCCCGCGTTGTAGAAACGGCCGCACGCCGATGCTGGCGCAGCGGCCGCCTTCCGGCACAGCGCTGCCATATCCTCGACGAACGTGAAATCGCGAGTCTGCAACCCGTCCCCGTGAATCGCCGGTGAGACGCCTTCGATCAGGCACTTCATGAAGACCGAGATCACCCCCGAATACGCACTGGTCGGATCCTGCCGCGGACCATACACGTTGAAGAACCGCAGTGCGATTGCCTCGAGGCCGTAGCATTCGTGGAACGCTGCCGCGTAGTACTCACCGATCAGCTTCTGGACCGCATAAGGTGACTTCGGCCGCGCGAGCATTGATTCCGTCTTGGGCAATGCAGGCGTGTCGCCATAGGCGGACGACGAGGCGGCGTACACCACGCGCCGGACTTTGTTTTCCACGCAGGCGTGGAAGACGTTGAACGTCCCGTTGATGTTCACCTCGTGCGACGGGACCGGCTCCTCGATCGACCGAGGCACCGACGGGATCGCGGCCAGGTGATAGACCACATCCGCGCCAGCAACGGCGCGGCTGACGTCGCGAAGATCGCGGACGTCGATTTCATGGATCCGGATCCGGTGGCGGATCTCGTCGAGATTCGCCGGACTCCCGGTCAAATAGTTGTCGATCACGGCGACTTCGGCTCCCTGCTCCCGCAGCAGGGACCGCACCAGCGCCGATCCGATAAATCCGGCTCCTCCGGTTACAACATAGCGGCTCATTCGATTCCCTCGATTATGCTTTCCAAGTACCGCAGAGAGGCGTCGGCGATCGTGACGGCGTCCGGCTTGAAGTCGAACACCTCGAGCGAAATCCACCCCTGGTAGTTGCGGCGTTTCAATGTTTCGAAAACGGGCTTGAACGGATAGTCCGCTGTCCCCGGATAGCGGCCGTCCATTTCGTTCACGTGGATATGGCGGATCACGTCGAAGTACCGGTCCACGACCCGGCTGTGTTCCATCGTCTCGTCCGCCGCGTTATGAGTGTCAAACATCGTCCGGATCGCCGGACTTCCGATCCCCGCGACAATCCCGGCGGCCTCAGCCACGAGGTTCATCACATCACACTGGGCCGACGGCAGCGCTTCGGCCAGGATCGTCACTCCGCGCTGTCCGGCATGGTCTGCAACCGACGCCAATCCCCGCGCGTAGTTTTGAAGCGCTTCGGCCTGGGTGATCCCGCCGGTGGTGCCGCGCTGAAACGGAGACCCGAACACCATGATCCCCTTGTCGGCCTGGCCGTGTGCCAGGTCCGCGCACAGATCCATGAGGTCCCGGATATGCTGCCAGCTCTTGGCCCGCAGTTCCGCGTCCGGGGTGGTGACGTGTAGCCCTTTCGGGGACACCATCAGCCAATGGAGACCGACGAAGTGGAGCCCCTCGCCCGCCATGATCCGGCGGTACTCGGAGCGCTGTGCGGCGGTGATCGTTGCCGGATATTCGTTCAGAGTGAACGGCGCAATCTCGATCCCTTCGTAGCCGGCCTTGCGGATCTCCTTGCAGGAGGTGGCAAAGTCCCAGCCCTCAAAGACTTCGTTGCAGATCGAATGCCGGAAGCGGAAGCTCATCACCCTACAGTGTAATTATTCCTCAGGGATTCACACAACTGAAGGCTCTGGTGCAAATTCCGAGTCGAGCCAAATTCGGTAACGGCCGACGTCTCGATCGAACCCGACTCCGATCACGCAGCCAACGCGGCTCGCCAGATCTCCGG
>Ga0194132_10011459_pt1 | contig 11409 bp, 10 predicted proteins | sample TA2KigOf80mmetaG_FD_148612 | JGI IMG/M metagenome (GOLD analysis project Ga0194132, IMG submission 148612) | Freshwater microbial communities from Lake Tanganyika, Tanzania - TA2015054 Kigoma Offshore 80m | ecosystem: Environmental > Aquatic > Freshwater > Lake | place: Tanzania: Lake... | reverse complement strand
GTCGGCCGCTGCGTCGCCCTTCTTGCAACGCCTGCTCGCCCCCCAGCCGGTAGCGGGCGATCCAGCTGAACAGCGTTCGGAGGGGAACCTTCATCACGCGCGCCACCGTCGAAGCCGATTCGCCGTTGCGCACCGCCTCGACGGCCGTCCGGCGTTTCTCATAACGCAGTTGGGATCGTACACTGACCAGGTCCTTCTGAGTAGGAGTCTTCTTAGTTCGTCGCATGCCCCGTACTATACTCGATTCGATTAGATTAAGCAAGTACTTTTGCAACGATTGATAGGAGCAAGGTCCTGGCTGCTGTGTTCCACAGAAACGACGTTCGAGCTGGGCCGCGGAGTCTTACAATGCAGGGGCCCGCGATGTGCGCAATCCCTGCTCTTTTCTCGAAGACCCAGCCATGATTCAAGCGCACTTGACAGGGGTCGATCGTTCTCATTGTTTCTTCCAGTCAGCGCGCTTCGGCGATAGTTACCCAAGTGAGATAAGGGTCGCGCAACCACGGCCTGCCCGAAAGATCGCTCTGTATTGAAGCTGAGGGTCAACGCGCAACCTCACAGCGGACTGCGAAGACTCGCAGTCGCGAGTGCCGATGCCGTTATCTGCACTGGGGGAGAGGCTGCGACGAAGAATCTGAAATCCCAAGGTTCCCTCGCGTGAACAAGACAAGAAACGACGAGCGGGCTGTGCTATGCCATCGCTTTCGATTTCTAAGGGCCAAACTCGCCTGCTCGGTCGCGGATCGCAGGGACGAAATCGGTGACGAGCACTTCTTGTAGCTCTCAATGTCGTCCCAGCGCCTCCGAACGAATGACTCTGCAGAACGGTACGACGATCTCTAGACGTGCAGCGCAAATCCCGAAGTTCCGGACCTCTGCGGTGCCAGCACAGCCTGAATGGGTGCCTTTCAATGCGGTGGCGTCTTGGATCTAGGCTCAAGTGGGCGCATTACTTATTTTGAGCCGAGGACCGGCTTGTCCCGCAACAGTTACGTTCGTGCCGAATGGGTTCAAGCTTTGCGGAGATACACACCGTGCAACTGGGGGTTCTGGCTGCCACGATTCATCGTGATGCGAAGCCGCAATGGTTCTTTGCTGTCGGGCAGAATCGTCCCAGTCTTTCTCCAGCGCACGGGAAGAGCCAGGCCGTCAGATTCAATCGGCAGACAATCGTCCAGTTTGAAGCCATCCAGCGCCCGCTCGGCTGAAACATCGACCAGCTCCACCTGCAGGTGCCCGCCGCCCGTAAGGCCACTGGCATTCAAAGCGAGGTTGTGGTGTTTCCAACCTTCTTTCGGTGGGCGCAGTCCGATGGTCGTCACGTATCCGGATTCAACGCCTGACACCAACTCGATGCCGAACATCCGGTGCCTGCCCACTTTTGCCAACCCAAAATTGCCCTCACAAGCGTAGTACACCCACCACTCGTCACCGACTTCCAAAAAGCTGCCCACGTGCACATCGCTCCGGTCCCACGCTTGCGGGTCCGGTTCCAAGTGAACCCGCGTCGAGCGCCACAGTCCGAAACCGACGTTCTCTGATTCTTCCGGCTCGACCACCCACCCCGTGAACCGCATTCGATAACCTCGGCGTTCAGCCTCGTGATGCCCAACGAAAGCCCACCAGTAGTTGGGTTCGTGGAGAACGACGGCGGCGCCATGCAAGGTACTGTTTCTAGGCACAGGATCGAAAGCATAGTGCCGAGCGTTTTGAGGCGCTCGAACAAAACGCTTGCCGTCGCGTGAAGTCGCCACATCCACAATGAAGCCGTGCGGGCCCTGGGTATGAAGGAACATCGTATAACGCCGCTCTGGCGGCGCCTGCTCGTCTCGAACGACGTCGGCCGGAAGCTCGTATTCGTTCGAGTTGAAGCCAGGTTGGAGTGGAAAGCAGATGTTGGTGGGTTTTCCGGCGAAAGGAAAAAACCCTAGTGTGGGCTTCGTCCAGCGAATTCCATCGTTCGACTCCGCGTACCCGGCTCGACCTTGTTGAAGCCTCGCCACATAGCCGCCGTACCACATGCGAAAAAGGTCGCCTTCTTTCAGAACCGCCATCTGCCCGAGGCTGCCTTCATCCCAGCTGCCTTCTTCTCCGGGGGTGAGCACCGCTTGCTTCGGGTCCATTTGCCAGCGCAAACCGTCATCTGAGGAGGCGCGATAGATCCCGAACGTCGTTCTCCCGATTGCCTGGCTCATCTCGTGAACCGCGGCAAAGAACATCTGAAAACCACTGCCACCTTTGAGGACTCGGACGAACGACCCCCCAGAATTCTTTTCCGACGGATCGGGAATCTCCTTTTTCTTCAGCACCGGGTTGCCTTCGAAGCGTTTCAGTGTGTTCTCCACCCGGCGCGTGCCGTCTAGCTCCCAGTCCAGATCTTGGAGAACAGGCAAGGAGGTTCGCGACGTCACGAGCGGAGCCTGGGAGATCTCGAACCGATCGATGTCGATCGTTTGGCCTGGATGCCGGCTCTCGACAAACGCGTATTCGCCCACCCCAAAGGTTTCGGGGACCAGTTGTTGAATCGAGCCGTGTCGAGGGTTCTGGTCCTCAGCCACCTTGTTTCGTTGTGCCTCCATGATGGGTTCCCGTAACGCCATCACGAACTGTCCGTCGCAGTAAAGCTGTGCAGGTCCCTTGGCATTCGGAATCGAGAAGACAAAGGTGTGCCAGTCCCGGTTGTCGAAGCCTTCCAGGGGAAGCCTTTCCTCCCAGGGATTGGTGGCATTTACGATGATCTGCCAGCCGGTGATCCCAAAAGAGATCCCACGAGTTGGACACGCTCCCAGGCTGAAAGCCCAACTGCCGTGGCTCTTGGTCTTCACACCAAGAGTGAATAACGTGCGGCCTGCCTCTCCGGGAGATAACAGCTTGACTGAGAGACGAACGGGTCTGTTCTTGAGCGAGGGAATCGGCTGCTCGCAGCGCGAATACAGCGCTTCCAAGCTGGCCTTGAGGCGATGGAAGGCAGGATGAGCCTGGTGGTCAAACGGATGTGTACGCAGGTCGTTCCAATGTCCCTGAAAAGCAACCCTGGAAGGCATGTTCCCGTAGCGTTGAACGGAGGAAGCCGTAGGCTGTATTGCAGTACTCTGCCTGTTCGCCGAAGCAGGTTCTGCCAAACCAGCAGCTCCGGCGAGGGCCGATTTCAGAAAAGTTCTTCGGTCGAAAAGGTTCATGCTGCCTCGCTGGAGGGTTGGTGCAAGCCGTGTAGGATCCTGGCCGCTGTCATCTTCGGTCGCGGCAGCCGAGCCCAGAGGAAGCTAAGGGCGGCCGGCGGACGACCACGACCCTCATGTCGTCTTGAGCAGGCACGCCTGCGGCAAACGCGTCTGGACTCCTGCCGCAATCGCCATTGGCCGAAGTGTCAATCCCTGGCCAAGGCCCAGTGGCTGGCAGCGCGCCAGGCGGAACTGCTGCCGGTCCCCTATTTCATGTCGTCTTTACCCTGCCCGAGCGGCCGGCGCCGCTGGTTCTACAAAATGCCCGGCTCCTTTACAATCTCCTGTTCCAGGCCATCTCGCAAACCCTGCTCCGCATTGCCGCCGACCCCAAGCATCTGGGTGCTCGCATCGGTTTTCTGGTGATTCTCCCCACTTGGGGCAGAACCTGTTGCCTCATCCCCATCTGCATTGTGTGGTTCCCGGCGGCGGACTGTCCCCCGATGGCCAAGGCTGGATCGGCTGCAGCCCTGGCTTCTTTGTACCCGTGCGCGTCTTGTCCCGCCTGTTTCGTGGGCTGTTCCTCGCTGGCTTGAAGCAGCTGTTTGACCAGGGCCAACTCAAGTTTCACGGCCAGCTCCAGCCGCTGGCCTCGGCGCCCGCTTTCACCCAGCTGCTCGAGGACTGTCGCCAGACCGATTGGGTCGTTTATGCCAAACCTCCCTTCGGCGGTCCGGCCCAAGTGCTGGACTACCTGGGCCGTTATACTCACAAAGTGGCTATCTCCAATCATCGGCTTCTGAGGCTGGAAAACGACCAAGTCTCTTTCCACTGGAAGGATTACCGTCACGGCCATCGGAAAAAAGTCATGACCTTGGCCGCCACCGAGTTCCTGCGCCGCATCTTGCTGCACATCCTGCCCGAAGGCTTCGTGCGCATCCGCCACTTCGGTTTGCTGGCCAACCGCCACCGGGCTGAAAACCTAGCTCTCTGTCGTCAGCTGCTAGCCGTCGCTGAGCCCGCAACGCAGCCTGACTCGGCCCTGGCCCCACTGCACCGGACCGAACGCTACCAGCAACTGACGGGTGTGGACCCGTCGCTGTGTCCCCAGTGTGGCCTGGGTCGTTTGATTCAGATTCAGATTTTGCCGACTCTGTCTGAGCGTTTGCGACCGGACCCTCTCCATCGAAATTCCCCATGACCGCTGCCTGTTTCTCGATCTCAACGCCCCACCCTTCGTTCCACCCTCTGCTCGCGGCTCTAAGCACAAGCCTGCCCGCCCCACTCTGCCTACCTTCGAAGGCGCTGCTGAAAACCTCTCCGCCACGCCTTCAATGCATGCCCTGCGCACTTTGCCGCCGTCCAGAGTCTCCCCTCCGACAGCACTGTGCCTCCTTTCCATCTTCTCCCACTACCGCAGCCGGGATACAGTCCCCTTAGCTACCTGCGGTTTCGTCCAACGGATTCTTTCCCGGATGCTCGCCGAAACCCAGTTCGTGCCTCTTCCGTCAACTCCAGTCGCGGCGAAACCCGGCAAAGAATCTTGTTCGTTCTGCCTGCCAGAGGTCGAGCCGGTAGCATCAGCGGGTTCCCATTACTGACGCGCCAGCAGCGCTCGATTCCAGGGCTGTGCCAGTGTGGGACGGTTGACGTAGCGATTCATCGAGAACGTGAGGCGCGAGCCGGCTCCCGGGGCCAATCGAACGGTGACGACGGGCGACGCAAGAGGCGTTTTCGTCCCGTTTGCCGCGACTGCGGTGAATTGATGCTCTCCATAACCGCCTGCCTGGACATCGACCGTGCGGGGTTCCAGTTGATCGGTATTCACAAGGGTTACTGTGACGGCGTCGGCGGTCAACTTTTCCACGAGTGCCGCCACGTCTCGGGGCAAGCCCGATCGGCGCTTTTCCGGATCGAAATAACGCAGCCGGCTGTGAAGGACCCAGATGCGGCCGGCGGCGAAATAGCCTCCGAGCGTTAGCTGAACCAGCGTGTCCGTAGTGGCGGGCACAATGCCCAGAAGATAGTCTGCCAGCCGCGTATCCGGTGAAGTCGGATCGTGACGCATCGATTCGAGGCGTTGGCGGATAGTCTCGAAGTCGGCAGCCAATGCTTTTTCGGGATAGCCGGAATTGTTGCCCTCCAGAAAACCGATCCATCCCTGGTCTAACGGGATCCGATCAAGGTCACGCCGATCCATCGACCACAGGTAGATCTCAGTGAGCCTGTCCAGGAACAGGTTGTCTGTGAAGTGGTAGAACTCGGGTTTGCCATCGTACTTGTAGCCTCGAGGATCCCCATACATTTGAGGCAGCAAGGTCTTCCCGCCTTCCACCTTCTTGTGCCGATGGAGCAAGTCCATTTGCTTCCGCAGTACTCCAACATACGCTTGGTCTCCGGTCAGCAGCAGCGCGTTGGCGAAACCCGGCCAGGCGCCATGAAAGTAATTTCGGTGAGCGATCTGCTGAAGCTCGCCGTCGAAGATCGTGAAGTTCCAGCCGTAAGTGCCTTTCCACCATTGGCCGTTGTGCTCGCCTCCGGGTTCTCCGTCCAACCCCACGTTGGTTGGAATCATGCCCCCGGTTTTTTCCGTGCGGGCTTTCCAGGCGTCCATGTATTCCAAAGTCCAGGTGCGGTACTTCTCCTCGTGGGTTAGCGCATAGGCGTTTAGCCCCAGCAGCGTGGCCGCTGTGTTGAGATGGCTGTCGCCGACCGAGTCCAAGTACTCTTCACAGTGAGCCAGCATTCGCGGATACCACTCGAGGAGGTTCAGCATTTTCGAGGCACCGGCTGGATTGTGCAGGAGATGAAACGTTCCGGCGACGGGATCACCAACCCAGTCGTACACGGTGGCTTTGCGGAGCATTGGGCCTTTCGAACCGTTCCAAATACTCTTGATGATTTTTTTCGCCGGATCGTAGTTCAATGCCTCAGGGTCTTCATTCATGTACAGGCCCGCGAATCGCTTCATCCGCTGCACCAGGCTGAGATTCATCGGTTCTGACAACCCCCAGAGGAAGAAGCCCCGCATGCCTTCGCCTGTGTGAAACCAGTCAGACATCGTGACGAATTCCTTGTGATAGGCTCCGTGGGCTGCAAGCTCCGTTTTCACGGTCCGCAGCTCCTTGTATTGGAGCAAATGTCCTTCCAGCCCTTTCTTGTAGAGGTCCAACACCTTGTCCGAACCACCCAAGGCGTGCAGAAGCGTCCAGTTGAAGTAGGTCTCAATGGCATCGTCGGGTCCGTCCAGAGTTCCCCATCGCGGGGTGTGGAGCAAGTAGCCTCGCGCATCCATGTACTTCGCCGCGAAGGCTTCCACGGCGCGCGAATTGGCGTCGAGCAGGGCTCGCTCCATCAGCGCCCAGGCCGGAGGAGCCATGGGTGACTCCACTTTCAGCACCACCTGTGCGAAAGCGGGCCGACAAAACAACAGACCCGCACAGAGACTGAGAAAGCAAATTGTTCGAGGAGAGCTCAACGGTTGCCTCATCGGAGCACCTCAGATCGATGGATGTTTTGAGTGGTGTCAGCCCGCCTGCCCAGGCGGATCGGAACTCAGGTAGTAGCGCTCAAGACCCGAGCGAACAATCTGGAAAGCGCTTTCGGGAGAATTGGCCATGGAGAAAAGATCCAGGTCTGACGGGTCGATCGTTCCCCACCGCACGAGCGCGTCAAAGTTGAGGAGTTCCTTCCAGTATTTCGAACCATAGAGCAACACGACCATCTTCTTGCTGATCTTCCGGGTTTGGATCAGGGTTAGAACTTCCATTAACTCATCCAAGGTGCCAAACCCGCCGGGGAAAACGATCAGCGCTTTGGCCAGGTACGCGAACCAGTACTTGCGAGTGAAAAAGTAGTGGAACTCAAAGCTCAGCTCTGGGCTGATATAGGGATTCGGCGTTTGCTCGAATGGCAGGCTGATATTCAGTCCGACTGATTTTCCACCTGCCAGGCTGGCCCCGCGATTAGCGGCTTCCATGATTCCGGGACCTCCTCCGGAGCACACCACGAAACGGCGGGCACTCTTTCCCAGTGAAAGCGCCCAGCCGGTCAGCAACCGCGAGAGCTCCACTGCTTCGTCATAGTAAGCCGCCAGTTCCAGCCGGGTCTTGGCACGCTGCAGCGCCGCTGCGCGTTCCTGGGGCCCTTCGGGTCCATGCTCTGCCGCCAGCAGCTGTCCGTACTCTTCTTCGGCTTGGCTCTTCGGGATTGCCCGAGCTGACCCGAAGAAGACAATCGTGTCTCTGATTCTCTGCCGATGAAAAGCGGACAGAGGGCCCAGGTACTCCGACAGAATGCGCAAGGTGCGTGCATCGGCCGAGTTGATGAATCGAGTGTCCTTGTAAAACTTGGGTGGCCGCATGGAATCGTTCATGATGAGGAGCTGGCGAAGTTTCGAATCTGTAGTGTCAAAGCCTTGCTTGAATGGTCGATATCACGGGCTGGAAGCCCGTGCTGCCGCAAGCCGCCACACTTGCGGGTCAGGATCCCGTCAAAGTCTCGTAAGTCCTTGAGTCGAGGTCGAACCCTTGCTAACGCGCGGGCTACTGATTTGGTCCACGCGGCTATTCAGTAGCCCGACCGTAAGGGAGGGCTCACGACTTTGACGGGACCCTGACTTGCGGGTGCCTTCCACGGAAACCCGTGCCCGTTTGCAGTGAAGCCAGAGCTTTACATGGCCTCACTGGCGTGCGGCAGGCACACCTGGAGACTGGACATTTCCAGCAAGGTGAAGCCACCCTGGGAGCGCAGGCGTCCCCGCCTGCACCCGTGGTCGTAGACCACAGCGCGGCTCGCTGGTCCGCGCGTAGGCAGAAGAAGCGCCTGCACTTCCAGGGGCCGGGTCAAACACACGTTTCGTCCCGAGCGAGAGTGCTCCACGAACGAAGCGCCTGGTTGCACAACCTCGGCAGACACCTCAACCCAGGTAACTTCCTCGGCCAGTCGCAGGACCGAAAAATGTCCAATCTCCAGTGGCCGCACTGCGTGCGGCACTACAAGCGCATGAGCCTCGCGCGCATGTGCCCGCGGGACAGGTACAAACTTCATTCGATGAAAAACGTGCTGAGCTGCTCTGGCGTGATGGCGCCTCGCAATACCACCGCCGGCAACGTCCTGAGCAGTTGGTGCCGATTCATAACGGCTCCAAGCGGGTTGCTGCGACTGTGCGTCAGGAAGGCACCGAGGCAAGCGAGCCCAAGGTGGCGCTGCCAAACGCGGCAGCGGGCCAGCAGGCTGTCCCACGGCAAAGGAATGTCCCAGCCCCACGATGAAACCGTCCTTCGCATGTCGTGTGGACAGCAACGCTCTGGAGGCTGTGCGGTCGTAGTTGCCAACGCAGGAATTTCAAGCGTCGTGCCCCCAGGCAGCTAGGCGGGTGCCGGCAGGCTGATGGCTGCTTCCAGCCGCCTCGATCCGAAAGCTACGGTCACAAGCAGCTTGCCATCGCTCGCGCCATGCCCTCCAGTAAGGTTGAGGTCGAGATGATGTAGGTCGGACTGCTGGGTGAGCGACGTGGTCTCGAGTGCAATCCCCTTGCTGAGGTCAGGGCTTTGAGGGTTGCCTGCTTCCGCTTCCGGAATCAAGACCAAGGTCCACCTGTCTGCTGAGGTTGCCTTCGCTCGCAGCAGATAGGTACCTGCAACGATCTTGGCGCTTCCGGCAGACACTTCACTTGAGATACTCAGCTTCGCCCGGCCGCAATGAAACACGAACCCTTCCTTGATTCCTTCGAGATGCTTGGCGTTGTACGGCAGTGTGAAGTAGGTCAGCTTGAGTTCCAACCCCTTGACTGCCGCGGTGACAGATTTGTTGAAGTGTGGATGGGCCGGAATCATGCCGGTAACGCAGACCAGGAGCAGGCTTGCAGCGAATGCAGTTTTCTTCTTCATGTTTTTTTCACCTTTCGTCGTTTCCAAACGGTATAGGCCTGGGAGTCGCGGCCATTGTAATACAAACTGGAAATGCAACGTTAGCCCGGATGATGCACGGCCACGGGTTTACTTGGCGACAACCGCAGAGGGTGTTGCGCCGGTCGTGATGACTGCAAAGAGCGCACTGCTGCCAGAAGTGACAGCGTCGGTGCGCACGACCGAAACGTCGTTCGAGCCGGAATTGAGAACGAAAAGATACAGATCGTCGGGTGTGAGGTAGAGCGACTCGGGCTGTGCGCCCACGGCAATCGAGGCAACGACCGACCGGTTGTTGGGAGGGTCGAGCACAGACACCGTGTTCGATCCGTAGTTGGCGATATACAGCCGCTGCCCGTCTCGGGAGATCGCTCCACGAATGGGGTTCCGTCCGACAGAAAACGAACCGTTCAGGGTGCAGCTTTCCGTGTTGATGACGACGACCGACCCCTGGTCGAAATTGCTGGCATAGATCTCGCCTCCGTCGGGTTTCATGACAAGTTGAGTGGGCGACCGCCCTGTCATGATCGGTTCAAGTGCGCTGCGCGTCTCGATGTCGATCACAGTAACACTCTGCCCGCCAGCGTCTGCCACAAACAACTTCGACTGGTCTGGAAGGATTTCCAGGAACAGGGGGCTCGGACCGGCCGGTATCGATTGCTCGAAGGTCTGAGTTTGCAGGTTGACCAAGCCGACCGAATTGGCTGTCTGCTGCGCCACCCAGAGTTGGTTTCGTTGTTCTGCCAGCTTCAGAGCGGCGGGTCCAGCCTGGGTTCGGATCGTTTTCACGACCGAGAGAGCTTCGCAGTCGATAACGGCAACCGCGTTCGACCCGTAACAGGCTACAAACGCCTGGCGCCCGTCCGACGAGAAGACGATATCCGCAGGATTTCTGCCGACTGCGATGGTTTTCTTGACGACGTGAGTGTTGGCATCGATGACGCTGACCGATCCTGAGCCAGCGTTAGCTGCGAACACCAAGTCGTCAATTGGGCTGGCTGCCAGCTTGCCCGGGGACTTTCCGACCGCGATCGTCTTGACGTTCTTGAAGCTCTTCAGGTCGATGACTGAAACCGTGTGGCTTCCCAGATTTGCGACGTAAACGTGGGTGAAGGGGGGAATGACTCCCAGGTCCATTTCGTCGCCGCAACCGAACTCGGCGACCAGGGCGCATGCCAGTAATGCGTGCCCCAAGCGGCGGCGTAGTCCTTCGAGACGCTTCATGATTCTGCGGATACAACTGGCAACCGGAGAACGTTCTCAGATGAGCCAAAGCTGAAACAACTGCCGAACGGGTACGGCAGATCGCCTGACGCCAGCGAAAGCCGTGGCAGGCTGACATCGGCTGCGAGTCTACTCGTCGCTGGACTTGTCCTCATTCTCCTTGTACATGTATCGAATGCAGTGCTTGAACACGAGCAGGTTCGGTTCGGTATCTCGATTGACCTTGATGCAGTTGCGGTCGTACCACTCGATGATGCCGCGCAGCTGCTGCCCGTCGTCTAACACCACGACCATGGGCGTCTTGTTTTGCATCTGCTTCAGGTAATAGAAGCTTTCTGCATTAGTCTGTTCCTGAGGTGCAGGCTTCCGCTTCTGCGTGCGGACCGTCATCTTGTCCTTCAAATCGGCAAACGACGGGCGAATGAGACGTCGATTCATGTAGTCTTCGTTGGGTTTTCTGTGCCTAAACGTTGGTCGATTCATAATGAGTGAGTCTTGAAGCCTGCCGCAAGCGGTCGATTGCCAAAGTGCCCGACTGGGGCATGGCGATGAGTTATGAGATTCCAAATGCGTCCGGAGTTACAGGAAACCCTTCGGGCCTCTTGCCGGCGAGAGTTTTGAGCTTCCAGTTCTGGGCGACACTCAGCAGAGAGCGGGCCTCAGTCAGTACATCAGTGCCACGATCTCTCTCTTGGCTAAAGCAAGTAACGAAACCCTAACATAACTGTGTGGCGCCAACAAAGAGAAATCGTTGCTACTAGTTGCTACTAGTGGAAGAATGCTATTCGAAGTGGGCCACAGGCTTCTGACGGCTACGGCCTCAGAGTGACTCGCGTCGAGAAATCCCCCGCCTCCCTCTCGCAGTGTGGGAGCAGAAGGCCGTGCCACATGGCGCGGCATCTCGGCTATGGCAGATCTGAAACCCGGGCCTGCCTTGGTTCCCACCCAGCCTCACCAGCCCGTAGACCGTCGCCTAAGAAGCTCTATGAGCTAGTGTAGTGTCCAACAACTAACTGGGCAATAACAGGAAATTAGTTTATTGTCTGGGCATGCCGATGGTTTTGCCTCCACTGACGCTGAGTGCCACCGATCGAGGGGGGAATCGAGCGCTGGTT
>Ga0194132_10011458_pt1 | contig 11410 bp, 15 predicted proteins | sample TA2KigOf80mmetaG_FD_148612 | JGI IMG/M metagenome (GOLD analysis project Ga0194132, IMG submission 148612) | Freshwater microbial communities from Lake Tanganyika, Tanzania - TA2015054 Kigoma Offshore 80m | ecosystem: Environmental > Aquatic > Freshwater > Lake | place: Tanzania: Lake... | reverse complement strand
CGGCCGCGCCGCGAGCTACAGGCGGCGGGCCGCCAGCCCGCCGTCGAGGGCGATCACGGTGCCGCTCACGTAGGTGCTCATGTCGGAGGCGAGGAACACCGCGGCGTCGCCCACCTCGTCGGCGGTGCCGAGGCGCCGCATCGGGTTCGCCCGCGCCACCATCGCCCGCACCGCCTCGGGGTCGGGCGCCCGGGCCGAGTGCTCCATGAACAGGCCGGTGTCCGTCGCTGACGGCGCGAGCACGTTGACCCGCACGCCCTGGGGCGCGTAGTCGATCGCCGCCTGCTTGCACAGGTTGACGAGGGCGCCCTTGGCCGCGCAGTACGCGGGGTAGCCCGGGGCCACGGTGAGGCCGAGCGTGGAGCCCAGTGCGATCACCGATCCGCCGCCGTGGGCGATCAGGTGGGGGATGCCCGCCCGCATCACCCGGAACGGCCCGGTGAGGTCGACGTCGAGCACGTGCTGCCACTCGTCGTCGGAGAGATCCACCAGCGGCACCGAGCTCTCGACCGCGGCCGACAGCACCAGCACCCGCAGCGGGCCGAGGCCGGCGGCGACCGCCACCATCCGCTCGACGTCGGCGGTCACGGTCACGTCGGCCTCCACGGCGACCGCGTTGTGTCCGTGGGCGACGATCGCGTCGGCGACGGTCTGCGCGCCCGGCCCGTTGGCATCGGCGACCGCCACGGTCGCGCCCTCGGCGGCGAACCGGTGTGCGATCGCCTCGCCCAGCCCCGACGCGCCACCCACCACCAGCGCCACCCGCTCCCGCAGCAGACCGGTCATCACGTCCTCCTCCCCCGCTCTCACCCGCTCACCGGGTGGCGGCGAGGCCGCCGTCGACGGGCAGGATCGCCCCGCTGATGTACCCCGACAGGTCGCTGGCGAGGAACAGCGCGGTCGCAGCGACGTCTTCGGCGAGGCCGAGCCTCCGCACCGGGATGTTGCCGGTGAGCCGCTCGATCCACGCGTCGGCGCCGGGCGTGGCGTCGAGCACCTTGCGGAACCGCGGCGTGTCGATCGAGCCGGGCGCGATCACGTTGGCCCGCACCGCGGGCCCGTACTCCACCGCGATCTGCTGGGTGAGCTTCACCAGGCCGGCCTTCGCCGCGCCGTAGGCGGCGAACCCCTCCGAGGCGGAGAGCCCGAGGGTCGACGCGGTGTTGATGATGCTGCCGCCGTCGCCCGCGAGCATGTGGGGGATCGCGGCGCGGCACGCGTAGAAGATCGCCGAGAGGTTGGTGCGGATCGTGAGGTCCCACTGCTCGTCGGTGCAGTCGACCACCGCCCCGCTCATCTGCACCGCGGCGTTGTTGTAGAGCACGTCGATGCGACCGAACCGTTCCATCGTCGTGGCGACCATCTCGTCGCAGCTCGGCCGCTCCGACACGTCGACCACCAGCGCCAGGCCCTCGGCGCCCTGCTCCTCGAGCATCCGGACGGTCTCGTGCGCGCCCGCCGCGTTGACGTCGGCGACGACGATCCGCGCACCGTGCTGCGCCATCAGCAGGGCCGCCGCCCGCCCCTGCCCCGAGCCCGACCCGGTGATGCAGGCGACCCGCCCGTCGAGCAGCCGCTCGAAGTCGGGGTACGCCGCGGTGGTCACGGCGACTGCCAGGTCTCGACGATCTGCGCGGTGGGGATCCGGTAGGCGATCACCGGGATCGTGTGCTGGAGTACCGCCTCCGCGTACTCACGTGGCAGGCCGGCGACCGCGTCGGGGGGCACGACCACCTCGTAGCCCAGGCCCACCGCCTCGATCACCATGCCGGTCACGCCCACGTTGACGGACACGCCGGTGGCGATCACCGTCTTCACTGCGAGGTTGCGCAGCATCGCGTCGAGTGACGTGCCGGTGAACGGCGTCATCCCGTGCAGGCGCGGCACCACCAGGTCGCTCGGCTGCACGTCGAGCTCGGGGACCACCTCGGCCGACGGGGTGCCCGAGATGAGTGCGCCACCCTTCGCGCTCGCGCGCAGCATCGGCGCGTTGGTGCCCGATCCCTGCCGGTCCTCGCGGAACTCGGCGGTGCAGTGCACGACGCGCGCGCCTGCGGTGCGCGCGGCGGCGAGCAGGTCGTGCACGTTGTCGAGCATCCCCGTGGCCGTGCACTCGTCGCGCAGGTCGGGGAGCATCGCGAGGTCGCCCATCACCCCGCGCTGGAGCTCCATGGTGAGCACGGCGGTGTGCGACGGGTCGACGATGGCGTGGAGGTCGAGGGGCATGCGCGCACGCTAGGGCAGTCGGAGTCGCGCCCGCATCCACGCCGCGTCACGGAGGTCGCGGGTCGTGTCCGGGGCCGGCGTGCCGGAGCCGCTCGTGTCCCCGATCACCGGTCCCGCGGACGACCTCGCGACCGTCGCCGCGAGCCTCCGGGCCGACTGGCGCGCCGACGAGTCCGAGTGGATGCACGAAGCCGCCCGACGCTGGACCCACGCTCGCGGCATGGGCGACGTCCTGGTCGACTACGCGGCTCGCGGTGATCGCGTGTCGATCGATGTCGCCGGGTTCACGTTCGAGGGAGCCGTGACTGCCGTCGGGGACGACCGCATCGACCTGGACGCCCATGGCGCGCTCGTCACCATCCGCACGGCGCTCGGTGGAACGGGGGGCAAGGTCGCGGCGCCGATCGTCGTCCGGCGCACCCTGCGCGCCCGTCGCGGCGGGCGGCGGGTTCCACCGGCGCTCGTCACCTTCGCGGCGCGCCTGCGCGAGCTCGAGGTCGACGCGCGTCCCGTACGCCTGGGTCTCGCCTTCCCACCGCGGGAGATGGTCGGTGAGGTGGTCGTCGGCGCCGACCACGTGATCGTGCGCGGAATCGACGAGGCGGTGATCCCGCTCGCCTGGGTCGCCTACGTCGTGGCGTCCTCGGACGTCCCCTCGTGATCCCGACGGTCGCCCGGCCCGGGTTGCGCGGCGAGCCATTCGAGCAGCTCGTCACGCAGGAACCGCAGCTCCCGCCCGCCGGGGAAGCGGTGGCTCGGCACCTTCCCCTCGCGAACCAGCTTGCGGAGGTACTCCACGTGGATCTGCAGCAGATCGGCGGCCATGGCCGCCGTCAGCACCGGCGGGAACTCGGTCGGGGGCGACGCCATCCCAGGAACCCTAACGCCGCGCTGTCCGGGCCGGGAGCCACGGCGTGGGCGCGGGGGCGGCGATGACCGGTTCGGCGCATCCGCTCGAGGCGCAGCCCCGCCGTGTGCGTCGCCGCCGGTGGCGGGGCGCGCACCTGGTCATGGTGCTCGCAGGGTTGTTGGGTCTCGTGCTCACGCTCACGGCGCTGCGGCAGGAGCCGACCGGGCGGCGGGTGGCCGTGGCCAACGGCCCGCTGGAGGCCGGCGTTCGCCTGGGTCGCTCCGACGTGCGGTTTGAGCGGGTGTCCGGGGCCGACGACGTCCTCTCCGCCCTGGTCGACGCCGACGATGCATGGCGCGGGAAGGTCGTCACCGCGCGCATCGAGACGGGGGAGCCGCTGACGCAGTCGCGCCTGCGCGCGGCGGCCACGACCGACGGGCGGCGGGCGATGAGCATCCCGGTCGAGCGGGCCCGGGCGGTGAACGGGCGTCTGGCCCCGGGTGATCGGGTCGACGTCGTCCAGGCCGCCGGCGGCGGGGCACTGGTGGTCGCCGCCGATCTGGAGGTGCTCGACGTCGAGGACGATCGTGACGGCGCGTTCGGTGGTGCGCGGGGCCAGGTCACGATCACCCTCGCCGTCGACGTGGCCGGCTCGCAGCGTCTCGCCGCCGTCCTGGCCGACGGCGACTTCGTCCTCACCCGGGTGACCGGTGCGGTCTCCGCGGCGGACGCGGTTGCGCCCGGCGGCGTCGTCCCGGCCGGGACGACGCCGCGATGAGTCGGGAGCCCGAGGTCGCGCTGGTGCTGTCGGCCGATGAGTGGGTCGACGACCTCCACCGATACTGCGCCGATCACGGCGGCGCGCGGGTCCGGTGCCTCGTCCTCGATCCCGCGGTCGCGCTGGACGAGGAGTTCGACGTCCTGGTCACGAGCGACCGGTGGCCGGCGCTCACCCGTCCGTTCGTGGACGCGCTCCACGACCGCGGTCGTCGCGTGCTCGTCGTCGGCGATCCGGTCGACGGATCCGACCTCGCGGCGAGGCTGGGCGTCGACGCGCTGGTCGCGCCGGACGCGCCGTTGCCGGAGCTGCTCGAGACCGTCGTGGAGCTCACCGGCTCCGGGGCGGACCGCCTCGCGGTGGGGCGATCCACCGATACGACCCCAGAGGCCCTCTGCGGCCCCGGCGCCGCGATCTCCGGGATGGTGATCGTCGGCGGGCCGAGGGGTGCCGGCTCGACCGAGGTCGCGATCGCGCTTGCGGGCCGCTGGGCCGACGCGGGAACCCGGTCCGTGGTCGTCGACGCGGACTCGGCCACCCCGTCGGTCGCCGTCCGTCTCGGCCTCCCGTTGGAGCCGAACCTGTGCACGGCCGTCGATGCGGTCGCCTTCGGCATCGGTGCCGTCCCCGGTGCCCTGTTCGACCTGGGGCCCGACTGGCCCGTCGTGCTCGTGGGGGCGCCGAACCGTCGCGCCGGGACGGCGCTCGGGGGCACCGACGTGGCTGCGGTGGCCCACGCACTCGCCCGGCACTACGCGCGCGTCGTGGTCGACGTGTCCGCCGGACCCGGCGACGGGCCCGACGACCTGTGGTCGGCGCTGGTGGCCCGGGCGGAAGTGGTCGTGGGTGTGGGATCAGGGGACCCGGTCGGAGTCGTCAGGCTGGGCGAATGGGTCGACGCCGCGCGGTCGCTCACCTCGGTCCCGGTCGTCGTCGTCGTCAACCGCGCGCCCGCGTCGCGACGTCGGCGCGCGGAGATCGCCGCCGACCTCCAGCGCGACGGGCGCGTCGCCGGGCTGACCTTCGTCCCGGTGGACCGCAAGGTCGAGGACGCGGTCTGGTCCGCCTCGCTCGTCGATCGCGGTCCGTTCGCTCGCGCGATCGACGGCCTGCGGACGACCATCCGAATGGGTGTTCACGGCGGGGCGGGAGGTGTCGGTGTCCACTGACGCGTTCGAGCAAATCCGCCGCGACGTGGTCGCCGGTCTCGACGGGCGCGAGTGGAGTGGGGACGACGGGGTGGCGGCGGTGCGCGGTGTCGCGGTGCAGGCGGTCGACGCCTACCAGCAGCACGCGCGCCAGGCCGGTGCGCCGTTGCTGCACGACCCTGCCGCGATCGTGGACCGGCTCGTGCGGGCGCTGACCGACCTCGGTGCGCTCTCGGACCTCCTCGGTCGCGACGACGTGGAGGAGGTCTTCATCGAGGGTGCCCGCGTCTCCTACCTCGACGACACGGGGCGCCTCCGCGGTCTCGTCACCCCGACGAGCGAGGCCGAGAACCGCCGCCTGGTCGAGCAGCTCCTGGTGTCGACCGACCGTCAGCTGAACGCCGCGTCGCCGCTCGTGCAGGCCCGGGTGCTCCACGGCGACGCGCGCCTCACCGCGGCGATCCCACCGATCGCCGACGCGCTGTCCGTCACCCTGCGGCGCTACACCGTGCGCTCGGTGTCGTTGCGCGACCTCGCCCGCCGGGGCTCCCTCGACGACCGATCGGCGGCGTTCCTGGACGCGGTCATGAAGTTCCGGAGCCGGGTCGCCGTGTCGGGCGAGCCCGGGGCGGGGAAGACGACGCTCCTCGCGGCGCTGCTCGCCGCCACCCCTCCTGAGCACTGCGTGCGCGCGTGCGAGGAGATCCGTGAGCTCTCGGTGCCGTTCGCCCACGGGGCCTACTACGAGACGCGGCCACCGGCCGTCGATGGTGGCGGAGAGATCTCGCTGCGCGACCTCGTGAAGTTCGTGCTCGCGATGCGGCCCGACCGGATCGTGGTGGGGGAGGTGCGCGGAGCCGAGGCCTTCGAGCTGACACGCGCCGTCAACGCCGGCTGCGGGTTCGTCTGCACCGTGCACGCCAACAGCGCTCCGGAGGCGCTCTTCGCGCTCGTCAACGCCGCGTTGATGGCCGGCGAGAACGTGACGGAACGGGTGGTGCAGCGGGTGTTCTCCTCGGCGCTCGATCTCGTGGTGCACGTGGAGCGGGTGGCCGCCGACGGGCCGCGCGGGGGGATCCGGCGCTTGGTGACCGAGATCACCGCCGTCCTGCCGGCCCTCACCGACGGGTTCACCTGCGAGCCGGTGTTCATCCGGGACGACCCCGACGGCCCGTTGCGGTGGACCGGGGTCCTGCCGGAGCGGCTCGAGGCGCGGGCCGACCGGGTCCTGGGCCGGCCGGGCGCCCTCCGGGCCGTGGTGGAAGGGGGCAGTGGATGGTGACGCTGCTCGCCGCGCTGACGGTCGCGGTCGCCGCCGGGGCCACGACGGTCGTGGTCTGGCCTCGGCTCGCGGGGAGTGACGGTCCGACCGACGCTCCCGGTCGCCCGGTATCCCGGGCGGCGACCCGCCTCGTCGGTCGGGTGCGGCGCGACGTCTGGCTCCGACAGGCCGGCGTGGACCTGACGCCACCGCAGCTGTGGTCGATCGCGGTCGGTGGGGCGGTTGCGACCTTCCTCGGGGTCGCCCTCCTGACCCACACGCCGGTGGTCGCCGCCGCGCCGGCGCTCGCGGCGGGGGTGATCCCCTTCGCGTATCTGGGGCACCGGCGACGGCTCCGGCTACGGGCCTGGCAGGATGCGTGGCCCGACGCGCTGCGTGAGCTCGTGGCCGCCATCGTCGCGGGGCGATCGCTGGGTCAGGCGGTCAGCGCCCTCGGCGAGACCGGGCCCGACCCGCTGCGCGAGGTGTTCGCCGACTTCCCGGCGCTCTCCCGGGTGTTCGGGACGGCCGCGGCGCTCGAGCAGGTGAAGGAACGACTCGCCGACCCCACCAGCGACCGTGTGGTCGAGGTGCTGCTCGTGGCCCACGAGCGCGGCGGCGCGATCGTGCGCGACATCCTCGAGGACCTCGTGGTCGCGACGACCGAGGACCTCAAGGTCCTCGACGAGATCGAGACCGAGAGCCTGGAGATGCGCATCAACGGGCGCGCGGTGCTGGTGCTGCCGTGGCTCGTCCTCATCGCGCTCACCCTGCGCCCGGGGCCGTTCCGGGCCTTCTACGCCTCGCCGACCGGGCTGTGGGTGATCCTGGCGGCGGCCCTGCTCAGCGCGCTTGGCGCCTGGTGGCTGGGACGCCTCGGCGCCCAACCGGTCGAGCCGCGGGTGTTCGGCCGGTCGGCTTCGGGTGATGCACGCCGGGGCGTTCCCTCGTGAGCGGCTGGCTCGGTCCCGCGGTGCTCCTGGTGGTCGCGGGCGTCGGCGGTCTGCTCGTCGTGCGGAGCCGCCCCTCGCTGGCGCAGCGCCTCGACCCGTACCGCGGCAGGACGCCGGGGACCGGCCCGGACACCGGTGCGTTCTGGGCGCCTCTGCGCCGGGTCGATCGGGTGGCCGGCGCGCCCGCGGCGGGGGGACTCGGCGCCCGCCTGCGTGCCGCGGGCCTGTCCGACGGCGACGCGGACCGGTTCCGGACCCGCCAGTACACGCAGACCGCGATCGGCGCGGCGTGCGGGCTCGTGCTCGGGGCCGCGCTGCTGCACTCGACCGTCCTCGCCGCCGTCGGCGTCGTCGTCGGTGCCGCGGTGGGACACACCCGCGGCCCCGCACGGTTGGCCCGGGCGGCCGACGAGCGGCGCACCCGCATGCGGCTGGAGCTGGTGACGATCGACCAGGTCCTCGCGATCCACGTGCGTGCCGGCGCGGGCCCGGTCCAGGCGATCACGCGGGTCGCGGGGCGCGGCGAGGGTGCGGTCGTCGACGAGCTTCATGGGATCATCGCCTCGATCCGGGCCGGTCGCTCCGAGAGCGACGCGTTCCGACACGCCGCCCGGTGCACGGCCGAGCCCCATGCCGCCCGCACCTATCGGCTGTTCGCGCTCGCGGCGGAGCAGGGCGCCGATCTGGGTGTGGCGCTGCGCGCGCTCTCGGACGACCTGCGCGCCGTGCGCCGCGACGAGCTGCGGCGTCAGGCGACGCGCCGCCGGGCCGCCATGTTGGTCCCGACCATCGCAGTGCTCGCTCCGATCATGTTGCTTTTCGTGATCGCGCCCCTCCCGTCGATCGTGCTGGGCGGTCGGTGACAGATCTCGCACCCGCGAGAGCCAACCCGAGGCAGGAGAGAGAGGTACCCACATGCACACCATCCTGCAGAGCCTCGACGCCGTGGACGCCGCCGCGTCGGGGCGCGCGCACGAACCCGAGTCCGGCGAGTCCGAGCGGGGGATGGCGACCGCCGAGCTCCTGGGCAACGCCGCCCTCGGCATCGCGGCGCTGGTCGCCATCTGGGCGGTCCTCCAGGCCGTCGGACTCGACGTCATGGAGTGGATCCGCGCGCAGCTCCAGGTCTGAGCGGTGGCGGCACGGCCGGGGTGGCGGTCCGAGTCCGGGATGGCCGGCGTGGCGTTCGTGGTCGCCGCCGCGTTCGCCTTCGTCCTCTTCGTGACGCTCGCCGACCTCGTGATGGTCCAGTTCACGCGCAACGCCGCGCGGGCAGCCGTCGACGAGGGCGTTCGCGCGGGGAGCCGGTCGGACACCCCGGTCGCCACGTGTGAGACCCGGGCCCGGGCGGTCCTCGACGGACTGCTCGGGCCCGGCGCACGCGGTGGGGTCACCGTGTCGTGCGCGACCGCGACCGCGCCCGACGCCGTGCGGGCGACCGTCCGCGTGGCGGTGACGCCGTGGTTGCCCGGGCTGCCGACCTGGTCGTTCACGATCGGTGGTGCGGGCGTCCGGGAGGTGCTGCCGTGACCCGGCGACCGCCGCGCGTGCGCGAGCAGGGGTTCGCCGCACTGGAGCTGAGCGCGGGCGTCGCCCTGCTCCTCCTCCCCGTGGTGCTCGTCGTCCTGAGCCTGCCCCGGTGGGTAGAGCGGCAGGACGTCGCGCGGGTCGCCGCGCGCGACGCGGCGCGCGTGGTCGGATTGAGCGGGTGGTGCGATCGCCGCGCCGCCGAGCAGGCCGTGGCCCGTGCGACGAGTGACGCGGGCCTCGAGCCCGGGGCGCTCCAGGTGACCCTCGACTGCGCGCCGGCCGGCCCGCTGCCGCGTGGGGGTCAGGTCACCGCGCACGTGCGGGTGGCGATGCCCGTGCTCGCCGTTCCGATGGTCGGGTCGGCCGGCGCCTGGACCTGGACGGCCGGGCACCGCCAGCCGATCGATCCCTACGGGAGCCGGCCGTGAGCCGGGGTGGCCTCCGGGGTGGGAGCCGGGGGAGCATCACCCTCTGGCTCCTGGGGCTGGCGGTGATGCTGCTGGCGCTCGGTGGGCTCGCGGTGGACCTCGGCCGGGCGTTCTCCGCCCGGCAGGCGCTGGCGGCCGCCGCCGATGCCGCCGCGCTGGCCGGGGCGGGCGCGCTCGACGAGGCCCGCTACCGGGCCGACGGGATGGTCGTCCTCGACCCGGTGGTCGCGGAGGCGCGCGCCCGACGGTCGCTCGAGGGCCAGCTCGACCGGTACGCGCTCGACTCGGTGTCGGTGCACGCCGACCGGCAGTCGGTCACGGTGTCGGTCGTGGGCACGGCGGAGCTCACGCTCCTGCGCCTGGTGCCGGACGGTGGGGCGCTCACCGTCAGGGTGACGGCGACCGCCCGACCCCACCTGCGGCGCTGACGCGCGCGGTGGTAGACCGCAGCGCATGGGATTCGCGGATGAGCTGTTCGACCTGTCCGGGCGCGTCGCCGTCGTCACCGGGGGGAGCCGGGGCCTCGGACGGGAGATGTCGCTCGCGCTCGCCCGCTGCGGTGCCGACGTGGTGATCGCGAGCCGGAAGCTCGACGCCTGCGAGGAGGTCGCGCAGGAGGTGCGCGACACCACCGGGCGCGAGGCGATGCCGTACGCAGTCAACGTCGGCCACTGGGACGAGCTCGACGGGTTCGTCGACGCCGTCTACGAGCGGTTCGGCACGGTCGACGTGCTGATCAACAACGCGGGCAAGTCACCGCTGTACCCGAGCCTCATGGAGCTCGAAGAGGGCCTGTGGGACGCGGTGTTCAACCTCAACCTCAAGGGCCCGTTCCGGCTCAGCGTGCTCGTGGGCACACGCATGAAGGCGGCGGGGAAGGGGTCGATCGTCAACATCTCCACTAGCGGCGCGCTGCGGCCCGACCCGTCGTTCGTGCCCTATGCGGCGGCCAAGGCCGGGCTCAACAACATCACCGAGGCGCTGGCCAAGGCGCTCGGCCCCGAGGTGAGGGTGAACTGCATCTCGTCGGGCCCGTTCGACACCGACGTCACCAAGTACTGGGACCCGAAGATGCGCGAGCCGGGCGGCATGCCGGGCTTCGCGATGAGGCGGATCGGCGACCCACCCGAGATCGTGGGCGCGGCCCTCTACTTCGCGAGCGACGCGTCGAGCTTCACCACCGGCGCCCTGCTCCGGGTCGACGGCGGCATGCCCTGACCCCGATGCGCTTCTCACCGTCGAACACGCTCCGCGTTCGACGGTGAGAAGCGCATCAGGGGGTGGGGGGGCGCTTGAGGCGTTGGGCCTCCTTGACCAGGCGGCCGAACTTGCGCTCCGCGGCGTGGCGGGCCGCGGGATCGGCCCGGAGCTCGGCGGCCTCGGCCTCGGCCCGCAGGTCGAGCCACGACTCGTAGCGGCTCCGGTCGAGGGTGCCGTCCTCGATCGCGCCGAGGACCGCGCAGCCGGGCTCCGAGAGGTGGGTGCAGTCGTTGAACCGGCAGTCGTCGACGAGGTCGGTGACGTCGGCGTAGACGTCGTCGACCGTGTCGACGTCGGTGAACACGCCGATCTCGCGCAGGCCCGGCGTGTCGACCAGGCAGCAGTGGCCGGGGAGCACGTGCAGCTCCCGGGCGGTGGTGGTGTGGCGGCCCTTGCTGTCGCCCTTGCGTACCGCGCTCGTGGCCGCGATCTCGCGCCCGGCGAGCGCGTTGACGAGGGTGGACTTGCCCGCGCCCGACTCGCCCACGAACGCGACCGTGCGGTCGGCCACGAAGTCGCGCAGCGCGTCGAGGCCGTGCTCGCTGCGCACCGAGCACACCTGCACGTCGCACCCGGGAGAGGCCCGCTCCACCAGGTCGACCGCCTCGGCGACGGCGCCGGCGTCGACCAGGTCGGACTTGGTGAGCACCACCATCGGCAGCGCACCGGCGTCGTACACCTGCACCACGAAGCGCTGGATGCGGCCGGCCTTCACCGGACGGTCGAGCCCGCACACCACGCCCACCCGGTCGACGTTGGCCGCCATGAGCTGGGCGCCACCCCGGGTGGGGTCGCGTCGCTGCATCAGCGACGTGCGGGGCAGCACCTCCACGATCGACTCGTGGTCCACCAGCAGCCAGTCGCCCACGGCCAGCGGGGGCAACGACGAGCGGATCGGCCGGGTGGCGGTGCCGTCGGCGCCGGCGACCACCACGGCGCTGCCGTCGTGGCGGACCACCCGTACCGGCTCGACCCC
>Ga0194132_10011454_pt1 | contig 11412 bp, 12 predicted proteins | sample TA2KigOf80mmetaG_FD_148612 | JGI IMG/M metagenome (GOLD analysis project Ga0194132, IMG submission 148612) | Freshwater microbial communities from Lake Tanganyika, Tanzania - TA2015054 Kigoma Offshore 80m | ecosystem: Environmental > Aquatic > Freshwater > Lake | place: Tanzania: Lake... | reverse complement strand
ATATCTTTTAAATATTTAAAAAATTTTTATTAAATTTAAAATTTTTAACACAACTTAAAATATAATTTATAACATTTTTTCATATAAAATTGAAATATAATTCTATTTAAATAATTATTTAGGTAATGTATATGTATATATTTATATATCATAGATAAATGTAATATTATTCAATATCTCAAAGCCAAAAACGCCGCAACACCAGCAATAATCCAAACATTTTCAGAACGGTTTGTTTTTAGTTCCGTAAAACAAACAAAATTTGTTGAATGACCTGTAGTAGATAGAGTACCTGTCCTACTTTCTACCTTATATAATGGACATCTGTATATCCCACTTGTTGGAATTTCTCTATCGGCGACAGGATTCATATGCATAAATGGGAGATTAGAAAATAATTCTTTAGGTTTACTATCCCCTAATTGGTGATCATAATTATCCCAGCGTGCACCTTCTAAAAACATTCCATACACATAGCACCCAAATTAGGGCTTAGAAGTAACATCCTCTATCCTTAATTCATCATGTATTATGTATTCAAAACTCAAACGGTCAACTGCTATAAATTGTTTACGAGCATAGTTTTGAAGAGTTCCAGTTATAAATGCTTAAGGAAAGAAGAATCCAGACATCCAATATAAATTTGGTGTACCTGATTCAATCCAATTTTTGATAAAGTTAATTCTATCGTTTAAGTCTATAATCCAGGATGCCAATAATTTAAGAGACAAAAAACCTTTTTCAGCCCACCTTTAAATATATCTAATAAAATAAATACATCAAAGGAACTTTATTATCATACAATGAGTTAGATAGATTCTCAAGATCTTCAGACATTACTACGATACCCTTTAAAGCTTTCTTAACATTTATTAAACTTGTATACATAACGCTTAACAGTCTATTATATCTAACAACTTCCTAATAAAGGACTGTGTTCATACTTTCATTGTATTCAGTAGGATATCTCAAGAAAACATCCTCTTTATCAAATTCTTTAGGGGTTCGCTATTAAATAAAATTAGCTAGATCCTCTATCATTTCTTCTCTAGTTTTACCAGATTTACTGGAGGTTCTAGGCTATACTGATAAAATTGTTTCAAGTAAATTTCTTGTAAGATTTTAGTCATTAGTAATGGAAGCATTATTGTGAAGGCCAAATATTTCAGGTGCAGGATCTAGAGGCAACTGTTCTATATAATTTACATAATCTTATTAAGTCCCTATTTGTGGTGAATAATATAATCCAGATGCTAATATATTAAAAATTAAAAATACATGAGAATTTATGACCATCTTACAAAACTGGTAAACTCATATACTATAATAAGATGCTTTTGATCAATATTCTATCTTTATCATCTGTGACTCTTCCACCATAATTAATCTCAGCTCCTAAAAAATTAAGGACTTTCCAAGGTATTTGAACATATTCATCTAATAGCATCTTTAATTATTGAAGAGTAACCTTTAGATCTTCAAGAGTGAATTCATAGGGGATATTCCATCCAATAGGTCCAAATTTCCTTCTATCTTATATTATCGCATGAAAAAAGCTAAAACCAAAGACCAACTTTTTAAATTAAACTTCTTTCTTACAGCTTTTTAAAAAATCATCACCCAAAAAGGAGACATATGAACGTTTAAGATTTGATCTTAAACCTTAAGGAGGCTCTAAAGTCATTTTAACACCATTTTACAGAACTGATATAGGGAACTAGGCGCTTGGCATACTAGATAGCCACAACCTGAAGTCCTAATGCATCTGCTCTGGATTAAACTCTTCAACTAGTTTCTCTAGATCTGGCATCCAACTTACGGCTAAATGACAGTTTTATAACAAGACCCATCCTCCTTTTCCATAATACTCTTTTATTATTCTTTCTGCTTTTGGTCCTTAACCTTAACCAAGAGATATAGAATCTGACCTTCTAAGCATATCCATTTCTTCCGCAAATTTAATAAAATCACCTTTTGGATCAGACCCAGATGAAAGAACGAAAATAAGGGGTGTTATGACTGAAGAATCTCTGAATCCTTTGGCTATATCAAACACAGGGGGAATTATAAATTATTCACCCATATTTTCTTTAATCCAATTAGAAACTGCAGGAACAACTTTATCTGGTCGTATAGCTTTCAAAACAATAATTTTCTAGAAATTATTCAATCTCGATTGCCAAGGTTCAGGGTATGGATCAAGCTATGGGGCAGCACTATCAAACATATTTTGCCAATTATCACTTTTTTCTAAAAATTGAAGATCAAATCCTCTAAAGGCTTTTAATTAACTTAACCCATATATTTATCGATACATATCTGGCCATTGATTTTCAGAGACCCATATTGTTGGGTTAACAGGAATTTATACATCCCCAGATGGACCGGCTAGCAAATACCTCCATTCTTCCTCAACCATTTCCTAATTTCCCTATTTGATGTTTACAGTAAGCATAAAACTGAATAGAAGTTTATGTCTTTCAAAAAGACTCCTACAAATGTTTTCGTATAGTGAATAAGTAAAGTAATCATTTAAATTTTTTAATCTTTAATCATGTTCTTTGGCTGGAGGAGCAACCTCTACACCTAAAGTAAACAAATTAACAAACCATTAAAGAGAATATTCATACATAGGATCAATACCATTTAAATCAACAATACAAAAGAATAAGATGGAAGCTCTGTAAGCTACAGATCGATAAGCTTCTCTAGCCTGATCTATTTCGATTTCAGTTATTTTAGAGTCTTTCATCCTTTGGTTGATCTCAGCGGCAAACCTTTTAGCATTCTGTAAAGTATTTATTAATGTTTCATCTTTAAGTAAATCTTCAATATCATTTGTAGATGATAAACTCTTTAAAATTTTATCTTCAATTTCAACTAAATCTTTTTTATCCTGGGCATTTTTTTTAACAATCTATTTATTTAAATCATAAATAATACATCTGTTTTTTTTTATTCTAGCTAAGGGTTCTCTAAAGCTACGATCAAAGCTAACATTTAATCTTCTAAACCTGATTTAGTGATAGCAAAATTAATAATGCAAACTTTCACAAAGGTTTCTGGTGAATAATAAGGATTTGGATTGGTAGTAGTCATAAAAAATCTAAAACTGTCATTATAATTCAGTATTTTATCACCAATTTAAATGCTTTTCCCATTATTTGTCTTAATAACTTATTACAAGAGAATTGTGTCCAAAGAAGGATCTAACTCTTTTCCAACATTTTCGACTAAAACCCATTTTCCATGCTAAATTGCTATTTCTAAAGTCCTCATTAGATTGGTGTCACTCATCTTTACTACATCTATACCCTCTTCATGATATTCTTTTCCCATGTTTTTTATATATTTATTTGCTTAATTCTAAGGATCAATCATTAGACTCCATCTTCTAGATTTATCAATAATTATACCATTTTCTATTGAAGTATCGTCTTTCGGTAAACCACAAATATTCCACTACTAAATAGTAACAGGAACTCCTAAAAATCTACTCATTAATATATTGTCTTCTTTTTTTACTTAAAGTTATTCTAATTTTTGCATCCAACATTCTTAAAGAAGAGCTCTATAATGGGAAGTGAAAGGACCAGAATAAGAGAGCATGCCAGCACCAATCACAGAGTTTCCTGGAATTAATTCTTCCCTGCTTTACATGCTCTAAATATCACTTGACCAACGGACTTTTTCATCGCTAAGACCGGTTGTAAGTTTTAACGCTCTTTCTAATTTCACCTTACACATTTCCATATCCTTTTCAAGTTTTTCTTTCTGTGCTATCATTGCATTAAACTCATCTTCCAATTTCTTAATATTTGCTTCAACTGCTGCGAGCATTGCTTTTTTTTCAGCTAAAAGAGCCATTTTTTCTTTAACAATTTTATTAGATTATTCCAATTTAAGACGCAGTGGCTCTGTTTCCAAAAACACTTTATTGAAATCATACATAGCACGAGCCCAAATATAAATAAATTTGATGGCTAAAGAACAATTAGAGGCTTTTTCTAAATTGAAGTTAGGAGAAGGTAGAATATTTTAAGTTATTTATTGTATAAATTTCTAATTAATATTTTCTTTGTCATAATAAACAAGAAGATCTAAAAGTTATTAAGGATCATTCAGCAATATGGCAGCAGTACTGAGATAATCTTCAGTCTTCTAATTTATCGCACCTTCTACTTTCATCATTTTTATACCTATCTATCCTTTCTTTTTTAATTCATCTTAAAGTAAGTAACACATAGCTCCAAGAATAACTAAAGAGGCTGGAGGAGGATTTCGAAGAGATTTTACCTCGATTATGTGATCTTTTTTTAGTTTTTTAACCTCAGCGACAGCAGCATCTAATACTTTATTTGCTTCTGCAACAGATTCTTCTGCTTATTTCTTAATCACTGATGCTTTTTCTGCCTCTGTAGTAGCTATTGATTCTTCAACTGCGACTATTTTTTAAGTCTCATCAGCAGCTTACTTATCAATTTAAATTTATTTTATAAGTTTTTCTGTCTATATTGCTGCCTCTTCTAGTTTTGGTTATAGGTCTTTTAGAGTTATTTATATCTTTTCAACTTCTATATTGGCCTATATTAATCTATCTAGACCAGTCTTAAGCCTCATTATAGCATTTCTTAATTCTGTTCTTTTTTCTAACATTACTTATTTAAACATAATCAAAAGCTCTAAATATGATGTTGGGGTGACAAAGTTTATTCTTCTGAGTTCGTTTTTATATTATATTGATATTTTCTCTACAGATTTATGCATATGCTTAAAACATTCAACTAATCTGCCCAAAAGTTCTTGATCTATATTAACTGATTCTGCAAATTCAGATAATTAACCTATTCCTACACCAACCAATGCTTCTTCAGGCCATTCAGTAAACCAATCAAGCGTACAACAATTTACAAGTGAAGGAAACATACGCAATCTTACCTAAAACATCGCAGATAAAGGTGACATAGCTATAACAAGGTGGATATTTTGCTTAACTCTTAACAGATATTATGAAAATATATTCATTTTATTAGGCTAAATGTTTCTTTTAACACATTCTGATTTACAAGCTTGCATGATTTCATCTATATCTTTATCTTGATAAATTCCTGTTACATCACCAGAATTTAAGATATTATTTATATCTTCCACCTGTTCTTCCTTTATTATTTAAGTATCCACAAACAAAAATGTGGTTTCTTATTTTTCGATACCAGCCACCATTAAAACTTTTTTAACATCCTCTCTCCAAGTTTTCATATTGTACCCTTTTACAACCTCGATTTAAAATAATTTATAACCAGCAATAAATGTAGAAAGTTTTGACAAAGATTATCTACCACTTCCCCCTACTCCTAACAAGAGTGCATGACCTGATGGTTATCGTAATATTCTTTAAATTCTACAAATATGCTCGCATGCATCTATAAAAAGTATTAATTTCATTGCGTTCTTACCTCCTATCCCTGCAAATTTAGTATCCAAATTATATTCCTCCAAAAATTCATAAATTTAAGTTATTAAAGAATTTAAATCTTTTACCTTATAATATTATCTAGGATTAACTTCTCTACCCTATTAAAAATCTCCAAATAAAATCCTATCTTCATTCAAGATATCTTCTCTATTAACTTAAAAACCAGGGAACTATTCTTCCAAAATCTTTTTCAAAAATTCTCTATCTTCATCGTCGATTAGCCTATCATAGAAAATTCTCATATTTTCATGATACCAAAGTTTTATAATAGATATTTTATCATTACATAATTTTAGACTCGCATTGCAAACTCCTTAAAACACTTTACTAATATCTCTCAAGTTAAAAGTGTAATGAGATTTTTTTGGAGTTGGTAAAAGTTCTTTTCTTGCTCTGTTATATATAACAAGTACAGAATTAATTGCCTAAGGAATTATATCTTTTACTGTTTAATCAAATTTTTAAAAGAAGGAATCGACTAAAGTAGTAAATATATACTTTATTGTTTCCTCATCTAATTCAGTGTAAGCTATAATATTGAAGTGTCTTAAAATTCTTGCTGTAACAGCTGTTCTTCCTCCACCCGGGGGGCCCATTGCACTCAATAAAACAATATCTTCAAACTTCATATAAGAGTTATCTTTTGTATTGTACCAACCCTTATGGTCTAAATATTGTCGTAGCAATTCAATAGGAGGTTAAGCTCCCCATACCTCTTTTTTAGGCATATTTAGATCATCCACGAATATTACACATTTTTTGCCCACAGGAGGTCCAAAAATTCCTCTTCTTCTTTTATCCAGTTTAGAATCTATTGTGGCTTATGTCTAATTAGCACCAGTTTGAGCACTAAACATTAAAGCTATGTATTGGCAATCTTCTCCCATCTTATATTGCAAACAATTAGAAGCATTTTAACTTTTCCCGGTTCCTGTTGGACCTGGAAAGACCACATGATATAATTTATTTAATAATAATTGCATATTATATGTATTTCTTGCTGAATCTATTGTAGGAATCATCAACTCGTTATATGATAATCTCGCATCAATTTCATAGTCTTTGTAAAATTAAGACCATAAAACCCATGAAGTAGTCTTCTTATCCCAATAATAATCATAAATACTTCTTTCAGTCGGAAAAGCCACTTTTGTATTATGATGGGTTAAAATATTTCTAATAAAGGCATTAAATTTCTCCCTACCTACAAAATCAACAGTGCAGCACAAACTCCATATTACTGAATACAAGAAAAAGCTGTCTATCATTTGCTCAAGCTATACGATTTCCTCAACTGTAACCTTTTTTAGTTCAGTATCAACATATTCGGAAAGGTAACAGTTCATTATTCTACATAAGGACTGTGTTATATTGTTGTCCATTGTTGTAATAACTTCCTTTAATTATTTTCTTAAAAATTAAATGCTTGGATCTAGGAATATGTCAAATAATTTTTATAATGTTTATGAAAAGGTTTTGCTTTTTTCTTTGCAATTAGCAGGTATTGAATTAATCCATGATGTTACAAGAGGTTGGAGACCCATGGAACTAGGTTCCATGTAAATCATTCCACATCGACTTACGGTAGCTGGACTTGCCACTAGCAAATCTTCGACTTCAAACATCATAGTCATATATGGAGAGAGAGTCAAAATTTCTCCTGAATTTAAACATAATTTTTTGTTGTCATCTAATACTGTATTCATATTTTCTATCCAAATTGCATCAACTGGTCCATCAAATACCACCCAATGCTTCATACCGCTAACATCTCTTGCTGCGTCTCTGACTGTTAGTGCAAGTACACCATCTTTCCATTCTCTAGTTGTATCATTGTAAGCACCATAGAGTTAACCCATAGTAATACTTTTAGGGTTCATTATCCAAGTTTTTACTTTATAATATCCTTTATTATGCAAATCTGATAAAGCAGATTTAAGTACATTGTAATTGCTCGTCTTTCCTCCTCCAGTAGGTCCGACAAGCATTAATCCATGTCTCACTTAAATAGTATCAAATAATTAAATAATTTTAGTTAAAAAAATGTCCACCTTCTAAAGATTACTTTTATCGCAATTATTTTCTAAAGATTTCAATAATTCTCCGTAATCTATTTTTGGAGTAGGTATTCCAGGAAATAAATCTTTGATTATATTTTCAAATAAAGGAATATCATCTTTTAAGAACTTCGGAACGTTTACATCACGCAATGATCTTAAAAGAAGAACGTCTTCTTCAACATTTGGTTCAGCACTCTTTAATAAACCTGCAGCATTAATGACTGAACGCACAGCTCTCATACCATAATCATAATGTTCTTGAGAAGATAATTATTCACTTGATAAGGTAAATGTTACGACCATCTTTTTAGCTAATTCTCTACCTTTTCTGAATCCAAATGAATATAACATAATTTCTCCTATCATGGCATAATCTGGTACCATCATAGCCACACCCCTAAATAGAACTTTAAGATTATCAGGAAGCTCAGTTCTGCCTGCATAACCTGGATTCATTGTAATAAAGACACTGAAAGTAGGTAAAACTTTAATGTCGGAACCTTCAAAGTTCTCGACTCTATCTTAGTTATTTTGTTTTGCTGTAAACAAAACTTATAATTGCTATGCTATAACCGACAATACTTCAATATTAATTCTATTAAATTCATCAAAACAGCACCATGCTCCACAAGAAGCAAGACCTTTAAAAAACTTTCCTACCATGTATATATCCATTGAGTCAGAACAATTAAATACCACACACTACTTAGCCAAAGCCTTTGCCAAGTCTTTAGTAGACTCTGTCTTTCCCGTTCCAGCTGGACCAGCAGGGGCTCCTCCCAAATTTAATTTTAAAGCTCCCATTAATGTCATATAGCATCTATCGGTTAAAGGGGTGATAACTAATCGAAGAGTATTTCCTAAATATTCATATCCATAAGGGAAATTAGTCTGAACCATTCGTACCCAACAGTTTTTTTAATCAGAATTATTGGTTTCCCAATAATATCTTAATTAACTAATCCATTCAAAAGCTGTGATCTCATTTATATTACTTTTATAAATATTTTCCACCACATCCTTGGCATGTACATCGATAACAATAAGAGCATTTAATGTAATTTTTTATTATTTATTCATAGGCATTCTTACAGCATCAACGAGATCATTAAGTTGTACACACAATATTTAATCCCAATACTCTCTGAGCATATCCTTTTGCATCTGTTCTTCCACCTCAGTCGTCCAATGTACCTGAGTGCTGTTAAGGATACATTATCCTGTGTGAGATTTGATCCATTCGACTCGAGCTTCCTTCTTTCCACTAACTTTGCCATTATAGTTAGGGTATTTGGTTATTGCTACATAAAAAGCTTATCTAATAGATTTTTTCATCATTTCTTCTACTTCTCCCATCCAATCTTCTACATTTTTATTAATTGGATCAATTGAATTTACAAAATTTACTTTTTCACCTTCTGCTGAATACATTCCCCAGAATTTCTTCAATTCATCAATATCAAGCATGTTAATATTTTCAAACACTTTTTTTAAATATGGTTACACAGCAGTAGGATCTTTTGTTTTTGATAATATTTCTAATAATTCATCGTTGGATAAGAAATAGAATCGAGCGAATCTTTCTCTTTTTCTCTCTAGATAGTTGTTTAATTCTTTTTAAATAATTTCCAAATTTTCATTTCCATCCTTTAATTTTTGAAGTAGTCCTTCTGCATTACATACCTTTAAACAGTTTTTTACTTGATTAGACATGTTCATAGTTTATTTCCAATTATTATCTACACTTTTAAATTTTTTATATTCACCCGGCAACTGCTTAGAAATATCAGGGGAATCAAATATTGGTTATAAATACATCCAATTTACTTGATATTTGACCCATGTATCGAGTACATCACTCATTAATTTCAATTAATCACCCCATGTAGTTATTTCTTCTTCAAATGGCTTCTTAAAAGGTGAAAATTACATGGCTTGTGTCTTGAGTAGATGTTCATCGAGAGTATTGTTAATATCTTCAAACCCAGTAACAATAAAAGTATTAGTAGTTCCTCGGACATATGTCTTTATTTCTAATTATATTTACTCCCATTGGGTCTACATCAATCTTAAGTCAATCTCTATTTAATATTCTTTATAAGCTCTGTCTCCAATCTCGCTGCATTAATTAACATAACTCATCAGACCCATATCTAAAATTTTAGTAAAAGTGGTAGTATCATCAGGATAAAAATGGAAACCGACTAATTTGCTAATTTACTTCAAATGTCTATCTTTCATTCCTTACTTCCTTAATGCTACCATTAAAGGGACTTTCGGCTTAAAATCATCTATCTCTTTTTTTACTTCAGCAGATATCTTATATACACCTGAAATATTTCTATCTCTAAAGTACTTGGTAATTTGATTAAATATTCTAACAGCATCATCAATAAATTTTTCACATTTTTCCGCATCCAATTCCAAGAACTTATCGTGGAGCCATGTTTCTTTGTAAATAAACCAATTACGAGTAGTTATCCAAAGATTAGAGTAAGGAGTAAAATCTTTGATCAGATTCTGAACCTTTGTATAATCAGTTTGCTCTCTTTCGAAAAGACTCTCCTATAAATTAAATCTTTTTGATAGATCAGTGTATTTCTTTAATTTCGTATTTACGTTCTCACAATTTTCAGCTACAGTTTGATAATCTTTAATGTTTGAATACTGATTGAAGGCTTGAATAACTCTTTCAATTTCATCTAAATCCTGTTTGAATTGGTCCTATTCATTTCCCAATTTATCTCGGAATTTCAATTTTTCTTTCTCCAAAATCAAACGCTATGATTCAACAATTTCCAGTATCTCTTTAGGACCTCCAAAAACTATCCATTTCTTTTTTATATCATCTTCAGAAAATTTATAATGAAATTCTTCAAGGACTTAATATACTTGCATGGACTCTTGTATATTCTTTTTCATTTACTCACATTTTTATGGAACACTTTACATGAATTCGGTTATTTCACTCAACTTCTCGATGTTCGGTGGGGACTCTTTTAAATCTCTTTACATCTTTTAAATTTCTTCATATAACTCAGCAGTCTTTTTTCTCGCTCGCTTTCCTATTATCTCAATAAGTAAAGTAGTAGTTTTTATGTATTTGTGTGCAAGATAATTTACTGTTTCCTTAGATTTTATTAAGAAAAAGGAGACTTGAATTTACTCTGGGATATTTTATCTTAATTTTTTTTCATTTTTATAACATAATCTGATTTCATCCCTTATTTACTCGATATCAACTTCTTTTGCATTTTCTTATGAGTCATCAACATCAAAGTTTTTGGCATAAGCATCTGGATCTATTTTCAAAATATTTATATGTTCATCAAATTTTTTTAAATAAATTTCAAGAGGATCTACTGAATTTTGTGCATCTTTAGTAAGATTGGCAAAAATTTCATCAACCCATTAGTTTTCATTCCATTCCCAGGATGTAGATTAAGAAGGTGGAGGTAGATCATCAATCAATCGATTCCTTTTAGGTGCTTTTAAATTATTTTCAATGAAATATTATTTTTTTGATTTTCTTATAACCTCATTTAGAATTGATTTTTCAATGCTCGGAATTTTATTAAGATCATCTAGCAACTTATCAAAAATTTATTAAATGATTGACACGAACGTTTATGGGACCTTAGAATATGTGAATATGTTCTCTTCCGTATTCTTAAGTAGTTCAATTTGAAATAAAGGTTTGACTAACAAATTGCTAAAAATATCCTAGTCATTCATTGAGTCAAGTATAAAATTATTCTTAAATTAATTTAATACAGAATTGCAAGAGTTTATTTCTACAGATTTTGGACCAAAATAACAAATATAATCTAAATAATTTTTAAAGCTATTTTAGCACAATTATAATAATGAATCTTA
>Ga0194132_10011453_pt1 | contig 11414 bp, 8 predicted proteins | sample TA2KigOf80mmetaG_FD_148612 | JGI IMG/M metagenome (GOLD analysis project Ga0194132, IMG submission 148612) | Freshwater microbial communities from Lake Tanganyika, Tanzania - TA2015054 Kigoma Offshore 80m | ecosystem: Environmental > Aquatic > Freshwater > Lake | place: Tanzania: Lake Tanganyika... | reverse complement strand
CGAGGCCCGGCGGCCCTGGCCGGTTCTCGCCGCGCTCGCCGCCGTCGCGGTGGCCGGCACGACCGCGACCAGCCACGCCGCCGCGCGGCTGGAGTTGCGCGAGATGCTGATCTCGGCCGTGGTGCTCCACCAATTGGGCGCCGCGGCGTGGATCGGCGGCCTTCCCTATTTCCTCTTCGCCCTCAATCGCTGCGAGGGGGCGGAGGCGACGCGCGCCATCGGGCGACGCTACTCGCAAATCTCCATGGCCGCCGTGGCCGCCCTCCTCGCGGGCGGGACGGCGATGTCGTTGGCCTATGTCGATTCGCTCGGCGCCCTTCACGGCACGGCGTACGGCGCCATGCTGACGACCAAGGTGATGCTGTTTGGCGGCCTCTTGCTGCTCGGCCTTGCCAATTACCGCTTGATCGAGCGCCTTCGCCGCGATCCCGCAACGCCCACCCTTCGACTGAAGCGATTCGCCGAGGTGGAGATGGGCACGGGGCTCGCAATCTTTTTTGTCGCGGCCTCTCTCACCTCGATCCCGCCTTCGATCGATCTGCCGAACGACCGTCTGTCCATGGCGGAAATCGTGGAGCGCCTGGCACCGCGCTGGCCGCCGCGCCTCACCAGCCCGGATCTGTCCGAGTTGAGCAATCGGTCCATCGCCGAGAAGGCCGCGCGCGCCGAGGCGGTCCAGCGCACGACGACGGCGGCGCCGGTGACCGAGGGCGCCACGCAAGTGACGCCCGACACCGCCGCCGATGCGGCCTGGTCCGAGTTCAATCACAACTGGGCCGGGCTGTTCGTTCTCGCCATCGGCCTCTTGGCCCTCGCCGAACGCACCGGACGGGCGAAGTGGGCCCGGCATTGGCCGCTCGTCTTCCTCGGCCTCGCCGCGTTCCTGTTCATCCGCTCCGACCCCGAGAACTGGCCGCTCGGCAAGAATCCCTTCTTTACGTCGTTTCTCGATCCCGAGGTCGCGCAGCACCGGATCATCATTCTCCTGGTCGTGGCCTTCGCCGTTTTCGAGTGGGCGGTGCGCACCGGACGCCTCACGAATCCGCGCGCGGCCTATGTCTTTCCGGTGCTGACGGCGGTGGGCGGCTCGTTCCTCCTGGCGCACTCCCACGCCATCGGCAATTTCAAGGAGGAATTGCTCATCGAGCTGTCGCACCTGCCGATCGGCGCGCTCGGCATCGTCGCGGGCTGTTCGCGCTGGCTGGAGCTGCGCCACGAGGGGCCCGAGGGAGTCTGGGCCTCCTGGCTGTGGCGATGGTGCTTCGTCGCCATCGGGTTCATTCTCCTGTTCTATCGGGAGATGTGACGCGCGATGTTCGGCGCCGTCTCCGCCACCGTCGCGGGCTGTTGCCGCCGTCACGCGGTCTGGACGGCGCTGGCCGCCGCCACGCTGACGGTCGCCCTCTCGGTCTACGTCGCGCGAAACGTCGCCATCAATACGGACACCGAGGCGTTGATCTCGTCGGAGACCGACTGGCGCCAGCGTGAGATCGCGCTGGCCAAGGCGTTCCCGACCCACTCCGACACCACCGTCGTCGTCATCGACTCGGACACGCCCGACAAGGCGGATGACGCCGCTGCCGTGCTCGCCGCGCGGCTGGCCGAGAATCCCGCCCTGTTCAAGACCGTGCGCCGCCCCGATGGCGGGCCGTTCTTCGACCGTTATGGCCTCCTGTTCCTGGAACCCGACGAGTTGCGCGCCATCGCGGACCAGTTGATCGAGGCGCAGCCGCTCATCGCGACGCTCCACGGCGATCCCAGCCTGCGGGGCCTTTTCGGCACGCTCAACTTGGCGCTGACCGGCGTGGCGGAGGACGCGATCTCGCTCGACGCCATGGCGAAACCCATGGCGGCCATCGCGGAGTCGATCGAAGCGACCGCGCGCGGCGAGCGGCGCATGCTGTCCTGGCAGACCTTGCTGACGGGACGCGAACCCGCCCCCTTCGAGCGCAAGCGGTTCATCATCGTCCAGGGCGCCATCGACTACGGGGAGCTTCAGGCAGGGGCCAATGCCTCCGCGGCGATCCGCGCGGCGGCCGTCGAGCTGGGGCTCACGCCCGAGCGCGGCGTGCGCGTGCGCCTGACGGGCAACATTCCCTTGGGCGACGAGGAGTTCGTGACGGTCAGCGAAGGCATGGGCGTCGCGACGGCCCTGTCGCTGGGCCTCGTCACCCTGCTTCTGTTCCTGGCGCTCAAGTCGTGGCGCATGATTCTCTGCGTGCTGGCCACGCTGGTCGCCGGCCTCGTGACGACGGCCGCCTTCGCCACCGCGGTGATCGGGCCGTTCAACCTGATCTCGGTGGCGTTCGCCGTGCTGTTCGTGGGCATCGGCGTCGATTTCGGCATCCAGTACGCCACGCGCTACCGCGACGAGCGCCATCGCCGCGACGACCTGGCGGTCTCGATCGAGGCGAGCGCGCGAACGATCGGCCCGTCCTTGGCGACGGCCGCCATCGCCACGGCGCTGGGTTTTTGCGTCTTCCTGCCGACCGAATATGTCGGCGTCTCCGAACTGGGCGCGATCGCGGGCGCGGGCATGCTGATCGCGCTCGCCTTCAACCTGACGCTCATGCCCGCCCTGCTCGCCCTGGTGCGCCCCGGCGGAGAGCCCGAGCCCGTGGGCTATGCCTGGGCCGCGCCGGCCGATGCCTTCCTCCTCCGGCATCGGCGGCGCGTTCTCCTCGCCACGGTGGCAGCGGGCCTCGCGGGCGCCGCGTGCCTGCCGTGGCTGCGCTTCGACTTCAATCCGCTGAATCTCAAGGATCCGAATGTCGAGTCGACCGCCACAGTGCTGGAACTGATGGCCGACCCCATGACCACGCCGTTCACCATCGAGGCGCTTCTGCCCTCGCTCGACGAGGCGCGTGCCGTCGCGGCGAAGCTGGTCGCACTGCCCGAGGTCGAGCGGGCGGTGACGCTGGCGAGCTTCATCCCCGACGACCAGGACCGGAAGCTTCCGATCATCGAAGACCTGAACATGCTGCTGAGCACGACCTTCGCGTTGCCGCCCGTGGGCGCGAAGCCTTCGAGCAAGGAGAGCCTGGCGGAGATCGAGGAGTGCGCGCGCCGCTTGGCCGAGTTGCCCGCCGAAAGGCGCGGGCCGGAAGGCGAGCGTCTCATGGCGGCGCTCCAGACCTTTCTGGCCTTGCCCAGTCCGCCGGTCGACGCGCTCGCCGACGCCCTCCTCGACGGCCTCGATCGCCGCCTGGGCGCGCTTCAAACCGCGCTCGGGGCGGGTCCGGTGACGCTCAAGACGCTCCCCGCCGAATTGACGGCAGACTGGGTGTCCGCGGACGGCCGTGCGCGCGTCGAGATCACTCCCAAGGGCGATTCGCGCGACAACGAGAACTTGCGCCGCTTCGCCGAGGCCGTGCGCGCGGTAACGCCCGAGATCTCCGGCAGCGCGCTCACCTTCCAGGAATCGAGCAAGACGGTGCTGTCCTCCTTCCGCTTGGCTGGCGCGGCAGCGCTCGGCAGCATCGCGCTCCTCCTCCTCCTCTTCCTCCGGCGCCCGCGCGACGTGGCCCTCGTCCTGACCCCGCTTGCCTTCGCGGCCGCCATGATCGGGGCAACGATGGTCGTCTTCGGCATCCCGCTCAACTTCGCGAACATCATCGCACTGCCGCTTCTTCTCGGCACCGGCGTCGCCTTCAACATCTATTTCGTGATGGCGTGGCGCGCGGGTCGCCCCAACCCGCTCCAGTCCTCGCTCGCCCGCGCGGTGCTCTTCAGCGGCGCCACCACCGCCGCCGCCTTCGGCGCGCTCGCCACATCCTCGCACCCCGGCACCGCCAGCATGGGCTTGCTGCTGACCGTCATGCTGGGCTGGGCGCTGTTCTCGACCCTGTTCGTGCTGCCGGCCCTGCTGGGTTCGCCGCCCGAGGACGCGTCCGCCCGCTAAGCCTGGGCCCCGACTCGTCTTTGGTCCCCACTACTCCTTGGCCAAAGACTCGGTCTTTTGGTTGATCATGCGGATGAGGCCCTCGATCCCATCGCGGCCCAGCACGCTCGTGAACTCCGCGCGACGGCGCACAACCTCGCTGATGGTGCCGTCGAGGAAGACGTCCACGATGCGCCAGCCGCGCTCGTACTTCCGCATGAGGTAGTTGAGTCGAATCGATTCGCCGGACGAGGGAATCAAGCGCGTCTCGACGATCACGGTTTCGTTCGGCGCGGGGCCTTCTTTTCCAACCTCGAAGCGCTCGCCGTCGTAGGACGAGAACTGCGCGGCATAATTGGCCACCGTGAAGCGGTGGAAGGCGTCGATCGCGCGCTGCTGCTGATCGGAGGTGAGCTGGTTCCATTGCGGACCGATCGCGATTCGGCCCATGACCGGCAGGTGGAATGCCTTCTCGATCGCCGGATCGAGCTTAGTGTACCGGCCTTGATAGCCCAGCTGCTTGCCCTGCTTCATGGTCTGGAGAAGGGCGGCGTAGAACCCCTCCACGACCTGGCGCGCGCCCTGCTCCTGCGCGGACGACGGCCCGGCCCACGCGAACAGGCACAAGAACACCGCCGCCGCGGCGGCGAGCCGGCGCGGCGCGGAACCATGCAACATGGCGGGGCTTGGCGGCATGGGCGGGTCGGGCGCAGGATGGCAGAGAGCGGGCGCCCCGTCACCCCGAAAGGCGCCGCCGAGGGAGGGATTCGTGGCCATCCAGCGCGTCGTCAGCCCCAAGATCGCCGAGCCCAAAGGCAAGTTTTCCAACGCCATGCGCGTGGGCGACCTGCTGTTCATCTCGGGACAGACCGGGCGCCACCCGGACGGCACGATCGGCTGCAAGGGGGACGTGGTCGGCCAGACGCGGCTTGCCTTCAGCCGCGTGAAGGCGCTGTGCGAGGCGGCGGGGGCCAAGATGACCGATATCGTCCGTCTGGGCATCTTCTGCGTCCAAATCGCCGACATCGAGAAGATCTATTCGGTCTGGGACGAGTTCTTCCCGGGCCCGCCCTATCCGACCGACACCTTCATCGGCAATGTCCGCCTCGCGCACCCGGAGCTGCTGGTCGAGATCGAGGCCACCGCCGCGATCCCCGCGAAAAAGCCGATCAAGGCCAAACGCAAGACCGCAGCCAAGCGCCGGCCCCTGCGGCGCCGGCGCTAGGTGAGCGAGGCGCGGACGTCGAAATAGCGCCAGGACGGCGCGCCGTCGTAATAGGGCTCGAAGCTGCGGAAATGGTCGCGCAGGTCCGTGCGGGCCTCGTTCGCCTTCATGGCCGCCTCGCTCTCCCAGATCGTGACGGAGAGCGCTTCGCATGTCGCCTCGTCCACCATCATGTACATGGCGAGGAGGCCCTTGCCCTTGAAGTTGACCGCGTAACCGGGCCAGCGCTTCGCCGCCTCCGCGACGTGCTCGCGCTTCAACTTGAAGCTCATCACCCGGCCTTTCATGGCGCGCCCCCGATGTTCAGGCCGCGTGGGCCTTGGCCCAGCGCACCACGTCGGCGTGCGTGGCAAACCAGACACCTCGCTTCGACTTGGCGTGGCGGATGAGTTCGTCCAAGACCCAGATGCGCGAACGATAGCCGATGACGTGCGGGTGCATCGTCACCTGGAACACCCCGCCCTCCTCGTAGGCCATGTCGAACTCCTGCCGGAAAATCTCGAGCACGACCGAAGGCGGGGTGTGCGGGCGCAAATTTCGCCCGAGATGCATGTACATGTACGGCGCGTCGTCGCGAATCCACTCGACCGGCAGCTCGACGATGCCCGTGGGCTCGCCGTCCAGCAGAAGCTCGTAGCAGTCGTCGTCCGCCATGAGCGAGGAGTCGTAGAGAATGCCCATCTCCTTCTCGATGGCGAGGGTATGGGGGCTGAAATCCCAGGACGGCGTGCGCACGCCGACGGGGCGTTGGCCCGAGACCTTCTCCAGCGTGTCCGCCGCGCGGAACATCAGGTCGCGCTCGGCCTCGGGCGGCAGGATGGAGTTCAACTCGTGAATCCAGCCGTGCACGCCGATCTCGTGCCCCTCGCCCACCACGCGGCGCTGCTCGTCGGGATACAGAAGGGCGGAGACGGCCGGCACGTAGAAGGACGCCGGCACCGCGTGCTTGGTCAGAATCTTGAGGATGCGCGGCACGCCCACGCGCGCGCCGTACTGGCCCCAACCCAGACGGCCGATGGATTTCCCCCCGTCCCTCAACTCGTTCGTCTCATGGTCGGAATCGAAGGACACCGCGAAGGCGCAGCGCGCGCCGTCCTTCCACGCCTTGGGCGCTAGGCGCCGTCCGGCCCGCACGCGCCCGACGATCCGGCGCCACTCCGCCTCCGGCCATTGCCAGGGATGCATCTCGGTCATCTGTGGTCTCCCCTATCGTTCCGTGTTCTCGGATCGTGGCATTCGCACGAAAAGAGCCAATGGCAGGATTGCCGCCGTGATGACGGCGATCAGCAGGAAGCTGTTGTTGTACGCGATCATGGCGGATTGGCGCAGCACCTCGGCATCGATGGCGGCGATGCCGCCCGTCCGGCCCGGCAGCGTCGCGGCACCATGCCGGAACACGTCGCTGTAGACCGACACCAGCCCGGACAGGGTTTCGTAGTTCACTTTGATGCTGCGCGTGAGCACGTTGAAGATGGCCGCGGTGCCAGTGGCCGTCCCGAGCGCCATCATGAGAAAGAACATCGCGGCGCCATCGTCGTGAAGCCGCCTGGGCAATGTCGAGTACGCCATCATGGAGATGGGAATGTAGGCGATTCCCGAGCAGACGCCTTGAAGGAAGATGGTCCACGCCACGTCCTCGGCCAGGATGTCGAGCGTCCAGATGGACATGCCCCAGGCCGAAACGACCATGAAAAGAAAGCCGATGACGAAGGTGAGACGCACATCGAGCTTGTCCACGAAAGGCGCGAACACCAGCATCGAGACGATGAGGCCTGCCGCGCGCCAGCCAAGAAAATAGCCGGCATCCACGATGGTGTAACCGCCCAAAGTCTGCAACAGCACCGGCATCATGAACATCTGGAGAAAATTGAGCGCGCCGAAGACGAAGATGAGCGCCGAACCGATCACATAGTTGCGGTCGCGGAAAAGGCCGCGATCAACGAAAGGCCTGCGTGCGAGAGCGGTGTGGGTGACGAAGACATAGAGCGCCACCGTAGCCACCGCGAGCGCCGCGACGATTTCGGTCGATTCGAACCAATCCAATCGTTCGCCGCGGTTGAGTGCGAGTTGAAAGCCGGTGATCGCCACGGAGACGGCGCCAAAGCCAATCCAGCTGAATTTCCGATCGGTCTGGCGCGGCACCTTCGGAACGAAGAACCAGCACATGATGAAGGCGAGGGCGCTTGCCGGCACGGTGAGGAAATAGAGCCACGGCCAGCCATAGGCCTCGACCAGCATGCCGCCTAGATAGGGGCCGAAGAGCGCGCCCGATACCGAACCCAAGCTCCAGATGCCGACCGCGAAGCCGCGCTTCTCGGGCGGGAAGCAGTCGAAGATGATCGCCTGACCGACGGGCGCCAAAGGCGCGCTGAAGACACCCTGGAGCGTGCGATAGACGACCGCCTCTTCGAGCGAGGTGGCGAAGCCGCAAAGAAGAGTCGAGAGCGTGAACCCCCCGACCGCGAGCAGGTAAAATTCCTTGCGCCCGAACCGCGTCGCCATCCAGCCCGAACACGCCGTCGCGATGGTCGTGCCGATGACGAAGGAGGTGAGCACCCAGGCCATCTGATCGGGCGCGGCGGAGAACGCGCCCTGCATGTAGGGCAGCGCCGCCCCCGACACGGACATGGTGAGGACCCAGGACGCCGAACCGAAGGTGGCGGCGAGAAAGGCGAGCCAGCGCGCGAGCGCGCCGGGCGGGCCCGGCGCGCCGATGGCGGTGGCCGCGCTCACGCGGGATCAGGCGCGAAGGCGCGCATTGTCCGGGTCGTAGGGGCTCTCCTCCACGACGCGGGCGGGGTAGAGACGTCCCAGCATCTTGATCGCCAGTTCGCGCCCGGGTTCGGCGTGTTCGGGCCGGACGAAGGCGAGCGCGATCTGCATCTTGAAGTGGACGGAATAGCCCCCGCCCGTGGCGCGCCCGACCACCTTGTCGCCAGCCCAGATCGATTCGACGCCCCACGGATCGGCGTCCGCCGGTCCGTCCACAAGCAGCGTGACGAGCGCCCAGCCGCGCTTGTCCTTCGTGCGGTCCAGCCCCGCGCGGCCGACGAAATCGCCGTTCTTGTCGAGGCGGATGAAGCGGTCGATGCCCGATTCCCAGGCCGTCACCTCCTTCGACAATTCGGTGCCCCAGCCACGATAAGTCTTCTCCAAGCGCAGCCAGTTCATGGCGCGCATGCCGACAAGGCGCATGCCGTGCGGCTTGCCCGCCTCCTCCAGGAGGTCGAACAGATAATTGTGGTACTCGACCGGGTGGTGAATCTCCCAGCCGAGTTCGCCCACATAGTTGACGCGCATGAGGCGAACCGGCGCCATGCCGATGGTCGTGTGCCGGCCGGTCAGCCAAGGAAAGGACTTGTTGTCGAGCACGGTCGCATCCATGAGCGGCGCCAAGACCTCGCGCGCCTTGGGCCCCGCCACGACGAACACGCCCACCTGATTGGTGATCTTCGACAGGCGAACCGAACCGTCCTTGGGCATCGTGCGCGTCAAATAATCCCAATCATAGGATTCGGCCGCGCCGCCGCCCACGATGTAGAGCGACTCGGGCCCGTCGCGCATGACCGTGAACTCGGAGCGCACCCCGCCGCGCGCCGTGCAGGCGTGCACGAGCTGCACGCGCCCGTCCTTCTGCGGCAGCTTGTTGGCGACGAGACCGTCCAGCCACGCGTTCGCGCCCGGGCCCTCGGCCATGTATTTGGCGAAGGTGGAGGCTTCGAGGAGGCCCCCATTGTGCCGCACCGCCTCTGCCTCAGCTTTCACGTAGGGCCACCAATTGGAGCGGCGGAAGGACCATTGCTCCCTGAACGCGGGATCGTTCGCAGGGCCGAAGAAATTGGGCCGCTCCCAGCCGAAACGTTGGCCGAAGACGGCGCCCCGCGCCTTCAGGCGGTCGTAGCTCGGCCAGGTGCGCAGGGGCCGCGCGGCGGGGCGCTCCTCGTCGGGATAGTGCAGAACGAAAATGTGGGCGTAGGCCTCCTCGTTCTTCTTGATGGCGTAGGGCCGGCTCGCCCAGGCGCCGAAGCGGCGCGGGTCGACGGCCAGCATGTCGATCTCCGCCTCGCCGGCGGTCACGATCTGCGCGAGATACTTGCCCACCCCGCCCGCGGCGGTGATGCCAAAGGACAGGCCTTCGGCGACGTAGAAATTCTCCAGACCCGGCGCGCGGCCGACGATCGGGTTGGCGTCGGGCGTGTAGCAGATGGGCCCGTTGTAGACCGTCTTCACCCCGCCCTTCTCGAAACACGGCATGCGGTGGAACGCCTCCTGGATGTGCCATTCCAGGCGGTCGAGATCGGGGGGCAGAAGATGGGCGCGGAAACCCTCCGGCACGCCGTGCGTCGCCCAGGCGGGCGCGCCCTTCTCGTAGGGGCCGAGGATGAGACCGCCGCGCTCCTCGCGCATGTACCAGGCGGCGTCCGCGTCGCGGAGAACGGGATGTTCGGGATTGCCGGCCTTCCGCCATTCCACGATCTCGGGAATCTCGCCGGTGACGATGTATTGGTGCTCGACGGGAATGGCTGGAATCTGAAGGCCCACCATGGCGGCGGTGCGCTGGGCGTGGTTGCCCGTGGCGGTGATGACGACCTCGCAATCGATCGCGCCCTTGTCCGTCGTCACGCGCCATTCGCCGTTGGGCAGGCGCGCGATCGCCTGGACCTCGGTCTGGCGGTAGATCTCGGCCCCGCCCTTTCGCGCGGCGTCGGCCAGCAGCACCGTGATGTCGGCGGGGTTGATGTAGCCGTCGGTCGGGTGGAACAGCGCGCCCACGAGGCCGTCCACGTTGACCAAGGGGAATCGATCCTTGATCTGCTTGGGTGTCCACCACTCGTGCGGCACGCCGACCGCGTCCGCCGTCGAGCCGTAGGTCATGAACTCGTCCATGCGCTCGCGCGTGCGCGCCATGCGCAGATTGCCCACGCGCTTGAACCCCACGTCGCGTTCGAATTCCTTCGACAGGCGCGTGTAGAGATCGATGGAGTAGAGGTGCATCTGTCCCGTGGCATAGGACATGTTGAAAAGCGGCAAGAGGCCTGCCGCGTGCCAGGTCGAGCCCTCGGTCAGCTCGCCGCGCTCGCACAGCACCACATCGCGCCAGCCCGCCGCCGTCAGGTGATAGAGAATGGAACAGCCAACGGCGCCCCCGCCGATGACGACCGCACGCGCATGCGACTTCATAACAACGCCCCCCTACACGACCCCGATCCTGGCCAAGGCGAGGCAGGGAATCCAGGCCGAAGCAGGCGCGCCGCCGCTTGCGTGCGCCGGCCGGCCCCGCCCACACTCCGCATCCGGGGGAGGTCTGGCATGAAGATCGCCGTCGTTCAGATGAACAGCGGGACCGACGTGGCCGCCAACGTGGCCAAGGCGTGCGACTTCGTGGCGCGCGCGGCCGCGGCGGGCGCCGGCCTCATCGTCCTGCCTGAGTTCTTCAACACGCTCTACTTCGCCCAATATTGGGACACGGCCTGGACCCGCCTGGCCGAGCCCGAATCCGGCCCCTCCATCACGGCGGTGCGCGAGGCGGCGCGGCGCCACAGGGTTCATGTGATCGCCACCATCTACGAAGACGCGGGCGCGGGCGTGTATTTCGACACGGCCATCCACCTCGACCCGGACGGGCGGAGGCGCTTCAAGTTCCGCAAGATCCACCCCGCCGGCGTGAAAAGCCTGGAGAAGCTGTTCTTCCGCTACGGTTCGCGGCTCGACACCTACGCGTTGGATGCGTGGCGCGTGGGAATCGGCATCTGCTACGACATGGGTTTCCCCGAGACCGCGCGCACGCTCACCGTCAACGGCGCGGAACTGCTCATCGCCCCCTACGCCACCGCGCGGCGCGAGATGTTCCAGGAGATGCTGCGCGTGCGCGCCTTCGAGAACGGTGCCTATCTGGCCGCCGCCAACAAGGTGGGCATCGAAGGCAACTGGGACCTGGGCGGGCAGAGCCTGATCGTCGATCCCACCGGCCGCATCCTGGCCTCGGCCAACGACAAGGACGAAGCGCTCTTGGTGGCGGAGATCGACCGGGCGCGCGTGGTGGAGCAACGCGCGCGCTGGCCCGTCCTCCGCGACCGCAGGCCCGATCTGTACGGCCCGCTCACGGCCGAGACCGAGGACGTGCTGGACGCACAGGGCCGCGCCTAGCCCCAACGAGGCACGAGGAACACGGACGTGGAGCAGTTGCAGTCGGCCGCCGGGCTGGTGGCCTTCCTGGGTCTTGCCTGGCTCATTTCGGAGAACCGGCGCGCCGTCCGCCTGCGTCTGCCGCTTTCGGGCGTGGCGCTCACCGCCGCGCTCGCCGTGGCG
>Ga0194132_10011452_pt1 | contig 11415 bp, 10 predicted proteins | sample TA2KigOf80mmetaG_FD_148612 | JGI IMG/M metagenome (GOLD analysis project Ga0194132, IMG submission 148612) | Freshwater microbial communities from Lake Tanganyika, Tanzania - TA2015054 Kigoma Offshore 80m | ecosystem: Environmental > Aquatic > Freshwater > Lake | place: Tanzania: Lake... | reverse complement strand
CAGAACGTACCACTGGGATTCGCGTTTACAGAGCAATCGGGGACTTATTCAGCGCTTCCTTAACCAGGCCGTTCAAAAACCCGCGCAACTCCCGCGCCAGGGCCGCATCGCCCGCCAACGCGCGAAAATCAAAAAAGATTACGCTGTTAAGCAGCGCTTCGGGGTCGGTATTGCGCACCCAATGGTCAAACTGCTTGCGCCAACCCTGCTCGCTCAAACACCAGCGCGGGTTGCCCGCCATGATCTCGCCCGCGCACAATGGAAAGCCGCAACGGTCGAGCAGCCGATTCACGTCTTGTGCAAACGGCAGCAGCCGCGCTTTAACCTGCGTCTCATCCGGCGCGTCGGCGGCAAAAATTAAACCGTTGTCCTGATCGGTGCTCACCGTTTGCTCCTGCCGCCCTTCGCTGCCAAAGGCAAGCCAGCACCAGCGGATGCCTTGCAGATCATGCTGCCGGGCGCTCAGCGAAATCACTTGCCCGGTCAAGGCGTCGTTTAAGGTCGTGATGAGCCGCGTGAGCGGCTCCGCCGCCACGCCTTGCGCAAACAGCGTGCGCACCAGGGCGTGGATATCGCGCCCGGCTTGCACCAGGCCCTGCGCGTCACTGGCGCGCGCAATGGTGCGGTTGACGTCGCGCACGCTCACTTGCTGCGCGGCGAACAAATCGCGCTCGGTCACCACACCCACCAAGCGGCCCTGGTCGGTGACCGGCACATGGCGGATGCCGCGCGCGGCGATCAACATCGCCGCATCGTAGGCGCTGGCATGCGCGTCCAGGCACGCGGGGTCGGGGGTCATCACCGCGCCGATCGCATCGGTGAGCGCGCGCCCGGCGAGCGTGACGCGATCGAGCACATCGTGCCGCGTGAAAATACCCAGCGGCTGGCCGGCCTCGCCGGTGACCACCACGGACCCCGCGCGCGCGACGGACATCCGGCGCAACGCTTCCCGCAACGGCGTGTGCACCGCGCAAGCAACCGGTTCACGCTTCACCCAATCGGCGAGCGGCCGATTCATCGCGTGCTGCTCGGCCGCCGCGCCCGCGCCGTGCATTTGCAGCAGCCGCCGCGATTCGCGCAGCAGGCTCCTGAGATAATCGGTGGAAAATTCCCGAAAACGCGGGCTGCGATGCAGCAGTTCCTCGAAAATTAGGCCCGGCAGCAAATAACAAAAGGTATCGGCCGCCGCGGTATAGGGCGAAGCCACCGCGCGCTTTTCCATCAGCGCATACACCGAAAAACATTCGCCCGGCCCTAGCGTCACCACGTCGCCGCCGGCAGCGTGATAACCGGCCACCGGCTGCAATTGCACGCGCCCGCGCTGCACGATATACAACTGCCGCAGCACCCCCGCTTGCGGCGCGAGCACCACGGCACCTGCGGGGAAATACGCCAGACTCAGATGACTCGCCAGCAAGCGCAGCGCGGCCTCGTCCATTTCATCAAACGGCGGGTAGCGCTTGAGAAACGCGATGCTCGACCCGAGCAGCGACTCGACGGGCGGGCTGTTTTGCACGGGCTCGGCCATTTAACTGGACGCACGCGATACACGCTGGATATGCCGAGCTTAGCGCAATCGCCGCCGGCCCGAGCTTGCGCGACACACACGGCGTTGATCCATATCAAGCGCCGCGCAAGCGCCCATCAGTGGGTTTTATCGCTGAGTTGCGGCGGCAGCGGCAAGGACACGACCTCTATGCCTTCCTCGCGCAACGACTCGGCTTCTTGCGCCGTGGCGGTGCCGCGGATGTGACGCTCGGGCGCTTCTTTATAATGAATTTTGCGCGCTTCTTCGGCAAACTGGTGGCCCACGTCCTCGGTATGCTTGACGATGTGTTCGATGAGCTTGGCAACCATGTGCGGCGACACGTTGGCATATTGCGGCGGCATGTCGACACCGGTGGACGGCGCCGACTCGCGCTGCGCGGGCACGGGCGCTTGCTGCGCACCCGTGTTAACGTATGCCGCACTTGGCCGGCGCACCACGTTGGCACTACCGCACATCGGACAGGACAGCAGCTTTTTTTCAAGCTGCTGGTCGTAATCGCCGGCCGAGCCGAACCACCCCTCGAAACGGTGGCTGTGCTCGCACTCCAGATCATAGACGATCATATCGCTTCCAAAACGACCCACAAAACGATGGTGCCCGGAACCGGAATCGAACCGGTACGGGCGTTTTAGGCCCGAGGGATTTTAAGTCCCTTGTGTCTACCAATTTCACCATCCGGGCGAAACGGCGATTTTATCGCACTTTGAAGAGCGCCGTATCGGCAAAACGGCCGCGCGCGCCGCGCGCCGCGACTTAGCGCTTCTTCGCGTCGATCAAACGTCCTTTGGCAAAGCTGCCTTCAAAACTCGCCCACGCGTAGTCGAAGCGCCGCGTCATGGCAAGGCTTAACACCGCGGCGGTGATGGCGCTAACGAAGGTGATGTGGTGCTCTTCATTGCGAAACCACGAAGGCGGCGGATCCTGCGCGTCTTCGTGCGCCGCACCTTTCACCGACACTTCGGCGACGCCGCGGCTCGGATACTGATAAAAGTAATCGCGATTCAACGTCGAGGAGACGTTGCGGTCGGCGCCGACCAACAACAGCGGTTGACTGATTTTGCGCAGGTAATGGGGTAATCCGTATTCGTCGCTGGCCGGATCGAGCAGCACGCCGCCGCTGCTGCGCGCGCCCTCGGCCAGCGCCACCGTCACCGCCACGCCGCCGAACGAATGCCCCACCAGCACGATGCGGCCGACATCAACGCGGTTATTGAAAATCGCCGGCTGACTGGCGATAAAATCCGCCACCCGCGCGAGTGTTTTGCCGTTGAAAAGCCACGGCCCGGCATTGGGCAGATCCAGCGTCAGGCAATGCACACCCCACGAGGCGACATGCGCGGCCTGTTGCGCGTGCGAGGCTTTGGAGTTGCCGTGCCCGTGCATAAATATCACCAGTGGCGCCTTGTCCTTGTGCGAGGCGAGATACAAATCCGCCGACACGCTTTCGCCGGGGGACAACCGCAGCAGCACATTGGGATCGCGCGTCACGAAATACGGCCCTAGCATGCGAAACAGGTCAAGTTCCGCGGGGCGCTGCTGCAGCAGGGTTTCCAACGCGCCGTAGCTGCGCGGCTTTAATGAGGTACGCTCGACCGTGGCCAGCTTGGCGCAACCGGCGATCAGCAACAATCCGACTAGGGCGATTAAAAATGGCGATTTGAGATGAGTCATGGCGCGGATTATAGCGGCGTCTGCCTTAAGTATTGTCACTTATTTACGCGCCCTTTCATGGCTGCGCACGGTTGAAAATCAGTTGGTCAATCGTTTGCCACTTGACGCTACTACCCGCCCCGCTAAAATGACTCAGCGGTTCGCAGGCATAACTTTAATGTCATTAACATTGCCTGGAGGAGGGCTAACTGCATATGAACGCGCGTGGAATTGTCGCACTGCTGGCCGTGCAAGGTTTGTTGGGGGCAAGCGCCTTGGCGCAAGCGCCGGGCTCGCCCCTACTAAAAGAAGAAGCCGTCCGCCAAAACACCATTTATCAGAGCAGGGGCGAGAACGTTCCCACGGGCTACGTGCTCGATCGCTCGCTCGCCTATTACACCAGCGCGCTGCCCCGCGAATTCGAAGTTGGTTTGGCAAGCCTGAACAAGACAGACCGCTGGATGGATATCGGCGCGGGCATGGGCCATGCGATCCTGGATTACCATGGGTCAGGCTACGATGTCGGCCGCCCCGAGTACCGCATCCCCGGCAACAAGGCGCAAGCGGTTGCGGTTTCGATCGAGGACCGCCGCACCAACGCCTGGCATGAAGCTGCGGCCAAGCTCGAGCCCAACCGCATCATCTACCATCACGGCAAGCCGCTAGAAAATTACTCTCTGGCGGAACTCGGCAAATTTCATATCATCACCGATTTTATCGGCGGCTTTTCCTACGCACCCAACCTGTCGCGTTTTCTGGAAAAAGCCTTGAGCTTTCTTCACACCGGTGGCAGCTTCTACACCATCCTGCAAGATGTGCATTCCGAAGCCGGCGCCAATCAGCCGTTCTACGCCGGCTCGCCGTACCTGACGGAGATAAATCAGACCGACGGCAGCAAACTCAAGGTGTGCGCGTGGCTGAAAAACATCAGTTGCGTGCAAGTCACCTGCGAGCTAAAAACCGGCTGGCGGCCGCCAGTGGAGGTGTATCGGGTGCACAAAACCTGCGACAACGTAACGGTGCCGCAATTAACGCCGACACACTATGCGGCAGGTACCCCGCCGGAGCGACGCTATTTGTTACTGCCGCCGTTGCCCACGCCGGCGCCCGCGGTCACCGAGCAAGCCAGCAACGCGCGTTGATCAAAACACAGGCGCGCTGGCGCCCACAGTGTGTGTGCCGGAACGGGACCAAGCCAAATTGTGACAGGGAATTTGGTCGGGGCGAGAGGATTTGAACCTCCGACCACCTGCACCCCATGCAGGTACGCTACCAGGCTGCGCTACGCCCCGAGGCGCGCATTATAACATTGCCCGCTGGCGGCGTGCCTCGGCCAGGCAGATGCCCGCCGAAACCGAGACATTGAGGCTTTCCACGCTGCCCAGCATGGGGATGCGCACCAGTTCGTCGCAATTTTCGCGCGTCAAGCGGCGCATGCCCTCGCCTTCCGCGCCGAGCGCCAGCGCGCGCGCGCCGTCGAGCTTGGCGTGAAACAGGTCGACGCTGGCGTGTTCGTCGGCGCCGGTGATCCAGATGTTGCGGTCTTTGAGTTCGCGCATGGTGCGCGCGAGATTGGTCACCGCGAGATACGGCACGGTTTCGGCGGCGCCGCTGGCGACTTTGGCGACGGTGGCGTTGATGCCCACCGCGCGGTCCTTGGGCGCGATCACCGCGTGCACGCCCATGGCATCGGCCACTCTGAGACACGCGCCCAGGTTGTGCGGGTCGGTCACGCCATCGAGGATCAATAACAACACCGGTTCGGTTAATGCTTCGAGCACATCGTCGATATGTGTGGCGAGTTTTAGCGGCGCGACACTTGCCGCCACGCCTTGATGGCGCGCGTTGCCGGTCATGCCGTCAAGCCGCTTGCTATCCACCGTCATCACGCGCACGTTGCGCGCGGCCGCGAGTTTTAAAAAATCGGCGCTGCGCCGATCGCTGCGCGCGGCATCGACATAAATTTCGCGCACACTGTCGGGCGCGCCGCGCAGCCGCGCCGTCACCGCGTGAAAGCCGAAAATCAGCCGCGTTTCGGTCATTTTAAAATAATCAATTGAATCAGATACTTAGATATATATCAATTTAGCGCGACGGCGCTTCATCGAGCGCAAAATCGATGCGCGCCGAATCGAGGTTCACGCGCGCCACGCGCACCCGCACGCGATCACCCAACCGAAAACGCCGCTTGCTGCGCTCGCCCAGCAGCTGATGGCGCGCGGCATCGAAGTGAAAATAATCGCGCCCGAGGTCTGACACGTGCACCAGGCCTTCGGCGTAAATCTCGTCCAGCGCGACAAACACGCCAAACCCGGTGACGCCGCTTACGCTGCCGCTGAACACCTCGCCCACTTTGTCTTGCATGTAGTAGCACTTTAACCAATTCACCACTTCGCGCGTGGCCTCATCGGCGCGGCGCTCGGTCATCGAACAATGTTCCCCCAGCGCCGCCCAATCGCCGGGGTTGTAGTGGGTGTCGGCGAGCACCGCTTTGATCGCGCGATGCACCAGTAAATCGGGGTAACGCCGGATCGGCGAGGTGAAATGGGTATACGACTCGTACGCCAGACCAAAATGCCCGGCGTTTTTCGGGCTATAGACGGCTTGTTTAAGCGAACGCAGCATCACCGTTTGCAGTAGTTGCGCGTCGGGCCGATCCTTCACCTTGGCGAGCAGCGCGGCGTAATCCTTGGCGTGCGGTTTGGCGCCGCCCGCGAGATCAAAACCGAAACCGCCGAGAAACTCGCGCAATCCGGCGAGCTTCTCCGGCGTCGGCCCCTCGTGCACGCGAAACAGCATGGCTTGTTTATGTTTGGACAAAAAATCCGAGGCGCACACGTTGGCGGCCAGCATGCATTCCTCGATCACGCGGTGCGCATCGTTGCGTTTCACCGGAACGATGCGCTCGATCTTGCGCTGCGCGTTAAAAATGATTTCGGTTTCGGTGGTTTCGAAATCGATGGCGCCGCGCTTGGCGCGTGCTTTGACCAGTTTGCCGAACAGCGTGTAGAGGTGTTGAAGCTGCGGCAGCAACGCTTGCTGCTCCGGCGTGCCCGCGGTTTCGCCCGCGAGCAGCGCGGCGACAATGGTGTAGGTCAAGCGTGCATGCGAGCGCATCACCGCAGTGTGAAACGAATACTGGCTGATTTTGCCTTGCGCGGTAATGCGCATGTCGCAGGCCATGCACAAGCGGTCGACCTGCGGGTTGATCGAACACAGCCCGTTCGACAACCGCTCCGGCAGCATCGGGATTACCTGGCGCGGGAAATACACCGAGTTGCCGCGCGCCTTGGCTTCCACGTCCAGCGCGTCGCCGGGTTTGACGTAGTGGCTGACATCGGCGATTGCCACAATCAGCCGGAAGCCGCCTCTTGCTTGCGGCTCGCAGTAAACCGCGTCGTCAAAATCGCGCGCGGTTTCGCCGTCGATGGTCACCAGCGGCAACCCGCGCAAATCAAGCCGGCCTTTGAGTTCGCGCGCGGCAATGTCGTCGCGAAACCTGGCGGCAAGCTTTTCCGCCTCGCGCGGGAACTCATGCGGCAGCGCGTGTTTGCGCAACGCGATTTCAATTTCCATGCCGGGGTCGCCGTAGTCGCCCAGCACTTCGGTGACGCGCGCCACCGGCTGACTGTGACGCGCCGGCTGCTCGATCAACTCGACGCTGACTACCTGCCCCGGTTTGGCGTTGTTGATTTCGTGCGGCGGCACCAGAAATTCCTGGCTGATGCGTTTATCCTCTGCCACCACGAAATAAACGCCGTGGCGGTTTTGCAAGCGCCCGACGTGGCGCGTGCGCGCGCGCTCCAAAATCTCAGCGATTTTGCCTTCGGGACGTCCGCGCCGATCCACGCCAGAGATGCGCGCCATCACACGGTCGCCGTGCAGTACCTTGCGCATTTCATCCGGACCCAAAAATAAATCAGGGCCTTTGTCGCTACGCAGCAAAAACCCAAATCCATCCGGGTGCCCTTGCACCTGGCCCGCGATCAAATCGAGTTTTTCGACCACGCAAATCGCATCGCGCCGATTGCGCATGATCTGGCCTTCGCGCTGCATGGCGCAAAGGCGCTTGGCGAACGCGCGCTCTTCTTCGGTGCGTATCGCGAGCAATTCCAATAACTCGTGCTCGGCCACCGGCACGCCTTGTTTTTTGAGCGTGTCGAGGATGTATTCGCGGCTCGGCAACGGGTTGTCGTAGCGCTCCCGTTCGCGCTGATAAAACGGATCACGGCTGCGCGCCGCGGTGCCGTGCTTCGCTGGGGTCAGGCGTGGTTGTGCTTTTTTTCTTCCGGTTTTCATTTGCTCAATTCGGCGCGTTCGGCTAGAATCGCGGCCTGTTTTTGGTTCGGCCCAGATGGCGGAATTGGTAGACGCACCAGTTTCAGGTACTGGCGGGTAACACCGTGGAGGTTCGAGTCCTCTTCTGGGCACCAGTGGTTCCTGTGTTGTAAAACCATGAATGCGGATCGGTGAAAACCGTTCCGCATTTTTTTATTCGCTGCAAATCGCGTGCCGCGCTTTAACCGGTAAACGGATGCCGCCGCACGATGGTTTGCTCGCGGTCGGGGCCGGTCGAAATGATGTCGATCGGCACGCCACAGGCTCGTTCCATGCGGTTCAGATAATTTTGCGCGGCCTTGGGCAGCTGGTTGAAATCGGTGATGCCCACCGTGCTTTCCGGCCAGCCGGGCATCTCTTCGTAAATCGGTTCACACTGCGCGAGTAACTCCGCGCCGTAGGGCAGGATGTCGCAGGTCTTGCCGTTGAGCTTGTACCCCACGCCAAGCTGCACGCGCTCCATGCCGTCCATCACGTCGAGCTTCATCATGCAAAGCCCCGACACGCCGTTTAATTGGATCACGCGCTTTAACGCCGCGGCGTCGAACCAGCCGCAGCGGCGCGCACGTCCGGTGGTGCTGCCGAATTCATTGCCGCGCGTGGCGAGATACGCACCGCGTTCGTCGTGCAATTCGGTGGGAAACGGCCCGCCGCCGACACGCGTGGTGTAGGCCTTGGTGATGCCCAGCACGTAATGCAAATGCTGCGGCCCTACCCCCGCGCCCGCCGCCGCCGCGCCGGCCACGCAATTGCTGGAGGTGACGAACGGATAGGTGCCGTGATCGATGTCAAGCAGCGCGCCCTGCGCGCCTTCGAACAACAAGCTCTTGCCGTTTTGCTGCGCTTCGTAGAGCAGGCGCGGCACATCGGCCACCAGCGGCTTGATGCGTTCAGAATAGCCCAAGGCCTCATCCAGTGATTTTTGAAAATCGACGATATCGGCCTTGAGATAATTTTTGAGCACGAAGTTGTGGTAGTCCAGCACCTCGCGCAGCTTGTCGGTAAAGCGCCGCGGATGCAGCAAATCTTGTACGCGGATGCCGCGGCGCGCGACTTTGTCTTCGTACGCGGGGCCGATGCCGCGGCCGGTGGTGCCGATTTTGCTGTCGCCCTTGGCTGCCTCGCGCGCGCGATCGAGCGCCACGTGGTGCGGCATGATCACCGGGCACGCCTCGCTCACCAACAAACGCGAGGTGACGACCACACCCATCGCCTGCAAGGTATCGATCTCCTCAAACAACGCCTGCGGCGATAGCACCACGCCGTTTCCGATGTAACAGGCCACCTTGTCGCGCAAAATGCCCGACGGGATCAAATGCAGCACGGTTTTTTGGCCGCCGATCACCAGCGTGTGGCCGGCGTTATGCCCGCCTTGGAAGCGCACCACGCCCTGGGCGTGATCGGTCAGCCAATCGACGATCTTGCCTTTGCCCTCGTCGCCCCATTGGGCGCCGACCACCACCACGTTCTTTGCCATGCTTTATGCCTTAAAATCGGCCTTACAAATTATTAAATTAAATCAAGTGCTTACGTAATATCTCGAACCAGCATCCAAGCGCCCGCGCGGCGCGCGAGGCGACGATCGCAGCCCAACTCGCGCCGCGCCGCGACATGGCCCGGCAAATCAACGATCACGATTTCGCCGCGCGCGCGTAACGCCGCGATGCGCTTTTGCAAGGATGCATCTTTCGGCTTATACGGCGCAAGCACGGCTTTTTTCGCCGGCCCGTTCGGCCGCGCCGAGGCGAGCTCGCGCAAATCCATGCTAAAACCGGTGGCGGCGCGCGCGCGGCCAAACGCCTTGCCAACTTCGTCGTAACGCCCGCCGCGCGCCAACGCGTTGCTGTGTCCTTGCGCGTAGGCCGCAAACACCACACCGCTGTGATAATGGTAGCCGCGCAGTTCCGCCAAATCGAATCGAATGCGCGCCACATCGGCCAGCGCATCGGACAAGCACTTTAGATCGCGCAGGGCACTGCGGATTTCCGGATACTTGGGCAGTCGCTTCGAAGCCGCGGCCAACACCGCCTTGCCGCCGTACAAATCGGGCAGCGCCACCATCGCCTCACGCGTGGCGCGATCGAGTTTTTGTGTGAGCGCGCGCAGCGCCGGCACGTCTTTCAGTTGCATGGCGTGAAACAGCTCCGACTCTTTCGCGGCGCCAATTTTCGCGCGCCGCACCAGCGCGCGAAACACCGCGACATGCCCCAGATCGAGATAGGCCTCGGTTATGCCCGCCGCGGCCATCGCCTGCATCATCAAGCGCTGCACTTCAATATCGCTCTCCACGCCGCGATGGCCGTAGAGCTCGGCACCGATTTGCAGCGGCTCGCGCGTTCGATTCATGTCCGACGGCAGCGTATGCAGCACGCTGCCGGCGTAACACAGCCGCGTCACCCCGCTGCGATTGAGCAAATGCGCATCGATGCGCGCCACCTGCGGCGTGATATCCGCGCGCACGCCGAGCATGCGGCCGGATAACTGATCGACCAGCTTGAAGGTGCGCAAATCCAAATCATGCCCGGTGCCGGTCAGCAGTGAATCGACGTATTCCAACAGCGGCGGCATCACCAGTTGATAACCATGCATCGCGTATAGATCGAGCAGCGCGCGGCGCAGCCGCTCGATGCGAGCGGCCTCGGCGGGCAGGATGTCTTCGACATATTCGGGCAAAACCCAGGTACGCATGGCGTTACGGCCTCAAAAAAACGATCATCAGCAAACCCAGCAGTATCGAGGTCAAACCGATAAAGCGAATTTGCCCATCGCTCATTTGCGTGAGTTTGCGGAAAGTCTCGCGCCACAGGCCGGGCGCGATAAACGGCATCAGCCCCTCAAGCACCAGCATCAAGGCCACCGCGGTGAGCAGCAATTGCAAGCTCATGGTTCAATCGAGGAATTCGCGGTGGCGGCGGCGCGGGTGCACTAATGCGAGCAGCGCCGCGTTACTTGGTCGCGGTGCGGCCGGGCGATCTAAAGTATCTGAAAAAATCCGACCCCGGATCAAGCACCAGCACGTCGCTGCGGTCCTTGAAGCCGGCGCGATACGCATCGAGGCTGCGGTAAAAGGCGTAAAACTCGGGACTTTGCTGATAGGCTTGGGCGTAAATCGCCGCCGCCTTGGCCTCACCCTCGCCCTTGATTTTTTGCGCCTCGCGGTAGGCTTCGGCGACCATGACGGCGCGTTGCCGGTCGGCTTCGGCGCGTATACGCTCCGATTCCGCGAAACCGAGCGAGCGCAACTCGTTGGCAACGCGCGTGCGCTCAGCCGACATTCGCTGGTAGACCGATTCGCTGACTGCCTCGGGTAAATCGACGCGCTTTAAGCGCACATCGATGACCTCGACTCCGATCTTGGCGGCATCTTCCGCGGTGCGCTTACGCATCAGTTCCATGATCTTGTCGCGCTCGCCGGAGACTACCTCATGCACCGTGCGCCGCCCGAACTCGGCGCGCAGGCCCTCGTTGATCACTTGCAGCAGGCGCGTGGCCGCCTGCGCCTCACCGCCGCCGCCGCTTACGATACTGGCGTAGTACTGGCGCACATCGGTAATTCGCCATTTGGCGAACAAATCGACCTGCACGTTTTTCAATTCCGAAGTCAGGAAAAGCTGCGGCTCCGGGGTATCGATGGTCAAAATGCGCATGTCGAAATAGCGCACGTTATCGAGCAGCGGCACTTTGAAAAACAGCCCCGGTTCGTTTTTGATGCCAACCACTTCACCAAAGCGAAACACGATCGCGTTCTGGCGCTGATCGACGATGAACATCGCGGTGAAGGTCAATACCAGCAGCCCCACCAAGCCGTACAGAACTCCGAGTGTTAACTTGTTCATGGGCGTTGCTCCCGCTCGCGGCCGCGTGTGACCTCGCGGCCG
>Ga0194132_10011451_pt1 | contig 11415 bp, 10 predicted proteins | sample TA2KigOf80mmetaG_FD_148612 | JGI IMG/M metagenome (GOLD analysis project Ga0194132, IMG submission 148612) | Freshwater microbial communities from Lake Tanganyika, Tanzania - TA2015054 Kigoma Offshore 80m | ecosystem: Environmental > Aquatic > Freshwater > Lake | place: Tanzania: Lake... | reverse complement strand
GTTTGTCACCCATTGGGTGCTGTCCTCCGCAGGGGTCTTCGCTGCCTTCAAACCCCTATCGATATTGATGCGGACGAGCATCCAGGAGATTCGCACGCGCGGCTCAAAACGGAAATGTGGGTTCAGAACTTCACGGCGAATCCGTTCCGGCGTGTGGATCTTGTGGCGCAGATTGGCCATTCGGTGGATCCAGCGCACGCCGCGGCGATTCTGAAAGCAGGCATGGCGAAGATTCCGAACGTGCTGGCGAGCCCGGCGCCGGACGTCGAGATCGCCACCTTCTCGCCGATGGGCCCGGTTCTTTGCGTGCGGCCATACTGCCACAACGACCACTACTGGCAGGTCTATTTCGACACGAATCGGCTGATCCGCTCCGCGTTTGGGGATGCCGGATATCCCGCACCTGAACAGCACTTCGCTGTTCGCGGCACGGGCGCCGGCTTTGCCGCGGGCGCGTAGGCGGCTTCTGTCCCTTTGAGGGGGGCGCCGGGCATGGTTTCGATGAGGATCTCGCGGATTGCGCGCCGGTCAGCCGGGGAGAGATGCGCAAAGTCCGCGTGCTGGTCCGTCCCGTTGAGCACCTGATTCAGGCGCTCCCAGAAACGGTCGCGGGCCTCGGCGGGCAGAGCGCCGAAGGCGGCCGAGTAGACCAGGAAACTCATCGGGTACCGGAAGATTCGTTTTTCGAGATCGAAATCGCGCAAGGAGCGGCCGTGCGAGTCTCGCGGGCCCGCCTGGGCGAAGTCATGGTCAAAGCCCGCCGTGCCGCGGATTGGCTCGTTGAACACCGGTTCGTCATGGAACAGCATGTAGCGCAGCAGCACTTCCACGGAGTTGTTGATGCGGCGCCGTGTGGATTCGCTCCATTCGTTGGCCGGCCGGCCGAGCGCTTTGTTCATCCCTTCCTGGGAACTGAGGGCAAACCGGGTTTCGTAGTTCACACGAGTGATCACGTTGTGGGCTCGTGCCTGATAGGCCAGCAGGGTGAGCGCCACAATGTCCGAGTGAGGCGTCAGGTAGGGAGAGCGGTCGAACAGGCCGGTGAGAGTGCGGCGGTTGGCGCCGGCGGCCAGGTCGAGCGCTTCCGGTTTGTCCCGGTTGGTGGCGATGAGGTTTCCCATGTGAAACTGCTTGCCGTGGGTGCCGGTGACATACCAGCCGCCCCAGCGCTCGCTGAACGGGCTGCGGTGATCGGTGGAGAACGATCCCGCCTGCAGCAGCGGGGTTCCGTCGGTGTCCGGGTAGACGGAGCGCACGATGTGGCCGGGGACACCGGCGGTGCGCGGTGAGGCATGACACTGCAGGCACTCGTCACGGCGTTTGAACCGGGGTGGTATCGAACGGCGCTGATCGACGGTGTAGAACATGCCGCCCCGCACCGGATCGACAGCGGAGATTTCGATGACGTCACCGTCCTGAACCCAGCCCACGTAGACGTCGTCGTTGAAGTAGAGGGCGCGCGGCGTCGATGGGGTGATGCGGTTGATCTGGAGGCTGGTTTTCGAAAAAACCAGCACTTGCGATGACAACGGGACCCGCAATGCATCAAGGATCGACCGCAAGTAACCGTGCCGGCCGTCCCAGGCGAGGGTGACTTCACCCGCGGCGAGCCTGGCGTCGAGCCGCGCCGCCGGGTCAAGTCCTGGTGGAAGGTTGTACTGAATCGAATCGTCTTCGAGAGGCAGTACGAAAGAACCGGTGAAATCGGACATCTGAGCATGCAGGCCCAAAGCCAGGCACGCTGCGGCTAATGGCAACCGAGGCAACTGAATCGTCTCCCATGGCAGACCGCGCAAGTGGTCTTATCGAGTCCCATTTTGCCCGTCGTATGCCGGTCAAGAAAGTCCGGCGTGTGATTGACGGGCTTCAGCTTCACGTCCGCGGAATGGCACTTTTCGCAGGAGAAAGGATTGTCAATCTTGTTGTGACAGACCAGGCAGTCCGCCATCCGGGGAAAGCTCGCAAGCGAGACCGCTTCCGATTCTTCCATGCCCCGATGGCAAGCGGCGCAGGCCGTTTTGGTGTTGAGATGCCGGCGGATATCGCCGGGCGCCGAAAGGTATTGGCCGGCGTTCACGGCGGAGGCGATCACCGGCGCGAGGTTGCCGAACCTGGCATGCAAGGCATGATTGAAATGCGATACGGTGAGCCTGGACGGGCTCTTGATGGAAACTTCCTGCTGGTGGCACTCGCGGCATAGAGCCACCGGGGGCAACAAGTTATCCGCGGCCTTGGCGCTGGCAGCCGCGCTCGCATGACAGGCTGTGCATTCGGGCTTCAGCTTAAGGTGCAGCTTGTGCGAAAAAGGCGCGGCGTTGAGAGCCAGCGCTGCCTGAATGCCCAGCGCTGCCGGGCTAAGCGCCCCGATCAGCCTTTGTAGGAGATGCGCCACACCTTGTTTCCGCCATCGTCGGAGACCAGCAGGCTGCCATCGGGCAGCTGCAACAGGCCTACCGGGCGGCCCCATACCTCGCGCTTGGCCTTGTCGAGCATCCAGCCTCCCAGGAACTCGGTCTTTGGTCCGCTCGGTTTGCCGTTCTTGAAGGGGATGAACACGACGTTGTAGCCGATGCGTTCGGAGCGGTTCCAGGAGCCATGCTGGCACACAAAGGCTCCCCCCTGGTAGGAAGCGGGAAACTGCTTGCCGGTGTAGAACAGCGCGTCGAGAACCGCCACGTGAGCGCCCATGGGCACATCCGGCACGATGGTCTTTCGTACCAGTTCCGGCCGCTCGCCCTTGCGCCGGGGATCTTCATTGGGGCCGATGTAGGAGAACGGCCAGCCGTAGAAGCCGCCCTGCTGAATGCTTGTGAAGTAGTCGGGCACCAGATCGTCACCCAGGCCGTCGCGTTCCTGCACGGCCGCCCACAGGGTATTGGACCCCGGGTACCAGCGCATGCCGATGGGGTTCCGGGTGCCGGCGGCATAGATTTCATGACCGGTGCCGTCGGGGTTGAAACGATTGATGGCCGCGCGGCGGTCCGGTTCACCTGCATCGACATTGGAACGGGACCCGATGGCCAGGTACATCTTCTCGCCCTTGGCGTCGAACAGAACGGTCCGGGTCCAGTGGCCGACGCCGAACTCGGACATGTTGACGACCTCCTCGCCCTTGCCGGCGGTGAGGGTCTTGGGGTCAAACTTGTAGCGCTTGAGCGACGTGGTCTCGGCGACGTAGAGGTAATCCCGCCAAAACGCGAGCCCATAGGGCCGGTCGAGCCCTTCAAGGATCTTGCGGCGTTCGGTGGCTTTGTTCGTTTTGCCTTTGTCGATGAGTGCGATGACGGACCCACGGGCCACCGCATCGCTGATCAGGATTTCGCCGCCCGGTGCCTGCAGCATGAAGCGGGGCCGTTCGAAGCCGCCGCTTGCGTACTCGTCGATGACGAACCCTCTGGGCAGCATGAGCTGCGCGCCGTTCGGGCGGTCAATCACCTGCGGCCGGTTGTTGGCGGACGGGGTGTGAAACGGCGGCGGAAGCTTGGCGTCTTTCTGAGCCCGCAGCACCGTCGCGGAGGCGGCTCCGGAAAGAGAGAGGAGAAAGGTGGACCTGCGCATGGCGATACTCCTAATCGACAGTCAAGACTCAGTGTATCGCGAACTACTTCACCTGGAAGAGCAATGAATTGATGGCTTCGACGACGCGGTCCGCCGCACCTGGGTTATAGGGAGATCTTTGCACCTCATAGCCGCCGTGTGGATACTCGGAGGCGATGGGCATGTAGTCTCCGCCAGCCCCCGTGGAGTAGCCGCAGAAGAGAGTGACGGGAAAAGGCGACGCCCGCTTTACCGCAAGCCCGATTTCGGCAAACGGCTCGCCGGGCATGGAGGCGATGGCGATGTCGCCGATGCGAAGCACCTCCACTTCAACGAAGAGCGGCGCTGGATTTGTGGGCTCCTTCCACTGGTCCAGAAGATCGGAGAAGCGGCGCCAGCGGGCTTCGGCCTGATGCTGCTTCCAGGGGTCCCCGGAACGCTTGGCATCATCGAGCTTGGTTTGCGCGTCCGCGACGGCGCGCTGCATTTCCGAGATCTCCGCGGGGGTGTAGGTGCGGCGTGGCACTTCGATCCGCCGGCGGGCCTGGCGAAGGGTTGCGTCGCGCGGACCGGCCACGCGCCAGTGCTGTTTGGCCTGGAAGGCGGTGGACTCGACGAAGCCTTCGAAAACGGGCTCACGCCGCACCGTTTCGATCTGGAGCGCGATGGCGGCAACCTCGTGGCCAAGAATACGGCCCAGGCGGTGCGCCACGCCGGCGTCGCCGGTAAAGCCTTCGATGGGTCCCTGATTGCCGGCGGCGCCTTGAAAGTAGAGGCAGAGCGCGCCGGGAAACTCGCGCTCCACCACCTTGCGCGTCATGCCCGGCCAGTCGGGTGAAAGCAACTTGTTCTCATAGGCAAGGACAGTGCCGTGGCATTGAAAATTGGCGATGATGGCGATCGGCTTACCGTGCGCATTGTCGATCCGAATGACGTTCAGATCGCGATCGACCAACCCGTCCGGGTTGCGGCCCACCGCGGGTGGACGGCTTTCGCCGCCGCGGACGCGCCTGTTGATGTTGATGCTGCCGGTGCCCTTGCGCGCACCCAGATGAGCGGGCTGAAGGTGCGAGGCGGCCTCCATGATGGCGCCAATCACTTTGTCGGACGCCGCTGCCTGATAGTCACGCAGCATGCGCTGATAGGGCGTGAAATCGATACCCAGCGGACCCTTGCCGGCCGTAAGGTTGGGGGCGGCATGCGTGTGCGTGGCGGCCAGGCGAATGTGCGCGGCGGGAATGCCGGTGCGCTCGGCGGCGCGTTTGAGCAGTGCTTCCTGATCCCAGACGAAAAGGGCGTCCAGATCCACCATGGCGAACTTCTGCTTGCCGTCGGAAAGCACCAGCGCCGTGGCGTACATGCCCACCGGGTCGACGCCAGCGGCCTCGACATGGGTTTGAGAGCCCCAGTTGAGATGAGCGATGCCGACGGGTGGCGTGATGTCGGCGCGGGCCACGCCCGCCAGCAATCCCGAAGGCTTGGCATCCTTGGGACCCTGTTCGACCACGTCGCCACGGGCCGCCAGGCTCAGGGCGCTGAGGAGCAGAAGAAGTCGTGAATGGGTCATGGCACAGACTAGGCTATGCCGGGGGCGCGGCGCGAGTCAACAGGTGTGGCGCCGGGCGGCGATCTTGGCGATGTCGGCGGACGGTAGCCCAGGATGAAGCCTCGTGCATCGTGTTCGGAATGTCCAAGAAGGCCATTCAACCGGGTGGCGTGCGGGAGATCGTGCCCCTGCAACGGGTGGGAGACGGTACTCCGGCTTCTCGGCGATTGGAGATCAGCGCGCCACGGCGGCCCGATAGACATCCATCACTTGCCGTGCCGCGCGATGCCAACTGAACCGGCCCGCTTGCTCGATGCCGGCCGCGATCAACTCGGCGCGATAGTTCGGGTCGAGCAGGACGTCCTTGATGCCGCGTGCGATGTCGAAAACGTTGTCCGGATTGATGGCGCAGGCCGCGTTACCCACCACCTCCGGCAGCGACGCCACGCGGGATGAGATCACCGGTGTGCCGCATGCCATCGCTTCCAAGGGCGGCAGCCCGAACCCCTCATACAGCGACGGGAACACGAACGCCTCCGCGGCTTCGTAGAACGCGCCCAGAGTGTCGAAAGGAACGAATCCGAAGAAGCGGACCATCTTCTCAACGCGCGTCTGAATCACCGCTCGGCGCACCTGGGGATGTTTGGAAATGTCATTGCCGATGATCACCAGGCGCAGGTCCCGGTAGACCGGGTGGTTCTCCAACTCCTCCCGCACCAGCGCGAAGGCCTCCACCAGCCGGGGAATATTCTTGTGCGGCCGGATGTTTCCGGCATAGAGCAGGAAGGGCCACCCAATCTGATGCTTGGCGAGAATGTCGGCGCGCTCGCGGGCAGCCTTCTCCGGGTTGTCCTGGCGTGCCAGCCGGCGCGCGGTGAAACGCGGGTCCGGTGCGTTGTGGATGTAGCAAATCCTGTTTTGGGGGATACCCAGCAGTCCCTCCACATCGCGCTGCGTGGACGCCGAAACGGTCACCACTTTTTCCGCCCGCTTCAGGCCATGGCGAAACCGCACAACGCGCAGTTGTGCATTGGCTTTTTCCTCAGGCGTTGGATAGAGCAGCGAACTCATGTCATGAATGGTCACCACGTAAGGACGCGGCATGCCGAACGGCACAATGTTCAGGGGAATGTGGCACAGGTCCGGACGTTGGCGCCGCACGAACCACGGAAACCCCACGTGATTGCTCCAGCCAAAGGAAGGAACCTGGCAGATGACCCGGCTGAAGTTTGGCGGCAGGGCCGCAAGCGAACTGTGATCGCCTTCCAGGCCCGCCAGCAGAAACTGATCTTCAGTGTCGATCTGGCCCAGCGCATTGACCAGGTTTCGCGTATACGTGCCGACGCCGAAATCCCTTGCGCGCCGGACGTCGATCAGAATGCGCAAGGGCACAAGGGTCGGTTCCTAGCGCGACTTTTTCCAGGCGTAGAGAGGGAATCGCCGGGTGAGGCTTGTCACACCCTCGCGCACGGCTGCCAGGTTTTCTTCGGACTGAACGTCGCCGAGGGCGCGGGCGATCAGGCCCGCCATCTCGCGGATCTCGGCCGCGCCAAAGCCGCGCGTTGTTACGGCGGGCGTTCCAAGCCGGATGCCGCTGGGGTTGAGCGGCGGGTTCTGGTCGAACGGGATGGCGTTCTTGTTCACTGTGATGTGGGCCCGGTCGAGCGCCGCCTCCGCCTCTTTGCCCCGCAGCCCCTTCGCGAAGACATCAACCAGAACAAGGTGCGAATCGGTGCCCCCCGAAACCACGCGATAGCCTTCGGCAACAAGTGCTTCCGCCAGCGCGCGAGCGTTGTCCCGCACGCGTTTCTGATACTCGCGGAACTCCGGCTGCAGAGCCTCAAGGAAGCAGACGGCCTTGGCGGCAATCACATGCACCAGCGGTCCGCCCTGGGCGCCAGGGAACACGCTCTTGTCGATGGCCGCTCCGTACTTTTCGCGGGCAAGGATCAGGCCGGAGCGCGGGCCGCGCAGCGTCTTGTGGGTGGTGGACGTGACAATATCCGCGTGGCCGCAGGGATTCGGGTATTCGCCCGCCGCCACCAGACCCGCGTAGTGCGCCATGTCCACCAGCAGAATGGCACCGCACGCATCGGCGATCGCCCGCATCCGCGCGAAATCGATCACGCGCGGGTAGGCGCTGGCGCCGCCGATGATCATTTTCGGCTTGTGCTCATCAGCCAGACGGGCCAGTTCGTCGTAGTCGATGGTCTCGGTGTCGCGGCGTACGCCGTAGGGCACCACCTTGTAGGTCTTGCCCGAAAAGTTGAGCTGGTGCCCGTGCGTCAGGTGGCCGCCGTGCGCAAGGTTCATGCCAAGGATGGTGTCGCCTGGGCTGATCACCGCCGCGTAGGCCGCCTGATTTGCCTGCGAGCCCGAGTGTGGCTGGACGTTCGCGTACTCGGCTCCGAAAAGTTTCCTGGCGCGGTCACGCGCCAGATTTTCCACCACGTCGGTGTGTTCGCAGCCGCCGTAGTAGCGCTTTCCCGGATAGCCTTCCGCGTACTTGTTGGTGAAGACGCTGCCTGTGGCTTCAAGCACCGCTTCCGATGTGAAGTTCTCGCTGGCGATCAGTTCGAGAAAGTTTTGCTGGCGGTCCGTTTCGCGGAGGATGGCTTCGTAAACCTCCGGATCCACTTGGGCCAGAGGCCGGCTCATGTTCTGCTGTTCCGTCATTCTTGTTGTCAGGACTCCCGTTCCAGTTCCGCGATCTTTGCCACACGGCGGCCGTGCCGCCCCCCCTCGAACACGGTGGTCAGGAACGTCTCAATCAGCCGTTCAGCCGCAGGTTCGTCGAAGTAACGCGCTCCGATGGCCAGCACGTTGGCGTCATTGTGTGAGCGTGTCAGCCGCACCGAATCCTCGTTCACGGCCAGCGCCGCTCGAATGCCGTCAACCTTGTTCGCGGCAATCGACATGCCTACGCCGGTTGAGCAAACCAGGACGCCGCGCTCGGCGTCGCCGGACGCCACCGCCCGGCTCACCCGGGAAGCGTAGTCCGGGTAGTCCGTCGATTCCGTGGAATTGGTGCCGAAGTCGGCCACCTCGTGCCCCTGGTTGCGCAGGATCTCACGCAGGTGATCCTTCAAAGCGACACCGGCATGATCGGCCCCGATAGCGATTTTCATGGGGAATCTTCATTCTAACAGGTAAGCCCGGCGGGCATCCCCGTGTCATACTCGAACCAACGATGCTGTGGAGCGATCTGCGGATCACAACGTTCCGGGAGAATCCCGCCGGAGTGCGTTCGCCGGGGCTTCAGGTGCTCATTCGAGCCGGCTATCTCCGGCTGGACGCGGGTGATCGCCACTTCTCTCTGCTTGGCGAGCGTTTGCTGCGGCGCCTGGCTGCCATCGACTGGTCCGCGGCTGGCCTGTCCGGCATTCACCGCAGCAGTTCCGGCACATGGATTCTGCCCGCTTCCGGCGCCCCCCAGACCTATGTGCGGCGGGCGGACTCCCCTCTCTACCAGGACCTTGATTTAGCGTCCGCCGGCCCGCTTCCCTGTTCCATTCCCGACCCGGACGGCGAACTGGACCCGGAGCCATTCCACACGCCCGGTCAGAAGACCATCGCCGATGTCTCCACGTTCACAGGCCTGCCGCCGTGTTCACAAATCAAGACCCTGATGCTGGTGGCGGACACACGCCCGGTGATGGTCCTGCTGCGCGGCGATCATGCGCTCTCTGCCGCCAAGGTTCAACGCCTCCTGGGGGCAGGGAATCTTCGCCCGGCCGAGCCCGAAGAAATCCGCGCGTGGCTGCGGGCGAGCCCCGGATCCCTTGGGCCAGTGGGCGTTCCCGGCGGCCTCGAACTCTTGACCGACCGCGCGCTCGAGGGGCGCCGCAATCTCATCTGCGGCGCCAACCGCGATGACTATCACCTGCGCCACATCACTCCCGGCAAGCACTTCCCGGCACGGTTCCACGATCTTCGGGAAGTTTCCGCGGCCGATCCCGGTATCGAGTTGACGGATGCCTATCGCCTGGATGATCCGGCGCAAGCGATGGAGGCGCTGGCCGGGCAGCACCACGACCAGGACGGGCTGGCGTGGCCCGAACTCTGCGCGCCGTTTCAGGTGGTGCTTACACCGGTGAACTTTAACGATGAGGCAGCGCGCGATGCCGCGCACCGCCTTCACCAGGAGATCGGTCCCGAGAGGGCGCTTCTCGATGATCGTGATGAGCGCCCGGGTGTCAAGTTTAAGGACGCGGACCTGATCGGTATCCCCTGGCGAGTCACGATCGGAAAGAAACTGGCGTCCGGCGTGATTGAGATTCTGAATCGCGGGTCGCGCACGGTGACTGACGTGGAACTGGCCGGCGCCAGCCCCTTTCTTGAACGCGCCAGCCGCTTTCCTGGATAACGATGAACAACCCAAGCCTCGATTGGAATGCTCTGCGCGGGCAGTTTCCGGCACTCTCCCGCTGGACCTATCTCAATACGGCCACATTCGGGCAACTCCCCGTCCGCGCCGCCGCCGCCGTTGCCCGCCATTTCGAGCACCGCGACGAACTTGCCTGCGCCGATTTCATCGGCTGGTTTGATGACTTCGACCGTGTCCGTGCCTCAATCGCCACGCTGATCAACTGCCAGGCCTCCGACTTAGCGTTTGTTCCCGCGGCCTCCCATGCGCTCTCCCTGTTGCTGAACGGCATCGACTGGCGGCCGGGCGACCGGATCGTCACGCTTGAGAACGAATTTCCCAACAACGTCTATTTCCCCGCCATGCTGGCGCGCCGCGGGGTGGAAGTGGTGGAGACAACCTGGGAGCGTTTCGAAGAAAGCATTACACCGAACACGCGCCTGTTCGTAGCCAGCGGCTTGAGCTACATCAACGGCTTTCGAATTCCGGCCGCCCAAGCCGGCCGGTTTCTCCGCCAGCGGGGTGTGCTCTTCTATCTGGACGCCACGCAAGGGCTTGGCCCCCTGCGGTTCGACATGGGGGAGATTCAGCCCGATGTCTTTGCCGTGCACGGTTACAAGTGGCTGCTGGCGCCGAATGGCACCGGCTTCTGCTATGTGAGCCCGGACGCCCGCCAGTGGCTTCAGCCGGCGGTGGTGGGCTGGCGCAGCGATCGCCGTTGGCGCCAGGTGGATCACCTGCATCACGGCGAGCCGGAGTTTGCCGATTCCGCCGAAAAGTACGAAGGCGGTTTTCTGGCGGCCCCTCTCATCTACGCCATGGGGGCGTCGGTGGAACTGATTCTCGAAACGGGTCCGGAGGCGATTGAGGTGCGAACGCTCGATCTGGCCGGCAGGACCCGGAACCTCCTTCGCGGTCTGGGTGCGCAGGTGATTGGAGACGGGTCGCCCGAGTATGTCTCGCCCATCGTCGCCGCCCGATTCGACGGTGTGGACTCATCGTCCCTTGCCCGCCGCCTTAAGGAACGCGGAGTGCTGGTTTCGGCTCGGCATGGCGCGCTGCGCGTCTCCGTCTATTTCTACAACAACCAGGAAGACCTGGGCCATTTTGAGCAGGAGTTGAAAGCGCTTCTATGAGACTGATGGGCAAGGTGGCAATCGTCACCGGTGGGGCTTCAGGCATCGGCTTGGCATCCGCGCAGCGTTTTGCCGGCGAGGGGGCGGCCGTGGTTGTGCTGGACCGCGCATCGAATCCGCCATGCGACGTCTCGGACGAAGAGCAGGTACGGACGGCGATCGCAGCCGCCGTCGGGAAGCATGGCCGGGTGGATATTCTGCTGAACGCGGCCGGAATCTCCATGCGCAAGCCGGTGCATGAACAGGACACTGAGGGCTGGGACCGCTTGTTCGCCGTCAATGTTCGTGGGTGCTTCCTGGCGTCAAAGTACGCGCTGCCCCACATGCCGGAGGGCGCCAGCATCATTCATGTAGCCAGTGTCGTGGGCACCACCGGCTTTCGTGACCGCCCTGCGTATTCCGCCACCAAAGGCGCCCTCATCGCCCTCACGCGCAACATGGCTCTCGATTATGCGCACCGCCGCATCCGTGTCAACGCCATCAATCCCGGCTTCGTTGAAACCCCTCTGCTGTCCGCCATCCTGGCGGACCCGGAACGCACCGCACGCCTGGCCGCCATGCACCCCTTGGGGCGTCTTGGCACACCGGACGACATTGCCAACGCCGCGCTGTTTCTGGCCTCCGATGAGTCCGCGTGGATGACCGGCCAGTGCCTGGCCGTTGACGGCGGGCTGGCCGCCGGGCACGCCAATCAGATCTGACCGGCGGCGCGTGTCAACAACTTTGAGACACCCGGCATGGGAATTTACTGACGTTCCTCTCTGTCTGTTGGGCTGGTGTCGACCGGCTTGTTGATCCAAACCTCCGATGGCAGGGGCAAAGGCTTGGGA
>Ga0194132_10011449_pt1 | contig 11417 bp, 13 predicted proteins | sample TA2KigOf80mmetaG_FD_148612 | JGI IMG/M metagenome (GOLD analysis project Ga0194132, IMG submission 148612) | Freshwater microbial communities from Lake Tanganyika, Tanzania - TA2015054 Kigoma Offshore 80m | ecosystem: Environmental > Aquatic > Freshwater > Lake | place: Tanzania: Lake... | reverse complement strand
TCGCCGTCCTGGCCCGCCACCACGGGATCCCCTTCGTGGTCGCGGCCCCGTGGTCGACGGTCGACCTCGCGACGCCCGACGGCGCGGCGATCCGCATCGAGGACCGTGGCGGCGACGAGGTCACGGTGGTCGGCGGCGTGCGCCAGGCGCCTCGGGGGACCCCGGCGGCGAACCCCGCGTTCGACGTCACCCCCGCCGGACTGGTGCACGCCCTGGTCACCGAGCGCGGCGTGGTCACCCGCCCTTCCCGCACCAAGCTCGCCCGCCTCGCTTCACCACGAAGGTGACCGTCGGCGGCCATCGACGCCCCGACCCGGACATGACGGAGCGCCGGTGGTCGCCCGCCGGAGCGTGGAGCGAGCCGCCCCCACCGGCGTGATGCCCGAGCACGCGAGCGGCGAGCGTGGAGCGGAGAAGGGCGACTGCCGGCGGTCCGTCCGAAGACGCGTCCGGAGCGGACGCCGGAACGGGACGGGCCCCGAGTAATCCTCACGCCCGCCTGGCGGCGGCGCTCCGACTCCTCGGGGCCCACGTCCCATCCGGCGCCGGTTCCTCCCGGGCGCCCTGCGTCCTCCGGAGAGGCCGCCGGCGCCGCTGCCGCCGTTCGGGTGGGACCCACCCGCTCGACGGACTCGGTTCCGGTCCGTCCCGGTCTCCGTGCCACCCGACCGTGCGGTGGGATGTCACTTCCTCCGGTGAAACGGCACTCTAGGAGCGCGCGCCGGATCGGTCAAGCAGAATCTCGCGATGGCCTACGACGCGTCCGAGGAGGAGTTCGAGTCGATGGTGGTCGACGCACTCGACGAGCTTCCCGAGGGGATCGCCCGCGCGATGGACAACCTCGCGGTGGTGATCGCGGAGTGGCCCGACGACGACCTGCTCGGCCGCTACGACGGCGTCCCGCTCACCGAACGCGGACCCACCAGCTATGGCGGCGTCCTGCCCGACGTCATCACCGTGTACCGGGGGCCGCTGTGCGCGGACGCGCATGACCGCGCCGACCTCGCCGCCCAGGTGCGCATCACCGTGCTCCACGAGATCGGCCACCACTTCGGGATCGACGACGACCGGCTCGACGAGCTCGGCTGGGCGTAGCCGTCGCGCTCGGCCGTGCGGGCCTAGGCTGCAGGCATGCCGTACCCCACGAAGCTGCTCAACCGGAACGAGGAGATCGCACTCGACCTCCGTCCCCACTGGTGGTACTTCGGTCGCCAGATCCTCACCGGGATCCCGTTGTTCATCCTGATCGTGCTGATCCTGGCGTGGTCGGCCGACGGCTTCGTGAAGACGACCGCCAACTGGATCGTCATCGCGATGGTGGTCGCGTGGGTGGTCTGGCTCGCGGTGAAGTACATGGCGTGGGCCCGCACGTACTTCGTGGTCACCAACCAGCGCGTCATCTATCGCACCGGGGTGGTGGCCCGCCACGGCGTGGAGATCCCGCTCGACCGCATCAACAACATCAACTTCCGCCAGCGGATCCTCGAGCGGATGATCGGCGCGGGGAACCTCGACATCGAGTCGGCCGGCGAGCAGGGGTCGAGCACGTTCGACTTCGTCCGCCACCCCGACGGCGTGCAGCAGGAGATCTACAAGCAGATGGAACTGCGTGAGCACCGCTCCGCCGGGCTCGGCGCGGAGGCGGTGGGAGACGCCGTCGCGAAGGCCATGGCCGAGCAGGGCCCCGCCGGCGGCGGTGGCGGTGCCCCCGCCGGGCAGGCGGTGCCGGAGCAGATCGAGGCGCTGGCCCGCCTGCGCGACGCCGGGCACATCACGCCCGAGGAGTTCGAGGCCAAGAAAGCCGAGCTGCTCGGCCGCATGTGACGCCCCGTCCTGCGTCACCGGGGAGCGGCGATCCCGCGGCCCGGTCGCCGCACGGAGGTGGACGCACGGAGACGACGGTGATCAGACCTCCCCGGCCGCGTCGGCGCCGCGCACGGCGAAGGCGACGGGAGCCGGCTCGCCTGCGGCCTCGAGCGCGCGGGCGACCTTCGCCACGACGTCGTCGGCGTGGTTGCGCTGCACCAGGCCGACCGCGCAGCCTCCGAACCCGGCGCCGGTGAGGCGCGCCCCGAGCGCGCCGTGCGCCATGAGCAGGTCGACGGCACGGTCGAGCTCGGGCGTGGAGACGCCGTAGTCGTCGCGCAGGCTTGCGTGGCTGGCGACCATGAGCGGTCCGAGCGCGTCGGTCCGCCCGGCTCGCAGGGCGTCGGCGAAGGCGCGCACCCGTGCGTTCTCGGTCACGACGTGGCGCGCCCGGGGATCGTCGGCCACCTGCTCGGGGGCGGCGTCGCGCAGGGTCGCCAGACCGAGCCGGCGCGCCACCGCCTCCACCTCGGCCCGCCGCTGGGCGTACGCGCTGCCCGCGAGCGTGCGGGGCCGACCGGAATGCACCACGACGAAGCCGAGCGCGCGGGGGAGCGCGACCGGCTCGGCCGTGAGGGCGCGGCAGTCGAGCAGCAGCAGGTGGTCGGCCACGCCGTGCAGCGCGGCCATCTGGTCGAGCAGGCCGCCGGGGACGCCGGTGGCCCGCACCTCGGCGTCGAGCGCGAGCCGGGCCAGGTCGACGCGGTCGAGGGTGACCCCGGCGAGGTCGGTGAACGCGACGACGAGCGCGACCGACAGCGCCGAGCTCGACGACAGGCCCGACCCCGCCGGCACCGTCGAGGTGACCGTCAGGCCGCACGCCGGCACGGCGACCCCCCGGTCGATGCACGCGGACACTGCGCCGGCGACGAAGCGCCCCCACGCGGGCAGGACCGACGCGGGTTCGGTGGTGCCGGCGGTCGGGACCGCCACCGCGCCGGGCATCTGCGCCGAGGTCGCCGTCACCGTCTCCGGGTGGGTCGGCGGGGCGACCACCACCCGGCACTCGCGGTCGATGGCCATCGGGAGGCAGAGGCCGTCCTGGTAGTCGGTGTGGTCGCCGATGACGTTGATGCGCCCCGGCGCCCGCCAGGTGCGCGTGCCGGACGGCTCTGGTTGTGCCACCATGGTGCGGCGAACCTAGCCAGGTGGGAGGGGACATGGGTCGGATCCGACGGTCGTGGTATCTCGGGAAGCTGTCGTGGCACGTGTTGCGCAGCGACCGCACGCTCGCGGCGTTCCCCGTCATCACCGCGCTCGCCGCCCTGATCGTGTTCCTCGCCTTCGGCGGGCTGATCGCGCTCACGGGCATCGACGACGCCGGCAACGAGACGAGCCTGGCGCCGATGGGCTGGGTGCTGCTGGTGGTGATGTACCTGGTCGCCGGGATCGTGGTGACGTTCTTCCAGGCCGCGCTGGTGTGCGGTGCCAACGAGCGGCTCGACGGCCGCGACTCGAGCGTCGGCGGTGCGATCTCCCACGCCGGTCGGCACTTCCCCGCCATCGCGGCGTGGGCGATCCTCTCCACCACGGTCTCGGTCGTGCTCCAGGCGATCGAGGAGCGGCTCGGGTTCGTCGGGCAGATCGTCGTGGGGCTGTTCGGCGCCGCGTGGCGGATCGTCACCTTCCTGGCGATCCCGGTCGTCGCGCTCGAGGGGATCGGACCGTTCGCCTCCTTGAAGCGATCGGGTGTGCTGCTGAAGCAGACGTGGGGGGAGAACGTCTTCGGGCAGTTCGGCTTCGGGCTGCTCGGGCTGGTCGCGTCGATCCCGGCGTTGATCTGCATCGGCTTGGCGGTGCTGGCGTCGAGCTGGGCCGTCTCGCTCCCGCTCGGGGTGATCGCCGCGCTCTGGCTCATCGCGGTGTCGGTGGTCGTCAGCGCGATGACCGGCATCTACAAGACCGCGCTCTACCGCTATGCGGTCGACGGGAAGGCGCCCGCCGGCTTCGCGACGAGCGACCTCGCTGACGCGTTCGCCCCGCGGGGCCGCTGATCCGCCGACGCCGGAGGCCGCCGACCTCGCGGACCACTCAGGTGAAGGCGGGGAGGATCTCCTCGGCGAAGCGGTCGAGGCCGTCGGTGTCGAACGGCGCGCGCAGGGCGAGGATGACCCATTCGGCCCCGGCGTCCCGGTAGGCGCCCACCTGGTCGATCACCTGCTGGGTGCTGCCCTTGAGCGCGTTCGACGCGATGTACGGCGCGGCGTCGCCGAACTGGGTCACGAGGTCGTCCTCGTTCCAGGCGAGGGCGACGTTGACCGACCGCTCGATCGCACCGCCGTCGCGCCCCACCGCCTCGCAGTGGCGGTCGAGCACGGCGACCTTGTGCCGGAGGGTCTCGGGCGACACGAACGCGACGTTCCAGCCGTCGGCGTGCTGCGCCGCGACCCGCAGCGTGACCTTCTCGCCGCCTCCCCCCACCCAGATCGGGAACCGGGCCTGCACCGGCTTGGGGTCGCAGCGGGCGTCGGTGAGCGTGAAGTGCTCCCCGCGGAAGTCGGCGACCTCCTCGTCGAGCAGGAGCCGCACGCACTGCACCGCCTCGTCGAAGATGCGCATGCGCTCGGCCACCGGCGGGAACGGGATCCCGTAGGCGTCGTACTCACCTTGGTGCCAGCCGGCGCCGAGGCCCAGCACCGCCCGGCCGCCCGACAGCTGGTCGAGGGTGGCCATCGCGTTCGCGTACACCGCGGGATGCCGGTAGCCGGCGCAGTACACCAGGCTCCCGCAGCGCACGGTGCTGGTGGACAGCGCGAGCGCGGTGTGGGTGGTGAGGGCCTCGAGGCAGTGCGAACCCGACCGGAGCGGCCCGTCGCCCCGCACCGAGGCGTCGGCCGCGTAGAAGTGGTCCCACACGGAGATCCACTCGAACCCGTGGTCCTCGATCCGCCGCCACAGCGACCGGAGCTCGGCGGTGGTGGTGTTCTGCAGGCCTGCATGGACGCCGAAGTGCATCCCCGGAGCCTGGCACCCGCGGTCGGGGCCCGTCGAACGCCGCGTCGGGGGCGCACGCGTACAGTGGCCTCGTGCTCGAGGTGGAGACCTGGCCGGAGCTGCGCGAGCCCGTGCTCGTGGTGGCGTTGCAGGGCTGGGTCGACGCGGGCATGGCCGGCTCGGAGGCGATCGACGTGATGCGCGAGCAGCTCGACGCCGGCCGCCGCTTCGCGCGTCTCGACCTCGCCGACCTCGTCGACCTCCAGCAGACCCGTCCCGAGGTCTCGATCGCGGAAGGGACCACCCGCCGGGTGGCGTGGCCCGAGATCGAGTGCGTCGCGGGTCGCATCGGCCGCGACGTCGTGCTCGTGACCGGCCCGGAGCCGTCGCTGCAGTGGCCGTCGGTGATCGCCGCCCTCGTCGCCATGGCCGACCGGCTCGGCGTCGTCGTCGCGTACGGGCTCGGCGCGATGCCGGCGGTGACCACGCATCGTCGCCCCGTCGAGGTGCTCGCGACGGCGACCGACGAGTCGCTCGCCGAGCAGGTCGGCGCGCTGCGCACCGACTACGTGGGTGCCACCGGTCTGCAGACCGCCCTGCTCGTCGCCCTGGGCGACGTCGGCATCCCGGCGGTGGGTCTCTGGGGACAGGTGCCGCACTACCTCGCCGGGAGCCCGTCGCCGCCTGCGACCCGCGCCGTGCTCGACCGGCTCGCACGACTGAGCGGGATCGAGGTCGACCTCGGCCCGCTCGACCGACGGGTCGAGCGCTACGGCGGCAAGGTCGAGGCGGGTCTGGCCGAGCGGCCCGACGTCGCCGAGCTGGTGCAGGCCATCGAGGTCGAGCACCCGTCGATGCCGTCGGGCGACGAGCTCGTCGACCAGATCGAGCGCTACCTCCGCTCGCAGCCCGACCAGGACTGACCGGAGGCGCCGGGGACGGCAGGCCGGGGCAGGGACGGCCCGCCGGTCCCGCGGCACGGCCCAGTATGCGCCTCGGCCGCCGACGTGACCAGGGGCGATCGACATGGCTGTCGTCGGACCGGGGAGCGGCCGGTCGACCTCGGGTGGGTGGGAGCGCGCCCTGTGGGCTAGAAACGACGCCGGCAGTCGCGTACCGCACCCCCACGAGAGGACGCACCATGAGCGTGGTCAGGATCAACGCCATCACCGTTCCCACCGAGATGGCCGGCGAGCTGGAGCGACGCTTCGCCGCCCGCGCCGGTGAGGTCGCGAAGTCGCCCGGGTTCGAGGCCTTCGAGCTCCTCCGCCCCAGCGACGACAAGTCGACGTACCTCGTGTACACGCGTTGGGCCACGCAGGCGGACTTCGACGCGTGGGTGCAGAGCCCGGCGTTCGCCCACGGCCACAAGGCCCACCACGGCGAGGGTCCGGTGAGCAACCAGAGCGAGCTGTGGTCGTTCGACGTCGTGCAGTCCGAGGGCCCGGCGACCGCCTGACGCCGTCACTCCGCGTCGAAGGGACCGACCGTGCGCACCGTCGCCGCGCAGGATCTCGGCTGGCTCCTGGACTTCCACGAGGTCTGGGCCTACGTCGCGATCGTCGCCAACGCGGTCGCCGGCATCGTGCTCCTGGTCTGCTGGCGGGTGCGCAAGTGGCGGGGACGCTGGATGTGGATCCCCACGATCGCGGCCGAGGCGGCGATGATGCTGCAGGTCGTCGTCGGCGTGGCGCTGGTCGCGAGCGACGACTACGTCGTGCCGCGGTTCCACATGTTCTACGGGTTCGTGGCGTTCCTCACGGTGGGCATCGCCTACTCGTACCGCCAGCAGATGCGGGGCCGCCGTGAGCTGTTCTACGGCCTGGTCGGCCTGTTCATCATGGGGCTCGGCATCCGGGCCATCCTGCAGGTGAGCTGACGATGGCCGACCGGATCCGGGTCCTGTTGCTCTTCGGCGGGCGGTCGGCCGAGCACGACGTGTCGCGGGTGTCGGCGGTCGCGGCCGCCGCCGCGCTCGACCCGGCGCGCTACGAGGTGATCCCGGTCGGCATCACGACCGAGGGCCGCTGGGTGCTCGCGCACGAGGCCCGGGCGCTGCTCGACGGTCCTCGCGACGCGTTGCCGGCCGCCTTCGCGGTGTCCGGGGACCCGGTCGCCGAGGTGCCCGAGCCGGGCCGGCAGGCGCTGGTCCCGCTCGCGGGCGACGCCGCGGTCGAGGTGCTGCCCGCCGGTGGCCTGGAGTTCGACGTCGTGCTCCCGCTCCTGCACGGCCCCTACGGCGAGGACGGCACGGTCCAGGGCCTCTTCGAGCTCGCGGGGGTCCCGTACGTGGGCTCGGGCGTGGTCGGCTCCGCGGTGGGGATGGACAAGGTGATGATGAAGCGTGCCTTCGCCGCCGAGGGGCTGCCGATGGTCGCCCACCTGGTGTACCGCGACGGCCGCGACCGTGCGCACTTCGCCGAGCGGGTGCGGTCCGAGCTGGGGTTCCCGTGCTTCGTGAAGCCCGCGAACATGGGCTCGTCGATCGGGGTCGGCAAGGTCGCCGACCCCACCGCGCTCGACGCCGCCATCGACCGCGCCCTCGCGTACGACGAGTGGATTGTGGTCGAGGAGGGGGTGGTCGCCCGGGAGATCGAGGTGGCCGTGCTGGGCGACGACGACCCGGCGACGTCGGTGCCGGGCGAGATCGTGCCGGGCGACGAGTTCTACACCTACGCCGACAAGTACGAGGACGGCGCCGCGCAGCTCCTCGCGCCGGCGCCGATCAGCGACGAGGCCGCGACCGAGGTGCGCGCGCTGGCGGCCGCCGCCTTCGCCGCGTGCCGGCTCGAGGGCATGGCCCGGGTCGACTTCTTCTACGAGGAGCGTGCCCCCGATGGGTCGCCGGGGCGGGGCTTCCTGATCAACGAGGTCAACACGATCCCGGGCTTCACCCCGATCTCGATGTTCCCCCGGCTGTGGGCGCTGTCGGGCGTGCCGTACCCCGAGCTGCTCGACCGCCTGATCACCCACGCACGCGATCGCCACGAGCGGCGGGCGCGCCGAGCCGGCCGGCAGCGGTAGGCGGCGGCTCGCGGCGCGAGATCGCGCCGAGGGCGCCGTCGCCTAGAGGTTGACGACCGGGCAGGTGAAGGTGCGGGTGATGCCCTCGACCGCCTGGATCTGCGACACGACCATCCGGCCCAGGTCGTCGAGGGTCTCGGCCTCGGTGCGCACGATCACGTCGTAGGGACCGGTGACGTCGTCGGCCGCGACCACGCCGGCGAGGGCCCGTACGGCCGACGCCACGTGCGCGGCCTTGCCGACCTCGGTCTGGATCAGGACGTACGCGCTGATGGACATGACGACACCCCCTGGTAGGTCAGAGGAGCGTAGCGAGCGTCCTGGTGCGAACCAAGTGGACGTGCGGAGGAGTCAGCGAGCGCAGCGACCAGACATGCCGGAGCGTAGCGAGCGTCCCGCCGGAGACCGAGGCGCGCGGCCGGAACACTGAGTTCGCTCAGCGAGCGCAGCGACCAGACATGCCGGAGCGCAGCGAGCGTCCCGCCGGAGACCGGGGCGCGCGGCCGGAACACTGAGTTCGCTCAGCGAGCGCAGCGACCAGACATCGCGATCAGGCGCCGAGGTTCGACTCGAGGGTGGCGAGCTCGTCGCGCATCGCGGCGGGGAGCTTGTCGCCGAAGGTCGCGAAGTGCTCGTGGATCGTCGGGAGCTCCGCCTTCCACTCCTCGGGGTCGACCGTGAGCGCCCGGGCGATCTGCTCCGGCGTGGCGTCGATGCCCGAGAGGTCGAGGTCCTCGGCCCGGGGCACCGCGCCGATCGGGGTCTGGGTCGCGTCGGCCTCGCCCTCGAGCCGGCGGCAGATCCAGTCGAGGACCCGCGAGTTGTCGCCGAAGCCCGGCCACACGAAGGTGCCGTCCTCGTCCTTGCGGAACCAGTTGACGCCGTAGATCCGGGGCAGCTTCGACTCGTCGGTGCGCTCCGGCATCCTCAGCCAGTGCGCCATGTAGTCGCCCATGTGGTAGCCGCAGAAGGGCAGCATCGCGAAGGGGTCGCGACGCAGGTCACCGAGGCCGCCGAACGCGGCGGCGGTCTTCTCGGAGCCCATCGTGGCGGCGACGAACACGCCGTGCTGCCAGTCGCGCGCCTCGAACACCAGGGGCACCGTCGTCGCTCGGCGGCCGCCGAACAGCATGGCCGAGATCGGCACACCGTTGACATCCTCCCACTCGGGGGCGATGACCGGGCACTGTGACGCGGGGGCGCAGAACCGCGAGTTGGGGTGCGCGGCGTCGGTGCCGTGCTCGGGGGTCCAGTCCTGGCGCTTCCAGTCGATGGCGTGGGCGGGCGGCTCGCCGTCCATGCCCTCCCACCACACGTCGCCGTCGTCGGTGAGCGCGACATTGGTGAACACGGTGTTGCGGGCGACGGTCTTCATCGCGTTGGGGTTCGACGTGGCGTTGGTGCCCGGGGCGACGCCGAAGATCCCGTACTCGGGGTTGATCGCGTAGAGGCGGCCGTCGGGACCGATCTTCATCCAGGCGATGTCGTCGCCCACGGTCTCCGCGGTCCAGCCGGGGATCGTGGGGATGAGCATGGCGAGGTTGGTCTTGCCGCACGCCGACGGGAAGGCGGCCGCGACGTAGTGGACCTGGCCCGCGGGCGAGGTCAGCTTGAGGATGAGCATGTGCTCGGCCAGCCAGCCCTCGTCCCGGGCGATGACCGAGGCGATGCGCAGCGCGAAGCACTTCTTGCCGAGGAGGGCGTTGCCGCCGTAGCCCGATCCGTACGACCAGATCTCACGGGTCTCGGGGAAGTGCACGATCCACTTCTCGTCGGGGTTGCACGGCCACGCGACGTCCTCCTCGCCCTCGCCGAGCGGCGCGCCCAGCGAGTGCACGCAGGGCACGAAGTCGCCGTGCTCGCCGAGCACGTCGAGGGCGCCCTGGCCGGCGCGCGTCATGATCCGCATCGACAGGGCCACGTAGGGGGAGTCGGTCACCTCGACGCCGATGTACGAGAGGTGCGAGCCGAGGGGGCCCATGCTGAAGGGCACGACGTACATGGTGCGGCCCCGCATCGAGCCCTTGAACAGACCATGGAGGTTCTGGCGCATCTCGGCCGGGGCCATCCAGTTGTTGGTGGGCCCGGCGTCGTCCTCACGGTCGGAGCAGATGAAGGTGCGGTCCTCCACCCGGGCGACGTCGCTCGGGTCGGTGGTCGCCCAGAACGAGCCGGGGCGCCGCTCGGGGTCGAGCCGCACGAAGGTGCCGGCGTCGACGAGCTGCTGGCTCAGCCGCTCGAACTCGGCCTCGGAGCCGTCGAACCAGTGGATCTCGGCCGGTTCCGTGAGCGCGGCGATCTCCTCCACCCACTCCAGGAGCTTCTTGTTCTTCGTGGGGGCGTTCGAGGTCGACGACACAGCCTTCTCCTGCACATGCGCTCGCGCGGCATCGCCGTTGATGGGCGCGGGTCCCGAGGACAGGTCGAGTGTAATGACGGGCCGCCGGCCGCCCCTCACCGACGCGAGCGGCCGCCGCTGCCGTCGGCGAGGGTCCGAAGGGCCGGGTGCGGGGTGTGGGGGGCCTAGAGCTGGACGTGCGGCGGGAGGCCCATGTCGGCCTCGGAGCCGATGCGGACCCGTACGGCCCGACCGTCGCCGTCGACGTCGAAGTTCACCCGCTGGCCCTGGCGGAGCAACCGGAACAACGAGCCCTCGAGGGCACCGGCGGCGAGCACGTGCTCGGACCGGTCGGTGTCGGAGACCAGCACGCCCTCGCCGGTCTGCGGGTCGAACATGCGCACGACGCCCTGCACCGTGGGTCCCCGATCAGGGCTTCTGCACCTTGCCGGCCTTCAGGCAGGCGGTGCAGACGTGGAGACGCCGGGGCGCGCCGTTGACCACGGCCCGCACCTTCTGGACGTTGGGGTTCCAACGCCGCTTCGTCCGCCGATGGGAGTGGCTGAGCTGCATCCCGAAGCGGGGCTGCTTGCCGCAGATCTGGCACACGGACGCCATGAGACGCTCTTTCGATCCTTCGAGGGAGTGCCCCACCCGGCGAGTGGCGCGGGTCACGGGCGGACGGACGCAGCAGCGTAGCAGCGCGGCGTCCGGCCGGAGGATCCGGGCGGGACCCTCCGTGCGGGGGCGCGTCGGGTCGGGTGCGGCGCTCACCGGACCGGCGGCGGGGTCACGGCGCCCGCCCGCTCGCTACGCTCGGCCCGGATATGGGGGAGATCAGCGCAACCGACGGAGCCGTGCTCTCCCGCGTCGTGGGGGTCTATCGCGACGTGCTCCGCGACCACCAAGAAGAGCTCAACCGGCTCAACGTCTACCCGGTCCCCGACGGCGACACGGGCACCAACATGGCCTTGACGATCGAGTCGGTCGTTGCCGAGGTGGGCGACCTCGTGGAGCTCGAGGCGGTGTGCACGGCCATCGGCCACGGCTCGCTCATGGGCGCCCGCGGCAACTCGGGCGTCATCCTGTCGCAGATCCTGCGCGGCCTGTGCGACACCTTCCGCACCGCGGGTCGGGTGGGGCCGACCGAGGTCGCCGCGGGGCTCGCCGCCTCGAGTGACGCCGCGTACGCCGCGGTGATGCACCCCGTGGAGGGCACGATCCTCTCGGTGATCCGGGCGAGCGCGGAGGCGGC
>Ga0194132_10011442_pt1 | contig 11421 bp, 9 predicted proteins | sample TA2KigOf80mmetaG_FD_148612 | JGI IMG/M metagenome (GOLD analysis project Ga0194132, IMG submission 148612) | Freshwater microbial communities from Lake Tanganyika, Tanzania - TA2015054 Kigoma Offshore 80m | ecosystem: Environmental > Aquatic > Freshwater > Lake | place: Tanzania: Lake Tanganyika... | reverse complement strand
GATCGCCGACCGCCTCATCGAGCTGAAGTGCGACCCGGACCTCCTCCGGAGTCTGTGGGACGGGTCCGACCTACCCTTCCCATATGCGAGGAGGAGATAGACAGGATTCCCTACCTGCGGATCAGTAGAAAGGCCGAAGAGTGTTGACAGAATGAACAGGATGAAGACAGGATCAACAGAACCCGGTCTTCACTCATCTCTGTGCATCCTGTTTATCCTGTCAACACTCTTCGGCCTTTCTAACTCGTCGCCTCTTCACTCCGCGCCGATCAGTTTGCGGAACTCGTCTTCGGTGATGATCTTCACGCCCAGTTCCTTCGCCTTGTCGTACTTGCTGCCGGGCGACGCGCCGAGCAGCAGGTAATCGGTCTTCTTCGACACGCTGCCGGTCGCCTTGCCGCCGGCGTCCTTGATGGCCTGTTCGATGGTGATGCGGTCGTAGTTGACGAGCGTGCCGGTCACGACCACGGTTTTCCCCGCGAGCGGCAGCCCGCCGGCCGGGGCCGCCTTCTTGTCGTGCGTCGTCTTGATACCCAGTTCCTTCAGCTCCGCGACCACCTTCTTCCCGGCGTCGCTGTCGAAGTACTCGCGCACGAGCTGCGCCCGCTTCGGGCCGAAACCCTTCACCTTCGCCAAGTCGTCGGCGCTAGCGACCACGATGGAATCGAGCGCCGGAAACTCTTCCGCCAGCACTTCGGCCATCGCTTCGCCGAGGTACAGAATCGTGAGCGCCGGCAGCAACCGCGCGAGGCCGCGGTCCTTGCTCGCGGCGATCCCGTCGAGCAGGTTTTGCGCCTTCAGTTCGCCGAACTTCTCCAGCGTCAGGAGCTGTTTCTTCGTCAGCTTGTAGATGTCCGTGACCGACTTCACCAGCCCGCTTTCGACGAGCTGAATGGCGACCTCCGTGCCCAGCCCTTCGATGTCCATGCGCGTGCGCCGGGCGAACCCCTCGATCCGCTTCGCCAGTTGGCCGGGGCACAGCCCGGTGTTGGCGCAGATGAAGTTGTAGCTGGTGCCGGTCTCTTCCTTCTCGACCGGGCCGCCGCACTTGGGGCACGCATCCGGCCACACGATCACCTTCTCCTTGCCCGTGCGGTCGGCCTTCACCACGTCCACGACCTGCGGGATGATCTCGCCCTTCTTCTCGATCACGACCGTGTCGCCGATGCGCACGTCCTTTTCGGCCACCCACGAGGCGTTGTGCATACTGGCGTGGGTGATGGTCGAGCCGGACAGATCGACCGGCGGGTCGAAGGTCGCGACCGGCGTGAGTTCGCCGAACTTGCCGACGTGGAACGTGACCGCGCCGAGCTTGGTCACGCCCTGTTCGGCCTCGAACTTGTACGCCTTCGCCCACCGCGGCACCTTCGCGGTGAAGCCGAGCTTCTCGCGCTGCGCGAAGTCGTTCACCTTGATGACCATGCCGTCGGTTTCGTAGTCGAGCGTCTTGCGCTTCTTGTCCCACTCGTTGCAGTAGGCGAGCACCTCGTCGATGTTCGCGCACACCTTCGTGTGCGGGTTCACCGGGAACCCGAACTTCTTCAGCGCGTCGGCCAGTTCCACCTGCGACCTGATGGTGATGCCCTCCATCGCCCCGGTGCCGTAGGCGAAGAACGTCATCTTGCGCTTCGCGCACTCCTTCGGGTCGAGCAGTTTGAGCGTGCCGGCGGTCAGGTTCCGCGGGTTCTTGTGCGGTTCGGCCCGCTTCTTCGCTTCCTCCTTGTTCACGCGGGCGAACTCGGTCTTGGTCATGTACACCTCGCCGCGCGCCTCGAACACCTTGGGGGGCTTGTCGCCGGCCAACTTCATCGGGATCGCGGCGATGGTCTTCAGGTTGGACGTGACGTTGTCGCCCACGCCGCCGCTGCCGCGTGTGGCGCAGAACGCCAGCTTCCCGTCCTCGTAGGTGATCGACATGGACACGCCGTCGATCTTCAGTTCGACGACGTACTCGACCTTCGCGCCCGCGCCGAGCGCCTTGCGCACGTCGGCGTCGAACTTGCGCATGTCGCCCTCGTCGTAGCTGTTCTCGATGGACATCATCGGAACCTTGTGCGTGACCTTCTCGAACCCGTCGATGGGCGCGCCGCCGACGCGCTGCGTCGGGCTGTCGGGCGTCACCAGTTCCGGGTGCGCCGCTTCGATGTCGGTCAGTTCTTGGAGCAACTTGTCGAAGTCGCGGTCGGAAATCTCCGTGCGGGCCTCGACGTAATAGAGGTGATTGTGGTGGTCGATGAGCTTGCGCAGTTCGGCGGCGCGCTCGGCGGGCGTTTTGGCTTTTGCCACGGCAGAACCTCGGTTGTGGTGTGATGAGGGGATTGTGCCCGGAACGCGCCGGCTTCGCAAGGTTGGTGGGCGCGCCGCTTGCGGCTTCGCACGGACGCCGCGCATATCATGCCCAATATGGCGATTGCGTTTCTGGATTGGCACGAGTACCCGCCGCCGGGGTTCGCGGGGGGCGCGGTCACGGTCGGCAACTTCGACGGCGTTCACCGCGGGCACCACGCGCTGGTCGCGGCGGCGCGGGAACGGGGCCGCGCCGTCGTCGTCACCTTCGACCCGCCGCCGCATCAGGTGTTGCACCCCGGCTCCGAGCGCCCGCCGCTGACCACGATTCCGCAGCGGGCGGAACTGCTGCACGCGCTCGGCGCGGAACACGTCGTCGTGTTGCGCACCAGCCCGGCGCTGCTGGCGCTCAGCCCGGAAGCGTTCTTCGAGGACGTAATCGCCCGGCAACTCGGCGCGCGCGCCGTGGTCGAGGGCTACGATTTCCGATTCGGGCGCGGGCGGGCCGGCACGAACGATACGCTCCGCACACTTTGCCAAAGCGCGGGCCTCGCGTTCGCGGAGGTGCCGCAGTTCGCGCTCGGCGGCGCGCCGGTGTCGAGCAGCCGCGTGCGCGCCGCGCTCGTGACCGGCGACGTGGCCCGCGCCGCGGAGCTACTCGGCCGCAACTACGCCATCCGCGGAACGGTGATCGAAGGCGCGCGCCGCGGCCGCACCATCGGTTTCCCCACCGCGAACCTCGGCGGCGTACACACTGTGCTGCCCGGCAACGGCGTGTACGCGGTGCGTGCGACTGTCGAAGGGCGCGCGTGGCCGGCCGCGGCCAACGTCGGCCCGAACCCGACCTTCGGCGAACACGCGCAGAAGATCGAGGTTCACCTGATCGGCTTTTCCGGCGACCTGTACGGCAAGGAACTGGCGGTCGAGTTCGTCGCGAAACTGCGTGAGACGCGCCCCTTCGGCGGAGTATCTGAGTTAGTGGCGCAGTTGAATCAAGACATCGAGCGCGCGAAGACGGCGCTCGTTTCGAGGGAGTGCGAATGAGCCTCAAGGCGCGCGTCGAGCACGCGCTGAAGAACGAGATCGCCCCGGCGCTTCTCCTTGATGGCGCGGGGATCGAGGTGTTGGAAGTGGAGAACGGCATCGCCTCGGTGCGGCTGTCGGGCGTGTGCGCCGGCTGCCCCGCCACCATCATGACGGTCCTCACGTCGCTCGAAGACGAGCTGCGCAAGAAGGTGCCGGAGGTCGAGATTCTGGAAGCCGTGCCGTGAGCGGGGCCGCGCCCGTATACCGTTCCTCATGGACTTCGCCGCCGCGCGCCGGGACTCGCTCGTCCGCTACCTTCGCCAGCACGTCAGCGGCGAGGTACGGTTCGACGACACCTCCCGCCGTCTCTACTCGACCGACGCCAGCCACTACCAGATTCAGCCACTCGGCGTCGTGCTGCCCAAAACGCTTGACGACCTCACGGTCACGGTGCAGATCGCCGCGGACCTGAACGTGCCCATCACCGCGCGGGGCGGCGGAACGAGCCTTTCGGGGCAGAGCATCGGCCCCGGCATCGTCATCGACTGCTCGAAGTATCTGAACGCGGTCGGCGAAGTGGACGTGACCAACCGGCGCGTTCGCGTGCAGCCCGGCGTCGTGCTCGATCACCTCAACCGCGAAGTCGCGCGCCACGGCCTGATGTTCGGCCCGGACGTGGCGACCGCGAGCCGCGCCACCCTCGGCGGCATGATGGGCAACAACTCGGCCGGCGCGCGCTCGGTGGTGTACCGGCAAACGGTCGATCACGTTCGCGCGCTGACCGCGATTCTCTCCGACGGCACGCGAACCGAGTTCGGGCCGTTGAGCGCGACCGAGTACGAGCGCAAGCTCGAACTGCGCACGCGCGAGGGCGACGCCTACCGCGCCGCCGACGGCGTCGTTCGTGCCCACTCAAAGGAGATCGACGCCCGGTTCCCCAAGATCATCCGCAAGGTGAGCGGGTACAACCTGCCCGCGCTGCTCGGCGCTCGTTCGCTCGTACCTCTGCTGATCGGCAGTGAGGGCACGCTCGCGGTGATCGCGGAGGCGGAACTGGCGCTCGTCCCGCGGCCGAAGCACCGCGGGTTGCTCGTGCCGCAGTTCACGTCGCTCGCCGCGGCGCTCGACGCGCTACAAGCGTGCCTCGAACTGGGGCCGTCCGCGGTCGAGTTGATGGACCGCATGCTGATCGACCTTGCCCGTAACCAGCGGTCGCTGAAGGACACGATGGCCGCGGTGCGCGGGCGACCCGAAGCGCTACTGATGGTCGAGTTCAGTTCGGACGACGCGGCCGACGTGTCGTATCGCGTTCACGAACTTCAGCGCCGCTTAACGGGCGTCGCGGGCCTGACGGCCAGCGTGCCGGCGCTCGACGCGGCCACCCGCGACCCGCTGTGGAGCCTGCGCAGCTCCGCCGTGCCGCTGCTGTACGGGATGCCCGGCGACGCCAAGCCGGTCACGTTCTGCGAGGACGCGGCGGTCGCGCCGGAGCGCCTGCCGGAGTTCGCGGCGCGGTTCCGCGACATCTTCCACCGCCACGGCACAGACGGCGCGTTCTACGGTCACGCCAGCGTCGGCTGTCTGCACATCCGCCCGGTGCTGAACATCCACGAGCGCGCCGGCGTCGCGACCATGCGCGCGATCATGGAGGACGTGACCGACCTCGTCTTGGAGTTCAACGGCAGCCTGAGCGGGGAGCACGGCGACGGCCTCGTGCGGAGCGAGTGGAACAAGAAGATGTTCGGCCCGGTGGTGTACGAGGCGTTCCGGCAGGTGAAGCGCGGGTTCGATCCGGGCAACGTGCTGAACCCCGGCAAGATCGTGGACGCGCCCGCGATGGAAGCGAACATGCGCGTGCCGCCCGGCGCGATGCCGGAAACCGACCCGCCGACCGTGCTCGACTTCTCGAAGCAGGGCGGGTTCTTCCGCAGCATCGAGCTGTGCAACGGCGCGGGCGTGTGCCGCAAGACGCAGGGCGGCGCGATGTGCCCCAGCTACCGCGCCACAAAGGACGAACAGGACACGACCCGCGCCCGCGCGAACGCGCTGCGGCTGGCGCTCGTGCCTTCGGATTCTTCCTCCCCCCTCCCTTCAGGGAGGGGGGCTGGTGGGGGAGGTGCTTCGCGCCACGCGCCCATCGCGCAACGGTGGATCGCGGACGTGATGGACCTGTGCCTGTCGTGCAAGGCGTGTAAGAGCGAGTGCCCCAGTAACGTCGATGTCGCGAAGCTGAAGGCCGAGTTCCTGCAAGCGTACTACGCGCGGCGCGCCCGTCCGCTGGGGCACCTGTTCGTGAAGCACGTCCACCGGCTCAGCCCGTTGGCGGCGCGGTTCGCCGGCGCGAACAACTGGCTCGCGCGGCGCAAGTGGTTCCGCCGCGCGCTGGAGGGCGTGGCCGGCATCGACCGCCGCCGCAGCCTGCCCGAACTGCACCGCGACCACTTCCGCAGGTGGTTCTCTCGGCGAGCGGGGGGCGTAAGCCCCCTGATGGCGGCAAGCGCCAAGCACGTCGTCCTGCTCGACGACTGCTTCACCACGTACCAAGAGCCGCAGATCGGCCGGGCCGCGGTCACGCTGTTGGAGCGCGCGGGTTACAGCGTGGAACTGGCGAGCGTGTGTTGCGGGCGCGCGATGCTGTCGAAGGGGTTCCTCACCGACGCGCGGAAGCTGGCGCGCGACGGCATCGCCAAACTCGACCGCTTCGCTGCGGCCGGTGTGCCGATTCTGGGCCTCGAACCGAGTTGCATCCTGTCGCTGTCCGACGAGTGGCCGGAACTGGTGCCCGGCCCGGCGGCGAAGCGCGTGGCCGCGGTCGCGGAGATGGCCGACGGCTGGCTCGCCCGGCAGGTGCGTGACAACGGGCTGTCACTCGGCGTCGCCCCGCGCGCCGGCACGGCGCTGCTGCACCCCCACTGTCACCAAAAGGCGCTGGTCGGGAGCAAAGGCACCGCGGACGCGCTGCGCCTCGTCAGCGGGTTGGACGTGACCGTTCTGGACGCCGGCTGCTGCGGCATGGCCGGCGCGTTCGGCTACGAAAAGCAACACTACGACATCAGCGTGCAGATCGCGAACCTCGACCTCGTGCCCGCGGTGAACGCGAACCCGGCGGCGACCATCGTGGCAACCGGCACCTCGTGCCGCCACCAGCTCCGCGACCTGACCGGAAGGCCCGCGCTTCACCCGCTGGAAGTGCTGGCGGGCGAAGTAGGTTCGGAGCGAACAGAAGGACCAACCTACGGGTCGTGACCGTCTCTAGAACCTCATCCGGAGTTCCGAGCCTCTACTCTTGAGCATGACTTTGCTTGTCCCCGCTTGCGTTTGTGTTGAAACCACGCCACAGTTGGTCCGGGAGAGTGATGTACTTGGGATCTGAAATGTACTTCGGGTCGTGGGTGAATGTCGTTAGAGTCGTGTTGAGTGATTTACTAGTCTGTTGAGCCGCTTGCAATGCGGCGTAGACGTCTGGGCAGCCATCCAGTCCCGGCATGAAGATTGCCTTGTGCAGCGCCCGGCTTCCTGACTTCAGCCGAACGACCACAACGAACGACTGGAGTTCCACTGGTTGTTGGACGATACCGACGACATTGACCCGTGGCGGAACGCTGGGGAGGCTGATCTCGACCGGACCGGTGATAACATCTGACTCTGGGTTCAAGAGCTGCTCTCGAACCTGAGCAAGGTTGCTGTCGAGAACGTATGGGTAGCCGAACTGACGAAACATCATCAGGAAGCCGATCCGCAGGAGGGCAACCCGCGTCTGCTTTGGCTTGTACCCCATGTTGACATCGAACTTCCATTTGAAGCCCTCTGGCTTCTTCATTCCCTCTTCGAGTGCGCGCATCGCTTCATCGAATTCTTGCGGTTGAGAGTGGTCCCGGTCGAATGTTACGGTCACATGGGTTCGTTCCCCGGCAGTCACCTTCATGTCTGCGCGTGCGCGGCCACGACCCATTTCGACGGTAACACGCTTCGTCTTCGCACTCGTGCCGGTCAAGAACGCGTCGGCCTCGTATTTTCGCGAAAGGTGTGCGTCAACGCTGGCACCCATGCGGTTATTGCAACCCGCGCAGATCAGGGTTGATGTGCCTGTGGTGCCGCCCAAAGATTCTGGAATGCAATGTTCCACTGTCAACCGTGGCGGAGCGTCAAGCGCATCCTGACCGAACGTCTGGCAGCAGAACGGGCAAAGAAACGTGTCTTCGATCTTCGGAAAGTCGGCGTATGCGTGGCCGATTGCCGTGAGTTGGGCCGCGTACGCTTTGAACAGGTGCTGTCGCCGTTCCTGACCAGTTGCCATCGTTACCTCCGCGTGTCTCGGATCGTCGTTGAGGAGCCGTCAGAGGCTGAGTTAGGCCCGCTGTTGAGACAATCGCGCTAACGAATGGGTTCACTTGGCGCATGGAAATAGGGCCGCCATTCGAGACAATTTCATTGACAGATAGCCCCTATCCGCGAATCCCGTCCTTCAGTGGGTCTTCGCTGCCCACGAGCAGCGTCGCTTCGGCGGTGATGTACGCGGTGCCGGTGATGCCCGGGGCGACCGCGCCGCCGTCGCCGGTCGGTTCCACGGTTCCCTCGAACACGCTGCCGGTGATGCTCTCCTGACGCCACACGTCGCCCGGTTTCAGCTTGCCGTCGGCGAACAGGCACGCCAGTTTCGCGCTTGTGCCGGTGCCGCACGGCGAGCGGTCGTAGGCCTTGCCGGGGCACAGTACGAAGTTGCGCGAGTGGTTCGCCGGGTCCACCGGCGGGCCGAACAGTTCGACGTGATCGACGGGTTCCGGGAACGCGGCGTTCACCGCCTTGCGGATGCGCCACGTTACGTCCGTCAGGCGCTCGACGTTGCCGACGTGCAGCTCTTCGCGGGTGTCTTTCACCAAGAAGAACCAGTTCCCGCCCCACGCGATGTCACCGGTCACGCGGCCCACGCCTTCGACCTCGACGCTCACATTGGCGTGTTTGCGGTAGCTGGGCACGTTCGTGACGGTGACGCGGTGGGCGTCGTGCAGTTGCGCCGTGACCGCGCCGACCGGGGTTTCGACGGTGTGCGTGCCCGGCCCGATCAGGCCCATGTGCGCGAGCGTGACCGCGAGGCCGATGGTGCCGTGCCCGCACATGCCGAGCACGCCGACGTTGTTGAAGAAGATGACGCCGGCCGCGTGTGCCGGGTTCTCCGGTTGGCACAGCAGCGCCCCGACCAGTACGTCGGAGCCGCGCGGCTCGTTCACCACGCACGAGCGGAACGTGTCGTACTGGTCGCGAAAGAGGGCGGCGCGCGCCGCGAGCGGCCCGCCGAGCAGGTCCGGCCCGCCGGCGATGACCACGCGCGTCGGCTCGCCGCCGGTGTGCGAATCGATGACCCGAATGCGTTCCATGAGTTCTCCCACGTGTGCCGGGCGCGGCGGTGTGATGGCGTTGTATTTCGCGCCCGCGCGCCGGGCGCGCGAATCGCGCCGCGCGAGGGGGGCGAAGGCTATAATGGCCGCGAACCGCGCGCCCTAGCTCTCGCCCGGACCGACCCGTGACCGCACCCGCCGACCCGCCGCCGCTCGCCCCGCCCGACCGCGCCCGCGCGAAGCTCCTGTACCACTTCCTGCGGCTGCAGATGCCCGCGGTGAAGGTTCCGGAGCCGGCGTTCGTCGCGCACCTCGAGCGCACGTTCCGCGTCTTCGCGCCGAAGGTGCCGGCCGACACGGTCGCGACGTGGGCCGGCTATCTGGAAGGGTTGTACGCGGTCGATTGGCTCGTCTGCGTCGGGTGCCTCGACGGGCTGAACCCGGCGTGGGAGGCGCTGTTCAACGCCCGCACCGGGCGCAGCGACTGCCTGCTCGTAGACGCGCTCCGCGCCCGCGCCGCGCGCCTGTACCCGCGCAACGACGAACAGCAGGACACCGCCGTCACGGAGTTCTGGGGCAACCTGATCGCGCCCGACAGCGCGGGCACGCTCCCGGTGCTGGCCCGGTACGACGGCCAGCGCCCGCTCGCCCCGTGGCTCATCCGCGTGTTCCAGAACTGGCACCTGTCGAAGCTGCGCCAGCACACCGGGGTGGGCGCGCTCCCGGACGACGAGATCGCGCTCCCGATGGACGCGCCGCGCGCCGCCGACAGCGGGCGCTGGCACGAGACGTTCGGGGCCGCGGCGCGCGAGTGGCTCGGCGCGCTCGACGACGACGAGCGCCTGCTACTGGGCCTGCGCTGGCGCTACCGCCTGAGCCAGCGCGAGGCCGCGAAGCTGTTCGACCTGAACGAGGGCACGCTGACCCGCCGCACGGACAAGCTCCGCGACCGCGCGCTCCAACACATTGGCGGGCGACTGGTGACGGAGGGCTGGACCGGCGACGACCTCGAGGGCTTCGTGCTGACCGAACTCGGCGCGCTCCTGACCGACGACCCGCGCCTCAGCGCCGACCACCTCGGCCGCCTCCTCGCCGCCAAGGGCAAGGCGCTGCCGACTACGTAGGTCGCGGTCGAGCGAGGCTTTGCGCTCGGGCCGTCGGGTCTCGCTCGCAAAGCCTCGCTCGACCGCGACCTACAATACCCCCATGTCCGACGAAGCCCCCAAGAAGAAGAAGCGCCCGTTCTGGCGGAAGCGCGCGCGGCGCTCGACCGCGGCCGGCGGGCACAGGCCGGTGCTGCTCGCGGAGGTACTGGAAGCGCTCGACCTGCGGCCGGGGCAGGTCGTCGTCGATTGCACGCTCGGGTTTGCAGGGCACGCGGTCGAACTGCTCCGCCGCGTCGCGCCCGACGGGTTGCTGATCGCCACCGATCTCGACGCTGGGAACCTCGGCACCGAGCCGCCGGCGTGGGCCGCGCCGCCCGCCGACGGCGCGCCCGCGACCGCCCGCGCGAAGCTCGAAGCCGCGGGCGGGCTGTTCGCGCTGCACCACTCCAACTTCGCCGGGCTGCCCACCGTGCTCGCGCTCGAGGGCGTTTCGCACGTCGACGCCGTGCTCGCCGATCTCGGCATGTCGAGCATGCAGGTGGACGACCGCGACCGCGGGTTCTCGTTCATGCGCGACGGCCCGCTCGACATGCGCATGGACCGCGCCCGCGGGCGCACAGCCGCGGACCTGCTCAACGCGCTCCCGGTCGAGGACCTCGCGGCGTGCTTCCGCGACCTCGGCGACGAGCCGCGGGCCGACGCCATCGCCACGGCGATTGTGGCGCGGCGCGCGGCGGCGCGAATCGAGCGCACGAAAGAATTGCGCGAAATCGTCGATGCCGCGGCCCCCGTGCGCGTGGACCGCGGGCCGGGCGCGCCGCCGGAGCGCAAGCAGTTGCTCGGCCCCGTCACGCGCGTGTTCCAAGCGCTCCGCATCCTCACCAACCGCGAACTCGCGAGCCTTCAACAACTGCTGCGCGTGCTGCCCGCCGTGCTGAAGCCCGGCGGGGTCGCGGCGGTCATCAGCTTCCACAGCGGCGAGGACCGGCTTGTGAAGGCCGCGTTCCGCGCCGGCCTGCGCGCCGGGGTGTACGGCGCGATCAGCCCGGACGCGGTCCGCCCCACGTTCGACGAGCGCAAGGCCAACCCGCGCGCGCGCTCGGCCAAACTGCGCTGGGCGCGCCGGGCAGCGAGGAGTGAAGAGTGAGGAGTGTTGCAGTTCTGTATTCTACTCCTAACTCCTCACTCCTCACTGCCGAGGTACCCCATGGCCGACGTCGAAATCCCCGATCCGAAGGACGCCGAAGAGAAGGCCGGTGACCCGTTCACCAAGACCGTCGCGCTGTGCGTCGCGGTGTACGCGGTCGTTCTTGCCGTCACCGCGCTCGGCGGCAGCAACGCCGGCAAAGACATGGTCATGGCCCAGCAGAAGGCCAGCAACCAGTGGGCGTATTACCAAGCGAAGGTGATGCGCGAGAACCTGTACCTGCTGGAAGCGGAGAAGATGGAACTCGACCTGACGACGCGCGGCGCGGCGCTCCCGGACGGCGACAAGCAGCGCATCGAGGCCGTGCGCGCGAAGTTCCTCGCGAAGGCCGCGGAGTACAAGAAGGACAATAGACTCGTTGCGCAATAGGTGTTGGTTCAGTCGCACTTCGGCCAGACGATCCTGTGTGGTCGTTACCCGTACATCCGGTTGTGGAGTCCGGCGACGTTCTTCATCATCA
>Ga0194132_10011441_pt1 | contig 11421 bp, 8 predicted proteins | sample TA2KigOf80mmetaG_FD_148612 | JGI IMG/M metagenome (GOLD analysis project Ga0194132, IMG submission 148612) | Freshwater microbial communities from Lake Tanganyika, Tanzania - TA2015054 Kigoma Offshore 80m | ecosystem: Environmental > Aquatic > Freshwater > Lake | place: Tanzania: Lake Tanganyika... | reverse complement strand
GGTCGAGTACACGATCTTCCCGGAGTCCCCTTGCGAACTGTTTCTCCGGGTGTTTGACGCGCCCTCGAATGGCCGCCAAATCTCCGGTTCATCCGCCGTGGTGGTGCCCGCCTCGGCAGGCGGCGGGGCGGAGCAGCGCCTGAGTCTTGCCGCCGTCTTGCCCCCGATCGGCGAGGTGTACCTGAAGGCGCAGATGGTCTGTGACAATCCGGCCTTGAACCGGGAGGCGATGCAGATCGTGCAGATGACCGAGGATCGGGATCCCCGTCTGCTTCACCTGGAGGCGGTCCAGGTGGTGCAGACCGTCACGAATTCGATCCCGCTCGTCGCGGGGAAGCAAACCGCGATCCGGGTTTTCCCCGGCGAAGGGGTTTCCGGACGGGTCCTTCGAGGCGCCACGATCCTGGTTTACGGAGACGACGCCAATGGCCCGCTGCCCGGATCTCCGCTGACGCGCCCGGGCGTCACGATCCAGCCGGGCGTTACCTTGCTCCGGGACCGGTCCGCAGGCGCGGTTCATTTTCCAGTGCCGCGGAGCTGGGTCGCCGCCACCGGACCGCTCCAGATCCGCGCCGAGATCCAGTTGCCGGACCGCGTCAACGACCGCAACACGGGCAACAACTCGATGACGATTACGCTCGCCCGGGTCCGGGGCATGGGGGATGGGGGCAGGTTCCGCGTCGGCTATGTTCCGCAGTGTATCCAGGGCCCGTCCGACACCGAGCCGCGTTGCCCTTCTGGCCGTGAACCCGGCTTCAGTGCCCTGGCCCGGAAGCTGTTCCCCGTGGCCGACGAGGCCTTCTCCTACATCCTGGCCTGGCGTCCCGCCCGCAGCGCGAACCTGCTGTTCGACTTCGAAGGATCGTCGCGTTTCTTAGCGGGCCTTAGGAGGAAGCTGCTCTCGAGCAGTGAACTGCAGGCGTCCGTGGATCACCTCGCCGCGTGGATTCCTGGCGTTCCCGCGCCACCCAACACCACGCCGCCAGCGCCCGGGTCCAGGTCGGCCGCCGGAGCAAGCCTCAGCCGCGACCGCACACAGCAGGCTTCGCGCCCGGTGCTATCCTCCGCCCGGATCCTCGCCCATGGGATCGCGCGGAGCCTGGGGATTCAAAATGTCGGTCCGCGGGACCGGTGCGGATCGACGGCGGCGCGTCCCACCTGGCCCGCTGAGTACCTGGACGAAACCATCCAGGAGCCAGGCTTCGATCCCTACCGCATGCGCCTCATTCCCCCCGGCCGTCCCGACTTGATGAGCTATTGCGGCGCCGTGGAGGGAACTTCGTGGCTGTCGCCGCACAATTTCACGAACCTGCTGAACGCCAACCATCGCGCCCCAGCCCCGGAGCCCGGGCAATTCCTGATTGTGTCGGGTTTTGTCGGATTAGGCCGGACCAGCGGGACGATCAGTTCGGTATTCAGCGCGGATCACGGTCCGGCGGATACCTTCGATCCGGCCGGCACACACTGCCTGGTTCTCGGGGGCCAGCGGTCCTGCTTCACGCCGTCATTTGTGAACGAGGATACGGACGAGGGCCCGGCCGAACCACAGAATGTTCATTTCGTGTTCAAGATCCCAGCCGGTCCCGGCCGCCTGTCGCTCACCAGCGGCGAGACCGATTTGGCCACCCTCGATCCGGGTCCGGCGCCCACCGTCCGGATCCTGACGCCTTCCGCGGGCCAGAGCCTCCGCGGACCGGTGCGGATCACATGGGAGGCGCCCGATCCTGGTGCCCGGCGCTTGCAGTTTGCGGTCCACTACAGCACCAACGATGGCAGCACGTGGCTGCCGGTCGAAGATGAGTTGACTGACCGGGAATTGACGATTCCCGGATCGAGCCTTCCGGGAGGCCAGCCTCTCCGGTTCCGCGTGATGGTGTCGGCGGGCCGCGATACGGCTGAGGCGGCCGTGGGCCCCGTGACCATCGACCAGGCTCCAAACCTCGAGGCCGCCACCGATGTCACCCTCCGCAAGGCGATTGTTGGAGGCGAAGGGTCAGAGGGCATGGTCACGGTCCGGAACCGGGGCGACGCGCCCGCGATATTGGGCCCCGTTTCGATTGACAACGAGCGGTTCCGGATCGCGGAAGGCGCGGTGCCGGGCGTGGTTGGAGCGGGAGAAACAGTCGAAATCCCAGTGGCCTACGTACCCACCGGGGACGGCGTTCAGACCGCCAGGATGCGCCTGGGCGGCAATCTCGAAGCGTTGCTTCGGGGCAAGGGGATCCTGGAGGCTGAGCCCGAGATCGCCGTGAGCCCAACGGCGGTTCAGGCCGGCACGGCGGCGCGGACATTCGCGGTGACCGTTCGGAACCTCGGACCCGGGCGGCTCAGGGTGGAATCGGTCTCACTTGTGGGATCGGAGGCATTCCGGCTCGCCGCGGCGAGCCCGGCGTTTGATCTCGACCCGGAGGCCCAGCGCGACGTTCAGATCCAATTCGCACCCACCGGAACCGCCGAGGTGGAGGCGCGATTGACTATCGTCAGCGATGACCCTGACCGCACTTACACCGACATCCCGTTGCGCGGAGGCGGCTCGGCTCCCGCGCCCGTGATCACGGTCATTCCCACCATACTCGAATTCGGCGACGTTCTTCTGAATGAAGCCCGTGAGCTCGAGGTCACTGTGCGGAATTCAGGGAACGCGGCGGCCACGCTCCCGCTTAGTGTGACCGGAGCGCGGTTCAGCGTGGCGCCCGCTTCAGTGGCTGTCGCCGCCGGATCGCAACGGACCGTGGTGGTGCGGTTTGCTCCTGATGCAGTCGGAGTCTATAGCGGAACTCTGACCGTTGGGACAGCCGCCGTGGTCGGGCTGCGCGGATCCGGACGCGGTGCGGGCGGCGAAGGCGCAGCCACCGTGAGCCCCGCCGGGTTGACATTTGGCGACGTCCAGGTGGGCCAGTTCCGCGAACTCTCGGTGAACGTGACCAACTCCGGACCTGTGGTCGTGACCCTTTCGGTGTCAAGCGACAATCCCCGGTTCTCGGCCCCGCCTTCGATTTCTCTTCAGCCAGGTTCGACCCAGGGGTTGGCAGTCCGGTTCACGCCCGGCGCGCTCGGACCCCAGAGCGGGAACTTGTTGGTCGGAGTGCTGCGCGTTGCCCTGAGTGGAAGCGGCGTCGCTCCACCCGTAACGGGCAACCCGGTTCCAACCGTCACCAGCCTTTCGCCCCAGACGATTGTTGCGGGCTCGGGAGCACTGACGTTGCGTGTGACCGGGACGAACTTCACCCCGGCCGCGTTTGTTCAATGGAACGGTTCGGTGCGCGAAACGCGATTCGTCTCGACATCGCCCCTCGATGCATCGATTTTGCCATCCGACACATCGGTGGCGGGGATCGTGGAGGTGACGGTGGTCAATCCTCCGCCGGGCGGAGGGACATCGGCCGTGGCGAGACTTACGGTCGAGGCGGCGAAGCCGCTGGCTTTGATCTCGCAACTTGCGACCGCCGGATGTCCCGATCTGAAGGCCTACGTTTCAGTGGTGGATAGCCAGGGAGTAGCGTTCGAGCGGCTTCGTGCCGGATCGTTTTCCTGCGCGGTCGACGGACGCGCAACCCCGTGCCAGGCATCGGAACCCGAGACTCCGCTATCCGTGATGCTGGTCATCAGCCTGCAGGGAGCGGCCGGAGAGGAACAGGAGGCAATCAAAGGAGCCGCACGCGCAATCGGGAACCAACTCCGCCAACAGGACCGGATGGGCGTACTTTTCGTCGACCGGGGCATCAATCCGCTGGCCGACTTCACCACCGACCGCACGCGTGTGAGCGAAGTGATCTCTTCGCTGCGGGCCACACCCGAAGGAAATGCGCTCTACGACGCCATCAACGCGGTTCCAACACTCTTCGTACAGGAAGGGGGACGGCGCCACGTTGCCGTGGTCCTGACCGCGCAGGGCAACGCCGGGGGTTCGGTGAGTGAGCAGGCGGCGCTTTCACGGGCGGTCCAGGCCAACATTCCGTACTTCTCGATTGGGGCCGGAGCGGGCGCACCTCGAGCGCTGCTTCAGCGGCTGGCATCCGATACCCAGGCCGTCTCGTTCGTCGAAAGCTTCGGCGGGCTGATTCCGAGGGTGGGGCCCCTGGCACGGATCTTCACCGCGCAATGGGAAGTGTTCCTTCTGGCACCGAACGACATCCAGACCCGGACTCTCGCCGTGACCGTGAATACAGGCACGGATACGGTGACTGCGACGCGGGCGTTCTCCTGCCGGTGAGCCTGTTAAGATAGCGCATATGCCACTCACCCGCAGGACTCTCTTTCAATCGATTCCGTTCGGGGCGCTGGCCGTGCGGAGCCTCGATGCTGGCGTAGATTCCAAGTCCGGCATGCCCATGCGGGTGCTCGGCAAGACTGGAGCGAAGGTCTCCTGCGTAGGGCTCGGCTGCGGAAGCCGGCTGCTGTCCTACAAAGACGAGGACAAGGTCGTTGCCGCCATTGACAAAGCGTTGTCAATGGGCGTCAACTATCTCGACTCGGCGTTCGGCTACGGTGGCGGAAAGAGCGAAACCTGGGTGGGCAAGGCGATCCAAGGCAGGCGGCAGGGATTGTGGCTCGTCACGAAAATGGGCGAGCGCAATGGCGGCAAGGCGATGCGGATCATCGAGGAGAGCCTGAAGCGCCTTGGGGTGAATCAGATCGACTTGATCCATGTCCACTCGCTGCTGTTCGCCGACGATCTGGCAGCCGTCGAAGCCAAGGGCGGCTTGCTCGAGACCCTGTACAAGGCGCGCGACCAGAAGCTGTGCCGCTTCATTGGCGTCACCAGCCACACCGATCCCGAGACTCTGAAGACGGCGCTCCAGCGCCATGATTTCGATTGCACGCAAATGGCGCTCAACGCTGCGCTGGTGGGCATGAAGAGCGGCACAGGCGGAATGGTCATCAACCCCGAAGTGAAGACCAGCTTTGAGACCGTCGCGCTGCCGGTGGCGCTCAAGAAGAAGATGGGCGTCACTGCGATGAAGATCTTCGGCCAGGACGGACTGGTGAACGCGGCATCGATCGACACGCTGATCCGGTACTCGCTGTCGCTACCGGTGGCATCCGCGATCCTCGGCATGCCGAAGCTCGAGCATATGGACCAGAACCTGGCGGTGGCGAGATCTTTCAGGCCGATGAAGAAATCCGAGATGCGCGATCTCTCCGGGAAGCTCGCACCCCAGTACAAGGCCAAGCTCGACGCCTTCTTCCGCGATCACGTGGACGCGTAGGTGGCGGCGGACAATCAAACCTACATTCACGGAACGGAGCCTGAGGAGCAGGCGCGGCTCTCGCTGCTCAACGAGATCCTGAACACGCGCTGCTTGCGCGAGCTTGCGCTGCAGGGCGGAGAGAGGATTCTCGACGTCGGATCGGGGCTCGGGCAGTTTACGCGCGCGATGGCGGAGACGGGCGCGAGCGCGGTCGCCATCGAGCGGAGTCCGGCCCAGCTTGCCCGGGCCGTGCCGCATCCGCGCATCGACTTCCGCCAGGGTGACGCGAACCAGTTCCCGCTGCGAGACGAAGAGTGGGGAACGTTCGACTTGGTTCACGCGCGTTTCGTTCTGGAGCACGTCCACGATCCGCTGGCGGTGGTACGGCAGATGGCGCGCGCGGCCCGGCCGGGAGGGCGCCTGGTGCTGGCCGACGACGATCATGACATCCTGCGCCTGCATCCGGAGCCGCCCGGGTTCGCGCCGCTGTGGATCGCCTACATGCGCTGTTTTGACAGGCTCGGGTGCGATCCCTGGATCGGGCGGCGCCTGGTGACTCTTCTGCATCAGGCCGGGGCGAAGCCGTCGCGCACCACGTGGATTCAGTTCGGAAGCTGCGCCGGGGATCGAGCGTTCCCCGCCTACGCCGGGAACATGATTGGTGTGATCGTGGGCGCCCGCGAAGAAACAATCCGCCAGGGACTCATCACCGGCCAGGCGTTTGACCTCGCCGTCGCGGAGCTGCGGAGCTGGGCGCTGCTGCCGGACGCGGCGCTGTGGTACGGAATGAGCTGGGCGGAGGGCGTCGTATAATCGCACTAATGCGAGTGCTGATTTTGCTGGCCGCGATGCTGGCGAGCTGTAGCAAGGACATCAACAACCAGACGGCCATCCGGCAGGCGGTGATCGACCATCTGTCGTCGCGCAAGGGCTTGGATTTGAACTTGTCAAATCTGACCGTCGAGGTCACGTCGCTCAACATGCGCGCGACCGAGGCCGATGCGACCGTGTCGTTCGTACCCAAGGGCGGCGGTGGCGGTATGACGATGAAGTACTCGTTTGAGAAGTCCGGTGACAAGTGGGTGGTAAAGAGCAAGCCGGCTGGCCACGGCGAAGCGAATCCACATGGCGAGGCGAATCCGCATGGAACCACCCTGCCGATGCCACCTGCCGGCGAGCTTCCCCCCGGACATCCGCCGATGCCGGCGAAGAAATGAAACACGTCGCGGTGCTTGGCGGCGGCCCCGCGGGCTCGATGGCTGCCGCGGAGTTGGCATCCGCGGGCATGCGCGTCTCCTTGTTCGACGAGAAGCTCGCCTGGGAGAGGCCGTGCGGTGGCGGCGTGACGTTCAAGGCCTACCAGCAGTATCCGTTTCTGGCGGACACCCCAGCCGAAAAGAAGACCATCCAGCGGACCTGGATCAGCGCGCCTGGCACCACGCCCGCGCAACTGGATCTCAACCGGCCGATCCTGATCTATTCGCGCCAGGAACTGAACGGACTGCTGCTCCGGCGCGCGGAAGCCGCCGGCGCCGCGATCGAGAAAACGCGGGTCAGTGAACTGTCCCGTCATGGCGCCGGATGGCGGATCCGCACACGCGACGGCAACCTGGACGCCGACTTCTGTGTCGTGGCCACGGGCGCCCGCAATCCGCTGCGGGACGCAGGGACGCAATGGACGCCCAGTGATACGATGATCGCGCTTGGCTACTACATGCCCGGCGACCAGCCCGACATTACGGTGGACTTTCCCGAGGGGCTCGAAGGCTACATCTGGGTGTTTCCCCGCTGCGGCCATCTCTCGGTGGGGATCTGCGGCAAGGGAGAATCGGCGCAGGCTCTGCGCAAGCGGCTGGAGTCCTACATGGCCGCGCAGGGCATGGACCCGCGAAAAGGCGCCTTCTACGCGCATATGTTGCCGGCGCTCGACAGCGGATCGTGGAAGCGCAACCGGCTCTCGGGCGATGGATGGGTAGCGGTGGGCGACGCGGGGGGACTGGTGGATCCTGTCACGGGCGAAGGCATCTACTACGCGCTGCGATCGGGCGATCTGGCGGCGCAGGCGATCGCGGCGGGACGGCCAGAGTCTTACCGGACGCGTGTGGAGCGCGAATTCATGCACGACCTGTATCTCGGCTCGCTGATGGCGCGCCGCGTGTACGTGGGCCGGTTCCTGTCTGGCGGGATTCCTACACGCATGGTCCAGTTCACGCGCCACAGCCCAAGGTTCCGCTCGATGATGCAGGATCTGTTCGCCGGCACGCAAGGTTACGCGGACCTGAGCCGGCGGCTGTGGCGGAACCTGGGCGCCACACTCCGGGAAACCGCACTAAGCTATCTGACATGCACCTTCCAAAATCCGAAGCCTTACTCGAACGCGCCCGGCGGGTGATCCCCGGGGGCGTCAATTCGCCGGTACGGGCGTTCCGCTCGGTCGGCGGAACTCCGCCCTTCATCGCCCGCGGCGACGGACCGGTGATCACCGACGTCGACGGCAACGCCTACATCGACTACGTCTGCTCGTGGGGACCGCTGCTGCTCGGCCACCGGCATCCGGCGATCCTGGACGCCTTGCGCGCCGTGCTTGACGTGGGCACCAGTTTCGGCGCGCCCACCGAGCGCGAGATCCGGCTGGCGGAGTTGATCCAGGCGGCGATGCCGTCGATGGAGATGGTCCGGCTGGTGAACTCGGGGACTGAAGCCACGATGAGCGCGTTGCGTGTCGCGCGCGGGTTCACCGGGCGCGAGTTGGCGATCAAGTTCGAGGGCTGCTACCACGGACACGTGGATTCGCTGCTGGTGAAGGCGGGGTCGGGCGTGGCGACGCTCGGCCTTCCCGACACCGCCGGAGTCCCCCGCGCGTTCGCCGACACCACGATCGCCCTGCCGTACAACTCGATTGAAGCGCTTGAGGCGGCGTTTAGCGCGCACGGGGACCGGATCGCGAGCGTGATTGTCGAGCCGGTGGCCGGCAACATGGGCTGCATTCCACCGGCACCCGGATTCCTGGAAGCGATGCGCCGGTTGTGCACGGAACACGGCGCGCTACTGATCTTCGACGAGGTGATGACTGGATTTCGGGTGGCGCACGGAGGTGCGCAGCAGTTGTACGGGATCCGGCCCGATCTCACGACGATCGGCAAGGTGATCGGCGGCGGGCTTCCGATCGCGGGCTACGGCGGTCGCACCGATATTATGAGCCACGTCGCGCCTGTGGGTCCGATCTACCAGGCGGGGACGTTGAGCGGAAATCCACTGGCGGTGGCGGCGGGGATCGCGGTGCTCGAGCACTTGGCCGGCCACCCGGAGGTGTATGCGGGAATCGAGGAGCGGACCGCTGCGTTGTGCGCGGCGCCACCCGAGGGAGTGACGGTGAACCGGGTGGGCTCGATGTTCACGTTCTTCTTCACGGATCAGCCGGTGACGGACTACGAGTCGGCCAAGCGGAGCGACACGAAGAAATTCGCGCGCTTCTTCCACCATATGCTGGCGAGTGGCGTGTACCTGGCGCCGTCGCAGTTCGAGGCGGGATTCGTGTCAGCGGCGCATTCGGCGGAGGACATCGCAAGGACCGCGGCGGCGGCAGCGGCGTTCCCCGGATGAGCGCACGGTTCAAAGTCCGCGCGGGGAAGAGCCGGATTGAGGGGACGGGGGTGTTCGCTGTTGAGCCGATCCCGGCGCGGAGGAAGATCGGGGAACTGGCCGGGGAGATAATTTCGCAGCGCGAGGCGCGAAGGCGGGCGAAGGTCCGGGAGCGGATCGCGATTGTCGAGTTTGGGGATGGCAAGGCGCTGGACGCGGATTCCGACCGGCTGATGCGGTATATCAACCATTCGTGCGATTCCAATTGTTATATCCGGCTGGCGAACCACCGGGTGGAGTTTTACAGCCGAAGGGCGATCGGAGTGGGCGAGGAGTTGAGCGCGGATTATGGGGAGACGCATCATGTCAACACGCCGTGCCGGTGTGGGGCGGTGAATTGCCGGGGGATGTTGTAGTACGCCGTTCAAAAATAAATTTGAATTTTGGTGAGAACAACAGTTTCGACGTTACGACGAAGCTGATCCTTGGACGGCGGGATGGGGCGGTGGTCCGCCCGATTTTTGGTGGCCGTGTGGTCCACTGTCACAACATTGAGATGCCGGTCATCGAAAACCGGCGGGCCGACCTGTTGGCGGAGACCCAGAACGGCGACATCCACTACCTGGAAGTCGACACGCAGAACCACGTGTCGGTTCTCAGACGGATGGGGCGGAACTACCTGCATCTGGAAGAACAATTCCCGGGGAAGCGGATCCGTCCGGTCTTGTGGTAGATCTCCGAACGCGAAATTCTCAAAACCTTGCTCATCGAGCGCCTCGGCGAACTCCCCGACTCGGTGGCAGCGCGTCTCGAAGCCGCCGGCCGGGAGGACTCGCTGCGATGGACACGGTCTGTCCTGACTGCTCCCGATGTGGGTACTCTGTTCGGTTAATCTTGTCCAGTCGTCCTGCCCCGTATCGGCGCTCCGGCCTCAGTTTGAAGGAACGAGAGCCGTCCTCCGAGACATTACTTCAGGCGCACGGTTATACCGTGGGGATCGCTCTCCTCACCGTTGTTGATGGGGTTCGTGAAGGCCGTCCTGCCGATCGCCGTTAGAGAGCCCCAGACACCGGCGTGGGTGATAGTGAAGATGCCGAGACCAGGAGTGACTCCGGCCGAGGCGTGAGCTCCAGTTTGGGGATTTGGACCACGAAGGGCAACGTAGATTCGATTGCCCATTGGCGACAGAGTCGCAATGTCGGGCGTCGGATCGGAAGAAAGCGGTCCGGCCAGCGGAATCGAGACGACGTGAGCGAGGTCTCCAGCACGGTGAACCTCCACCTCGTTCGCAAGCCGGTCGAATGAATACAGGTAGAATCCCGCAGGCCCGGCAACGAGACCGTGAGCGTCCCTGTTATTGGCTGAATTCCCCGCGAAGTGGCGCGGCCGCAGCCGCTCGTCGTTGGCAGGCAGGAAGGCTGGCGCGGAGGGGAACCGGTCCTCAATCTCATAGAGGTTGTACCCGGACTCGTTCGTTGTCACGGTGCCAGCTCCGGCATTGACAAAAACGCGATTGCCGACCTGCACGCCTCCGCACCCATCCCGGCCGTAGAGCGCGTTCCCGTATTCGGCGACAATAGCCATCGGCGTGGCTGCCGGATCGGCAACCAGCATTCCGCCACCCCGAAGCGTGATAATGACGCGGTTGTTGAAGGTGACGATCGGGCAGATCGGGGCGTTGTCCGGACGGTTGTGCGGCCCGAAGAACCGGGCATCGCTCTCGTTGACCGGCGTCTGGGTTTCGCAGGGAAGCCCGTTCGGGGTCCGGCAGCCCGCCAGATTCAGGGTGGCGGCTGTGTCGTGCCGAAAGCTGTCCGTCGCGCGATCATAATTGATTCGCTCGAAGAGCTTGCCATTCTGATTGGCGACGACGATTGCGCTGCCATCCATCGTCCACTGCGCCGCATGTGCCTGCCGCGCGCCCCCGGCGCCCGCGGACATTCGGAAAAGGGCCTTTGGTCTCCGGGTCGCAGCCTCGATCACCGCTACGTGCCCGCTTGCGACAAACGCAAGAGCCATGTACTTGTGATCCGAACTGACCGCCAGCATGTGCGGTCTCACCACTTCCGCACCAGTCGTATTGTTGGGGCCCCCGCTGGCGTAGAGTTGGGCCAGATCAATGATCGTGGGCCGGTTGAGGATAGGGCCGCCCGGGTCCTCAATATCCGCGCTGTCCCAGATGATCAGCCTGCCCCCGTGCGTGCCACGGGGCGCTTGAGCTGTATACCCTGCCGTGTTGTTCTGGTCGGTCAGCCAAACCTCGTATCCTCCCCAAAGGTGCATCGAGAATACGAAAACTCCAAACATTGTGCGAACCGGAGACATCCTTGACAAGTGTGCCGGTGGGCGGTTGACACAAACGAAGGGTAACCGGGGGACAGCGGTTAAGCTGGGGGATGCCCTGGCGAGAGGTGAGCCGCATGGACAGCAAGGTCGAGTTTATCGAAGATTGGCAGGCAAACGACCTGTCATTTTCAGAATTGTGCCGGAAACACGGGATATCGAGGCAGACCGGGTATACGCTGGTGGACCGGTTCCGTGTGGAGGGCTGGGATGGCCTGCAAGAGCGGAGCCGTGCCCCCCACCACAGTCCGGCCGCCATGGAGGAGGGCACGCGTGAGGAGTTGATCGAACTGCGGATGCAGCA
>Ga0194132_10011439_pt1 | contig 11423 bp, 10 predicted proteins | sample TA2KigOf80mmetaG_FD_148612 | JGI IMG/M metagenome (GOLD analysis project Ga0194132, IMG submission 148612) | Freshwater microbial communities from Lake Tanganyika, Tanzania - TA2015054 Kigoma Offshore 80m | ecosystem: Environmental > Aquatic > Freshwater > Lake | place: Tanzania: Lake... | reverse complement strand
CATGAAAAAGGGCGTGCCCGTCGCCGAGGCTCAGGCGAAGTGGACCGAGTTGGAGGCGAAGATTGCCGAGACTGCCGCCGCGAAGTAACGGCGTTGGTCACTTCGCCTTGAGTACCCCCGCCGCCGCCGCACCGAGTCGAGGTGGTGGTGTTTGGAGCGAAGCAGGCGGCGCGTTAAGTAACGACGGCGTTGGAATTGCGGGCTTCAGCACGCACCGCCTGCGCGTCTTGGGGGAATGTGTGTTTTTCATCGCAGGTGATGACGTGAAATAGCGAAATTGATGCAGGGACAATGCGCGCTGAAAATTGCTGAACGCCTTCTTGAATAGTCGCCGCGGGCGCACGGTCAGTGAGCTTAACAAATAATTCAGCCGCTATTTATGAAACCACTCGCTTTGATGCTCGCCCTTGCCGCCACCGTGTTCACCGCTGATGCGGACGAAAAGAAAGTTGCCATCGGCAAGGCCGCGCCGGACTTCAAGATCAAGGACTCCGCCGGGAAGGAGATTAATCTCGCTGAACTTACGGCCAAAGGTCCAGTGCTCGTGCGCCTCACCTGCGGCTGCCTCGGCTGCGACAAGGAGCTGCCTTACTTTCAGGAGTTGCACACTGCCTACAAGGCGCAGGGCCTCACCAGCCTCGCCATCTTCCGCGAGCCGGACGCGAAGGTGGAGGCCTACGTGAAGGAGAAGAAGCTCAACATGCTTTACGCCGTGGATCCGAAGGGCGTGAGTTGGACTGTTTTCGGCACCAGGTCAATGCCCAGCAACTTTCTCATCGCGAAGGGTGGGCAGATCGTGAAGATCTCTACCGGTTGTGACACGAGCGGCATGATCGCCGAGCGTCTTAGCGAAGCTACCGCCAAGCTCACCGGCACCGACAAGGTCGAAGTGAAGGCTAAGGTAGATGCGGCAAAGCCCCAACCCGCTCAGCCCGTCGCAAAGTAACTCTCCAAGCCAATCAAGCGTGTTAAGCCGCTATTTTGGGCGGTTTTTTAATTTACGCCTCCCCAGCTAGGCGGCTCCTACCTGGCTACGCTACTCGCCGTTGGCAGACGGAGGCATTGCGTGCTAGTTTTTGAGCGTGAGCGAACATGGTCTAAACAAACAGCCCGTGGACGTTTGGGTGGAGGACTTTCTCGCCCATCTCGCTACTGATCGAGGCGCTTCTGATTATACTCGTCGCAATTATACCGAAGCGCTGGCCGAGTTCCGCCGCTGGCACGAAGGCGAGCGACAGACCAGGCCAGCTTGGGCCGCACTTCAACGCGATGACTTCCGCGCCTTTCTCCGCCATCTGAGCCGTCGCGAATTTAGCCGGGCGACGATTCATCTCACCTTCAGCGCGCTGCGGACCTTCTACAAATTCCTCATCCGGCGAGGCCATGTTGCGGCGACGCCCTTAAAGAATATTGCGTTGCCCAAGCCCGAGCGCCGGTTACCAAAGTTTGTTACCGTTGAGCAGGCCACCGCGCTCCTCGCAGCGCCGCTGGGTGAATTGGAGCGCGAGCGGCGATTGAGCGAGTCGCCCGTGGATCCCGTGCCCTTCCTCCGTGATGCCGCATTATTAGAGACGATTTATTCTTGCGGCTTGCGCATCAGCGAGGCTTGTGGACTGCGCGTCGAGGATCTGAACCAACCTGAACGCCTTATCACTGTGCGCGGCAAAGGCCGTAAGGAACGGCAGGTGCCCATCGGTGGGCCAGCCTTGCGCGCAATTCTCACTTACTGGCAGGGGCTCCCGCAGCCGCTCGCGCCAAGCGCGCCGGTATTTCTGGCTGAGGCTGGCTTGACCGAAGCCATCCGTCCTGCGCAAGTGCAGTCGCGCCTTAAACGTTACTTGCTGGCCGCCGGTCTAGACCTGCGGCTCACGCCGCACAAACTCCGGCACAGTTTTGCCACGCATCTGCTCGACAACGGGGCGGATCTGCGCAGCGTTCAGGAATTGCTCGGCCATAAAAACTTAGCTGCCACGCAGGTCTATGCGCACGTTACGGTCGAACGGTTGAAACAAGCTTACCTCGACGCACACCCGCGGGCCTGATTTGCCATGCAACGCGCCGTTCAGCTCTTCCTGCTTACCGTCCTGCTGGTTAGCCTCACGACAGCCTGCCAAACTGTCCCGGCGGTCAACTGGGACGCGCGCTTGGGCAACTACACCTTTGATGACGCCGTAAGGGAACTCGGCCCGCCCGATAAAAGTGCGACGCTCTCTGACGGCACGCGCGTCGCCGAATGGATAGTAGCTCGAGGCTGGAACACGCCATCTTTCACCACGTTTCCAGACGGACGCATCATTCGTACCGACGGCCTGCGCGGGCCGGATAGCTGGTTACGGCTCACTTTTCCGCCTGACGGCAAGCTGAAAGAGTGGCGGCGCATGTGGCGGTAAAGTTGTAAATTTCCCTTCCGTTCCGCAAGGCGGTTTGCTCTACTCCGCCCGTTGCATGAAGGAAGAAGCCGTTGATTTAGGAATTTGGGATAAGTTAACCCGTGCGGTGACCTTGCTCCTCGTCATCGCAGTCGCGGTTGGTATCGCCTATCTTTGCGTGCCGCTTATGCAGCAAAACGAGCGCATGCGTCAGCGTAACCTCGACCTCGAGACCCAAATTCAGCGCGAGGAGGACGCCGGCCGACAGCTAAAGGCTGGGCTCGACGCACAGCGCTCCGACCCCAAGTCCGTCGAGCGGCTCGCGCGCGAAAAACTCGGTTACGCGAGGCCAGGCGAAGTAGTCATCCGCTTCCAAGACAAAGCCACGCAGGCAGTTCGATAGTCCGAGCTGTTTTTTCCGCGTGGATTTTTCTCCCGCGTTATCTCCCTGTGCACAAGGCGCGGTAACATGGTTAAGGCTGAAACCACCCCGCAATTCTTACTGCCGCTCACGCTTTTGGAGGCGAGAAAGTTGGTTCTCCAGTACATCGCCGACTAACCAGAGTCTTGAGTTTCTGCTTCGATTCGGCACTATCACGATGTGAAATGTCACTCGCTCCTACGCCATGTCCTGTGGCTTTTCGCAGTTTGCTCTCTTCAGTTCATCGCCTCCGCCGCGCCAAAGCCCAACTTCATCTTCTTCCTGATTGATGACCTTGGGCGCAACGACCTCGGCTGCTACGGCAGCAAGTTCTACCGCACGCCGAACCTCGACCGCATGGCCGCGCAAGGCATGAAGTTTACCGACGCCTACGCCGCTTGCCCCGTCTGCTCGCCCACGCGCGCGAGCATCATGACCGGCAAGTATCCCGCACGCCTGCACCTCACGGACTGGCTGCCCGGTCGCGGCGATTTGCCTGCGCAACGGCTCGCGCGGCCCCTCATCAACCAGCAGCTCGCGCTCGACGAAGTTACCATCGCCGAACGCCTCAAAGCCGCCGGCTACGTCACCGCGCACGTCGGCAAGTGGCACCTCGGCAGCGAAGGCTTCGAGCCCCAGAAGCAGGGCTTTGACATCAACATCGCCGGCGACCACACCGGCACGCCGATGAGCTACTTCGCGCCTTTCGGCGGCAAGGGCAAGGACGGCAAGCAACGCGCCATGCGTGGACTGGACCAGGCCAATGACGGCGAGTATTTGACCGACCGCCTCACCACCGAGGCCGAGAAAATAATCGCGGCGAACAAGGACAAGCCGTTCTTCCTCTACTTCGCGCACTACGCCGTCCACACACCGCTCAAAGCCAAGGCTGATTACATCGCCAAGTATCCGCAGGTTGTCGGCAAGGGCGGCCAACAGACCAACGCCATTTACGCTGCGATGATGGAGAGCATGGATGAAAGCATCGGGCGGATCCTTAAGCAGCTCGACGATCTCAAGCTCGCGGACAGCACCTACGTCTTCTTCACCTCGGACAACGGCGGCCTCGCCACGCTCGAAGGCCCGAGCACACCGGCGACCATCAACTCGCCGTTGCGCGAGGGCAAAGGCTACCTTTACGAAGGCGGCATTCGCGTGCCACTCCTCGTTCGCGGCCCCGGCATCGCGCCCGGCAGCACGACTACGAATGCAATGAGCAGCGTGGATTATTTCCCCACCATGCTTCAACTCGCCGGGCTCGCCGCGCCAAAGCCCGAGGACAACGTGGACGGCGTGACGCTTGCGCCGTTGCTCAAGGGTGGCGTTGCGCCCGCCGCGCGCCCGCTCTTCTGGCATTACCCGCACTACAGCAACCAAGGCGGCAAACCCGGCGGCGCCATTCGCGAGGGCGACTTCAAGCTCATCGAGTTTTACGAGACCGGCCGCGTAGAGCTCTTCGACCTCAAATCCGGGGAGGGCCGCAACCTCGCCGAGGACCCCGCGCACACCGCGCGCTTGAAGGCGATGGTCGGCAAGCTCGACACTTGGCGCATCAAGACCGGCGCGCAGATGATGCAGCCCAACCCCGCCTACCGCCCCAGCCCGCAGGCCGCCGACGGTAACATCACCATGCTCGGCAAGCACGCGGACGTGTTCGGCCCGATGCTGCGCTTCGAGCCGCTCCCGCACAAAAATACGCTCGGCTATTGGGTGAACCCGACCGACTGGGCGAGCTGGGAGTTCGAAGTGGTGAAGCCCGGCAAGTTCACGATGGAAATCACCTACGGCTGCGGCAACGGCAGCGGCGGTAGCGAAGTGGAATTCGCCGTCGGCCCGCAGAAACTGCTGTTCAAGGTCGAGCAAACCGGCGGCTTCCAAGCGTTCGTGAAGCGCGAACTGGGTGAGATGACCTTTGATAAGCCAGGCCGCTACATTCTCACGGTGAAACCCAAGTCCAAACCCGGCCCCGCCGTGATGGATCTACCCCAGGTCGTTTTGAAGGTGGCGAATTGACCAATTGTCAGCCTTCCAGCCTGCCTTCCAGCCACGCCTGCGCCCCTTCGGGGTCGTCGAACTGGCCCTCCAGTTGCGCCTCAAAGGCCTCGTCCAAAAGCGTCTTGAATTCCTTGCCGGGTTTCAGCCCTGCAGCGACGAGATGCCGGCCTTGCAGGATTGGCTTTGGAGCGCTGTCGCGCAGGCGAAGTTCTTCGGCTTTGGCCAGCAGGGTTCTTACGCCTTCCGGCGCGCCCGGCGGCTTGGGCGGACGGCCACTGTGGTCCGCGGTCATCACCACGCACAGACCCGCGATGGTCTCTGGCTCCAGCCGCTTTGCCAGCCGTCGCACGCTGCGGTCGGTGATAGTTTGCAGATGTGCGAGGTGGTTTGCTACCAGCGGTGGCACGCGGTGCAGGTAAGTGTTTGGCGCGTTGATTCGGGAAAGAAATTTTAGTGCTGGCCCCACGCCGCCTTCTTCGTGACCCGGTGACACGATGCGCATCCGCCCGTCACGCAGCGACTGGTGCGTCGCTGCCGGCTTGCCAAAGTCATGTGCCAGCACTGCCAGCATCCATGTGATACGCGACTCCTCGTCCGCCGCCTGCCACGCGGGCAGCTTTACCAAAGCATCGCAGCAGTGCGCCGTATGTGTGAATACATCGCCTTCGGGATGCCATTCCGCATCCTGCGGCGTGCCGCGGAGCGCAGCGATTTCAGGAAAATGCTCTAACCATCCCGTATCCGCGAGGAAGTGCAGCCCCGCCGAAGGTGCGGTGCTTTTCGCCGCCCATTTGAACCACTCGTCGCCAACGCGTTCTACCGGCAACTCGCTGAACGCGCCCTTAATGCTTTGGCATAACGTTACCGTCTCGGGCGCGGGCCGGAGGCCAAACCGCCCAGCGAACTGCATCCCACGCAATACTCGCAAGGGATCTTCAACAAAAGCCTCGCTCGTGTGGCGTAGCACGCGGGCGCGCCAATCATTAAGCCCGCCGAAGAAGTCCAGCACCTCGCCCCGGCGAGGGTCGAACATGAGCGCATTGATCGTAAAGTCTCGCCGGCTTGCGGCCTCCTGCGGCGTGATGTCCGCATCGAACTCAACTTCAAAGCCCTTGTGTCCGAGTGCTACCTTCCGGTCGCGGCGTGGGATGGCAAAGTCATATGCCAGTCCGCTGCCCGTGGTGAGCTTCACGACCCCAAAAGATCGCCCCACCAAATCCACCCGGCCGCACTTTGCGAGTGCATCAATAAGTGACGCGTAGCTCACGCCGAAGACTTCGACGTCGAAGTCTTTAACGGAAATCCCTAGCAGCGCGTCGCGCACGCAGCCGCCCACGAGGAAGGCCCGCGCAAGTTCAGGCGTTTTGGTGAGGATTCCCCTTAGTTCTGAGGGCAGCTCGACCAGCATCGCTACAGCTTGCCATCGGGCAGGGTGCGGCTCAACTCAGTTCCCGTGGTTTATAACCGACCGGCAGGAGAACAATAAACACCCTCTCTGCGTCACGCCAAGGCAGAGCAGGCAGTCGTGCCGCTAACGGGCCGTGGCTCAGACCGCTGGAGTACCTGCTTCTGGTTCTTGCGGCTTAGGTGCGGGCGGCAGGGCATGGATGGCGTCAATGCGGAACTTGTGTTTTGTTCCTTGCAACTCGAACTCGACTTCATCACCCACTGGGTGGTTTAGCAGCGCCTGCGCAATGGGGCTGAGGTACGCGATGATGCCGTTGTCTGGATCGGAGTCCCATGCGCCGCAAATCTTGAAAGTGACGGCTTTCTGGTTGTTCAAATCTTGGACGACGACCTTGGTGCCGATGCTGACCGCGTCGGTGCGCGCACCGCCGAAGTCAGTGCCGCGCGCACGGTTGAGTTGCACTTCCAACTCGCTCTTGCGGCGCATAAGCACCTTCTGCATCTCCTTTGCGGCCTTATATTCGTGGTTCTCGCGCAGATCGCCGTAGCTGCGGGCAAGCGCGATGTCTTTTGAGTTGGCCGGGATGCGCTTCTTACAGAGGTCATCGTATTCGTTGCGGCGGCGTTCAAGGCTCTCCCACGAGACGACGTAAGTTTGGTCCTGCTTGGTGGCTTCGCCAGTGATGAGTTCTTTCACGACCGGGAAGACTTTGACGATGCGCGCGAGCAGCGAGCGTTTGTCCATGTCGTCAAAACTCGGCGAGAGTTGGAGTGCACGGGTGAGATCTTTGACCACTTCAACGTCGGCCGAGGAAATTAATTCCGACATCAACTCGTGGTCGGAAAGGATGAAGTCGCGAAGCTTGTTGGACTTTTTCTCGTTAAAGAGGTCGCGTTCGATGGCGCTCACCATAGCACGGAAGACCTCGGGCGTGAGGATGTCGGCGAAGGTGTCAGAGCGCTCCTTGGCGAGCCAAAGGAGCAGTTCGCTGCTGGCTTGGTGCTGGCTAATGAGACGGGTGAGTGTGTCGCGGAGCAGGTCTAGCCTGCCGTTTTGCATCAGGATCGTGGTGCACTCGCCAGCCAGCTTAGCGGGGACGGAATTGAGGATGCCAATGACAGCCTCGTGCCAAAGGGTCGGGGTAGCTTCCTTGAATGAGTCAAGGGTACGCCGGTGCTTGGCAGCGGGCATCGCTTCGAGGATTCCGCCGAGCTTGTTGCCTTGATTCCAGAAGGCGGCCTCGGTTAATTCGCCCTCGCCGGCGGAAAGGCCCGCGGCCCGTTTCAGCTCGTCGCGGAGGAAGATAGCCTCCAGCGCAAGCGCCGGCTGCGTGCGCTGATGGGTGGCGATTTCCGTGTTCAATGTTGCGGCGGCCTCGCCTACGGTGCCGGCTTTGTCGTCGAGGTCGTCCACGCTCTTAAGCAGCTCGGCCGCCTCGACGAGGCGGGCCTTGAGGCCCTTCGCAGCCTTGAACTTGCCCATCACTCGCTGTTGCAGCGTGCTTTCCTGCGCTTGGTAAATGATAGGATCGGTCTTCTTGAGCGGCACGATGAAATGGCCGTCCTTCTTCATTTCGCGTTTGGCGACCTCGAGCCACTTTTTCCAGTCGTCCGTGATAACATCCGGCACGAGGTCTTTTTGGATTTGGTCTAAGGAGGCCTTGCCGCCGTGGCTCTTAAGAACCAGTTGGATGACGCCGAGGTGGTCGCGAGCGGCCATTTGGCGCAGGCCAGGCAGGTCAGCGGCCTTCTTGGCGAGGATGTGGTCGGCCGGAATGGCTTTTAGCGACTCAGCGGCAAAGGACAGATCCATCTTGTGACCAGGTTTGCCCTGAAAATCGATCGTGAACTGGCAGAAAACCGTGTCCACGGTGGTGATGCGTCCAAAGCCCCAGCTCTTGTGGGCGCAATAGCCGCCTTGGGCAAGGGTCAGGAGGGGGTCAATGTGCTTGCTGCCGATTTTACCCGCGACGGCCAACTTTTCGAGTTCTTCTCTCATAGTTCCAAAATGCTCGCGCTCTGCGAAATGTCCGCCATTGTTACGCCGTGCAGCGAGCAACACCAAGAGAAATTTCCGGTGAACATGTGAAAAGGGCAAATTCGAAACCGTTTCGCAGGCCTGATGGCAGACCAAGTGGCAAAAAGTCAGGCGCGAGCGGCGGCTTCCGCAAGAAGTTTGGCCGGCCTGAATCCACAAACCAAGCGGGCGCAACCGGTTCCCACGCCGGAAAGTTCTACGAGCGATACGCAAAGTCGCCAAAGCCTCAGCTCGATGAAGCCCGTGACGAACGAACCGGCCCGCCGCGTTCCCGTTGGCTACAATCCAGCGAACGCGCCGAACGCATCCCCTCGTCAGCGAGCACGCGGGATTTTAGTAGCCGGGACGAGCGAGTTGTTCCTCGTCCCGCATCACGTCGAGAAGATTATCGGCGGCGAGACGAGGCTCCTCAGGGAGACCGAATGTCCTCCAGTGAGCGAACTCAGCGTTTAAGCACTTCGTCTGGCTATCACCGTGCTTTCCAAGCACGCCCACGCTCTGAAGACAAAGGCAGGCGAAATGATTGGCGAAACGACCCCTATGACGATCGCAGGGAGCGGTCGCCCCAGCGCTCGAGCAGTGACAGCAGGCATCGTTTTCCGCGCGCTGAAGGCCTTACCCGCAAGCCAGTCCGGCCCGCACCCCATTTGGTGAAGCGCATCATCCGCTCCGATGGCGCGAAGGCAGACCAGCGGCCTTTGACGCCTGAACCCGCGCCTGCCGCCGTTCAAGTGGCGCGGGCGCGTGAGGTCGCCGCGCGCGTTTTGCTACGTCGTCTTCACGCGAGCGCCTTCATTGAGGATCTACTTGAGGACGCATTTATCAATACGAAGATGCGGGCCGATGACCGTCGGCTTGCGCAGGAACTGGTGTATGGCTGCGTGCGTTGGCAGGGCACGCTTGACTGGCTTGTAGCGCGCCGCACGGAGGAGCGTGCTCAGCTTGCCCCCGTTCAGATTTTCCTGCGGCTGGGGCTTTATCAGCTCTTCTTTCTCGACCGTATCCCGCCGCATGCCGCCTGTTATGAAACTGTGGAACTGTCCAAGCAACTGGGCTGCGGCAACCAGTCCAACTTCATAAACGCCATCCTTCGCCGCAGCGAAGCCGAGCGTGAAATTATCGAAGCCGAGTTGGCCGACCTGCGCGAGGCCGCACCGCATCTGGGCTGTTCTCACCCAGAATGGCTGGTTAAGAAGTGGACAGTTCGTTGGGGAGCGGCCGACACTCGCAGGCTGCTGGAATGGAATAACTCCGCGCCCGCCACCCACGTCCGCGTCAACACCCTTAAGACCTCGCCCGCTGCGCTTATCGAACGGTGGCGGCTGCGCGAAAATTTGGAATACGACCTCGCTTCTTGTCCCTGGGCTGAGGACGGTCACGTGCTTACGCTAAAAACACACCCCTCTCTGACTTCATTAGGCAGTTTCCGCGACGGCTGGTTCTACGTACAGGATCCGAGCACGTTGCTCGCCGTGCAGGCGCTGGATGCTTGGGCCGGCGAAAGTATCCTCGACCTTTGTGCCGCCCCCGGTGGGAAGACTTGTTTCCTCGCGCAGAAAATGGAGAACGACGGTGAGTTGCTTGCCTGCGATTTATCAGCCGATCGTCTCAGGCTTGTAGCAGAGAACTCCACTCGGTTGGGCGTGACCTGCGTGAAGACATTGGCCCTTGGCGAGCATCCAGATCAGGCGCTGTTTGGCAGGCGGTTCGACAAAATCCTCGTGGATGCGCCGTGCTCAAATACAGGGGTGCTGCGGCGTCGCCTTGACCTCCGCTGGCGGTTGCGGCCGGAGGAGATCACCCGCTTGCGCGGAACCCAGTCAAAACTGCTCGCGCTCGCCGCTAAGCACCTCAAGCCCGGCGGCACGCTGGTTTACAGCACCTGCAGCTTAGAGCCGGAGGAGAATACGGAAGTGGTAAAGGAATTCCTCACCGTTCAACCGACGTTCAAGCTGGAGTCTGAGCGCGAGCTTGTGCCGTTTCGCGATCACGTGGACGGGGCTTATGTGGCGAAGCTGCGGCAGGAGTCGTAAACATTTCCCCAGCGCTTCTTACTTATCAGAGCTTGCCCTTTGTTATCTGTAGTTGAATTCCGGAGTTAGGGCTTGTCCAAGCATCAGCCGCAAATTGATTCACCCCTTTTGATCATGAGCGGCCTTCGAAATTAAGAATTGAGGGAATTAAGCATTCAGGTTCATCCATGCTTTGCTCCAACCTGCCCTGACAACTAATCCTTTAACGATTCAAGTTGCTCTAACGGAACGAAAAACGGATAGAGCTTTGCCTTGCTGCGCGGTCCTTCCGACCGGATTTTTAGGCCTGTGTTATTGATCTCGAAATCACGAACGTAGCGGCCCGCAAGCACTTGGTCGTACTTGCCAGCACTGCGCACGCCCAGCGCCACGCGCAGGCCGGTGAAGCCCGCCCGCTGTTTAGTAAGGGCGACCGAGGTGGCATTCCACGCACGATCTGCTAGCTGCCGTCGGATGGCGGCCGAGGCTTTTTGTAGTCCGGGCACGCGCACGAGGAAAATCACCCGGTCCTGATGCACCTCGCAGAATGTGGTAAACACGGGCGCGTTGGTTCCTGCCACGGCTGCCTCAGGCCGGGCGCGCGCCTCCGCGAGGTAGGCGTCACCGAAAGTCTGGGCAAATGAGTAGGCCAGTTCGATGTCCTTTAGCGTGCCACCCAGCATGTTGCCTTCCTGCGCCTCCGTGACTCGTCGATCGGCCAATTCAAATTCTGCGGTGCCTGGTCCCCGCGCCGGTTCGCCGATGTGTCCCTGTGCCACGGCCCACACGAGCCAGCCGATACTTAGCCACAATGCGAGTGATAGGCCTGTCATCATGAGGCCCAAGGCGCGCATTGATCCACTTGGTGGGGCGCTGGTCTGATGCTGGGCGCAGGCGGCGGCGGCTCGTGCGTGACCGACCTGCCGCGTAAGTGTCTCAAGTGTCGCATCCCGACCTCCGCGTGCGTTGTGGCGGATGGTGCTGATCACCCAGACGGGTCCGGGAATGCCCCACCAACCGAAGCAGCAGGAAATGAGCGAATGCCTAAACGCTTGGCCGAAGCTGTCTTCTCCGGCGCGCATGAGGATAGGTTTAGTAGTATGCTTGAAAGAAATTAGCAGCGACCAGCAGTGCTCGAATACCAGAAATCGCCCACCCGCGATCACTTCTCGCTCGGCGTC
>Ga0194132_10011428_pt1 | contig 11437 bp, 12 predicted proteins | sample TA2KigOf80mmetaG_FD_148612 | JGI IMG/M metagenome (GOLD analysis project Ga0194132, IMG submission 148612) | Freshwater microbial communities from Lake Tanganyika, Tanzania - TA2015054 Kigoma Offshore 80m | ecosystem: Environmental > Aquatic > Freshwater > Lake | place: Tanzania: Lake... | reverse complement strand
GATTCGCCAAGGGAACGTAGTCGCGCTTTCCTTCCCCGAGGAAAATCTGCCTCGGGCGGCCGATCTTCTGGTCCTCGTCGCAGATCATCTCTTCCCATTGCGAGAGCCAGCCGCTGGCCCGCGGAATCGCGAAGAGAACAGTGAACATCTCGGCCGGGAAGCCGAGCGCTTCGTAAATCAGACCCGAGTAGAAATCGACGTTCGGATACAGCTTGCGCTTAATGAAGTACTCGTCGTGCAGCGCGATCTTTTCGAGTTCCGACGCCACGTCGAGCAGCGGGTTCTTGCCCGTCACTTCGAAAACGTCCTCGGCGGCCTGCTTGATGATGCGAGCGCGTGGATCGTAATTCTTGTACACGCGATGGCCGAAGCCCATCAAGCGACCTTCACCCGCCTTCACCTTCTCGATGAAACCCGGGATGTTGTCGACCGAACCGATCTGCCGCAGCATCTTCAACACCGCTTCGTTGGCGCCGCCATGCAACGGGCCGTAAAGCGCCGCGGCCGCAGCGGCGAGCGACGAAAACGGATCGGCCTGCGACGAACCGACGAGTCGCATCGTCGAGGTCGAGCAGTTTTGCTCGTGATCGGCGTGCAGGATGAAGAGAATGTCCACCGCGCGCACCAACCGCGGATCGGCCTCTTTGCCGAACAGCATGTAGAGGAAGTTGCCCGCGAAAGAGAGCGACGGATCCGGCTTAATGAACGGCAGGCTCTTGCGGAAGCGGTAGCCGTAGGCGCCGAGCGTCATCGACTGCGCGATGCCGCGGAAGATCTGTTTCTTGCGGCTCTCGGCGTCGAGCACTTTTTTCGAATCGGTGTAGATCGACGCCAGTCCCGCATAACCCGCCATCAACATCGACATCGGATGCGCATCGCGTCCCCAACCGTTGTAAAAGTTGTCAAAGCTATCGGGCAAGCTTAGATTCGCATTAATGGATGTGGTGAATTCCGCCAATTGGGCCGCGTTCGGCAATTCGCCGTGCCACAACAAATACGCGGTCTCCAGGTAGTTGCCGTCGTCGGCAAGCTGATCGATCGGATAGCCGCGGTAGTTCAGGATGCCCTTGTCGCCGTCGATGAAAGTGATGCGGCTCTTGCAGGACGCCGTGTTCATGTAGGCGGGATCGTAGGTCATCAGGCCGAAGTCTTCGGCGTCGGTCTTGATCTGACGAAGATCGACGGCCTTGATCGTTTCGTCTTTAATGGCGATTTCGTAGGTCTTACCGGTGCGGTTGTCGGTGATTGTGAGAGTGTCGGCAGGCATGCGTGAGGTGGGAATCAACCAGCTTATCGAATTGTGTTACTTCGTGGCTTTCTTCTGCGGCGCGGCGGGCCGGGGCGCGAGCAGCTTTTCAACTTCGGCGGAGAGGCCGTCTCCCAACAATATCGGCTGCGTTTGTTCGTTGTATGCGAAATCGTTGCGGATCATGCCTTGGGCGTCAATCAGAAACAGGTGCGGAACATGCAGTTCGGGCTTACGCATGTCGAGCTTGAGATAGGAAGCGGCAACCTGTCCGCAGTCGAACAGGATCGGCGATGTAATGCTGTGCTGTGCGATGAATCCCTTCACTGTGGCCTGCGTGTCGGGCGGCGTGACAATGCTAAGTACCGCGACCTTCGGGCCGAATTTCACTTTGAGCTTCTCGATATTCTTCGCCAGCAACTGGCACTGCGGGCAGTCGGTGCGCATGATTTCGACCAGCACCACGCGCCCGCGCAAATCCTGAATGTCGTGATAGTTGAGGTTCAAATCGACGAGCGAGAACCCAGGAGCGCGGCGGCCGGAAAGTTCTCCCGCGGCGAACAGAGGAGTCAACGCGGCGGCCAGCAAAATAAGCTTGTACATGTTCCAATTTCAGTGTACACGCACGCCAGTCCCCCCCTTGACACTCGTCGCCAGATCGTTCAGTCTTCGATCATGACTCGAGCAATTCTCGCGCTGGCCACCGTCTCAGTTCTCTTCGGCCAGCAGCCCGCGAAACAGGTCATTGCGTTCACCGTGACCGATCCGCTGAACCGTTTCGTCCTCGGACTCGACCGCGACAGCTTCGAGATCATCGCAGCCGGGGCGCGCGTGCCCATCGCTTCGTTCGTCGAAGCCGATTCGCGCATCGCAATCGCGGTCGTGTCCGATCGGAGTGTCGGTGGCTCTGTGATTCAAGCGCCGTCAATCGCGGAGGCGCTCACCCAACTCGCCGCGTCGTCCAGTCCGCGCAAGGGACTTGTCATAGCCAAGAGCACCGACACCACCGCTATCGCCGCGGGTATTCAAGTGCTGCGCGTGGAATCCTCCGCCATCGAAAAAGCCGTCGTCGAACTGCGCAATCAATACGTCGTGCAGTTCGAATCGGCATCCGCTAACTTCGACCTCGTGGTCAAACAGCTTCGCGGACTCCCGGCGCTCCGTGCCAACCGGAACTAGCCGCATCGCGCTTGCCAATCTCCCGCTTCCGGCGAGCGCGGAGGAATCGGTCGCCGGCGCCATCGCAGCCGTCGCGAAAGCAGGCGCCGCGCGCGCCGATGTCGTCTGTTTTCCCGAGTGTTTCGTCCCGGGCTACGGCGCGCCCTCGCCAGGACCCGTGTTCCTTGCGAACGCACAAGCGGCAATCGCCGCGGCCGCCCACGATTCCAACATCTGTGTCATCCTCGGTACCGAACGCTACGTCGAGCAAGACCGCCGCATCACAGCTGTCGTCATCAACCGTGACGGCACGATCGCCGGCTTTCAGGACAAGGTGCAACTCGATCCCTCCGAAGAACCCGCCTACCAGCGCGGCTACGAACGCCACGTTTTCGAGGCGGGAGACCTCGTATTCGGCGTCGCCATCTGCCACGAGGGCTGGCGGTATCCCGAAACCGTTCGTTGGGCGGCCCGGCGTGGCGCGCATGTCGTTTTCCATCCGCACTTTCACATCGCAGAACCGGGCGGTTACCAGCCGACTACGTTCGGCGATCCCGCCAACACCTTTCACGAGAAAGCCGCGCTCTGCCGCGCCGCCGAAAACACCTGCTACTTCGCGACCGTCAATTGTGCGGGCGCGGGTTCGCCGACAACGTCCGCGGTGATCCGCCCCGACGGCACGCTACTCTGTTTTCAGCCCTACGGCCAAGCGGGCTTGCTGCTCGCCGAAATCGATATCACCGCGGCCACCGGTCTGCTCGCCAAACGCGCCCATGTCTAACCCGATCGACAATTACTTCGCCGCGCAACCCGAAATCCTGGGACGCGTTCGCGCGGCGATCCGCAAAGCGATGCCGGAAGCGGAGGAGACAATCTCCTACAACATTCCCACGTACAAGATCGGAGGCCGCGCGGTGCTTTACTTGGCCGGTTGGAAGGAACACTTTTCGATCTATCCAATCGGCGCGGCATTCGGCGATGAGATCAAGCCTTACATCGCCGGCAAGGGCACACTGAAATTTCCGTTCGCGCGGAAGGCGCCGATCACACTGATCGCCCGCATCGCGAAGTTCCGCGCTGCGGAGGCGCGGGCGAAGGGGAAGATGTAGGTGTCGCCGCCGTCGATTTGGGACAGTTTCGGCGATGTCCTAATTTTGATACACTCAGCGTGTGAAGCCGGTCGTGTTCCATTCCTCCGCGTTGTAGGTGATTCGTGGTTTTCCGAAAGAGGCTCGAATACTGTTGGGAAAGGCGATCGCGAATCTGCAGGCCGGCGAGAAACTTGCCGTGCCCCTCTCCCGGCCAATGCCAACTGTTGGGATGGGGGTTTCGGAACTGCGTGTCCGCTGCACAGACGGCCAATTTCGGGCGTTCTGTTTCAGGGCATCGGAGCGTGGAGTCCTGGTTTTTCACGCTTTCAACAAGAAGACGGAACGAACACCGAACCGCGACATCGCGGTTGGTAAAAGGCGGCTGAAGGAGATGTTGAGTGCCTAAGACGAAATTCATCACCGTAAACGACCCCGAATCGCTCGCCGAGGCCTTGGACCTCGAACCAGCCGAAGCCCAGGAGTGGCGGCTGCAGCATGCGCTACTTTCGCGCCTCCTTCGAATAGTCCGCACCGAGGGCATCACGCACGCTGAATTGGCAGAACGGGCTGGCACTTCCCGTACACGCGTTACCGCCATCCTCAACGGACAAACCCTACACGTGTCCAGCGATATGCTGGTGCGCCTGCTCGCCGCTCTCGGTTATCGCGTCAAGGTTTCTGTGTCTCGCGAAAAAGCCGTGGCGTAGCGACCACTACTCATAGCGTATCGCCACCATGGGGTCCACCCGCGCGGCTCTTCGCGCCGGCAGCAACGCGGCAATCAACGCCACCACGCCCAGCGCCGCGACCGCCAGAGCAAGCGCCGCCGGATCATCCGGCGCCAATCCGAACAGCCGGCTCTTGATCAAATGCAGGCTTCCGTAGGCAAGCGCCACGCCAACCACCGCTCCGCCCGCGAGCAGCCATGTCGTCTCGCGCAGGATCATCGCAATCACTGTGCTTTCGCCTGCTCCCAGCGCCTTACGGATGCCTATTTCGCTCGTCCGCCGCGCAACGCCGTACGACAGCACGCCATAAAGGCCGATCGCGGCAAGCAGCAGCGCCACTGCGCCAAACGCCATTGACAGTTGCGCCAGCATCCGGTCGAGCGAAGTCCGGGCGTCGATCAACTCTTGCAGCGGCTTCGCTTCGGTTATCGGCAGATTCGGATCTTCGGCCAGAATCGCCCTTCGCACACCCGCGATCGCCGCCCGCGGCTCGCCCGCCGTCCGGATCGAAAACACGATTGAAGTCGGTACGTCGATCGGTTGCGCGGCCGGCACAAAGTAGCGATGGCCGAGTTCACGCAGACTGCGCTTCTTTGAATTCGCCACCACGCCGACGACCTCATACGTGTTCCGCTGCGGACCGAATAGCTGCGTGACGTGCATCCCTATCGGATTGCGGCCGGCGAAGAACCGCTTCGCAAACGCTTCGTTGATCACGCACACGCGCGGAGCCGAGGCGTGATCGCGCTCGGTGATTTCGCGGCCCATCAGCACTGGTATGCCGTAGGTCGAGAAGTAGTTCGGCCCGATGTGGTCGTACGCCGAACCACGATCGTCATCGCCCTTACGCGTGTATCCCTCCACCAGCACCTCGTCGCCTGCGTCGCCGCCGATGAACGGCGCGTGCCGGGAATAGGTCACTTTCCGCGCGCCAGGCGCGGCGGCAACGCGCGCAAACAAGCGTTCAAAAAGCGCCTGCCGCTTTGGCTCCTCGTAACCCGCGGACTCGATATCGACTTGGACCATCAGCAATCGCTCGCGCGAAAATCCAAGATCTATCTGTTGTAAGTTCTGAAACGTCCGCACCAGCAGACCAGCGCCGATCAACAGCGGTAGCGACAACGCCACCTGCCCCGCCACCACCATCTTGCCTACCCGCAGCCACGCGGCTGAACCCGTCATCCCGCGGCCCTGCTCCTTGATCCCCGCACTCGCATCCACTTTCATCGTGCGTAGCGCCGGCAACACGCCCAGCAAGAACCCGGCCACTACCGTCAGTCCAAATGCAACCGCGAGCACCGAAGGCTCCGCGCTCAGCGGCAGATGAATCGTATTTGGCACCAGGGAAAGCAACCCCGCGCGCAAGAGCCACGCCGCCGCCAAGCCGACAACGCCGCTGGCCAGCGCGATCAGGGCGCTCTCGGTGAAAATCTGCCGGAGCAGGTCGCCTCGTCCGGCACCCAGCGCCAACCGTACGGCAGTCTCGCGCGTTCGCGCCGTTGCGCGAGCCAGCATCAGATTGCCCAGATTTGCACACGCGATCAACAGCACCATTCCCGCCGCGACGAGCAGAATTGTTAACGGTTGTCCAAAGCCTTCTCGCACGCTCGACGCCCCGCCGGCGGCCGGACGTAGCAGCAACCGCTGATTGAGGAACCCGCGGCGCGCCTGTTCGGATGGCGCCGTTGCGTAGTAGGCCTCAAGGCCGCGCCGGAACACGGTGTCCGAGGCCGCCTGCGCCTGTGCCATCGTCACCCCCGGCTTCAATCGCCCGATCGCGTGCAGCCAGACGTCCTTGGCCAACGACACCGGGTCGTCGCGCAGCCAATCGCGCCCCGGTAACACGGCCGGCTGCAAGTCCATCGGCAGCCGCACATCCGGACGCTGTCCGACGGTCTCGCCGAAGAACTCGGGCGGCATGATGCCGATGACCGTAAACGTGCCGAGCCGGAAGGCAATTCGCGCGCCGATGGCGTCAGGGCGCCCGCCGAATCGCCGTTGCCAGAAGGCGTGGCTGATCACCGCGACGTAGGCCTTCGGGCCGTCTTCGGCGCTGAAACTCCGGCCCCTCAAGGCGGGCACGCCGAGCGTAGCGAAGTATTCGGCCGACGCCAGCTGACCACGGATCTCCTCGGCCTCGGCGGCATCGATCCTAACCTGCAGCCGCTCGGTGTAACTCTGCACGGCCATCAGGCTCGTGAATACGCCGGCTTGATCGCGAAGCTGCTCGAACTCCTGATACGTGAGAAGGGAACGCTCGCCGGTCTGCGCACCGTTGCGGTGCCCTCGCGAATCGGGATTGGTCAACATGACCAGTTGCTCCGGATCGCGCACCGGCAGAGTGCGCAGCATCACGCTGTCGACGAGGCTGTAGAGCGCCACATTCGCGCCGATCCCCAGCGCCAGCGACATCACCGCGACCGTCGTAAATCCCGGCTGAGCGGCCAGAGCGCGCAGTGCATAACGGACGTCTTGTTTCATCACGTGATAGTGCTCCAGAGGTGCGGTAGTTAGAACATCTTGGATTGACCGCAGCCAAACAGCGGCGGCGGCGCGCGGTCCATCGGCCTCGCGCAACTCCTGCGAAAACGCGCGGACCATCTCGTCGCCGTACTCCTTGCGGAACGGCGCCGGAAAGCACCACAGCAACGATTCGAAGAGGCGCGGCGACAACATGGCTTATAGTTTCTTGGGGATCAGTCCGGTCTCGCGCGCCTGACTCAGCATGTTGGTGAGCCTACGCGCCTCGGCCATCGCGACGCTCCGGCCGAAGTCGGTGACACCGTAGTAGCGCCGCCGCTCGTCGTTCGAATCCGGATCGGGGCTCTCGCGCAGCTCTTTCACCAGGCCCTGTTCGAGCATGCGGCGGATCGAGCTATACAGCGTTGCGGCGCTCATTCGAACTTTGCCATCGGTACGCTCGGCGATGTCTTGCATGATCGAGTAGCCGTGGCGGTCGCGATCAGCCAGCGCGACGAGGATCTGGAAGGTGGCTGTTTGCAACGGCAGGAGCGATTCGGGATCGGGGAAGTCTTTCGGCATCGGGTATACCGCTTTCGACTATACCCGATTGTGATAGAGTTCGCAACTATCGGTCTACGCGAGTTGCGGATTCACCCCGAGCTGTTGGTACATGATCAAGAAGTCAAACGAGTTCCATCCTTCGTGAATCAGACCGCCTTCGACTCGCATGAATACCATTCCTTCCATCGCCATCTCGCGGCCGGTCGCGGCGAAGCCCAGCCCCTCACCTCTGTGCGTACCGGACACTCGGCAATGCGCCGCGCAGAGACATCCTTCGGTGGCCGTTCGAAGGACCTCAATTCTGAGGTCTGGAAACGCCGAACGGAAGCCCTTGGCAAACGGCTTGAACGCTTCGGCTCCCTGTATGGGTGCTCCTGGCAGGCCGTATGCGACCGCGGTTGGCGAGAGCAGCCGGTCGATTGCCGTCTCGTCGGCTTCGTTCCACACTCGTTCGAACCACTCGCGGACAATCGCTTCGGCTTCTGGAGTTGGCATACGATAATTATGCATTTTTGCCGAGAGCCCTCAAACCTTCACTTTGTAGCTCACCTCGGGCTCATCGCCCGGCCGGCAGGATAGGAGAGCGCGCCCGACGCCAGCGGAAATAGGCGCTTTGCGCGCTTGTCCTCGGAGTACTGCAGGGCGTCCATGAGGTAGGAGTGAATGAAATCGGAGAAAACGGGCACGATTGACGCCTGGGACAAATACGATTCTCCCGTGGCTAGGATGGAGTCATGATCCGCCAAATCGCCCCCGTCTTCTTTAGCACCGATATCCCCGCCACGCTCGCCTTCTACAAAGACAAGCTCGGGTTCGATTGCCTCGGCACGTGGCAGGATCCGCCGGTCTACGCCATCGTCGCGCGCAACGGCCATGAGATTCACTTTCGCCGCGCGGCGCCGCCCACCATCAACCCCGACAAATACAAGTCGGAACTCCTCGACGCCTATCTGTTCGTCGAAGACGCCGACGTTCTCCACGCCGGGTACGCCGCGAAAGGCCTCGAATTCACGCGCGCGCTCGGCGACACGCCCTGGAACTGCCGCGAGTTCGTCGTCAAAGACTGCGACGGCCGCCTGCTCGCGTTTGGCGCGGAGGTCAAGAATGCCTAGAAAGCTCGTCTACTACGTCGCCGTCACGGTTGACGGATTTATCGCGCACCGCGATGGGTCTTTTGAAGGTTTCCTCTTTCAAGGCGAACACATAACGGACCTGATTCGCGAGTTCCCCGAGACCTTCCCGGCTCATCTGCACCCGCTCTTCGGCGTTCCGGATGAAGTCCGCCGTTTCGACACGGTGCTCATGGGCCGCCACACCTACGAGGTTGGCCTTCGCGAAGGGTTCACGAATCCGTATAGACCGCTGCGGCAGTTGGTATTTTCCCGCACGATGGAGACAAGCCCCGATCCCGCGGTTGCGCTTCACCGCGAGGATCCGGCCGACCTGGTGCGGCAACTCAAAACCGCCGAGGGCAAGGACATCTGGCTCTGCGGCGGATCGCAACTCGCGTCGGCGCTGATCGGCGAGATCGATGAGCTTATCTTGAAGATCAACCCGGTGTTGTTCGGCGCGGGCATTTCGTTGTTCGATGGCTCCATTGGTCCGCTCGATCTGACACTGGCCGATCGCAAGGAATACCCGAACGGCGTCGTCATCGCGCGCTATTTACGGACGCTCTGACTTTTCGATCTCGGCGAGGATCGCGCCAAGCAACCACAGCGCGACGGGCCACTTTCGCCGCATGTCCCTGCGAGCGGCTTCGCGCGCGACGGCGGCAAGCAGGAAGATCAGTTGCTACATACCGGGCGATTGTGGCGGAGACGAGGCATAGCCGATCCCCGATAATGGTAAATATGGCCGCCGACTACAAAGCACTCTATCGGCAAGCATTCGAGCGCTTCGGAACAATCGCGCTTTGGAGCAGCCGTCCCGTCGCCGATCCAACGCCCGAAGACGCGCTCGCGATCACGTGGAGCCTTCGCGTCGAAGGGGACCTGGCGGCGCGGCAATTGGCCGAAGATATCGAGGCTGCTTGCCGTGTCGCTCACTAGTCTTGAGTCCGACATCCTGCGCCTTCTGGCATCGCATAGAGACGCCGAGAGTTATGTTGCCGGAAGCACGCGCCTCAACCGGAGCGAGCCTCGCCTTTCAACCGACATCGACATTTTTCAGGATCGCGAAGCGCGCGTCGCGGAAGCCGCCGAAGCCGATGTCGCCGAGCTTATCGCCCACGGTTTCGAAGTGAAGTGGCTTCGCCGCGAGGCCACGTTCTATGCCGCCGCGGTCGATCGCAGCGGGCAGGCAACTCGTCTCGAGTGGGCCGTCGATAGCGATCTCCGCTTCTTCCCCGCCGTTCCCGACTCGACTTTTGGGTATGTCCTTCATCCCGTCGACCTCACGACGAACAAAGTCAGTGCCGCCTGCGGCCGCCGAGAGCCGCGCGATGTCGTCGACCTCCTGACGATTCACGCAAAGATATTGCCGCTCGGAGCCGCTATCTGGGCGACGGTTGGAAAGATCGTCGGCTTCACGCCCGAAGGAATCATCAACGAGATCCGGCGCGTTGCCCGCTACACGGCCGCGGATTTCGAACGCATTGCTTCAGAGCCTCCACTTGATCCGATCGATGTGATGTTCCGCTTTCGCGAAGCGCTCGCCGAAGCGGAAGAGTTCGTCGTGAGGATGCCCACCAGCAAAGCTGGGCTTGTCTTCATCGAGGATGGCCGCGCCGTACAACCCCACCCCGAACGCCTCCATCACTACACGACGCACGCGGGCCAGCGGCGAGGGCACTGGCCGACCAGTGCCGAGATCACCCGCGCCATGCTCGAGCGCCTGTCCTAAGCCCGGCGAGCGGCGAAGCGCTTCAGTACGGATGCGTCGCCCGAAACTCGCAGAGTAGTTGCCAGCGCGTCCGCGGTAAGACCGTTGCGCGCGACGACGGAGACCTCCAACTCCGTCGTCATTGCCGCGCCCACGCGCGGATCGATGATATGCGAGTACCGCTTGCCGTCGCGCTCGAAGAACTGCCGCGAGTCGCCGCTGGTCGATACCGCCGCATGCCGCAACGTCAACACTTTGCCTGCGGCCTCGACGCGCCAGCCCTTCTCCCCAGGCGGCGCTTCGCGACAGACGATGTCGCCGCTCGCAGCGATCAGTACGCTCGCAACGCCCGCCGCGCGCGCCGCCTCATCGGCCGCGAAGCCTTTGCCGATCGCCCCCAAATCCACGCGCATGCCTGGCTTGGCGAACCACGCTTTACCGTTTTCAACGTGCAAATCACGCCAGTTCACCAGCGCCTTGGCATCATCGGTGAATGCGCGCTTCTCGCGCCAAAGCCGCGTTAGCGGGCCCACGGTCACGTCGAATGCGCCTTGTGAGGCCTCACTCACTCGGCGGGCAAACCGCAGCACCGTTTCGAGTTCGCGGCTGATCGTGATGGGCGTTGTCGACAACCGCGAGACTTCGCTATCGGCGCGATAGTCCGATAGCAGTGCATCGATATAAGCGATGCGCGCGAACGCGCGCTCAAATGCCGCGCGGGCCTCGGCGGCGTTGCGGGCATAGAGCGTCACGCCCACCAGCGTGCCCATGTGCGGCTCCACCGCTTCGAATCTATTCGCGCTCCACACCGTTGTTCCAGTAGCGGAACATCTCGGCCGCGGTGGGCGTCTTCAACGGACGCACCAGCCGGAAGCCGAGAAACTGCGCATCGGTCAGATACCAGATCGATTTCGGCAGTTGCGGGTCCTGCATTTTCCACGACGGATCGGACGCCACACGCACGCCGCAACGCACACGCGACGCATCGTCGCTCCAGCCGCCGCCGCGCGCGACATGCGGATAGGGCTCCGTCGACGGCACGAAACCGCCCGCCGGCAGCGGCTTCGCATATGCCTTCGGATCGTATTGATCGAGCGTCCACTCGGCGACGTTGCCCAGCAGATCGTACATTCCAAACTTGTTCGGCTGCTTCTTGCCGACAAGTTGATACTTCTCATCGCCGAACCACGCGACGTCCTTGAGATTGGCCGTCTCGGTCTCGCCCGCCCGGCAAGCGTACTCCCATTCGGCCTCGGTTGGCAGCCGGTAGAAATGTCCGGTCTTCGCCGACAGCCACTGCGCGTACTTATTCGCGGCGTGCTGCGTCATCGAGATCGCGGGAAACCCGGTGATGCCCATACCGAAGC
>Ga0194132_10011425_pt1 | contig 11440 bp, 4 predicted proteins | sample TA2KigOf80mmetaG_FD_148612 | JGI IMG/M metagenome (GOLD analysis project Ga0194132, IMG submission 148612) | Freshwater microbial communities from Lake Tanganyika, Tanzania - TA2015054 Kigoma Offshore 80m | ecosystem: Environmental > Aquatic > Freshwater > Lake | place: Tanzania: Lake Tanganyika... | reverse complement strand
ACGATGCGTGTGGCGCACGGCAGGTCGCGAGCGAGCGCGGCGAGCTGCGGGCGGCGGGCGGCGGGCGCGGCGACGGCGAGCACGTCGACGCCGGGGAGCGCGCCGAGCATGCGCAGCGCGTGTGCGACGAGCGGCTGCCCGTCGAGGGGGACCCACAGCTTATCGAGCTCGCCCATGCGCGCGGAGGAGCCGGCGGCGAGGAGGATGGCGGCGGTGGTCACAGGGCGGGGTCCTCATCCATCCCCTCGCCGTCGCGGACCCGTCTCCCGCGGAGCGGGTCGCGCCCCTCACCCCCCAGCCCCCTCTCCCCGCTACCGGAGCGAGGGGGAGTCGTGGCAGGCGCGCGCGCTGCGGCCTCGGCGCGGCGGCGAGCGAGGACGCGGCGGTCGGTGGGAAAGGCGAGCTCGGGCAGCGCGCCGAGGGGGAAGTAGCGCGCGTCGCTCGCGTCGTCGCCGGCGGCCAGCGCACCGCTGGTGAAGGTATCGCGAAACCAAATGCCAACGGTGTGCAGTTCGGGGGTGTGGAAGTTGGAGAGGGCATCGGAGAAGTGCCCGACGGCGACGTCGAGGCCAGTCTCTTCGCGCAGCTCGCGGGCGGCGGCGCGCAGGTCCTCATCGTACTCCACCCAGCCGCCGGGGAGGTCCCACCGGCCAGCGCCGCGCCCGTAGCGGCGGAGCGTGAGCAGTACCTCGGCGGCACCTTCGGGCGTCAGGCGCTCGAGGAGCACGGCCATACCGACTGTGGGATCCTGATAGTAGACGAAGGCGCACGCCGTGCAGACGAGACGCTCGCGGTCCTCGATGCGCTGCAGGTCGAAGCACGCGCCACAGCGCGGGCAGAAGCGGAAGCGCTGCGCGCCGGAGGCATCCATCGGCCACGGCGGCGCCTCGGCGGGATAACGCAGCGCGCCGTCGGCGCGCGGAATCACGGGAAGATGCCGCGCAGCGTCACGGCCTCGACGACGCGCTCGATGCCGATCGACTGCGCGGCGTCGCGCAGCGTGCAGTTAGGCGCCTGCACGGCGCGTGCGACGACGGTGCGATAGGCGTCGATGAGCAGGCGGCGGAGCTCGTCGTTGACCTGCTGCTCGCGCCAGTGCATGTACTGGCGCGCCTGTACCCATTCGAAGTAGGAGACGGTGACGCCGCCGGCGTTGGCGAGCAAGTCCGGGATGATGGTGACGCCGCGCGCGGTGAGCGCGTCGTCGGCCTCGGGGCTGACCGGTCCGTTCGCGCCTTCGATGATGAGCGGCGCACGCACGCGGTCGACGTTGGCGGTGGTGATGACGTGTTCGCGCGCGGCGGGCACGAGGATGTCGACGTCGGCCTCGAGCACGGCGTCGGGGGCGATGCGCTCGCCGGCGCCGTCCCAGTCGGCGAGCGGGCGCCCGGCCTCGACGTAGGCGAACGCGGCCGCGGCGTCAACGCCCTTCGGGTTCCAGATGCCGGTGTCGCGGTCGCAGATGTACTGCACGCGCGCGCCGGCGCGCTGCAGCAGGCGGGCGGCGACGCCGCCGACGTTGCCAAAGCCGTGCACCGCGATACGTTTGCCGCGCACGCCGCCGGCATCGGCGAGATGCTCCTCGAGTAGGTAGAGCAGGCCACGGCCGGTAGCCTCGTAACGGCCCTCGGAGCCGCCGACGCTGACGGGCTTGCCGGTGACGACGCCGGGGATGGTGTGGCCGTGGCCCATGGAGTAGGTGTCCATCATCCAGGCCATGACTTGGGCGTTGGTGCCCATGTCGGGCGCGGGGATGTCCTGGTCGGGGCCGATGATCGGCGTGATCTCGGCGGTGAAGCGGCGCGTGAGGTTTTCGAGCTCGTTGGCGGAGACGGCGCGCGGGTCGACGACGACACCGCCCTTGGCGCCGCCGAAGGGGAGGCCGGCAACGGCGCACTTCCAGGTCATCCACATGGCGAGCGCCTTGACGTCGTCGAGCGAGACGTCGGGGCTATAACGGACGCCGCCCTTGAGCGGGCCGCGGGCGGCGTTGTGGTGCACGCGGTAGCCGTCGAAGACGCGGAAGCTGCCGTCGTCCATCTCGACGGGAAAGCGGGTCTGGAAGACGGTCTTGAAGGAGGTGAGGATGTCGCGCTGCTGGCCGCCGAGGCCGAGGCGGTCGGCGGCGGCGTGGAACTGGCGCAGCGCACTCGTGAGCGCGCTGTTGGACTCGGCGGCAGCGACGGCGGGGAGCATGCGGGCGGCGTCCCTTCGCGCGGTGGGCGCCATTCCAGACTAGCGCCGTTGAGTGGATGGTGGTGGGCGAGCGCGGGGGCCGGGGACAGCGGCCGCGGGACGGCGCCGTCCCGGGGCCACTGCATCGCGCGCAGGCGGCGCGCTTGCAGAAGAACTGAGGAACGCGCCCGCCCACCCTTGCGTTGTGCGAGGGGCTGCGCCCCTCGCGCTCCCCGGTTCCAGATGCGCAGGGGCGCGCAGCAACGCGTGTGCGGCGCGCGCGAGGGGGTCGGCGGCGTGGGGAGCCCTTCGACCCTCCCGCCCCCTCTCCCCGCTTCGCGGCGAGAGGGGGCGGGAGGGTCGAAGGGCCAAGGCTAATCAGGTTCGGCGACGAAGGCGCTGCCGCTGACGCCGCCCGGAGCGGTCTGCAGCAGCTCGAACAGAGATTCGCCTTCGAGGCTGGGGCCTTCGAGGAGTTCGAAGTCGAACGTAAAGCCGAGCAGCAGCGACTCGGGCATGGGGATCTCGGCGATCGGCGTGGGCCGTTCGACGATGATCGGGGCACGCGCCGGGATCAGCTTGCCGATGATCACGTTCTCCTTGAGGCCACGCAGGTGGTCGGTCGCGCCGGAGATCGCTGCGTCGGTGAGGACGCGGGTGGTCTCCTGAAACGACGCAGCCGCGAGGAACGAGTCGGTGGAGAGCGAGGCACGCGTGACGCCGAGCAGCACCGGCACGGCGGTCGCGGGCTCGCCGCCCTCGGCGATCTTGCGGGCGTTGATGCCCTCGAAGGCGTAGCGATCGAGCAGCTCCGAGGGGAGCAAGTCGGTATCGCCGTGCTCTTCGACGCGCACCTTGCGCAGCATCTGGCGGACGATCACCTCGATGTGGCGGTCGTTGATGTTGACGCCCTGCGAGCGGTAGACGCGCTGCACCTCGTCGACGAGGTACACCTGCACGGCGTCGGGGCCGAGTATGGTGAGCACGTCCTGGGGGTCGAGCGCACCCTCGGTGAGCTGCTGGCCGGCGCGGACGAGCTCGCCCGCTTCGACGCGCATGCGCGCCGATGCGGGGACCAGGTACTCGCGCTGGTCGACGTCCTCGGAGACGACGCGCAGGGCGGTGGGTCGGCGGCGGCGGCGGCCGTGCACGAACTCGACGCGGCCGGGCGCAACGGCGCGCAGCGGCGCGGCGAGCGCCTTGCTCTCCGCGCCGCCGCCGGCCTGCTCAGGCGGCTGCGCAAGCAGCGCGTTGCCGTCGACGAGCGCGCCTTCTTCGACGAGCAGCTCGAAGTCCTCGAGCAGCTCGTACTCCTCCGCGAAGCTTTCGATATTGGTGACGACGATGGTGCGCGTGTCGCCGGAGCGCTGGACGTGCACGACGCCGTCGATCTCGGACATGATGGCCTGGCCGCGGGGCGCGCGGGCCTCGAAGATTTCCTCGACGCGCGGGAGGCCGGAGGTGATGTCGAGGCCAACGACGCCGCCGGTGTGGAAGGTGCGCATGGTGAGCTGCGTGCCGGGTTCGCCGATGGACTGCGCGGCGATGATGCCGACGGCGACGCCCTGCGCGACGAGCTGGCCGGTGGCGAGCGAGCGACCATAGCAGTGCTGGCAGACGCCGCGGTTGGCCTGGCACGTAAGCGGCGAGCGCACGTGCACCTGCTCAACGCCGGCGGCGATGACGCGGCGCGCGAGCTCGTCGGTGACCTCGTGGCTGGCTTCGACGATGATCTCGCCGGTTGCGGGGTCGGCGATGGGGGAGGCGGCCCAGCGGCCGGAGATGCGCTCAAGCAGCGAGGCGAGGATGCCGGCCTCGGCGCGCTCGCGCAGCCAGATGCCGCTGGGCACGCCGCCGGGCGGGGTGCAGTCCTCCATGAGCACGATCAGATCCTGCGCGACGTCGATCATGCGGCGCGTGAGGTAGCCGGAGTCGGCGGTGCGCAGCGCGGTGTCGGCGAGGCCTTTGCGCGCGCCGTGCGTAGAGATGAAGTACTCGAGCACGGAGAGCCCCTCGCGGAACGAGGAGCGGATGGGCAGGTCGATGATGCGGCCGGAGGGGTCCGTCATCAGGCCGCGGATGCCGGCCATCTGGCGGATCTGCGCGATGTTCCCCTTGGCGCCGGACGTGGACATCATCGAGAGCGGGCCGGTGGGATCGAGCGAGCGCTCGAGCGCCTCCTGGATGCGCGCGGTGGTCTCGGTCCAAATGTTAATGGCGGCGTTGTAACGCTCCCCCTCAGTAACGAGGCCCATCTGGAACTGGTCTTCCATGTCGTCGATGCGGCTGTCGGCCTCGGCCATGAGCGCGCGCTTCTCGTCGGGGACGCGGATGTCCGAGACGGCGATGGAGATGCCGGACTGGGTGGCGTAGCGGAAGCCGAGGTCCTTCATGCGGTCGACGAAGTCGACGGTGGCCTCGGAACCGAGGTCGCTGTGGATCAGCGAGACGAGCTCGCGCAGCGCGCGCTTGTTCATGAGGCGGTTCTGGAAGCCGAGCTCGGGCGGGACGATCTCGTTGAAGAGCACGCGGCCTGCGGTGGTGTCGATGAACTGGCCGGCGACGCGATAGCGGATGGGCGTGTGCAGGGTGAGCTGGCCGCTGTCGTAGCCGACGCGCACGCGGTCGGCGGAGGAGAAGGTGACGCGCGCGGGCGCGCTGCCGCTGGCGGGCGGCTCGAACGTCATGTAGTAGCAGCCGAGGACCATGTCGAGCGTGGGCGCGACGACGGGCTCGCCGTCGGAGGGCGAGAGCAGGTTGCGGGTGGAGAGCAGGACCTGGCGCGCCTCGGCGACGGCCTCGTAGGAGAGCGGGACATGCACGGCCATCTGGTCGCCGTCGAAGTCCGCGTTGTACGCGAAGCAGACGAGCGGGTGCAGCTGGATCGCTGAGCCCTCGACGAGCACGGGCTCGAAGGCCTGGATGCCGAGGCGGTGCAGCGTGGGGGCACGGTTGAGCAGGACGGGGCGGTCCTTGATGACGTTCTCAAGCACGTCCCACACCTCGGGGCGGGCGCGCTCGACGATGCGCTTGGCGCTCTTGATGTTGTGCGCGAGGCCATTGCGCACGAGGGCGTGCATGATGAACGGCTTGAACAGCTCGAGCGCCATCTTCTTGGGCAGGCCGCACTGGTGGAGGCGCAGGTCGGGGCCGACGACGATCACGGAGCGGCCGGAGTAGTCGACGCGCTTGCCGAGCAGGTTCTGGCGGAAGCGGCCCTGCTTGCCCTTGAGCAAGTCTGACAGTGACTTCAGCTTGTGGTTGCCGGAGCCGGAGACGGCGCGGCCGCGGCGGCCGTTGTCGATGAGCGAGTCGACGGCCTCCTGCAGCATGCGCTTCTCGTTGCGGATGATGATCTCGGGCGCGCCGAGGTTGAGCAGGCGCTTGAGACGGTTGTTGCGGTTAATCACGCGGCGGTAGAGGTCGTTGAGGTCGGAGGTGGCGAAGCGGCCGCCGTCGAGCTGCACCATCGGGCGCAAGTCGGGCGGGAGCACGGGCAGCTCCTGGATGACCATCCACTCCGGCTTGTTGCCGGACTTACGCAGCGCCTCGACGACGCGCAGGCGCTTGGTGGCCTTCTTCTTCCGCTGGCCGGAGGTCGACTGGATCTCCTCCTGTAGCTTGGCGCGCAGCTGGTCGAGGTCAAGGCGGGCGAGGATCGAGAGGATCGCCTCAGCGCCCATACCGGAGCGGAAGACGAGGCCGAAGCGGTCCTCGAGCTCGCGGTGCTCCTGCTCGGTGAGCACGGAGAGCGTGTCGGCCTCGATGGGGTCGCGCAGGCGCTCGAGGCGCTTGAGAAGGTTGTCGTAGTCCTTGCGCACCTGGGCGCGGGCGTCGGCGACCTGCTGGCGGAGCGGCTCGAGCTGGGTGAAGGCCTGGTCACGCTTCTGCTGGATGGCGGCGTCGGCCATGAGCTGGAGGTCGGCCTTCTTGGTGGCGATGCGCTCCTCAACGGCCGTGACCTGCTGGCGCGCGGACTCGTGCAGCGCCTGCACGGTGTCGGGGCCGATAGTGTCGCCGCGCTGCGCGAGCGTGAGGTCGCGGAACGCGAGGCGGGCGCGCAGCTTCTCGCCCGCGCGGCCCTGCAGGTCCTGCTCGAGGTCGCGTGCGCCGGCCATGACGGCGTCGACGTCGCGCGCGAACTCGGCGTCGGCCTCTTCGAGGGCGGTGTCGCGGCGACGCTCGATCTCGGCGTTGGCCTGCGCGAGCGCCTCTTCGTGCACGGCGATGTGCCCGGCGGTCTCGCCCTGGCGGCGGTTGACCTCCTCGTCGATCTCCTGCTGGAGCAGGTCGATCGCGTGCGCGCGCGCCTCCTCGTTGACGGAGGTGATCACGTACTGCGCGAAGTAGAGCACGCGCTCCAGCGTGCGCGGCGGGATGTCCAGCAGCAGGCCGAGGCGGCTCGGCACGCCCTTGGAGAACCAGATGTGCGCGACGGGGGCGGCGAGGCTGACGTGGCCCATGCGCTCGCGGCGCACCTTGGAGCGCGCGACCTCGACGCCACACTTATCGCAGACGATGCCCTTGTAGCGGACGCGCTTGTACTTACCGCAGTAGCACTCGAAGTCCTTGGTGGGGCCGAAGATCTTCTCGCAGAAGAGGCCGTCCTTCTCCGGCTTGAGCGTGCGGTAGTTGATCGTCTCCGGCTTGGTGACCTCGCCATAGGACCACGACTTGATCTGGGCAGGCGAGGCGAGCGACAGGCGGATGGCGTTAAAGTCGTTGACTTCAAGCACGGGTCACATCCTCCGCTTCACGACCGGACAGGTTGATGCCGAGCGAGGGGATCGCCTCGATGTAGTCCTCCGTGAACGCGATCTGCTCTTCGTCTTCGTTGAGGATCTCCACGCTCAGGCCGAGCGACTGGAGCTCCTTGACGAGGACCTTGAACGACTCCGGCACGCCGGGTTCCATGGTGTTCTCGCCCTTGACGATGGCCTCGTAGGCCTTGACGCGGCCGACGACGTCGTCCGACTTGACGGTGAGCATCTCCTGCAGGATGTGCGCGGCGCCGTAGGCTTCGAGCGCCCACACTTCCATCTCGCCGAAGCGCTGGCCGCCGAACTGCGCCTTGCCGCCGAGCGGCTGCTGCGTGATCAGCGAGTAGGGGCCCGTGGAGCGGGCGTGGATCTTGTCCTCCACGAGGTGCACGAGCTTGAGCATATAGATGTAGCCGACGGTGACCGGCTGATCGAACGCCTCGCCGGTGCGGCCGTCGTAGACGCGCTGCTTGCCGACGATAGGCGGCGCCTCGCCGGTGCGCGCGGCGACCGCGCCGACGCGCTCGTCGAACGCCTCTTGCGCGAGGTCGCGCACGTTGCGCTCGCCGAGCCCCTCCATCCACAGCGCGAGGCAGGCGCGACGCGCTGTGCCCATCGTGCCGCGGCGGAGCACGGCATCCGGGTCGAAGCCGCCCTGGCGCAGGTAGTCCTCCATCGCGTCGACGTCCACGCGCTCGCCGACCTCGCGGTCGCGCGAGCTGAGGGCGCGCTCGGTCTCGACGGCGCCGGCCTGCATGGCGATCCAGGCGCGCGCGAGCGCGTCCTGGATCTCGCCGTCGGACGCGCCGTCGAAGACGGGCGTGACGGCGCGGAAGCCGAGCGTGGAGGCGGCCCAGCCGAGGTGCGTCTCGAGCACCTGGCCGACGTTCATGCGCGAGGGCACGCCGATCGGGTTAAGCACGATCTCGACGGCGCGCCCATCGGCGAGGTAGGGCATGTCGGCGATCGGCAGGATGCGCGAGACGACGCCCTTGTTGCCGTGGCGGCCGGCCATCTTGTCGCCTTCGGAGATCTTGCGCTTCTGGGCGACGGAGACGCGCACCATCACGTTCACGTCGGCGGGCAACTCGTCGCCCTGGTCGCGGCGGAAGATGCGCACATCGATGACCTTGCCGCGCTCGCCGTGGGGCACGCGTAGCGAGGTGTCCTTCACCTCGCGCGCCTTCTCGCCGAAGATCGCGCGCAGCAGCTTCTCCTCGGGCGTGAGCTCGGTCTCACCCTTGGGCGTGATCTTGCCGACGAGGATGTCGCCTTCGCGCACCTCGGCGCCGACGCGGATGATGCCGAGGTCATCGAGGTCGCGCAGCGACTCTTCGCCGACGTTGGGGATGTCGCGCGTGATCTCCTCAGCGCCGAGCTTGGTGTCGCGCGCCTCGACCTCGTACTTCTCGATGTGGACCGAGGTGAACTTGTCGTCGCGGAGCACGGACTCGGAGAGGATGATGGCGTCCTCGAAGTTCAGGCCTTCCCATGACATGAAGGCGACGAGCACGGACTGGCCGAGCGCGAGCTCGCCGTTCTGGGTGGACGACGAGTCGATGAGCGGCTGCCCGCGGCGCACGCGATCGCCGCGAGCGACGAGGGGGCGCTGGCTGATGCAGGTGCCCTGGTTGGAGCGCACGAACTTGAGCAGCGGGTGGCGCTCCTCGCGACCGGACTGGTAGCGCACGACGACGAAGTTGGCGTTGGCGGAGATCACCTCGCCGTCCTCGGCGGCGAGCGTGACCTGGCCGGAGTCGACCGCGACCTGCTGCTCGATGCCGGTGCCGACGAGCGGCACCTCGGGACGGAGCAGGGGCACGGCCTGGCGCTGCATGTTCGCGCCCATGAGCGCGCGGTTGGCGTCGTCGTGCTCGAGGAAGGGGATGAGCGCGGCGGCGACCGAGACGATCTGCCGCGGCGAGACGTCCATGTAGTCGACCTCGACGGGGGCGACCATCTTGGGGTCTTTGCCGTGGCGCACCTCGACGCGGTCGGCGCGGATGTTGCCGTCGTCGTCGAGCGGGGTGGAGGCCTGCGCGATGCGGTAGACCTCCTCCTGCTGCGCGTCGAGGTAGACGGTCTCGATGGAGGCGAAGGGGAGCACGGAGATGCGGTCGACGCTAGCGTCGGCGAGGCGCGCGGCGAGCGGCGCGTCGATGCGGTCGCCGTCGCGCGCGATCACGGCGCCGGCGGCGTCCTTCACGTCTTCGAGCACGATGCGGCCGACGAGCTCGGCGGAGCGCACGCCGACCTCGTGGCGGATCGGGCGGTACGGCGTCTCGATGAAGCCGAAGTCGTTGACGCGGCCGTAGGTGGCGAGGTTGCCGATGAGGCCGATGTTCGGGCCCTCGGGCGTCTCGATGGGGCAGATGCGGCCGTAGTGGCTGAAGTGCACGTCGCGCACGTCGAAGCCGGCGCGGTCGCGCGAGAGGCCGCCGGGGCCGAGCGCGGAGAGGCGGCGCTTGTGCGCGAGCTCGGCGAGCGGGTTGGTCTGGTCCATGAACTGCGAGAGCTGCGAGCCGCCGAAGAACTCCTTCATCGCGGCGACGACAGGGCGGATGTTGACGAGCGCGGAGGGCGTGGTCTCCTCGGGGTCGGTGATCGTCATGCGCTCGCGCACGACGCGCTCCATGCGCAGCAGGCCGACGCGGAACTGGTTCTGAATGAGCTCGCCGACGGCGCGCACGCGGCGGTTGCTGAGGTGGTCGATGTCGTCGGGCGCGCCGCGACCGTTGTTAATCTGGATCATCTTGCGCACGATGGCGCGGATGTCGTCGGGGCGGAGCGTGCGGATCATCGGCGCGTCGACGAGCGCGAGCTGCTTGTTCACCTTGTAGCGGCCGACGCGGCCGAGGTCGTAGCGGCGGTCGCTGAAGAAGGTGGTCTCCAGCAGGTTGCGCGCGTTCTCGGCGGTGGGCGGGTCGCCGGGGCGCAGGCGGCGGTAGAACTCCTCCAGCGCCTGCTTGCGGTTCTCAGTGGGGTCCTTGGCGAGCGTGGCCTTGAGGTACTCGTGATCGGGGTTGGAGTCGTCGCCGGCGAAGTGCGCGAGCAGCCGCTCGTTGGTGCCGAGCTGGCCGTCGGGGATGCCGGGCTCGATGTCGACGGCGCGCAGCAGCACGGTGACGGGGATCTTGCGCTTGCGGTCGACCTTGACGGAGAGCAGGTCCTTGTTCGAAGTCTCGAACTCCAGCCAAGCGCCGCGGTTGGGGATGAGCTTGGCGGCGGTGAGCTGGCGGCCGGTGGCGGGGTCGGTGACGCCGGTGAAGTAGACGCCGGGGGAGCGCACGAGCTGCGAGACGACGACGCGCTCGGCGCCGTTGATGATGAAGGTGCCTTGGTCGGTCATGAGCGGGAGGTCGCCGAGGAACAGGTCCTGTTCCTTGATCTCGCCGGTCTCCATGATGCGCAGCTCGGAGCGCACGCGCAGCGGGGCGGCATAAGTCGCGTCGCGCTGGCGGCACTCGCGCTCGGTGTACTTGGGTTCCTCGAGGCGGTACTCGGCGAAGCGCAGGTCCATGCGCGAGCCGGTGAAGTCGGCGATCGGCGAGATCTCGTCGAAGAGTTCGCGCAGGCCGTCGCGCAGGAAGCGCTGGTAGGACTGACGCGGCATCTCGATGAGGTTAGGCATGTCGAGCACGGTGGAAGCACGGCCGTACTGGTGGGTCTCGCCTGGGATGTGGCGGATCGCGCGGACGATGCGGCGGTCAGTGGTCATGGGACCTCCTCCGAGCTACGCGCGAGAGCGTGGGGGTGAGAGGAGCGGCCGGCAAGCGGGCGGACACGTGCAGCGACCACCGCTGCGCAGTACCGCGCCGTGGTGGTCGGCAAGTAGAACAGTCGCCCAGAGAGACGCAGCGCCCAACGCCCGATCGATGCTACCAAGGGTGAAGGCGAACAACAAGCGTAGGCAGGGGCCCGGCGGCTGTCAACACGAATCCACATTTCAATGGAGCGAGCACGCGCCGAGCGACCCGGGCACCCGGTCGCTCGGCCGCCCCGGCGGCGAGCGGCTATCGTCGGCGGCCGGGCGAGGGGGGGCGAGACGTGGGCGACGTGTTCGAGGGCGTGCGGGTGCTCGACTGCTCGAGCTGGGTGGCGGGGGCGTTCGCCACGATGCTGCTCGGCGACCACGGGGCGAGCGTTGTGAAGGTGGAGCCGCCGGCGGGCGACCCGTATCGGGCGCGGCCAGGGTTCCAAGCGCTAGGGCGCGGCAAGCGCTCGGTGGTGCTCGACCTGCGCTTTGAGACCGGACAGGGCGGGCTCGCGCGGCTCGCGCGCGGCGCCGACGTGCTGCTGTTCGACGGCACGACGGCGACGGCGCGCGCGCGGGGCATCGACGCCGAAGCGTGGCGCGCGGCGAACCCCGCGCTGCTGACGGTGGGGCTGCCGCCGTACGGCGAGCGCGGACCAGACGCGGAAGCAGCGGGATCGGCGGAGCTCGTTGCCGCCGCGGGAGGGCTGCTGGCGGCGCAGGCAGCGGCGACCGGCGAGCCAGTGTCGCT
>Ga0194132_10011422_pt1 | contig 11443 bp, 10 predicted proteins | sample TA2KigOf80mmetaG_FD_148612 | JGI IMG/M metagenome (GOLD analysis project Ga0194132, IMG submission 148612) | Freshwater microbial communities from Lake Tanganyika, Tanzania - TA2015054 Kigoma Offshore 80m | ecosystem: Environmental > Aquatic > Freshwater > Lake | place: Tanzania: Lake... | reverse complement strand
TTTAAGAGGCTAAGAGTGAATTTTTATAACCCGTTTGTAAGTTTATTAAACAGTACGTATTATATATTGACATAGTATGTTATATTATTATATAATATGTATAAAACTATCCTATTAAAGAAAAGTGTATATACTATGTATAAATACTATGTTGTTATTTTTTAACTGATAACCAAATACCTGTTTTTGCACTAATTGCGGTAATTTAGCTCTAAAACAATTTACCCTAACACTACCTTAGCTAAAAATATAGAAAAATAACCTCTATAAATGACCACTGAACACTATAACTAAAACTACCCCTGTGAACCTACTATAATAAGCATAACCATTGTAAAACAAGAGTTATAGAGCTTATTTACTAACTAACTCCCTGTAACTACCCCTCTATCTGTTAAACAAAAACAAGAAAAAAAAAAAATAAAATTATAAAAAAAAAAAAAAACTGTTCCCCGTGTTCCCCAAAAAGTAGTAGGGAAGGGGAACAGTTTTTTGCTATTTTGGGGAACAGTCCTACGCCTTATAATATAAGGGTTAGAAGGTTATAAAAAAAAAACTGTTCCCCGTGTTCCCCAAAAAAAGTATAAAGCTGAGAAAAAATAGGTATTAGCGGTACAATCGGACAATTGTATAAAAAAAACAAAAAATAGCTTAAAGAGTATGTAATTTTATTTTAGCGTTAGTAAAGTGAAGTAGGTTTAAAGTACTCTCTATATATAATTTATAAAGTTCGGCATTGAATATTAAAAAATAGTGGAACAAGTGGAACAGTAAATAAACATAAAGGCTAGAAAGCTATTTTTACTAAAAATAGAGCTAACCCTTAACCCTTTCTCCTGCTGGTTATTCTTCCTCTCTATGTCATATAAATAAAGGTAATGGAGGCTCTTTTACGCCTAACTGGAAACTGACGACTTTAAACAACTAAACAAAACCTACTGCGGACAAAAAGAAATATAATTGGGGTGGCGTTGTTAAAATAATACATAATAATATTACATATTATATATTTGTAAAATAACTATTGCATAGTGTTTAATTTTACTATATACTGTTTATTATCTTTTAATTTTAACACAAGAGGTCTTTATGAGTACTAACAAGCAGGGTAATAGGCATAAGAATTTACTTTCTATCAATGCTATTGATATGGACATTAAGGAAGAATTTGTAAAACACGCTAAGGAGGGTAACCTAACTCAAGCGGAGTTATTTAAGAAAGTATGGCATAACTACCAAAACTTTTATATTCCGCTAGAACAAGAAGAGCAGGAGTTAATAAACAGGGCGTATTTAGTATCTTCTAAGACTGTAAATAAAAAACTAAAGAAAGCTTTATTACACCTAGCAGAGAAAGTACTGGAACTTCAAACAATAGATGCTAGCACTGTTATAGATAAAGAAACCAAGAACTCGTCTAGAGCCGCCGATATGAGAGTTGCGGATATAGTTAATGAAATGATGCTAGCCAACGATACAGCACAGGAATGGTACGATAGGAAGTTCTTAAGTCAGCGAGCTATTTTTGATTATGCTCTTGATAGGAAATTTAAAGACCCGAGTAACCTTAGCCTTAGTATTTCCGTTATTAGCAGGTTCTTAGATAGCAATAAGGATATACTTGAGAAGCACCATAGTAAATATGGTCTTGATGAGAACCATAACCGCAAAGCTCATTATGAAAGAATGAGAATAACAGATAATTCAAGATAGGGAGCAAGTTTATGGGAAGAATGCAAATAGAGAAGTTTATAAGCAACGTAAAAAATATAACTAGCCTTCTGGAAATAGAAAATAGAGCCAAGCAGGAAAAGAATTATATTGATACGAATTATACCACTGTCGGTAGCCGTAAGTATACTTTTACTCAATATAGGAATGCTATTAAGCATATTCCTTTAAGAGCTTCGTTTAGAACGACTATTCTAAATACCTTAAGACTTACTCCTGAGGAAACTCTATCTTATAAGGAGGATTATAAGCAAAAAGTAAAGCAGGAGCAGAACAACTTAAAACTGATTATTGATTATCAAAGATACATTGCTAAGGCAGAAGCTTTAATAAAAAGTAATCATTTTATTAGTAGCGTACTTGGTTTTGCTGCTTTAACGGGTCGTAGAGTAGCTGAAATAGCTTGCACGGCTAAGTTTCAATTACACTCTCCTTCTCACCTTTTATTTACAGGACAACTAAAAACCAAAGGTAGGGGAGATATAGGAGGTTATATAATTCCATGTTTGACTTCACCTATTCAAATTGTTAGCGAGTTTAGGCGTTTTAGAAAGAACTTCCCACGCTATATAGATAATGTCCGCACGTTCCATAACAACAACTCAAAAGACTTGAGTGTTCAGGCAAGACGGCACTTCTCATGTTTTGTAGAAGGGGAAGTAACCCCTAAGGATTTAAGGGCTATTTACGCAACTATAGCTTGTAAGACAATTAAAGAAAACTTTAGGCAAAGCGATCAAAGCTATATAGCCGATATTCTTGGACATGATGAAAATGACCTGAATACCTGTAATAGCTATATTGACTATAAAATTAAAGATTAGAGGTAACTAATGGGCCAAAAATGTGAAATATGCACTTATTTTATCAATTATGAAGATGAAGGAATTGTCCGTTATTTGAATATTATAATTAATAAAGGCGTTCCTTACAAAGAGATTGAAAAAGAGTGTCATATAAAGCCAGTACCAAGCGAAGATAGTTTTAAGAAACATAAAAAAGAATGTCTAAAGGAGTTTATAGATGAAGAGTTAGACTTAAATATGGATGACGATATTTCAGATATGATACCAAGCGATAAAGCGAGTTCTTTTGTTTTTAAGAACTATGACGACATAAGCGGAGAAAATAGAGTTATTAATCTCAAGAAGGAATGGCTTTCTATCTCGGAAAAATTAACTCAAATCGTTTCTTATAACGTAGGCAAATATAACCCAGATAAGACAACCACCAGTGAAAACATTAAGGAAACAGTATCAAACTTAAAAACTATTAGCGACTTGGTCAGGTCGGAATTTACCTTTGAGTTTTTAAAGAAAGAAAGCAACATATTTGACATTTTAAATGATGAAGAAGTTGAAACAGTCAAAGGTATAGTAGATAACGCTGAAAAAAGACAAGAAGAGCTAGAAAAGAGTAAATAATATGGCAGACAATGACATTGATAGTGTATTTAATAGACGATTTCTATTCTATAAACCTAATCCAAAACAAGATAGTTTTCATGGAGCAGGGAAAGAAGCTATAGAGCGTTTATTCCTTGCTGGTAATAGAACTGGTAAGACCTACTGCGGTTGTATTGAGGATGCAATACACCTAACGGGAGTTTATCCTGAATGGTGGGAGGGTCATAGGTTTGATCACCCTATTGTCGCATGGGTAGCGTCTGAAAACTATGAGATTACTAGAAACGTTTTACAAAAAATGCTTATAGGAGGCTACTCGGAAGAAGGTGAGTTTATGAATGGGTTAATCCAAGATGATTTAATAATAAGAAAAGCAATGTTAGTAGGCGTTGGCGGTGCTATTGACTATGTACAGGTTAAACATATAAAAGGTATATCAACTCTGTATTTCAAGTCCTATAAACAGGGGAGGGAAAAGTTTCAGGGAGCAAGATGCCACCTTATCCATTTAGACGAAGAACCGCCTAAGGATATCTATACCGAATGTGCTATGAGACTTGCCGATGTGGACGGGTTAGGGCAAGGTAGGCTAATCCTTACAATGACACCTCTAAAAGGCTATACTGAGATGATGTCTTATTTCTTGGAACAAAGAACAGCTAGGATTAAAGATAATAACGTTCAGTCTATAGAAAACCTACAGAGTGAAGACTACGAACTAGTCCGCACCGATCCAGAACTAACCATTAACGGCAAATATTATATTCAAGCTACTTGGGACGATAACCTGCATTTATCGGAGGATACCAAGAAACAGCTAAGAGCTACATTAAAGCCTTATGAGTTGGAAGCTAGGGAAAAAGGCATACCGAGTATTGGTTCTGGTCTTGTTTACCAAGTACAAGAGAGTGAGTTTTTAATTGAACCGATAGAGATAAAACAGCAATGGGCTTGCGTATTTGGTATGGACGTTGGCTTTTTTGCCCCTACTGCTGTTGTGTTTCTTGCTCATGATAGGGATAACGATATGCTCTATGTCTACAAAGAATATTCGGTTAGCGAGAAAACCGCCGCCCAGCATGCTTATAGTTTAAAACTTATGGGATGCGACTGGATGATTGGAATTTGCGACCCTGCCGTTAATCAAGGTTCTCAAAGGGACGGCGAAAGACTAATGGATGACTACAAGAAAGCTGGTCTAAATTTACGAAGCGGTAAATATGCCAAGGAACTTGCCGTTGATTACGTACTAGAGCGAATAAGAACGGGACGTTTTAAGGTATTTAATACTTGCAGTAAATTTATGGCGGAGTGGCGGGGGTATTCAAGAAATGAAGAAGGTAAGATTATGAAAGGGCGAGACCATTTAATGAATGCTCTTGAGTTTGTAATGCTTGACGGCTTACCTATGGCAAGAACTAGAAGAGAAGTTGAGATGAGGTATAACTATAGTTATAATGATAGACCGAGGTTCTTCTAGATCAGCTTAAGATTGAAAGCATGTATACGATTGCTCTTGTCTTCTCTAGTCTCAAAACTAATTTTAGTGCCTTTTAGGATCGTCTCTAGGTTAATTTTTCTTAATTCGTTTAGATGAAAGAATACATCTTTACTTTTATCGTCAGGCTTAATAAAGCCGTAACCTTTATCCTCTAAAAACGAAGAAATAACACCAGTTTTCATATACTTATAACTATTAGTTTAAAAATGTTAAGAATTACAACCTAATAAGTGCATCAAACTAAGTGTAATTCTTAACAATGGAAATTTAGCTTGTCATGTAACTATAAGCAAGTTTATTCATACACTGCTCAATAACTGGCTTAGTGTACAGAACCAATATAGCTATATAAACCATATATTGCCACTTAATAGGTTCTTTAAGTAAATTTTGCCTGATCACGTAAACAATAATAGCTGTAATAATGCTGAGCATTAGAGCTTATGCCTAGCTATTTATCAGCTTGGTGTACTGTTCCTCACTGATAATAAAAAAGGTATTCTCCTTATACTGAATAGCTTGGGTTTGAAGTAATGCCTTGTTTACAATGATATCTAAGAATAGTCTTGCGTCGTTAGCAGGTAGTTCTTGGAGAGTATGGAGTTCAAAGTCGTATCTGTAGGTATTCATATTAAGCCTCCTTGCTTTTTAAATTAGGTGCTAGGGGCTTACATAAGCTATTACAAGTAATAACCACCTACTGCTTTCATGCCAGAGGCACTTATAACAGTAGACCCCCAGCATAAGCAAAAGGCTAATATAGTGATTTTGTAATAATGTATGTAAGTCATTACTAACTCCTAAAAAATTATTATATTTTGTTAGGGAAAGCAAGGAAGATATCTATTTACAGATTTTTAGAACCGATGTTATAATTCTACTTGAATGCGAAATAATGGTGTTTTGCGTCCGCGGTAACAAGGAGTTATGAGACACTCCCTGAACCTTGCGATTTAATCAATGGAACCAACAACCATGATTATAAAAGAAAATAGACTAAAAAATGAGTAAAATCTATATATCCATGATAAGATTTTTCACTTTTTCTGTCAATATGTATATAGCCTAAATAGGTAACATAAAACTTATCTATATACAAAATCTCGCAAGTTTCGGAAGTTCATAGCTCCTTTTAACAATAAAAAAAGGAGAATAATATTATGCTTAAAGCTAATTACAAACGGGACTACTTCGCCGAAGCTCATCAACTATTAAAAAGCCAAGGCTACAGAAGCTACATTCAACAACTTCTTCCTGATGGTAAAATTCAAAACAATGAATATGTCGTTAAGAACCCGACTAGGAACGATAATAAAGCAGGTTCTTTTTGTATCAACACAACTACTGGTAAATGGTCGGACTTTGCTACTGGCGATGCTGGTAATGACCTAATAGGCTTAACTGCTTACGTAAAAGGAATATCCAAGACTGAGGCTTGTTTTTATATAGGTGTTCCTCGTCCTGATAAAAGCAGTGCTAATGACATTGCTAAAAGCGGTTTAAATGCCCATACGGAAGCAGAAGAGGAAGTAGAGATAGAATATACCCCAGAGGAAATAGAAGAGTACGTAGCCTCTTTAAACGAGGATATAGAGCAAGAACAAGCAGAAGAAGAGCAACAAACCTCCACTACTACCGATCCTGAACCACAAACTCATACTCATATTACTATTCCTGAATTCTCGGAAGAGTTTATGGGTCGTAAAACCAAGGACAGGTTCAAAGACGGTAAACTCACTTTCTATCGCTATTATAGCATTAAGGGAACGCCAATAGGTTGTGTTGTTCGGTGTGATAAGGACGTTGACGGAGATAAAGCTAAGTCTTTTGCCCAGTTCTCTTACGACTGGATAAAGAAGAGGTGGCAGGCTAGTTGGAGCGGAGACGGAAAACCATTATATAACCTACAGGAAATAGTAGAAAGACCCGACGTACCTGTAATGGTAGTTGAGGGGGAAAAAACTGTAGAAGCGGCTAAATTGCTATTTCCTGAATATGTCGTTACTACTTCCTGCATGGGTTCTGCGTCGCCTCGTTCTAGTAACTGGAGTTGTTTAAGCGGTAGAGACGTAATTATTGCTAGGGATAATGATTTGACTGGCTCTAGATACGCAAAAAGCTTAGATGATATATTAACTAAACAGGGGGCAAAAAGTATTAGCGGTTTAAGCCCTCTAAAGCTAGGCAGTTATACTATCATAGACGGGAAACCTACAAAAAGAGAATATGGAACTCCTGAAAAATACGACTTGGCAGATAGCTTGGCTGATGGATGGACTTCCGAGTTGATTAACGAATGGAAAAACCACGAAGACTTTAGCCCTTTCTTTGAAGCTACGAAAGATGTTATTGCTCTTGGTGAGGAATTAAAAGACGGGGATAAAGTTATTTATCTCAAAGGAAAGCGTTATAAATTAAATTATAAGAACAATACATTATATTACGAAAAAGAAGAAAAAAACGAAAGTGGCGACCTTGTAAAGAGCTGGAAAGAACTTTGCGGATACATAAAACCTACTCATTGCACCGAAGACATAAACGGGGATCATGGGGTACTTGTTCAAATAGTTACTAGAAAAAATAAGTTTGTAGAGTGCTTTTTTGCTAGGGAAGAAATAGCAACGGAGAAAGATACTATAAAATTATTATTAAAAAAAGGGTTATCAATACCGCATTTAAGAGATGGGCTTTGCTACGCTATAAATTACTATTTAAACAATTATGAGCCTGAATTTAAGGCAGTAGGTGTTGATATGGTCGGTTGGCAAGGGGATAATACGGCTTATACCTTACCTTTTGTCGGTGAACCTCGTAACTGTTACAACACAAAACAGGCAGGAGAAACCCCGCCCGAATATATTCTGCAACAAAAAACAGCTTCCCCTCGTATTCTAAAGAAAAAAGGTACACTGAAGGAATGGAAGAGAACAATCGGGGAAGTATGCCGAGGTAACCATTTACACACCTTTGCTATCTTAGCCTCTCTAACCGCTCCAGCTTTAAAGTTACTAAATGAAGAAGGTGGGTTCTTCCATTATGTCGGTAGTACTTCTATCGGCAAAAGCACTATTCTAAATGTAGCAAAGTCTGTATGGGGTTTTAGAGACCTTGGCTCGTTTAGGTCTACCGATAATAGCCTAGAGAGCATATGCAAGAACTCAAATGACGGGGCAATGTTTTTAGACGAAATGGGTGAGGTTGATGCCGATGACTTGTTTAAAATAATATATATGCTAGCCAACGGCGTAACAAAGGGGAGAGCCGATAAGAACGGCAACGCCAAAGAGACCTCTCATTTTACAGTACTTGCTCAAAGTACGGGAGAAATAGGACTTGAAGCAAAGTTAGCTGAGAAAAAACTACAAGTCAAAGGCGGGCAACTAATTAGAATGGCGGAAATTGACGCTGACAGAGGTAAAGGCTTAAATACCTTTGACATCCTAAATATTAACCCTGACACTAACAAACCTTTTATCTCTGGTAGAGAACAAGCAGAGTTCTTAAAAACCCATGCTGACCTGAATTACGGGATAGTCATTGATAGCTTCATGCAGAAGGTAGTTGCGGATATTGAGGACTACAAGGAAGCTCTAAAGGAAGCAAAAGCAAAATGGCTAGCACGTGAGCTTACAGGTGATGAAGGAGTAGAAATAGCAAGAATGGCAAAAAGGTTCTCTACTATTTTTGCTACAGGAATGATAGCCGTTGAACTCGGTATTATTCCCCACTCTATTGCTGAAATTGATACTTGTATTGGTGAGGTATTTACAAGTTGGAAAGACAGGTTCGGTACTGATAGTTCTTATGAACTTAAAACGATAAAAGCTGACATGCGTAAACTATGCGTAGAACAGCAATATTCAAGGTTCTTAAACGCTGACCCGACAGAAGAAAAAGTAAACCTTCCTCATAAAAAAGCTGGTTACTGGAAAACAAAAGACGGCGTTTTGTACGAATACTGGATAGATACAGAGGTCTTTGATAGGGAGGTGCTAAAAGGAAGGGATAAAAAGGTGTTCTTTCCTCTGTTGGTTGAGCAAGGATATATAAAAAAAGAAGATAAATATCAGTGTAAAAGACGTCCAACAAAAGAAGAACCACGGAGGTTTATAGTCGTTCCTGCTTCCATATTTACCAGCGAGAATGAGTAATGGCTATTCTTCTTAAAAACTTTGATCAGTATTGGCAAACAAAGGCTAATACCGATCAAAGACCAGCTCTGCTAAAACCTAAACGCCAAGCCGTTATCCTAAACTATACCAGCAAGGAGAAGGAGATTCAAAAAGCTACACCCGAGCCTCCTGAACCTGAAGAAGCAATAGAAGAAAGAGCCTGTATATTAGCTAGCGATATAGGCTTACCCTATGAGTGGGCAGAAAGTATCGTTAGGTTTCGCAATGTAGAGAGACCAAAAAATATTCCTGCTTCTTCTTGGTTTAAGATAGAGAATGCTTGTTCTACGCTTTATGATAATAACTTTGCTTTATTAAAGGAGATTATAGCTCAAGATTGGTCGCTCTATGATATATACGGATGTAGTCCTAGTAACCCATGTACGAGCTTTAATGACATGGGCTTATTACTACTGCTAAAACCAACGGATACAGTAGTTGAGATAAGAAAGGAATGTATAAAAATTCGTTCTAAAAGTGGTAGTATAACTGGTTTTTATAGAAGATTAGATCATACTATAAAAGGGTTTTGTTGTACGAGGTGATTTAGTTTTAATAAATTTTAAAGCACTTATAGCTGACGGACAAAGCTAGAAAATCTAGTTTTCTATCATCATTTCATTTTCTCCAGCTAAAAATGCTTCAATAAGATTTTCAGCATTATTAGGTGTAAGTAATATATCATTTACTAACTCTACTCGTTCCTGAACTGCATTGTTATTTAATCCAAGATTGAACTGTATATTGAAAAAGTTAATTAAATTTGTAATTAATTGATTTGTTTGATCTTGATTAATGTTTATACCTGTGTAAGTTTCTAAAAATTCAAAAATACAGTCTTGCACCCCATCCATTTCTTCTTCATTAAAATTATTTAATATTTGTTGCCATACATTATTTACTATCACTTGTTGATTATCCCAATTAAGAATAAATAATTCAGTTTGTAACATATATAGTTTGGATGAGTTAATATTATTACCACGTGAATTATCATAACCATTATTTAAGTTTAGATTACGAAAAAAATCATTATTCCCTCCAATAAACAGAGCATTTTGACCAGTGCCATTATGAATACCTCTCATTGCTGATACTGCACCACTCAAAACAACAGGTGGAAAATATTGTAAGTTGTTAAGATCAAGGGCTTCTATTTCTTCGTTAGGAAAAATGGGGATATTTTCAATATTAAGATTATTTGGTGTTAACATTTCTAAAATAGTAAGAATGGACTGGTTAATATTATCACCTAGTATATCAAGTAACTCAGAAACATCGTTACGAAAGTTAGGATTATTGTTAAATAAATCATAAAGAATTGGAAATACTACGACGTTAGTAAAACATCTACTGCTTTCACATACATATAATGTAATAATATTTTTAGCGTTGTTAACGTTTAAGTTTCCTATATTTTGATTATTGTTTACATTTAATATATTTGTAAAATTATTGTAATCAAAATTATTTTGACTATAAAGATTACTGTAGTTTCCACCACCAATAACATTATCTATTCTTGTACCATTATTGTTTATTTCTATAGTTATAGGTAAAGATTGAATATTATTATCAGTAAAATTGACATTGTAAGTCCAACTAAATGGAATATAAGGTGGATTTAGACATGGAATATTATTACTAATTACAGATACTCTAAGTAAATTATTAATATTATTTACTGCGTAATTATCAAAAGGAGGTTGATTAACATCAAATCCGTTATCATTAATTTCTCCTCCCATAGATACAACAAGAGCTGTTGTATATATTACATCATAAACTCTAGGCAAAATCCCCTCGATCTACTAATGGATCATTTTCACCTAAGTATTTTACTGAAAGTGCTTCTATTCTAGAAGTAGCATGAATATCCATATCGTGATCTAAGAATTCTTTATGTAATTCAGAGACTACATTTGGATTTTTATTTAACCAGTCTTGTTGATCTTTGGTTAACTTATAGCTTTTTGACTTTTTACAAAAGTCTCTAAATGTATCTTTTGTAAAAGATATAAGATTACCAGTTTTGTTTATTACTTTCATAATTTCCTCTAATTTATTTTCTTATAACTAATACTATTATATTAGCATTAATTTAGTCAATTATAAAGTAGCTTACCGATAGGTTACCAGTAACCTCACGGGATAATAAGATACTTTAGCCTACTGGTGGGCTAAGGTTGGAGGAGTTGGTCAAGTCTTAATACTATGGCTTACCCACCAGTTGGTAACCCGCTAGTTACATTCTCTTAGCGTATTCAGGATAGCGACATTCCGTACATTTGGTTAAAACCGTCAGTAAGTGAAGTAACGCCACTTATGAGAGTACGAGAGTATGGGCTATGGGTAGCCTACCAGCAACCTACCCGTGTATTTCACTATCAACTTGTTCGATTGTCCGCTATAGGTTTTATTCAGTCGTTTCAGGACGTCAGTTTCCAGTTAGGCGTAAAAGAGCCTCCATTACCTTTATTTATATGACATAGAGAGGAAGAATAACCAACAGGAAGAAGGGTTAAGGGTTAGCTCTATTTTTACTAAAAACACCCTTCTAGCCCTTATGTTTATTTACTGTTCCACTTGTTCCACTATTTTTTAATATTCAATGCCGAACTTTATAAATTATA
>Ga0194132_10011419_pt1 | contig 11443 bp, 7 predicted proteins | sample TA2KigOf80mmetaG_FD_148612 | JGI IMG/M metagenome (GOLD analysis project Ga0194132, IMG submission 148612) | Freshwater microbial communities from Lake Tanganyika, Tanzania - TA2015054 Kigoma Offshore 80m | ecosystem: Environmental > Aquatic > Freshwater > Lake | place: Tanzania: Lake Tanganyika... | reverse complement strand
AGGCAACTGCATTTACAAAGAAATTATGCATCAAGGGAACGACTGCCATAGTGGACCAGGATGACAAGCAACCATTTGATCGATTCAATCGAGTGGTAGGCAAGGTGTATTGTTCTGATAAAAATGTAAATGCGGAACTTTTGGAAAACAATCATGCCACAATCATGAAAAAATACTGCAAAACTAGTGAGTTTGCGTCAGAATCTTGGGCGTTAAAGCGAGGCTGCTAATTTTTGTTTTAACTTTAATTCAACTCGAGAATTTCTATTACTTTTCCACCCTGAGGTGCGATAGGATTCTACAGTTTTACTGCATTGATAGACATGAAAGTCAAGCAGGGGGTTAGATACATCCATTCGGCTTCTGAGCCATATAATGAGGAACGGGAGATGTCCAATGAGCGGATTGATGTATGGATTGAGCATTATGGGATGTACAAGTTCCAGAGTCATTGTTCTGGGCAAGCTAGAGGGAAAGATCTTCTTGAGGCAATCAGTGAAATTAACTCAAAACCAGTGTATCCAATCCATACAATCCATCCTGAAGAATACAAAAAGGTATCAAGAGTAGTGGTTTTGGTTGAAGAATCAATAAAGTACGAATTGCATTAGGGTTGAAAATTGAGATGACATTCAAAAAAAATCAGTTAAGAGTAAACTCAGAATCCCCGCGTTCGTTAATAGTCCAGGTTATGACCTGCATCTCTGATAGCCTACCCATTGTGGCGACTCTCCATCCAGTTATGGTACGCATTTTGAAATCATCCTTCATTCTATCAATTTTGTCAATGTTGTGAACATGTGCTGATTCTGGGTTCTCTTTCACAAACTTTGCAGCCGTTTTTACAAACTCTCGATCTAAGATATCAGTTATTTTTTCGTCCATTCCAGATTGGCCATTTTTTATGGTTGAAATTGCTGTGTCAATCAGCATTTTTTCAAGAGGCAGCGCCGAAATTAGATTATTGAGGATAAAATCGGATTCATCTTTCGATAGTGCTCCTTTTGTGAAATCTCCATCCTCGATTACAGTATTATGTAGGAGAAAGAAATCTTTTCCTTTCTCTGTGAGTGTGACGTATTCTTCCCCATTTTCTTCGAATACACAGATTAGTCCAAGCGCAGCAACGGCTCCCGTGATTTGATCTTTTTTTGCTTTTCTATTCTTTCTTACTTTTCCGACAAAATGATCTTTGAACCTTTTTTGGGCTTGGCCCATTTTTTCAATATTTACTTCATCCTTACCTTTCTTTGGCAGTCCGGTGGACAACTTCTTATTTCTGGCAATTTTATTGATCTTCTCATGGTTTGTGATTTCCTCGGAAAATTCTTCCACGATGTCATAAGATGCAACCCTCAGGTCGGTCAGCGTGACTCTCCAGTCATTTCGCTCATAAAGCATATTTCCCAAGACTGAGATTACAATTTTTACAGGCAGGAACCTACTGTAAAAGCTAGAAAGCAACGGATAGCCGTTGTATTCTACAACATTATCCGGTTTTTTTATTTCAAATTTTCGTATGAATGTTTTTGAGCTTGAAAGATTGTCTTTGAGACGCATGTGATCGTCATTTGAAGAAGATAATGCCCTTTGTTTTTCCAGCTCCATGCGTCTACTGTCAGGGCTTCGGTTTCCAAAGTATCTCTCTTTCTCCTCGGGTTTCATGGTCAGCGCCATGAACGCCTCCTGCTCTGCCGTGAACGGCATTAGACCTTGCATTATTTTGATAGTGTTTTCAGGGTGCTTACTTTCCCATGTCAGTAAGATTTTGATTGCGGTGTCGATAAACTCGTCCGTATCTCGGTACCTTTCCCTAGATATGATATCCAAAATCTGCTTGACATGCTTGCCCAATACACGATAGTTCCCTGTCTTCTCTTTCATTGTGCTTTATGTAAATTGTTCATATAAATACAATGTGTATAAAGGCACAGAATTATGATTTTGAAGTTGGATCACTAATTTTGCACATTTTACGCATAAATTCACGGTTTATGGATCCTTATTATATCGAAATAACATGCTTTATTTTTATATAAAGATATGTTTATATATAATTTATTTCCATACAGTGCATGCTTCAGATTGAAGTTATCCTTTGGATGTCGGAAAATTATGTCACCATACCTGCAGGTCAAAATCATGGGATGAAACGATGTGAGGGTCAAAGATATGAGATTTGACGAGAATGGGAAATTCATAAAACAAGTACGTGCCATCGCACATTACCATGACGAAGTGTTTGTTGATCTAGGGTCAACACATCAGGGAATATCAGACAAGTCGTTGAAGATTGCATTGAGCATGGTGAGAGATGGTAAGTCGCAAGAGTTTCACGACTTGTTAGATCAGCTAAACAACTCGTTCAAATCGGTTCCCAACAATCAGACAACACCATGTTTATTTCATAAGACGACACAGTTTATCGTGGATTGATTAGGACTCATCTGGTAAAAGCTCTATATCGAAATCTTTTAGGGCCTAAAGATGGCCCACATGAGTTTATAGAAGAACCATTCGCAAGGTATCAAGTCGGCATACTTACCTCGTGCTTTCATTCTCAAAAGATCACAGATAAGATCACTTTAGATGCTTCCGAGAAAAATTTTCAGGGAAAAAAACCCAAGCTGCAAGAAAATATTGGATTAATTAATGACTACGACGCGGAATGGCCAGACACAGAACTAGAACTTGATGGCTCGTTCACACTCGGTATTTCATTTGTGGTTTCAGGAAAATTGCCAAAGGTAAAAATCTGTAGCACCTGGGGGAGATACGCATATGCTGATAACCTGCCGCAAAACATGAAGACCTTTAGCAGGAAGCCCAACTACTATCTCACTGAGTGGTTGGATGTAGACTCCTTTTCGAAGCATGACAAAACACTGAAACTAGTAAGTGGCAATGGAAATACAGTTACAATGCATGGGGCTGAGCTCCATCTGAGATCTACAAAGTCCGGCGAGTCTGACAAGTGGACAGTCCAGATTTTTCTGGTCAACAGAACTCAGTATGATGATCGAGACACAGACGGGAGGCCAAAAAGACAGGATGAGACTCATCGAATTTTCCAACCCCAGATTAGGGTCAATGTAGATCTAGATTCTCTAGTCGAGTATCTTGGAAATGGCACGGATGGGTTCGACACTTTTGGCTCGCTTCTATATTCGAAGCGGCGTGCAAAGGCAAGGGGGTTTCAATGTGGTGCGATTTGGGACGAGGTAGATCCTGAAAGCAATGCAAAGGACGGTTTTTTGACGTTTAGTTGGCCTGACAGAGAAAACGGCATCATACCCAAAGAAACAATTGATGAGTTCACATGCCCAGATGTTAGGACAGAGTATCTCCCGCCATACTCAATTCTGCAGCCGGAGACATCAGCCAGGAAATATGATGCTCGGCATCTATCCAAACAGTGGATACCAGAGTCAATCAGAGACCACATCAATCCCATAGCAGAAAACTATCGCGAGTGGATAACGGAGCAGAAGAGAATACTAGACAAAAATCCAGACAAACTGTCTGCAGAGATTGTCAAGGTTGGGGAAAAACATCTGCAGGAGTGCAAAAAATCCTTGGAGGAGATAGAGAGGGGAACAGATTTTGTATGCAACGACGAACGTGCTCGTCTTTCATTCTGCTTTATGAATTCCGTGATGTCCGAAAAGCGTGAAAGAGAAAACGGCGAAGATCTTCAATGGCGGGAATTTCAAATGGCATTCATTTTGCAAACGGTTAGGGGCGTTAGTGGGGTCGACAAAGCCAATCAAGATCTCGCAGACGTTTTATGGTTCCCCACAGGGGGCGGAAAGACAGAGGCTTATCTTGGAATCACAATGTTTGCGATAGCCTACAGGAGACTGATGACGGAATCCGAGTGCAAGGACGATGCTGGAGACATCTTGGATAATGATGGTGGTGTTAATGTTATTTCAAGATATACACTCAGACTGCTCACGATGCAGCAATTTCAAAGAGCGTTGGGAGCAATTGTCATAGCTGATCTGAGAAGAGTCCAAAATTGGATTCCAGAAGAGCTTGGAAAGTCAGGCTCGATTGAAAACAAATTGCTAAACAACAAATTTGTTTCCGGTAACATTTGGGGAAAATCTAGGTTTTCAATTGGGTTGTGGATTGGTGGAGACTCCACGCCGACAAGATTTGCACATATGCCTGGCGGTAACAAGGGAAGAACAATTTTGAATGCGGAAGGTATGTTGCTTTCTAGCACAGACAACATAAAATCATACTGCGAGCCGCCAAAGGGAGATCCGGCTCAGGTTCTAAACTGCCCCATGTGCAAAAGTCTGTTATGCTTTCCGCACAGCAAGACCAACTTTGTTTTTTCAGAATCTGCGATAACATGGATTACCAAAACCAAAAAAACAATCAACGAATTACAGTCAATTCCTAAATCAAAATTCGAAGAGCCATACAGGACGGTCACAATTAAAGATGGTCCACATTTTTCTGAGTTGTCAGCAGGTGTAGACGGGTTCCGTTTTGTAAGAGTCAAAATGAAAATCTCGGTTTCGAAAACAGAGGATCTGAGAGATACTATAGACAGATGGTGGGAACAATATGTCAATCCAAATTTCGGCATTAACGGAAACTCCCTTGTTTCAACCAGAGCAGCTATGCCAGGATACTTTTTCTTAAATCGCCCAGGGGAAGGGAGACCATATGATTTTGTGATTCACTGCACCAATGAAGAATGCAAACTCAACAAGACAAAATGGTTTGAGGATCCATCACAAGACAACTATACGGTGCCAGAAGCATTCCTTGAGAAAGGAACTCGCAGAGTGTCCAATTCAGTTCCGATTTCAGCATACACGATAGATGAGCAAGTCTATTCAAGATGCCCCACATTCATAATAGCTACCGCAGACAAATTTGCAAATCTCCCATGGGATCCAAGGTGCTCGTCTCTTTTTGGAAATATTGATTGTCATCATAGATTCTTTGGGTTTGGTAGAAGATCGTATTACAGAGCTCCTCTCCTCACCATAAAAAATGGAAAGTCGATGCGAATGAAACCAGAAGATTCTGAACTCAAAAACTCAAGGGGATTCCTTCCACCATCAATGATTATTCAGGATGAGCTTCATTTGATTGAAGGCCCGCTTGGAAGCATGGTTGGAGTTTACGAGATGGCCATAGACGCACTTTCACGCAGAGGTGACCTTGGGCCAAAATACATCGCGTCAAGCGCCACAATCAAGGAATCCGACACGCAAATTAGGACTATTTTTAGAAGAAATGCGAGAATTTTCCCACACCCAGGAATATCTTCTGCTGACAATTTTTTTGCAAGGACTGACGAAGATGCTTCTTGCACAAAAGATGGCGCCGGAAGACTCTATGTCGGGGTGTGTTCTGCCAAATCCGTTTTTGAGCTACCTATCAAGATATGTGCAGTGATAATGAGCGAGATTCACAAAATCAGGGAGTCCCCAGAGCAATTCGGGATCAAAAGGCAAGATGTAGAAAACGAAGTGGATCCATATTGGACTTATGTGTCGTATTTCAGTGATCTTCAGCTCATGTCAAGATTTGGTGGGTTCTATAGTGACGACATCGAACGAGATGTGAAACGATTCAGTCCAATCAGAATCGGAACGACGGAGACGTCCGGAATTACAAGTTTTGCAGTCGGGACTAGAATTTTTCCAGTTAAAGTCGATAGAGACATGGCATTGCATGGCATATCAATTTATTGCAAGAACACAGTTGGAAAAATTGCAGTTTCACTTTATGATTACAATGGGCCAAATGGAAATCTTTTGTGGAGTTCAAAACCAAAGAAATGCTCTAACGGTGAGAACTCTTTTGATAGTAATGAATCGGTCAAAGATCTGAAGAACGGCGATACTGTTTGGATTGGAATAATCAATGATGATGCAAATACCAAGTTCAAGATGGTGAGAACAACTCAGAGTTGGCACGAGATCTTGAAAAACCCACTCCAAGACAAGATGGAATTCCCCCCAAATGTTGGAAACACAAAAGATCTCAGCGGTGATGCCATACAGATAGAGGTTCTTGGAAGGAGGAGAATCTTGGCCGAAAAGGACATGATCCAACTCTCAAGTGAAACATCCTCTGAAGACCTCCCAAAACACCTTGAAGAGTTGCAAGAGAAGCTGCGCGTGGACGCGCTCTTGACGTCACCGGTTTTTGGAACTGGCATAGATGTGGATAGGCTCGGACTGATGAACATAATGACACAGCCAAAGACGACATCAGGATACATACAAGCCACCGGAAGGGTTGGTAGGAAGAGACCAGGCCTGGTAGTGACATGGTTTAGCTCAAGAAGGGCAAGAGACTTGGATCATTATGAGAATTTTGTTGGCTACCACAGAAAAATCCACAGTTATGTGGAACCAGTGACCGCAAACCCATTCTCTGAAGAATCACTGGAACTTTCCCTGGGGCCGATAATCGTTTCAATACTTAGAAACGGTAGACGTATTCAAGGCACTCGCATTTCACCCGACTGGATTGATGATTTGTCCAATCCACGCAGTTTGCTAGGGCCAAGAAAAATACTCACTAACAAGAACGGAAATTCACCGGAAATACAGTCAGTTAGAAAATTCCTTATGTCAATTTCGTCCAATTTCCTAATACCGGAGTTTAGGAGAAATGATAACTTTGACCACATAACTGGGGTTCAGCTAAAAAATTGGCTCAGACTAGTTGAGAATTTGCCTGACAAAGAGATCATCTATGGAGAGCGTAATCCAACGAGGCCTGCTGACAAAGACGTGATCCTCGGCTCACCATTTCATGAGCAACGAGGTTTTACCGCAGCATTCCACAATACCAGAAATTCGTTACGCGATACAGAGTCTACTGCGATGTTCCATCACCAGCTTGATAAAATCCCAATCAGGCCTTCGCAGTTCATCACTAGGTATGGACCTGGTTCATTACTTCCAGCAGACGCTTGCTCCGTAGTATCTCCATCAGTGGAAAACATGGTGTCGGATCTAATACGCCCAATTGGTAATTTTGCAGAAGTTGTTGATGGTAGAAAAGAGCTGAAAAAAATTGAAATTCATGATTCAAAAATGATAAAAATGCTTCGACGCTTTAACAGAGACGTAGACCCGGAGAACATACATATTTTCGAAATGCCAACAAACGAGTCGCTCAACAGCAGGGCTCATCCTGTGGCGGCCTTTGACAACATATACAAATCCAGATTTTTTCCAGAATGGGCTACATGTTCAAGACACATTGGAGACAGAACACTTTCAAAGATAATCCACCATCCCACAAACGGCAAGCTGGCAGTGAGATGTCCTGAATGCCAAACTCAGTTTAACGATATGTACAGCACCAGCTTCACAAGTGTCAGATTTGTCATGGCTTGTAAGAATGGACACATGTCAGACGTAGAGTGGAGTAAATTAGTGCACAAGCACAAAAACTGTGATCACTCTGTTAATGACGATCTCAGGGTCTTCATTTGGGATGAAACAGGTGGAGGCGATGATATTGGATTCAACTGTTATGGAGTGTGGACGGGAGTAAATAAAGACAAATTCGTAAAAACCAAATGCAATGCACAGACCAAGTATAGCCAAATCAAACATGATTCATCCGAAGGTTTCTTGGAATGCAAAAAAACATTTGTTGAGGAGCCAGCTAGGATTGATTCTTCATGCAATGCATCAGCAAAAATTGCAAGAAAGAGCATGATGTCGCTAAGATCACCAATAATTCTTTCATCTCTTGTCATACAGCAGAAAAAGTCAAAATTGTTCGATAAGTTATTCCCCCACAGAATTACATTTGTCACAGCAAAACTCGACATTGAAGAAAGTAATAAAGACTGGCAACCAAAAGATTTGGCTGAAAAACTTGAGAGCAGAAAATCCGTGAATCAATTCGGAGATCTCCTGATTCAAGATATTAAAAATGAGGACAAGCAAAATCTCCTACGTATTGCAGACGAGCTTGAGAATGAGATCAACCGGGAGAGTTCAGGACAAACAAGTCTCACCGAAAATCAAGAACTTGAAGAAGAGTTGAGAAACCTTGAAAACGGAATTGCTGATGGTTCAAAACAAACCATACCTCACGGCGGCGCAACCACATCCAAAATCAAGTTCCCGGTAAGGTGGACAAGCAAATTTGGTTTTAATTTTGAGGCAATGCCATTTAGCGACATAAAAGTCACAATGGTTCAGACAGGCTACTCCAGGGAGATCACCGAAACCCTGGAGGAAAAAGAAAGCGACGAATCCAAAAACCTGCTCCAACTAAGAAAAGGGATTACAGTTAGCGAGTTTTCTAGATTCACCGACAGGCAAACGAAATTCCGCTGGTACATAGGAAATCAAAGTATCGGTGAGGGGATTTTTATTCATTTTGACCCCCAAAAACACAAAGATGATAGCATGTTCACATTGTCGCAACAAACCAATGCCAGTATCTGGAATGATTTTCATAAAAAAATAAATGAAATTGCCGAGAAAGAACTCAAGCTGGAAATTAGCGAGGAACAGCGCGATTTGATTGAATCTGCAAAAACAAAATCAAATCCGCTTTTTGTCTGGTGGCACACACTCGCACATCAGATTGTATCAGGGCTTGCAATAGATTCCGGCTTTGCCACCACCGCACTAAAAGAAAGGGTGTACTGCATACAAAAAAGCGACGGAAGTTATTCGACTGGAATTTTGTTATATGTATCCGCCCCAGGCAGTGACGGTACTTTGGGTGGAATGACAAGTCTTGCAGATAGTGAGATTCTCCCAACCATCGTCGACAATGCAATGGAACGACTTCTTACGTGTTCCAACGACCCCGTATGCTCAGAGAGGAAATTCACTGCAAGAAGGCATCGGGGTGCAGCTTGTCATGCGTGCATAATGGCACCCGAAACATCATGCTCATACCAGAACAAATTCCTTGACAGAAATCTGATCAAGGAGACACTTTTATGAATAATGGACTAGGTAAAATAGAAGATATTGCCGCCTCTGGGAATTGGGGGTTTGGAGAAGTCTCCGATATGAGAGATTTATTTTACAATACATTACTAAATGAGACAGAGGATCACGCATACATCACCACTTTTTCCTTGGGGCAAGACAACGAAGAGGTCAACGAATTTTTCAATATAATCGAGAAACTACTGGGGGGGAATAGAGTTGTCAAAATAATTGTTAACGATGATGGAAAGAAAAATGGTACATGTTCGTCCTTTGCAAGGGATAAAATGGAAAAACTCAGGAAAAAATTTCCTGATTATTTTTTTCCACAATACTTCAGATCCACAAAGACCAAGATACTTCATGCAAAACTAACGCTAATAGACAACAAAATCGCATTAGTCGGATCTGCAAACATTTCAAAGGGAGCATTGGTATCAAACTACGAAGTCATGCTGAAGGTAGGTCAGCCTGCGGCGGCAAAACTCTCGCTAATGTTTGAAGAGCTGTCAAAGGAACTTGACAGGAAAGATGGCGTCTAAATACAAGGGGTATGGAAGGGGGGAGAGACTCCTTGAGGAACTCATTCCTAGATTTGATAATTCTTTAATGCAAAGAATGCTTATCGAGGCCGGTGCACTGAAAGACCAGATTCAGAGATTTACATCCAAAACAGAGCCTGAATCATTTACAATAAAATTTATGCATGCAGAAACATCCTACTGGGCAATTACTTTCACGCATCCGGTAATACAGTATATACCAGAATGCTTCAGACACATCACAAAAAATGTCCCCTATCACTTTGAAAAAGGGCAATGGCTTGAGCACATACCAAGCTACATTCCAAACATAAACCATGTTGCAATGAATGTGGTTTATAATGGCGGCAATGGCGAATTCACAAACAACACCAGTGGACTCTTCGCGAAATACATCTATAACGACGGCACACCCATGACATTTTACTCCTACAATATTCTGAATAGGTGGCACGCCAAAAAAAAGTACCTAGACGAATCAGTCCACGAATATGTGAGAAAATGTTTTGATTATTGCTACTGGAGGTTCCCAACGCCACTAGATCAGGATGAAGGTTCCTGCATTGACAATCTGATATACGCCACAACCTCCAGAATTCGCGAGGTATTGGTTATGCGGAAGACGCTCGTGAGGATTTTCAAAGTTGAAGATCGAGTGGAATCAAGAACTCTTCTAGAGCGAGAAATGAGAGGAAAATTTGCAGAAGTATTGTTGCTTTGCGATGATGGAAAACAGCTCATGTCTCAAAAGAGACGCATCTTCATACCAGTACAGATTATCGAATCAATAAAAGAGAACGATGTTGTTAATGCAGTATTGATCCAAATTGATATGCGAAAAAAAAAGAAGGGCACGATAATGATTGGGAATATAGGTGTGGTAAGCTCCAAAAAACCACAGGCAATCATCTCCATAATCTTGTCAAAAATTTTGCAGAACATAGAAGACTACTCAAGCCCAACAAGAATCACTGACGTTGATAATCTTAGATTTGAGATTACGAATTTCTTTCAAACAAACTACAATTTTTTTGAAAGTACTCTAGGCTGGGGAAATGACATTCCCGAAAAAATTTCAGATTCATTAGTCGAGCTGTTTCCCATGTTTATTGAGGATGGAGGTAATGTGTATCAGATCTCTCCAGCCATGATCACGTTTCTATCTACCATTGGCCCCAAAACGCTTGAAGACAAAAAAACTCTAACAACAATAGCAAAGCTGCTTGATATGTTAAAAATCAACTCTAATTTTTGGGGGAGTGAGGCAATTGGAAAATTAAGAACATCGGACATCTACGAAGAGATTCAAGGAAATCCCTCATGCCTACCAAACGAATTACTCAAAGCTGCTCCAAGGATTGTAAACAGGATAGTTTACTCAAGAATATTCTCAAGGCACTACTCTCATTGTAAATAACTCGTTAATACGTAAACTGATATGCCTAAAAAGTGTCTTCCAGCAATTCGTCAGCGGTTTTATATTTTCTTGAGAAGCCATTGGCTATTTCGTCCAGCTTTTCGTCAATTAACTCCAGATTTGTCTTGTCTCCTATTACTTTCGATTCTATGTTTACCACAAAATCTAGCATCTTCAGATTTAACCCATTCTTTTCCCTCTTCACTTTTATAATCTCTGATATCAAGTAGGCATTTTACAAATGTGGGTTTGTATGTGCTTGCAAGAGTCCGCGATGAAAAGAATCTGTTGAATTCTGAAATCATTAGAATGATTTTCATTGTTTTGGAAAAACATACAGATTTGTACCCGAAATATCTCAAAAAACCAATTACGCCCTGAGATTCGATACGGATTCTAAATCTACGTTTTTCAAAATATGCCAAAATATTGTATTTTACTAATTTTTGTGCGTAAATTAATTGTAAAATTCAAGACATACGACTGATTATGTTTTTATCATGACAAAATTGTGACTCTCATATTACAATGGG
>Ga0194132_10011417_pt1 | contig 11444 bp, 14 predicted proteins | sample TA2KigOf80mmetaG_FD_148612 | JGI IMG/M metagenome (GOLD analysis project Ga0194132, IMG submission 148612) | Freshwater microbial communities from Lake Tanganyika, Tanzania - TA2015054 Kigoma Offshore 80m | ecosystem: Environmental > Aquatic > Freshwater > Lake | place: Tanzania: Lake... | reverse complement strand
CGAAAGCCCTGCGGCGGCGGCGCCACCTCGAGCGCGAAGGCGTCCGCGAGCGTGAGTTCCCCGGTCGGCACACCGCAAGTGCCGAGCTTGCTCTTGAGCCGGCGGATGTCGATGCCGTTGGGCCGGTCGTTGTCGTCCACGAACGGTACGAGATAGAGACCGAGACCACGCCAGCCGGGGCCCGCACCCTCGGGTCGCGCCGTGGCGAGCGCGAGCCCGCCATCGGGATTGCTCGCGAACCATTTGAGGCCGGTGAGGGCGACACCCCCGGGCACCACGCGGGCGACGGTCGTGGTCGCACCGACATCGCTGCCGCCATGGCGCTCCGTCGCCCAGGTGCCGCCGGTGAGTTCGTGGCCATCGCGGCGCACGAGCTCGGGCAGGTAGCGCTCGCGCACCGCGGGCGCGGCGTGGCCGGCCAGCACATACGCCACGGCGCCGGTCATCGTCGCCGGGCAGTGCAGCGAGACATCCGCCTGCGAGAGCAGGTAGCCCATGACGAACGTGAGCCAGTAGGGCTCCGGTTCCGCGCCGTGGTTGAGGCCGACGAAGCCGCGGCGATAGAGCTCGCGCGACACCTCTTGCCATGCTGGATTGACGCGGATGCGATGGCGTAGCCTGCCGCCGTCGTCGTAAGGCTCGAGCACGGGGCGGGCGAAGCGATCGGTGTACTCGGCCTCTTCATCAACCACCGAGCCGACCCAGGTGCCGAATGCGCTGAGCATGTCCGCGCGGGCGGCGTCGAGCCTGAACCGATGGCTGAGCGCGGCGCCGAGGTTTGGGTCGTGGCGGAAGAGATCGACCCCACGAAGCGGGTGGGTGCGCAGCGGCATCATGGCCCGTGCTCGCCCGCGCCGCGCTCGATCTCGACGCCCTGGCGCCGGAGGCTCGCCTCGATCTGGACACACGTGTGCTGGAGTTCGGCGAGGGTCTCCTCGAGATCGCGGCGTTGCCGCACGAGGATGCCGATGCGCTCGCGGCACTTGCGCCACGTGCGCCGGAGCTGTTCGACCTGGCCATCGCCAATGTCGTAGAGGTCGAGCATCTCCTTGATATCGCTGAGCCCGAAGCCGAGGCGCTTGCCGCGCAGGATGAGCATCAAGCGGGCGCGGTCGCGCCGGCTGTAGATTCGGGTGCGGCCACGGCGTTCGGGCCGCAGCAGCCCCCGGTCCTCGTAGAAGCGCAGGGTCCGCGGCGTGACGGCGAACTCCTCGGCAAGCGCGGCGATGCTGAACCCCTGGCGGGCCGTGGCCGCGTCGCGCTCTCCGGCGCCCTGGGCGGCCGAGCGCGCCCGGAACGCGGGCCGGGTTTCTTCGCTGCCCGCCATCTTGTGATCGACCATTATCGACTCTAATATGTTACGTTAACGTCAACGTCAACGTGAATAGCCACGGGAGGTTGAAGTATCTCAGCGAGAGCTTCCGAGGACGTTTCGGGAGTTCTGGCCCCACTGCCTATGAGAGCATAGAAATCCTGTCACTCGCGCAAGACATTACCTCGGGACCTCTCTCGCCCTCGCGTGCCTCGTGCTGGCGATCGTGAGGTGGGACTGGCGGCTGTTCATCGCCGCGGGTATCGCCGGCTATCTGTTCGCCTGGCTCGGCCATCTTCCGATCGAGCGCAATCGGCCGGCGACCTTCCGCTACCCGGTGTGGGCGCTCGCCTCCGATTTCCGCATGTATGCCCTGGCGGTCGCCGGGCGGCTCGAGCTGCGCGGGCGGAATCCCCCGCCGGGAGCGTTTGGCAAACCCTGACGCGCACGGTATAGGTATTATTAACGCCGACTCTGGCATAGCGCAGTCGTCGTGCGGAGGGAACCGCCCGGTCTCTGTTTGGCGGGGGCAAGAGGCAATGCGGTTAGCGTATCGCGCGGCTGCGGCAGCACTGGCCACCGCCCTGATCGTGGGGGCGCCAGTGGCCGTGGCGCAGGACACCGATCGCGAGGCGCTGGAGCGCGAGTACGACGCCCTGTTCCAGCAGCTTTTCCGCAAGCCGAGCGATCTCGACGCGACGTTCAAGTTCGCCGAAATGGCGGTGAGGCTCGGCAACTACGAGGCAGCCATCAGCGCGCTCGAGCGCATGCTCCTGTACAACCCGAATCTGCCCCGCGTCCGGCTCGAGCTTGGAGTGCTGTACTTCCGGATCGGATCGTATGCGATGTCGCGCATCTACCTCGATCGCGCGATTGCCGACCCAGGCGTGCCCGACGACGTGCGCAAACGGGTCGAACTATTCCTAGCCGAGATCGACCGCCTGCTGTTGCCATCCGAGCTGGACGGCACCTTGACCGGCGGCGTGCGCTGGCAGAGCAACGCCAACGCCGGACCCGACTCGCCCGCGGTGCGGGCGCTCGGACTCGCCGTCGCCCTCGGCGACCAGTTCACGCAGTCCTCGGACGCCAACGTGTTCCTGGGCGGCGGCCTGCGCCATCGCTATGAGTTCCGCAATGAGATGGGCGTGGCTCTGGAGACCAACGGCTTCGCCTTCGGCACCCGCCACCGCGACGAAAGCAACCTCCACCTGTTCCTGATCAGCATCGACTCCGGCCCGCGGGCGCCGTTCGTGCCCGAGTGGTTCGAGAAGGCCACGGTGCGGCCCTATGTGATGATTGATCAGATCTGGCTCGGCGACGAGCACCACCAGCAATCGGCTGGCGTCGGTGTCAACCTGACCAAGGCCTACGAGATCAACCTGACGACCGAGGTCGACCTGCGGCTCCGCGCCCTCGATTTCGACTCGTCGCTCTCGCGGCCGGACAACTCGGAGCAGAGCGGCTACGAAGAGCAGGTGCGGCTGGCGTTCAATTACGCCCACACCGGCCGCTGGCTCATCGGCGGCTTCGCCCGCCTCACCGCGCACCACGCCGATGAAGATCGCCACACCAACTCCGAGATGGAGTTCGGCTTGAACACCGCCGTGCTGTATGCCGCGCCGGTGACGATTGGCCCTTCCACCGACCCGTGGACGACCCAGGTGTCAGCAACGCGAAGCTATGCCAACTACGACGAGCCCGATCCCCTGGTCGAGCCGGCGGTGAGCCGGCGCGACCAGGGGACCACGGTGACGCTGCTCACGGCGGTACCGGTGAACGACGCATGGACCGTGGTCGCCACGCTCCAGCGCACAGTCAACAACGCGAACATTCCGAACTTCGAACTCACCAACAATCTGGTGAGCCTCGCCGCGTCCTACCGCTTCTGAACCGGCGCTGCCGCGCCGGGCGGGCACCTACGCCGCGGTCTTCGCGGCGTCGTGGGCGCCGCTACCGCGCTGGAGGATCGTGTCGCCGGCCGCGAGCAGTCCCACGGCATGGTCGTGGCTGCCGCTTGAGACGCTCGCAAAGGGCGCTAAGGTCCCAATCCAGCAGGCCGAACAATTCGTCGTAGTCGTCGATCACGAAATACGTCGGCTGGAAGTCGTCGATCCGATAGGCCGTCCGCATCACCCGCTCGAGGTTGAAGCGCAGGCGATGGGGCGAAGCGGAGTCGAGCGCTAACACCGACTCGGCCGCTGACGAGGCGATGCCGGCGCCATAGATGCGCAAGCCCGCGCGGGTCGCGATCAGCCCGAACTCCACGGTGAACCAATAGAGCCGCGCCATGTACGGCAGCAGCCTCGCCGTTCCCGCCTTGCCGTAGGCCGCCATGAAATCCGCGAACACGGGGTGCAGGAGGAGCGGCACGTGTCCGACACGTCGTGAAAGACATCGGGCTCCTGCAGGTAGTCAAGCTGCGAGCGCTGCCGGATCCAGTCGGTCGCAGGAAGCTGGCGGTTAGCCAGCAACGAGAAGAGCACCTCGTCGCGCAGGAAGCCGCTGACTGCTACCACCTGCCAGCCCGTCGCCGGTCCGAGCACGTCGTTGAGGCGGCGGAAATCGGGGTGCCGTCGTTGGCCAGCTCCAGCCGCGCCAGGCCGCTGAGGAACTCGGGCGTGGCACGTTCGCGCAATACCTGCTCCTGACGCCGGAACAGGGTGCGCCATACGGCGTGATCCTCGGCCTGGTAAGCACCCCAGTCCTAAGCGACAAGGTAGGGCGTGTGATCGGCCACGGGTCCTCCCACCGAAACGCCCGGATAACATATGGTGCCGGTACGAGCGAAGCCCGGTCTATTCTCAGCGCTGGGTGCGGATGATAGGGGTGTCTGTTCCATCCTGTTCAACGAATCGGAAACAGAACTGTCGTCATGACGGAAATCGATGATGCTGATCGCCGCATCCTCAGCGTTGTCCAGGAGGATGCGAGCCTGTCCGTCGCGGACATTGCTGCCCGCGCCGGGATGTCAGTGTCGCCGTGTTGGCGCGGGCTCCGGCGGTTGCGTGAAGCGGGGGTCATCCGCGCGGCGGTCAATCTGCTCGATCCGACTATGCTCGGCCTCGACGTCATGGTGATCGCCTCCGTCACGCTCAACCGCCAAAGCGCAAACGCGGTGGCCGCATTCGAGGCCATGGTGGGGGCCGCACCGGAGGTGCTCGATCGCTTCGCAGCGACCGGCGAGCGCGACTACGTGCTGCGCATCATCGCCGCCGATATTGCAGCCTACGAGCGCTTCCTGGCGGCGCGCCTGCTGGCGAGTCCCGAGATCGGCTCGATCAACTCGCAGATCGTGCTGAAACGGGTAAAGAACGCGACCACCCTGCCGATTCGCTGACCGCCGCCGCAGGAACTGGATACTGCGCTATCTTCGCGGCAGCCGATGGCAGCGGCAACCACGGGAGAGTGACATGGCCGGCGCGCTCGACGGTCTCCGCATCATTGACCTGACGCGCGTCCTCGGCGGGCCCTACTGCACGCAGATCCTCGCCGATCTAGGCGCCGACGTGGTCAAGGTCGAGCCGCCGCAGGGCGATGAGGTGCGCGACTGGGGGCCGCCATTCAGCGCCGCGGGTCTCTCCGCCTACTTCGCCGGCATCAACCGCAACAAGTGCTCGCTCGGGCTCGACCTCGCGGCGCCCGCCGGGCAGGCGGTGCTGCTCCGGCTGCTCGCAGGCGCCGACGTGCTGGTCGAGAACTTCCGCGCCGGCACGCTCGAGAAGTGGGGTCTCGGCTACGACAGCGTGCTCGCGCCACGCTTCCCGCGCCTGATCCAGGCCACGCTCACCGGCTTCGGCGAAAGCGGCCCGCTCGCGGGACTGCCCGGCTACGACGCGGCAGTGCAGGCGACAGCGGGGCTCATCAGCATCAACGGTGTGCCCGAAGCGGAGCCAGTGCGCATCGGCATTCCGCTGGTCGATCTCGGCACCGGGCTCTACCTCGCCATCGGCATCCTCGCAGCACTCGCTGAGCGGACGCGCTCCGGCCGCGGCCAGCGCGTCGCCGCCGCGCTGTTCGATGCCGCGCTCGCACTCCAGCATCCCCACGCCGCAAACTACCTCATGTCGGGGTGCCCGCCTGCGCGCACCGGGAACGCGCATCCCAACATCGCGCCCTATGACCTGTTCCCGACGTGCGGCCGGCCGGTGTTCCTCGCCATCGGCAACGACCGCCAGTTCCGCACCGCCTGCGCGATTCTCGGCCAACCGGAACTTGCCGAGGATGCCCGGTTCCGCCGCAACGCCGATCGCGTCGTCAACCGGGTCGCGCTGACCGCGGCGTTGCACGCGCTGCTCCTGGAGCACGACGGCGCCACCCTCGCCGAGACCCTGCTCGCCGCCGGCGTTCCCGCCGGCGCCGCCCTCACCCTGCCCGAGGCGCTCGAACATCCCCAGGCGGTGGCGCGGGGCCGGGTGGTCGAGATCGAGGACTACCGCGGCATCGCCTCGCCGCTCGCCCTGAGCCGGACGCCGCCCGAGGTCAGGCGCCCGCCGCCGGCGTTCGGCGTCGACGGACGCGCCATCCTTCGCGAGGCGGGCTTCGGCGACGGCGAGATCGAGGCCCTCGTGGCATCCGGCACCGTTGCGGTCGAGCGCCGCCGCTGACGGCGGGAACCCTAACCGCGGCGGCGGAAGGCCATCGCCTCGAGCACCCGACGGCGCGCCAGCGCCTGCGCGGCGACGACGGCGTCGGCCATCAGGAAGATGGTGATCGCGGCCTTCGGGTCGCTTTTCGACAGCGCATGGGCAAGGCGCAAGGCGTTGTAGCAGCGCTCGCTGCCGTAAGGCGGGTCGTTGAGGACGAACAGCGTGTTCACGGCCGTCGCTCGTTCCCGGCGGTCGAGGTTCTGGGCATGTCGGCGCACGGCGCTGCGAAGCCCAAGGCGTTCCAGCGCTCCATCCCGCCGCGCAGCGCGGTCACGCCCGCGAAGCCGGCGGCGCGCAGGGTCGCCTGGGCCATTGCCGAACGCTTGTCGGTGCGGCAAACGATGACGATCCTGCCGCTCGACCGCGCGCGCAGCTCGTCCAGCCGCCGGTCGAGTTCGCCGAGCGGCAGGTTCAGCGCCGCCGGAATATGCCCGAGCGCGCCCGTGAACTCATCCGCACCGCGCACGTCGAGCAGGGTCGGGGGCGCGCCTGCCTCGATCTGGCGGCGCAGCTCTTCCGGTTCGATCCACACGGCGCTGTTGCTTCGCCGCATCCGCTTGATCAGTCGCGGCAGTAAGACAATCGCGGCCAGCAAACCGAGCGCGGGCAGGCCGTAGCGGATCGCAGAGGTGTCGCCGGCCAACGCCTCGCGGCCGGCGTGGCCGAACCAAGTGTAGGCGACGGCGCCCGGCGCCATGCAAATGAACGAGGTGATGACATACGGCTGGAATCCGATTCGGGTGAGGCCGAGCGCGTAGTTCGTCAGGTTGAATGGGAACAGCGGCACCAGCCGAGCCAGGGCGACGAAGCGCCAGCCTTCGGCCTCCACGCCTGCGATCACGCGCTTCAGGCGCCCCGCCGCCATCCGTGCCGCCCAATCGCCGGCGAGGTAGCGGGCGATGAGAAAGGCGACGCTCGCGCCGATCGTGGCGCCGAGGATATTGAGGAGTGCCCCCCAGACCGGACCGAACAGCGCGCCGCCGGCCAGCGCGAACAGCGAGCCCGGCAGGAAGACCACCGTCCCGGCCGCATAGAGGATCACATAGATCGCCGGCGCCCAGATGCCCAGCCCGGAGAGCCAACCATCCAGCGCCGTCAGATCGAATCGGTCGCGGCGGAGTGCCGCCCAAACGACGGCGCCGACGATACCTGCCAGGAGGAGGAACCGGGGAACGAGGCGAAGCCGGGTCACCGTGCGGCTCCCTCCCGGTTAATGGGATAGCGGTTGGCCGGCCCGCGCACCGGCTGGATCAGCATCCGATCGAGCCACAGATCGCGGGTGGTGCGGAACTGCTCGATGCCGATGGTCATGCCCGCGTGGCCGTCCCGCGGCTGCGCCCGGTAGGTTCCGAGCAATCGGTCCCACCAAGGCAGGTTGAAGCCGAAGTTGCTATTGGTCTCGTTCGGGCGAACGGAGTGATGGACGCGATGCATGTCCGGCGTGACGACGAGCCAGCGAAGGGTGCGATCTAACCCGAAGGGGAGCCGCACGTTGCCGTGGTTGAACAGGGAGGTCGCGTTCAAGAGCACCTCGAAGACGAGTACCGCGACGGCGGGCGGCCCCAGGGCCGCGACGATGACCAGCTTGATGCCCATCGACAGCAGGATCTCGAGGGGGTGAAAGCGCAGTCCCGTCGTGGCGTCGAACTCGAGGTCGGCATGATGCATGCGGTGCAGCCGCCAGAGCGCCGGCACGGCGTGGAACATGACGTGTTGCAGATAGATTGCGAGGTCGAGAACCAGGAGCGACAGCGCGACGGCGAGCCAGCCGGGCGCCTGGATGGCGTTCAGCAGCCCCCAGCCGCGCTCTTGGGCCAGGTGGGCAAGACCGACCGCCGCGATGGGGAAGACCAGGCGGACGAGAGCGGTGGCCAGCACCACCACGCCGAGATTGTTGATCCAGCGGAGCCAGCGGGCGATCTGCCGCGCTCGCCGCGCCGCCGCCGCCTCCCATGCCATCATCATGACGAGGACGCCGACAAAGAACCCGACGCGGATGAGCGGCTCGTTCGTCAGCAGTAGCTGGGACACAGTGCCTCCTTGCCAGCGGTCCGCTCTCACTATACATTCAATCGATATATTGAATGGTATTGCACTGGGTCAACGGATATCAATCGGTCCCAAGCAAGCTCTGCTCGGACAGTTTGCCGCAGTGGCTCGCGCGCTCGGTCATCCGCACCGGCTGGAGATCCTTGAGCATCTCGCGCAGGGCGAGCGCGGCGTGGAGGCGTTGTCTGAGCGCGTCGATCTCTCGATCGCCAACACCTCGCAGCACTTGCAGCACCTCAGGCGGGCCGGTCTCGTCGCCTCGCAGCGGGACGGCAAGTTCGTTCGCTATCGTCTCACGGACGAGGCCGTCCTCGCGCTGCTCTCCGCTCTGCGGCAGGTCGCGGAGCGCAACCTCGCCGAGGTGGAGCGGATCGTGCGCGGTTATTTCGCCGACCGTGACGGTATGGAGCCGGTCTCACGCGAAGAGCTGATGGCACGCTCCCGCGCGGGCCTCGTCATGGTTCTCGACGTGCGGCCCGCCGATGAGTTTGCGCTGGGCCACCTGCCCGGCGCCCTAAACATCCCGCTGAAGGAACTCGGCGCGCGGCTCGCCGAGCTCGACCGCGGACAGGAGATCGTCGCCTACTGCCGCGGTGCCTATTGCGTGCTCTCGTTCGAGGCGGTCGCCGCCTTGCGCGCCCGCGGCTTTACGGCGCGTCGATTGGCGGAGGGGTTCCCCGAGTGGAAGGCCGCCGGCCTGCCGCTCGAACATGCGTGAGAACTTCGGTCGCTTGCCGTTCAGCCCTTGACGCAGACATGCGGTTTCAGGCGCGCGACCTTGCGCGCGAGCCCCGCCTGATCGGCCTCATCGACCACCGCCGTCACGTCCTTGTAGGCGCCCGGCGCTTCTTCGGCGACACCGCGGTAGCTCGGGCTGCGGATCAAGATGCCGCGCCCGGCCAGCTCATCGATCACGGCGCGACCGCGCCAGGTGCGCAGCGCCTGGTGCCGGCTCATGCTGCGGCCGGCACCATGGCAGGCGGAGCCGAAGGCGCGCTCCCCGGCAGTGGCAGCGCCAACCAGCATGTAGGAGCCGGTTCCCATGCTGCCGCCGATCATCACCGGCTGGCCCACCGCGCGCAGGTCGGAGGGCAGGTCGGGATGGCCCGGCCCGAAGGCGCGCGTCGCGCCCTTGCGGTGGACGAACAGCCGGCGCGGCACGCCGCCAACCTGGTGCTCCTCGAGCTTGCAGGTATTGTGCGACACATCATAGAGGACGCTGAGCTCGGCCTCGGGCGCGATGCGCGCGAACGCCGCGCGAGTGAGGTGGGTGATGATCTGGCGATTGGCCATGGCACAGTTGATCGCCCCACGCATCGCGCCGAGATAGCGCTCGCCGACCGGCGAGGTGAGCGGGGCGCAAGCAAGCTCGCGGTCGGGCAGCGCGATCCCGAACCCGGCTGCGCTCTTGGCCATATCGCGCAGGAACTCGGTGCCGATCTGGTGGCCCAGGCCGCGCGAGCCACAATGGATGGATACCACGACGTCGCCCTGGGCGAGCCCGAAGGCGGCCGCCGCGGCCCGGTCGAAGATCTCGCTGACCTCCTGGACCTCGAGGTAGTGGTTGCCCGAGCCGAGCGTGCCCATTTCGCGGCGCTGGCGGTTCTTCGCCTTGTCCGATACGCAATCCGGCAGCGCTCCGGCCATGCGTCCTTGTTCTTCGACGCGCACGAGATCCGCGCTCGTGCCATAGCCGCGCGCGACCGCCCAGGCCGCGCCGCCTTCCAGCATCGCGTCCATCTCCGCGGGCGCTAGCGAGATCGCACCGGTCGAGCCAACCCCAGCCGGCACCTCGCCAAACAGCGTATCGGCGAGTGCTTCCTTGAGTGGCCTAAGCTCGCCGACCCTGAGCCCGGTGTGGAGGGCCCGCACGCCGCACGAGATGTCGAAGCCGACGCCGCCCGCCGAGACGACGCCACCGAGGTCGGGATCGAAGGCGGCGACGCCGCCGATCGGGAAGCCGTACCCCCAATGCGCGTCGGGCATGGCGTAGGCCGCCTCAACGATCCCGGGAAGTGTCGCGACGTTGGCGATCTGCTCCGCCACCTTGTCGTCCATCTCGGCCATCAGCGCGGCACTTGCATAGATCACCGCCGGCACCCGCATAGCGCCCGTCGGCGGCCGTCGCCAGCGATAGGCCTCATCCTGCACCCAGCCGCTCAGCTCCATCGGCCGGCCTCACACATCGACGACACACTGGGCGATCCAACGTCCGCCCTCCTGGTGTACGGCGAGCGCGGTGTACGTTGCTCCCTTGACCTCGACGGCCGGCCGGTGGCGCGCGGCATCGATCGTTTCACCCCAGGCGCGCCCTTTCAGCGCGTGCCCGGCGAGCGCGACCTCGAGGCGTGAGAACAGCATGCGCCGGGTCGCCATCTCGTAGACGATCTCGTTGAGCCATTCCACGAGCAACGCCCCGTCGTCATCGGCTTCACAGATCAGCGCCACCACCTCGCGCGGCACAACCCGGCCGGGCTCGGTGACCACGGCAGTGAGCGCCAGCGCCGCCTGCTCGAACGCCGCGGCACGGGTTGGGCCGAAGCCTCGGATCCCAATGTCCGCCGCATGCGGGAAATGCTCCCAGCCGCTCGCGATCATCTCTCACCCTAGCCGATGAGCGGGCTCCGGCCATGACCCAGATCAACGCGGCGCATCGCGGTTGACCTGCGTCAAGGTCGCCCGTCCGGCGTTGGCGCAGCATGTTCCCAAAATACTGAGGCGGGTCATGGACAACGCCGAGGCCAGTAAAAAGGACGTGCGCGCCATCCTCGGGGAACTCGGCGATCTGCAGATCACCGCGGTCCTCGAGTTCAAGCCGACCACCGAGGAGCTCGAGGAACCCGCGGCATGGCTTGCCGGCGAGGAGGACATCGTGCGGCTGGCCGGTCACACATTATCGGCGCGCGCCGCAGAGATCTGTGAGATCGCCGGCGCGGCGGAGGTCGAAGAGCCGGAGCGCGGAGGGTCCTGAGGTGCTGACCGTCCGCCCGGAGAAGGTCTGCTACATCATCCTCAAGGCGCGCGAGTTCGGCGCCAAGGTGGCGCTGGTCGAGCCCGATCCCGGCTCAAACCCGACCGATGACGACGAGCGGGCGATACTCGAGGACTACGAGGACGACCCCACGGCCGAGGAGCTCAGCGAGGCGCTCGCCGATCTCAATGAGGAGGAGCTCCTGGATGTGCTCACGCTCATGGTTCTCGGACGCGACGACATGCGCACCGCCGAGTGGGAGAGCGCGCGGCAGAGTGCGGAAGAGGCGCTCGATGAGCGCGCGGCGGACACGCTGATGCGGACCCCGCTCATGCCCGACCACGTCGAGGACGGGCTGAGCGAGCTCGGGCTCTCGTGCGCCGACTACGCGCTCGGCCGCCTCTGAAGGTCGCTTCGGCGCCGCATCGCTGTCAGATGCCGCCGAGGCAGAGGTACTTGACCTCGA
>Ga0194132_10011416_pt1 | contig 11444 bp, 11 predicted proteins | sample TA2KigOf80mmetaG_FD_148612 | JGI IMG/M metagenome (GOLD analysis project Ga0194132, IMG submission 148612) | Freshwater microbial communities from Lake Tanganyika, Tanzania - TA2015054 Kigoma Offshore 80m | ecosystem: Environmental > Aquatic > Freshwater > Lake | place: Tanzania: Lake... | reverse complement strand
CCGGCAGGGATGGCGCTGCCGCACCCGCCTCGCCCGACCGTCCCCGCAGCCGGCGTCCGGAGTCCCGCGCAGCTCGGCCGCCTGGTTGCCACGGCGCCCGCGGTCGGGGTGTTCATGCCGCATGGCGACGTCGCGGTGGGCAGCCGCGTGCGGGCCGGCGATCGGCTCGGCATCGTCGACATGCTGGGCGTGCCCCAGGACGTGGTCGCCCCGTCGGACGGCGTGCTGGCGGCAAGCCTCGTGGAGCCCGGCGAAGGGGTGGAGTACGGCCAGGAGTTGCTGGTCATCGAGGCGTCTTCGTGATCGGCAAGATCCTGATCGCCAATCGCGGCGAGATCGCGCTGCGGATCCTGCGCGCGTGTCGCACCCTCGACATCCCGGCGGTCGTCGCGTATAGCAAAGCCGACCGCGACAGTCTGCCCGTGCGCCTCGCAGACGAGGCGGTCTGCATCGGGCCCGCCGACGCGCGGCGCAGCTACCTCTCGGCCCCCGCCGTCATCTCGGCCGCGATCGTCACCGGCTGTGACGCCATCCACCCGGGTTATGGCTTCCTCTCGGAGCACCAGGGGTTCGCCGAGGTCGTCCGGGCGCACGACCTCACGTTCATCGGTCCCCCACCCGAAGTACTCGAGCGGTTCGGGTCCAAGGAGGCCACGCGCCGGCTGCTCGGCGCGTTCGGCCTGCCCACGATTCCGGGCTCCCTCGGCATGCTGCGTGACCTGGCCCACGCGCTCGAGGAGGCGGATCGGATCGACTACCCGGTCCTCATCAAACCCTCGGCCGGTGGCGGCGGCAAGGGCATGCGGATGGTCCGCTCACCACGCGAGCTCGAGAGCGCGCTCGAGATCTGCCGCTCCGAGGCGCGCTCCGCCTTCAACGACGATTCGCTCTACCTCGAGAAGTGGATCGAGGACAACCGCCATGTCGAGGTGCAGATCGCGGTCGATCGATTCGGGCATGGCGTCCACATGGGCGAACGCGACTGCTCGGTCCAGCGGCGGCACCAGAAGATCATCGAGGAGGGCCCGACGCCGGCCCTCTCGCCCGCCGCCCGCGCGGACCTCTGTCAGCGCGCCATCCGCGCCGCGGTCGGCGCCGGCTACGAGAACCTGGGCACCCTGGAGTTTCTCGTCGACCAGGACGGGAACTTCTACTTCATCGAGATCAACTGCCGGATCCAGGTGGAGCACCCCGTCACCGAGATGCTGACCGGAATCGACATGGTCGCCGCCCAGATCCGCATCGCCGCCGGGGAGCCGCTCGGCTTCAACCAGGCCGACATCCGGTTCGATGGCCATGCCATCGAGTTCCGGATCAACGCCGAGGACGCCGCGAATGACTTCCGGCCGGGCGCCGGCATGGTCGAGACCTACCTTGCCCCGGGCGGCCCGTGGGTCCGGATGGACTCGCACCTGTTCCCGGGCTACGAGGTGCCGCCCTATTACGACTCATTGCTGGGCAAACTCATCGTCTGGGGCCCGGACCGCGGGACCGCCATCGCGCGGGCGCGAACCGCGCTCGACGAACTCGTCGTCGACGGCCTTGTGACCAACGTGCCGATCCACCGCGCGCTGCTCGACAACCCGGCCTTCCTCGAGGGCCACATGACCACCAACCTGCTCGACCGGCTCGGCAGCGGGGCCTTCCTGGCCGCGGCTGCCCGCCGCTGACCCAGCCAGAACGGAGCACCTGTGACCGATCCCGCCGCCCAGCCGCCGCCCGGTTCGGTCCCTGCTCGCGTCCTGCACACGACGCGCGAGATCGAGGCGCTGATCCCGCACCGCTGGCCCTTCCTGCTCGTCGACCGGATCGTGGAGTACGACGCCGCGGCCAGGCGGATCGTGGGCCTCAAGGCCGTGACGGCGACCGAGTGGTTCTTCGGGGGCCATTTCCCGGGGCTGCCGGTGATGCCCGGCGTGCTGCAGGTGGAGGCCCTCGCCCAGACGATGGCCGTCTACGTCGCGAAGCAGCCGGGCTTCGGTGACCGGATCGGCCTCTTTGCCGGCATCGACGAGTGCCGTTTCAAGCGGGTCGTGGCGCCCGGCGACACGCTGCGACTCGAGGTGGTCATGGAGAAGCTGGGTTCGCGGTTCGGTCGCGGGCGGGCCGCGGCCACCGTCGACGGCGAGATCGCCTGCTCAGCCACGCTGAGCTTCATCATCCCCAACGAAGGCGTCCTCCGATGACTCGACTCGCGGTGCTCTCCGACGTGCATGGCAACGCGGTCGCGCTCGACGCGGTGCGCAAGGCGCTGAAGCGGGCCGCCCCCGACCGGATCCTGGTCGCGGGCGACCACGTGCTCAACGGGCCCGATCCCATCGCCGCGGTGGACGCCCTGCGCGAGATGGAGGCGGCCGGGGCGTTCGTGATCCAGGGCAACACCGACATCGCGGTGGCCGACCTTGACTTCGCGGCCGCCTTCCCGTGGTTGACCGACGGCGTCGGCGAGCAGATCCGGGTGGCGGCCGAGTGGGCCCACGACCAGCTGGGCGAGGAGCGCCTCGACTGGCTCCGCCGGCTCCCGTCCGAACGCCGCCTGCGGTCCGATGAGACCCTGGTGCTGGTCTGCCACGCGTCGCCGGGCTCGCAGACCGCCGGATTCGACCGCGCGCTGGAGCCATCGGTCGTGGTCGAGCGCGTCTCGCGCACGGACGCCCGGGTCGTCGCCTGCGGCCACACCCATGTGCCCGAGGTCCGCGACTTCGGGTACCGGGTGATCGTCAACGACGGCAGCGCCGGGTACGTCTTCGACGGCGACCCGACCGCATCGTGGGCGCTGATCGACATCGCCGGCGAGAACGTGACGGCGGAGATCAAGCGCGAATCCTTCGACCTGCTCGCCGTGAGCAACGCGCTCACGGCCCGCGGCCTGCCGGGCGACGTCTATCGCGCCGCCACGGTCCGGACCGGGAAGATGGTGCGGTGAACCGGGCTTCGCCGCGCGTCGTCGCGACCGGCCTCGGCCTGCTCACGCCGCTGGGGCTCACGGTCGAGGAGACCTGGCGCAACATGGTCGCCGGCCGCTCGGGCATCCGCCGGATCGAGCGGTTCGACCCCAGTCGCCTGACCTCGCAGATCGCGGGCGAGGTCCGCGGCTTTGACGCGTCGCACGTGCTCGATCGAAAGGACGTCCGGCGCACGGACCGCTACATCCAGTTCGGCCTGGTCGCCGCGCGCGAGGCCATGGACATGGCCCGCCTGCCGGAGCGCCTCGAGGGCGCCGAGGCCGAGGCGACGGGCGTGATCCTGGGGACCGGCCTCGGTGGCATCGATACGATCTTCGACAACATCATCACGTTCGCGACACGCGGCCCCGATCGCCTCAGCCCGTTCCTGATTCCGATGGGCATCGGCAACGTGGGCGCGGGGCAGATCGCCATCAACTTCGGGCCGCTGGGGCCCAACTTCGCGACCGTGTCCGCGTGCGCCTCGAGCGGCCACGCGGTCGGGGAGGCCTACGAGATCATCCGCCGCGGCGACGCCGATATGATCATCGCCGGCGGCACGGAGGCCGGGATCCACGAGGGGCTTGTCGGCGGGTTCGCCGCCATGCGGGCGCTCTCCACTCGCAACGACGAACCGGAGCGCGCGTCGCGCCCGTTCGACCGTGATCGCGACGGATTCGTCATCTCCGAGGGTGCCGGGGTGCTGGTCCTCGAGTCGTTGCCGCATGCGGAGAAGCGCGGCGCCCCGATCCTGGCCGAGGTGCTCGGCTACGGCGCGACGGCGGATGCGTCGCACATCACGCTGCCCGCCCCCGGCGGTGCGGGCGCGGTCCGTGCGGCCCGTCGCGCGATGCAGAAGGCGGCCATCGATCCGTCCGAGATCGACCATGTCAACGCGCACGCCACGTCCACCCCGGAAGGCGACCGCGCGGAACTGCAGGCGATTCGGACGCTCTTCGGCGATCGCGCCTCCCAGATTTCGGTCTCCGCGAACAAGAGCCAGATCGGCCACACGCTCGGCGCCGCAGGCGGGATCGCGGCCGCCCTGACGATCCTGGCGCTGCGTGACGGCTGCGTGCCGCCCACTGTCAACCTGGAGCATGTCGACGAAGCCGGCACGGGCCTCGACCTCACCCCGCAGGTTGCCCGCAGCCGCCCGCTGCAGACCGCCCTCACCAACGCCTTCGGCTTCGGCGGCCAGAACACGGCCCTCATCTTCCGGCGGTGGGACGCGTGACGCAGCGCGACGCGGACCCGGAGGGGGACGAGCTGCTTGCACTCGTCGACCGGCTGGGCCGACTGATCGAGGGGAGTGAGCTGGCCGAGCTCGAGGTCGAGGCGGACGGGACCCGCGTGCTCCTGCGGCGGTCCGCCGGCTCGGTCTCGATGGCCGTCGCCTCGGACCTGGCTGCGGCCGCCCCCGTGGCGACCGAACGCGGCGCGGGTTCCGGGCCGCAGGCCGATGCCGCGCCGGATGCCGCGCCGCCGGCGTCGGGGCCGGCGGTCGTGGCCGTGATCTCGCCGCTCACCGGGATCTTCTACGCGTCGCCCGCGCCGGGCTCGGCGCCCTACGTCCGGGCTGGTGGCGAGGTCGCAGTCGGCCAGGTGATCGGGCTGGTCGAGGCGATGAAGCTGTTCAATGAGATCAAGTCCAACGTCGCGGGGCGGGTGGTGCGGGTCGTGGCCGAGACCGGCGCGCTCGTCAAGGCCAAGCAGGCGCTGATCGAGGTGGAGCCGCTGTGAGTGACGCCGACGGGCGGCCGCGGATCGGGCCGCGGGCGCACATCACGGGCTGGGGGGCGTATGCCCCGCCCGGCGTGCTGACCAACGCCGACATCGAGCACCTCGTCGATACGTCGGACGAGTGGATCGTGTCCCGGACCGGGATCCGCGAGCGACGCGTGGCCGGGCCGCACGAGACGACCGCCTCGATGGGTGCGATCGCCGGCCGCCGCGCCATTGCCGTGGCGGGCCTCGACCCCGACGAGATCGACGTCATCCTGCTCGCGACCCTGACGCCCGACTACTGGATGCCCTCCACGGCGGCACTGGTGAAGGAGGCGATCGGCAACACCAGGGCGGCGGCGATGGACGTGGCGGCGGCCTGCTCTGGGTTCGTGTTCGCTTACTCCACCGCGCAGGCCTACATCGCCGCCGGGATGGCGAAGCACGTGTTGGTGATCGGCTCCGAGGCGCTGACGCGGTTCCTCGACTACACCGACCGCAGCACCTGCATCCTCTTCGGCGACGGTGCCGGCGCGGTGGTCCTGTCGGCGTCCGAGGCGCCCGGGGGCACCATGGCCACCGAGCTCACGACCGAGCCCGCCGGCGCCTACATGATCTGGATCCCGGCCGGCGGGGCAAAGGCGCCGCCTTCGCCCGGGACCATCGCGCGCCACGAGCACTTCCTGCGCATGGAGGGCAAGGAGACCTACCGCTTCGCAACCAAGACGATGGCCACGACGGCACTCGCCTCCATCGAGCGGGCCGGGCTCCGCCCCGAGGACGTCGACCTGTTCATCCCGCACCAGGCCAACATCCGGATCATCGAGGCAGTGGCCAAAGGCCTCGGGCTGCCCATGGAGCGGATGTTCGTCAACCTGGACCGCTACGGGAACACGTCAGCCGCGTCGGTGCCCATTGCGCTGGCCGAGGCGGTCGACTCGGGTCGCGTGAAGATCAGCGATCGCGTCGTCATGGTGGCCTTCGGGGCCGGGTTCACGTCCGGCGCCGTGACCGTCGAGTGGACGGCCGACCCGGCGAACGGCCGGCGTGCCGCCGACGCGCAGCCACGCGACATCCACATCCGCCAGCCGCTCGACTGGAACTCGGTGGACCCGATCCAGCCGGCGCTGGCCGCGGTCCTCGCGGCACCGGGCCCGATCAGTGTCCCGCTCGACGACGTCGTTTCCGGCGAGCCTGAACACGCCGATCGCAATGGCGCCGGGGCGCCCGTCGCGCCGCTCGCGGGGAGGGGCGACGCATGATCGATCTTTCGGGGAAGTCCGCCGTGGTCACCGGCGGCTCGCGCGGCATCGGCCGGGCGATCGTCCTGCGTTTCGCCGAGCAGGGCGCCGACGTCGCGTTCAGCTACCGCGGGAACGAGGCGGCCGCGCTCGACACCGTCGGCGAAGTGGAGCGGCTGGGCCGCCGCGGCCTTGCACACCAGGCCGACGTCACCGACCCAGCGGCCGCCGAGGGCCTGATCGCCGCGGCGCTGGCGGCCTTCGGCAAGGTCGACATCCTGGTCAACAACGCCGGCATCACCCGCGACGACCTGATCATGCGCATGAGCATCGACGCGTGGCGGGATGTCCTGGAGACCAACCTCTTCGGTGCCTTCTACGCGATCAAGGCCGTGATGCGCCCGATGCTCAAGGCGCGCAGCGGGCGGATCATCAACATCACCAGCGTCTCGGGCCAGGCCGGCAACGCGGGGCAGGCGAACTACTCGTCGGCCAAGGCCGGCCTGATCGGCCTCACCAGGGCCACGGCACGCGAGGTCGCCTCGCGCGGGATCACGGCCAACGCCGTGGCACCGGGCTTCGTCCTGACCGAGCTGACCGAGACCCTGCCCGAGCCCATCCAGGCGAACATCCGCTCGGCCACCCCGCTCGGTCGCTTCGGCACCGCCGACGAGGTCGCCGCCGCCGTCGCGTTCCTTGCGTCCGACGAGGCCTCGTACATCACCGGCCACGTGCTCGCAGTGGACGGCGGCCTGGTCATGATGTAGGGAGCTGCCAGGGAGCGGGACGAACGTCCTGCTGCGTTCCCGGGCCGCGCTGCGAGACGCTGGGACGGGAGAGGGAACCAGGCCCCGTCGTCGCGCCCCTGGGATCGTCCAGTCGTCGGTCTGCGCGTCCGGCGACTCACGTCGAGGTCACTGTGGTGCCCAGTCATCGCTTCGCCGCCGGATCACCGTGAACGAACCTGGCCGCGTCCGAATCCGCCGGTGCGCGTTGGCCACACCCGTTTCGCTGTGGCAGACTGAGCAGTGGTCATACACCGGCACGCGTCGGTCAGCAGTGCGGATCTCGTTGCTCCTCGGGCGCGGTCCGGGCTGCCGGCGGCGCCGCACGAGAGGTTCGGAGGACGCGTGAACAACGCGGGCTGGGACGAGCCAGAGCTCGTCCGGCGCTGCAAGGAAGGGCAGGAGGCGGCCTACGCCGAGCTGGTGCGCCGTCACCGGCCGCGGCTCTACTCGCTCGCCGTCCGCCTGACCGGCCACCCGAGACCGCCGAGGACGTGGTCCAGGAAGCCTTCATGGCAGCGTTCCGAACGATCGAGCGCTTCGAGCCTCGCCCGTCCCTGTCCGTGTGGCTCAACACGATCCTGATCCGCGGCGCCGGGCGGGCGGCCGAGCGCAGCGAGGCCCGATCCGGCGCGTCACTGGACGCCATGCTCGACGGCGATCCCCGGCTCCTCGATGAGCTGGGGGCGGCCCATGTCGCCCCCGAGCACGATCCGGCCGCCGCGGCCGAGGCTGCCGAGCTGCGTACTGCCCTGGCTGACGCCATCGACCGGCTGCCGTTTCGTTACCGGGCGGCGGTCGTCACGCGATTCGTGCTGGGCATGGACTATGCCGAAGCTGCCGCGTCGCTCGATACCGGACTCAACACGTACAAGAGCCACCTCCTTCGGGGCACCCGGATGCTGCGCGAGGCACTGTCCGGCCAGCGCGGGATCGAGGCCGAGAAGCGGGAGGAGCCGGCAGTCCGCCACGACACGCGAGCCTCGGCCATGGATCGCGGGTCGGCGGCCGCCACCGCCCTTTCGGCGGCCGGCGCGGGTGGCCGTCCGGGGCTGCAACGCGAGGAGCGCCCCGGGCGCTGACCTGCCTCTCGCGCGAACTTCCGAGGTCGCTGCAACTGTTCTGGCCGTCCCGGCCTTGTATTGACTGTGAGCCCCATGGGTCGCCCGCAGTCCGATCATGCCGCCCGCAGGCTGATCAACGCGTACCTGCTCGACGAGCTTGACGCGGCGAACGCCCGTCGGCTGGCCGAGCACGTCCGCGATTGCCCGGGCTGCGCCGCCGAACTCGGCGGAACGACGCGACTCATCGAGCTCCTCCGGACCCTTCCGGAGCCGCAGCCGTCGGCGGATCTCGACGCGCGGATCCTCAGTGCGGCGCTCGCCGATCGGCGGCTGCGCGCTGACCGCCGCCCCTGGTACGCGGGACTGCCGCGCCAGGTGTTCCGCGGCGCGATGCGCACGACCGGGACGCTCCTGGCGACCGTCATCGCGGTGGCATTGATCGGGGCGGCGTTCGTTTTCGCCGCTTCCACGTTCATTCTGCCGCTGCCGACTTCTCCGGATGACACTGCGCGTGCTACATTCCCGCCCGTGGCGACGCCGACGTTCGCGCCGACTGAGCCAGGAGACAGCGCCGTGCCCACGGTGGTGCCCACCTCGGGAACCCCGGTGACACCGGCGCCTGTACTTGTTTCGCCGACGCCTCGGCCCGCCCAGGTCGCGACGCCCGCTCCGGTCCCAACCGGAACGCCCGTCCCGACCCTGCCGCCCACAGAGGGTCCAACCGCATCGCCAGTCATCATCGCAACGCCGGAGGCGACCGTCTCGCCTGAGCCGAGCGCCACGCCCGAGACACAGCCGGGCGACGGGACGGGTGGCTCGCCGCTCTTCGTCCAGCCGATCGTCCACGCGGACAACGGAGGTCCCGTTGCCGGGCTCGCGGTCACGCTGGAGATCCGTCCCCAGGACAACGAGGTGGGCGGAACGCTCACCTGTACGAGCGGGCACCACCGTCGTGACCAACGGCGCGGGCAATGCGGTGTTCAGCGGCTGTGAGATCGATCGGGCTCAGCAGGACTACCGTCTGCGGGCCTCGGCGCCGCACGCCGACGCACCACGCAGCGCCCGGTTCGACGTCACCGTGGGCCCGGCGCACCACCTGGCATTCGGCGCCTACCCGGCCGATCCCACGCCGGCCACGCTGACGCCGCAGCCGTCCGTCCGCGTCGTTGACGAGGGCGGCAACCTCGTCGCCTCGGCGACGAACACGATCACGCTCTCGATCGATCAGAACGCCGGGACGTTCTCCTGCACCCTCGGCCCAGCCCGCGTCGCGCTCGGCGGCGTCGCCTCGTTCGCCGGGTGCCAGCAGACAACCGCGGGCGTGGACTACAACCTCACTGCGATCACGACCGGGCTGGCTGACAACGATGTCACCGGGCCGGACTTCGATGTCGCCTCGGCGCCCACGAAGCTGCTTCTGTGCTGGGGCGCGACGACGGGCGCCTGCAACCGGACACCTCCGGTGAACAGCACCGGCGGCGTCGCGTTCCCGACGCAGCCGCACGTTCGCATCGTCAACGCCGCCAACACGGTCATCACCTTCGATGACACCACGGTCGTCACGCTCTCGAAGACCCCGAACACCCCGACGGCCGGCGGCCCGGGCACGCTCACCTGCAACGGCGGCCTCAGCAGGACCGTGACCGATGGGATCGCCCAGTTCGCGGGGTGCGCAATTGACCGGGCCGGCACCGGCTATCGGATCCGGGCGACGTCCATCCCCGTTCTCACCCAGGACGACAGCAACGCGTTCAACATTGCAGTCGGCCCGGCCGCCAAACTCGGCTTCCTCACCCAGCCAGTGAATGGCAACGCCGGCCAGGTGCTCTCGCCCACCATCACGGTGGCCATCCAGGACGCGGGCGGCAACACGGTCACGGCAGGCCAGTCCGCCGCGATCACCATGTTCATCAGCCCACCGAACCCGCTCGGCGCGGCGTCGAACTGCACCGGCGGCAACACGGTCGGTGCCGTCAACGGCGTGGCGACGTTCACCGGCTGCAGCATCGACCGCGGCGGGACGTTCACCCTGACGGCAACTCCGGGCGGCATCGTGCCGCCGGGCAACATCGCCCCGGCAACCAGTGCCCCGATCGTCATCGCCGCGATCCCGGCGCAGTTGAGCCTCTTCGCCTCCAGCCCGGTGATCACCTGGGGCAACACCGTGGTATTCACCGTCCAGTTCGGGGCCAACGGCGCGAACCGGGCCTACACGATGCAGGCCAGCCCTGATGGCGTGAACTGGACCACCATCGTCGCGCCGCTCCTGACGACGAACGCCGCCGGCTAGGGCAGCTTCGCCTACTCCCCCTTGCGCAACTACTACTACCGGGCCTTCTATGCGGGCGCCCCGGACCTGGCGGCCGCGATGAGCAACATCGCGCGTGTCGTCGTCCGCCAGATCGCACTCCTGCGCCCGACCAATCTCGGATCGGTTGACGATGTCAGCGTCGGCACCACGATCCGCTTCACGACGACGGTGAGGCCCGCCCGACCGGAGCTGCCGCGGGCGATCGTCACCTTCGTCGCGTACCGCCTCATCGGGCGGACCTGGACCCTGGTCGGGACGCGGGATGTCCTGATTGACGCGAGTGGCCTCGCCGCCGTCGACGTCACGTTCTCTCAGCCGGGCAGGTGGTATGTCCGCTCCATCGCCCGGCCGACGACCGTCAACGCCAACAGCGTCTGGAGCCCCGTCGAGCGCTACGACGTGCGGTAGGAGGACGACCCGGCTCTCGGCTCCGACGGGACACTGGAATGGCCGCCTGCGCATCGGCGCAGGCGGCCTTCTGGCTCCCACCCCGGACCTTTGGGCTATGGGGTCCTGGTACTTTCCGGTGGGTTGTGGAGGCCCGAGCGCGCTCGATACGCTCCACCGGCTCGTCATGTGCCCGACGTGCAGATCTCGCGCGTTCGCTCATTCCAAGCGAATGGCGCGGCCCCGCTGCTCCCGCAGGAGGTCCGCCGCCAGTGCCGCCCGAATCCGCACCATCGACGCTGTCGCCCCGACTCCCGGTGGTGGCGTTCTTCGCCCTCGTGCTCGTTGCCGGCGCCTTGCCCGGCGCAGCCCTCGGGGTTGACCCGGCCGCGTCCGAGGAACGCCCGAGCGTCCACTACGAACAGGCGCTCGCCCACGCCGGCGATAAGATCGCGTTCACGCCGGGCGCGCGCGTCGTGACGGGGTTCACCTCGAAGGTACGCACGCTCGCCACGAAGGGCGGCGCCGTGACACGGCAGGTGATCGGTTTCCTGCCGTACTGGGAACTCACCAGCGCCAAGTTGACGCTGCGCTACGACCTCCTCTCGACGATCGCGTACTTCGGCGTCGGCGCGGACACGGCCGGCAACCTGCAGAAGCAGAACGCCGATGGCTCGCTCACGACCGGCTGGGCCGGCTGGACCAGCAACCGGATGACCTCGATCATCGAGGCGGCCCACGCAGCCGGTACACGCGTCGTGCTCACGATCACCGTGTTCGCCTGGACCACGTCCGACCGGAACCGCCAGGCCGCGCTGCTCGGCAGCCCGTCGGCGCGCGCGAACCTCGCGCGTCAACTTGCCGACGCCGTCCGCGATCGCGGCGCAGATGGCGTCAACGTCGACTTCGAGCCGATCGCCTCGGGGTATGGCGACGAGTTCACCGACTTCGTCCGCCTGCTGCGCGCCGAATTCGACGCGATTGCG
>Ga0194132_10011415_pt1 | contig 11444 bp, 9 predicted proteins | sample TA2KigOf80mmetaG_FD_148612 | JGI IMG/M metagenome (GOLD analysis project Ga0194132, IMG submission 148612) | Freshwater microbial communities from Lake Tanganyika, Tanzania - TA2015054 Kigoma Offshore 80m | ecosystem: Environmental > Aquatic > Freshwater > Lake | place: Tanzania: Lake Tanganyika... | reverse complement strand
GCGACGTACCCCAGCGCGCTGCCGAAGTCGTCCGTCACGGTCACCGCACAGATGAAACGGTCCGTCGAAGCGAGCTCACAGGGGCGTCGCGTCTGTACGGCGTAGTGCGCTGCCTGCGCCCAGGCTTTTAGTGCGCCCGATGTGGATGACGTCGGGCGCGGCGGGGTTGTATCGCTTCGTCTTGATGAAGCACCCAGCAAGGACGCGACCAGCTCGTTTCGGGAACGAGTCGCGGGGGCTACCGCCGACCATCCGCGCGATCTCCGCGCGCGTGCACGAGTTGCCAACCCGGAATCTCCGCCCCACTCCAGTGCCATCGGCGTGCGCTCAATTGCCTTGAGCCCGCACGCGACGAGGCGGTCTCAGCTGGAGCGCGGGCAGCGAGTCTGGGTCAACCGGCGCGCTTGCACGCATGGCGTCGCGCTCGAGCGCACCGCCTATATTCAACCCGAATGGGGCGTTCGCCCGCGACTCCCGTCACGGGAAGCATCTCACTCGCCAACCGCTCCAAGCGAGCGCCCTGCGGCTCGCGCAGCCCCGACACCCAAGCGATCTTTCCCCGCACCGAGTTCAACTGCGCTTGCGTCACCTGTGCGCGCGAGGACAACGCCAGGATCTCTCTCTCAATGTCACCGCGCCGCTGACGAGACGCGGAGATAGCGTTGTTTACGACTGCGCCGACGACTACAACTGGCTCCCGCCATCCGCGCATGACCTTGATCTTCTCCCAAGAGACCGCGTAGCCGAACTCCCTGATGATCTCGAGTACACGAGGGATCAGATGATCCGGGTTCCGACCCGAAAGCGTCAGATCGTCAATCCATGCCGAGTAGGCAACGCCGTGATCCGCTGCGTGCTCCGCGATGGCGTCGTGCATCTCGCGCAGGGCGAGGTTGGCGATCATCGTGCTGGTTGGCGCGCCTTGCGGGACCCGTCCGCAGAACGTCGTGATCTTCGTCAGCGCGTTCGCGATGTCGTTCCGGTATCCCAGTCCGTACGCGAAGGCACGGAAGACGTCGCGGTGCGTGATGCTTGGGAAGCAGTTTCTCAGGTCAATAGTTACCGCGACTGGGTTCCCCGAGTGAACACGAGCGTGGTCACGGACGGATCGCCCGGGCACACCACCAACGATGTACTCGGGCATCGGCACGAAGCGAAGAATCCGCCGTTGGATACCTGTCTGAAGGGCGCGCAGCTCTCCCTGCGGGTTGTCAATATGCCGCCACTTTTCCTTGCCAACGATGCGGACGTCAAACGGCTCGTAGTAGCGCCCCGCCGTCTCCGCGATCTCAATGATGCGCTCTCGCTTCCAGCCACTCAGCGCCCGGACGTGCCCCCAACTGTCAACGTGCGTGACGCGCCGCTCATACGCGGTGCGTTGCCATTCAGGAACGAGTACCGATTGCGCGATGTCGCCAGGCTCAGTGGGCTTGTTCATTGGCGGCATCAGTTGTTAGGAGCTCCAGCAGCATTGCGCCGACCACGCCGGCCTCCGACTCCGTCATCCCGCCGAGGCCCGCCTTTGGCGCAGCGAGCAGCCGAAGGAGGCTCGGCGGCACGCCGAGCGCTGTCGCGATCGCGGAAACTGTCCCTGGCCGCGGAGAGCGTTCGCCGACCTCGATGCGGCTCACATAGCTCGCATCAAGGCCAGCACGATCCGCCAGCTCTTTCTGGGACATCCCTCGCGCCGCGCGAGCGATGCGTATGGCTCTTGCGAAGTTCATGTTGCTTTGGTCTCTGTCACCTTCCGTCTTGGCGTCGGCATCGTCCGCAAAGACGGAAGGCAACAGCTTCGAACCCGACCGAACTCAGCCTCAGGTACGTGCGAGTCATGCAGCGACCTACTTCGTCGTCAGGATCAATGCAAGGCGATCAACCGCTTGGTTGATCGCCTTCATGTCCTTCTGCCGAAGCCCTGCTGCGAGGGCGCGCAACGTGCGCTTGGCTTCACCGGCCCGTTCAGGACTCAGGGCCCCCGTGCTGTGGAGCTCTTCTAGGAAGAGCTCCACCTGCTTCAGGATCTTTTTTCGTTTCATCGCGATCCTTTCCCACGCCGGCCCCGGCGAAATTGCCGAGTGCATCGCACGTGGTGCCGAGCCGTGCGGGCTTGGGGAAGGAGACCCTGATGTCCCATAGCTGTTGACTTCAGCTCGCATGGTGCCGACGAAACGGTGCCAACCCACCAGAAGTGAGGCAGAACCAGTTCAGCCAGTACGCACGCCGTTCGCATCGCTCACGTCTCACTTGTTACGGCTCTTGGCTCACCGACACGTTGCCGGTGACGCCGTTGCTCCGCTGTGGGCCGTGTGACGCGCAACGCTGCGGAGCCCGGATGGGCCCCGCGTGCGGCATTCGCCGCCTAAGCGGACGCGGAACGGAGGCACCCCTCCCGCGACCTGATAACCCGCAGTTGCTCGGCGCGGACCGATGAACGACTGGAAAGACCCCACCACCCCTCCGGGTGGTCCTAGGTCACTTGGCCGCTGTATAGGCATGCCACGTGACTGTGGAACCGTAGCCGGTCGCGGCCGGGCGTCAACCTGTACCCGATCTTGTGGCCGCGTCGGAAGCGCCCACCATATCGGGGGCCCGAACTACCCTCGGGGAGTCACGGTGCCCTCAGCCGGATAGATTCCGCCGCGCGACCGGCAGGCCGCCTTCTGTGTCCTCGCGCGAATGCACCTGATCCCACGGCGCGCCAAAGGCATCGCGGCTCGGCGGCTTGCGCACGAGCGCATCCACGTGGTTCGCCCCGAGCATCTGCAGCCATGTCGTCGCAAACTGCTTCCAGTCTGTGGGCTTCTCCGGCGTTGGGCGTTGGTACACAGGGAAGCCCAGCTCGCGACACTTTTCCGCCGCGAGCGCCGCGGCGTCGCCGTCCGCGCCGAATCGCGCGGCGGCCTACGCCTTCGCGCTGGGCTGCGCGCTGCGCGCAATCTTCGCGACCTGCGCGAGGAGCGACGTTCTGTCGTCCTCTACGTACGCGAGCAGCTGGTGCAGCTCCTCGCTGTCCGGCGCCGCCGTTTGCTCCAGCAGCGCCCACGCGGGCGAATGGAACGCCGCGTCCAGCGCCGAGCGCGCCCGCGCGATCGCCTCTTCTGCCTCCGAAGAGGGCCTCGGCAACTTCGCCGAGCTTCTCGCGCGGAGCGTGCCCTTCTCGCCCGCGGACCACGCGCCGTTCGGCCTCTAGACCCCGCGAAAATCGCGAGATTTCAGCTCCTAGTGGAGTCGGCGCGGCGAGTCTTCACGCGCCCTGACTGGGTGGCGGAGTGAAGTGAGTTCGAGTTCCCGGTACGAATCAGTGGCGAATCCGAACCGCCCCGATTGCCAACAGAGACGATCGCCGCCGTTGCCGCGCCGATTGGCCTGCTCGCCCGGTCTCTGGTTCGCTTCGAATCGGGCCGTCGTCAAAGACCCCGCGGAATCGCGACGTTTTTCACGTCGAGCTAGCTTCCGCGCCGGAAGTCTCCGCGGATGCAGACTCGGTGGCGGAGGGGGAGGGATTCGAACCCCCGGTACCCTTTCGAGTACACCTGATTTCGAGTCAGGCTCATTCAACCAGGCTCTGACACCCCTCCGCGGGGGCGCACACCTTAGCCCGCGAGATCGAGGCTGCGAGAGGTCGCGCGGCGCGCCTAACGCCCGAGGCCGAGTTGCAGCAGGCGCTGAATCAGCGCTTCGTACTCGATGCCCGCGGCCTTCGCCGAGTCCGCGAACTCCTCGCCGCGCGCGATCTCGGGGTTCGGGTTCGCTTCGAGGAAGAACAGCTCGCCGTCTTCGCGCAGGCGCCAGTCGATGCGCGCATAGCCGTCGAGGTGCAGCAGCTTGTAGATGCGCTTGCTCTGGTGGAGCAGGCGCGCGCGCGTCTCGGGCTCGAGCTGCGCGGGCACCACTTCGACGCCGCGCGACGCCTGGTAGCGCACGTCGTGCTTCAGCTTCTCCGTCACGATCAGCTCGTCGCGCGGGTCGAGCTTCTCGACCACGAGCTCATTCGGCGGCAGCGTGGTGACGCGCTCGTTCCCTAACAACGAGACGTAGACCTCGCGTCCCGGCACGAACTCCTCGACGATCGCATCGGAACGGGTGCGCTCGTGGATGAAGCGCACGCGCTCGGCCAGGTGCTCGTCGTCGCGCACCAGCGATGCGCGCGAGATCCCGAGCGACGAATCGGCGGTGAGCGACTTCACGATCAGCGGGTACTGGATGCGCAGCCGCATTTTGCGCGCGCCGCGCCCGCGCTTGATCACGGCGAAGCCCGGCGCGCGGATGCGGTGGTGCGCGGCGATCGCCTTCGAGAGCGCCTTGTCGCGCGCGAGCACGAGGCCGCGCGGGCCGCAGCCCGTGTACTTCGCCCCTAACAGCTCGAGGTAGGCGACCACGTGCTGGTCGAACAGCACTGTGCCCTGAAACTCCTCGAGCAGGTTGAACACGATGTCGGGCTTGCCGTCCTCGACGGCGCGGCGCACCTCGGCGAGCTCGTCGTGCACCGCCACGATCGAGACGTCGTGACCGAGCGCGCGCAGCGCCTGCGGCACGCTGATCTCGGTCTTCACGCGATGCGCTTCTTCCGGGTCGACCTTGCTCGGATCCTCGGGCGGAATGAAGTCGCGGTGGATCAGGACCGCGACGCGCAGCTTCTTGATCGCCGGCTTCGTCTTCTTCACCCGCGAAGCGCGCGGCGCCTGCGCGCCCGCCGGCGCGCCCTCGCCCTCGCTCCGCAGAGCTCGGCTCACAGCGCGTGCCACTCTCTCGCGCGGTAGACGTACTCGACGCTGCGCGCCGCGAGCAGAATCGCGAGCTCGACGAGCAGCGCGCGCGAGTGGCGCGGCGCGCGCAGGCCGAGCTCGCGCGCACGCGCGATCAGGTCGCCGAGCACGACTTCGAGCGCGAGCTCGTGCTTGCCGGTGTGGCGCGCGACCATGCGGCGCAGCTGCGTCTTGTGGCGCGTGAGGAACGCCGCCGCGCTCTCGCCGCGGCGCTCCGGCGGCGCGAACACGCGCTGCAGATCCTCGTCGTAGATCTCGGTCGAGCTCGTGCGGTAGCGCCCGCGCTTCTGCTCGTAATAAGTCGCGAGCGTGCGGTCGTCGCGCTCGATCGCGTCGACTTTCGCGGTGCGCCGCACCGGCGGGCGCGCGCCCGCGAGCTCGCGCATCAGCTCGTCCACGTACTCGAGCTTCGCCAGCGCCTGCCAACCCGCGTAGCGCTTGCGCCAACGCGCGGCGGGCGCGAGCCACACCGCGAACGTCTCCGCGAAGTCCTCGGCGGGATGCGCCTGCGCGTACCAATACGGCAGATGAATCACGTAACGCCGGCTCGCCGGATTCGGCTGATAGAAGTCCGGGTACGGCTCCGAGGAGACGCCGAACACTTCGCGCCAACGCTTCGAGCGCTGCAAGCCGAACGCGTGCTGCACTGCGTGGCCCGCCTCGTGGCGAAGGATGCGCAGGCACGCATCGCGCGTGCCGCCTTCCACCTGGAGGACTTGCCTCCGCTCGAGCCGCATCAGGCGCGGGTGCAGCAGATAGAACGGAATCGCGATGCCGGGCACGCCGTCGGGCGAGAACCACTCGTCTCCCACCCAGAAGTGCGGCGTGACGCGCAGCTCGCGCGCCGCGAGCTCGCGCTTCACCTGGCGAACCACGCTGGCAACCCAGCTGCGCTCCCACGTCACGCCGAGATCCCGCATGCGCAGCGAAAGCAGCTGCTCGTCGCTCAGCGTGTCGAGTCGGCGCGGCATCCCGTGAGCTTCCTGGTTGCTAGGCGGAGGTCGCGCGGTAGCGGATCAGCACGCGCGAGCCGTCGGCGAGGCCATTCTTGAAGCGTGGGCCCCAGCTGCCCCACTCCCTCGTGTACTTCGAGCCGAACAGCGTGAGCGCGTGATCGTGCTGCGCCGAGGTCGTCTCGAGGCTCGCGTCGGCGAGGAAGCTCGGGGAAGCCTGATAACTCGAGTCGGCCGGGTTCCACACGCCGTGATCGCCGACCCAGAGGCGCGCGCGCGTGAGGCCCTTCCCGATTGCAGCGGCGCGCCAGGCTTTCGCGCCGGTGACGACCAGCGCGCTGTCGCCGTCGCGCACGAACCAGACTTCGGCGTGGCAGCGGCTCTCGCTGCCGTCGCGCTTCAATGCGGTCACGTACACGAGCGGGCTCGTGCCGAGCGCGGCGCGCGCCGCGGCGGAGAGCGCGCCGGCTTCGCCGCGGGCAAGGCGCGGCAGCAGTGCCGTCGCTGCGCCGGCGATCAGGATCTCGCGTCGAGTGAAACGCATCGAGCTCTCCTCGGGTGGGCCTCGATTTAGCAGAGGACCCTCGGGCTTTCGCGGGTGTTATGGGGCGTTCGCTGCGGGCGGCTCCGTGCGCAGCCAGTCGCCGACCCCGAGGTCCGCCGCGCCGCGGCCGCCTGCGAGTGGGGAGCCATCGAGCGAGCGCAAGTCGACCTGACTGAGCGAGATGCGAGCGCTGAAGACCGCGGCGTGAAAGGCGTCGGCGAGCCGGCGCGCGCGGGCGCTCGCGCTCTCGCCCGCGCGGGGCTCGGCGCGCGCGCACGCGAGCACCTCGGAGTTGGCGCCGAGCAGGCAGGCGCGGCCCGACTCGCCGTCTTGGCTCACCTGGACGCGGAACCCGCCCTCCTGCTCGTCGAAGCGCGGCGAGTCCTGCAGGTGATCGGCAGCGTCTTCGGCCAGCTCCCCGCCGCTCGCGGCGAAGCTCGCTGGCAGCGCGAGCCCGAGGCGGCGAACCACACCCGGGTCGCGCTGCAGCGTGAGGTCGTAGGCCGCGACCGAGCGCGCGACGTCCCCTGCCTTGCGCGCCAACTCGCCGTGCAGCGCCGACACGCGCGCGCGCAACAACACCTCGCTCTCCGGCAAGTCGAGCACGGCCTTCTTCGCGAGCTCCGCGAGCGCCTCGTCGTCGCCGCGCAGCGCTGCGATCTCGACGCGCAGCGCCGCGAAGTAGCCCGGCGCGAGCGAGTGCCGCTCGACCTTTTCGGCCGCGACGATTCCCGCCTCCGCGACGCCCGGCCCGAGCAGGCGCACCACGTCGGACTGCGCCCACTCGCTGAGCGGCAAGATCACTTGGTCGACCATGTGCGGGCGCAGCGTGCTCTGCAGGAAGCGCGGATGCGCGAGCGCGTCGACGGCTTGGCGCTGCGTCAGCCAGGCGCGCGCGTCGAGCCACTGCGCATGGAGCCAGTGCCACGGCGCGCGCCACCACACAGCCCACGAGGCGGCCTCGCGCTCCTCCTCGGCGCGCGTGCGGAGCGTCGCCGCCAACAGCAACGCGGCGCCGCCCACGCGCTGCGTCGGCTCCTCGTTCGTGGCGCCGTGGCGATCGGGCGCATCGAGCGCGCGGGTGAGCAGCCGCTCCGCATCCTCGCTGCGCCCGGCGACGAGCAGCAGCGCGCCCGCCGCGAGGTCTGCGCGGGCCCAGCTCTGCGCACGCACGTTCGCCACTTGGCCCTCGCGCCACGCGACCATCTCGCGAAGCGCTGCGCTCGCCTCCGCCAGGCGGCCTTGCGCGGTGTAGAGGTGCACGAGATCCGCCCACGGGTTGCCGAAGTCCTGCGGGCCGTGCCGGGTCGACTCCAATAACAAGCTCTCGACCTCGCCGAGGCGCAGGTCGACCCATGCGGCCTCCGCCGCGTTCGACCACGCGACCGAGCTGTCAACGCCTTCCGCGCGGCTCGCGTAGGCGCCCTCTACCACGCAAGCCTGGTAGGCGCCTTCGCGGTCGAGGCTCTCGGCTTCGATCGCGCACAGCGCGGCGCGCGCGGCGTCGCGTGCATTCGCGCTGCGGCCGTGGCGCAGGTAGTAGCGGGCGATCCTGCGCGCCTCGTTGAAGCGGCCGAGGCGCATCAGCTGCCACGCAGACCAGGCCGGCTGCTCCTGCTGGTAGATCGCCTCGTACTCGGCCTGGATCGCGAGCGCCTCCTCGTCCTCGCCCATCTCGCCGGTGACCTGCGAGAGCAAGCTCAGCGCCTCCGCGTGCCAGATCTGGTCGTCGCCGGCTTCCGACGTGCGCCCGTGCTCGCGCTCGAACAGCGCCTTGCCCTTCCGCAACACGTGGCGCGCGCGCGCGAGGTCGCCTTCGGCCTCGTACAGCACGTAGCCGAGCAGCACGTGGCCGGGAATCGACTCGGGATTTTCCCGTAACAACTCCTGCGCGAGCTCGCGCGCGCGGATCGGCTCGCCCGAGCGGAGCGCCGCGTAGGCGTCGAGCGCCTTCAGCTGCGAAGGCGGGATTTCGTCGAAACCGAGCGCATCGTCGGCCTCGACGTCGAACTCTCGGATCTCGCCATCGACGGGCGGCGCCTGCGCGAGCGACGGCTCGCCCGCGCAGAGCGCGGCGAGCGCGAGCGCCGCGCGCCGCTTCACCGCCCGAGCGTCCTGCGCGTCAGGCTCTCGAGCGCGCCCACCATGCACTCGCGCACCACTTCTTCCGCCGCGGTCGCGCCGATCGCCGCCTCGATACGGTGCGCGAGGATGTGCGGCACCAAGTCCTCGATGTCCTGCGCCGACACGTAGTCGCGGCGCCGCCCGAGCGCGTAGGCCTGCAGCGCGGGCACCGCGAGCACGAGGCTGCGCGTCGAGTTGCCCTGCCGCACGCGGTCGTCCGAGCGCAGCGTGCGCGAGATGTCGACCAGGCACTCGAGGATCGACGAGTGCACTTTCACCATCGTGTCGAGCGTGCGCCGCGTCGCGAGCACTTCCTCGCGCGTGACGCGCGGCAAGTCCGCGCGCACGATGTCGCGCCGCTCCCGCCGCGTGAGCAGCACCCCAAGCTCCTCCGCGCGCGCGATGTGCTTCATGCGGATCTTGAAGAGGAAGCGGTCGAGCTGCGGCACCGGCAGCGGGTACGTGCCCGCGACGTCGCGCGGGTTCTGCGTCGCGATCACGAAGAACAGCTCGTCGAGCGGATACGTCACATTGTCGACCGTGACCTGCTTCTCCGCCATCGCCTCGAGCATCGCGGACTGCACCTTCGGCGAAGTGCGGTTGATCTCGTCGGCGAGCACGATGTGAGCGAACAGCGGGCCCGGGCGAAACTGGAACGCGCTCGTGCGCGCGTCGAACACCGAAACGCCGGTGATGTCCGACGGCAGCAGGTCGGGCGTGAACTGAATGCGCCGGAACGCGGCGAACTTTTCGGCGTCGCCCTCTTCGATCGCGGCGCCGAGCGCCTTCGCGAGGGTGGTCTTGCCGGAACCGGGGTAGTCCTCGAGCAGCACGTGGCCGTCGGCGAGCAGCGCCGCGACCACGAGCTCGATCACGTCGTCGCGCCCGATCACCTGCGCAGCGATGCGCGCGCGCAGCCGCACGATCACGTCGTGAGCGGTCTGGAGCACCGCAACCGTCTCGGGGCCCGGCGGGTTGGTCGGGTCTTCGTGAATCAGCGGCATCACGGGCGAGTTCCTTCGAGGTGTTAGGGAGATCAGCGAGAGCGCAGCCAGCTCACGGGATCGAGCCACGCGAGCACGCGGCGCCAGCGCGGGCGTTCGCGATGAAGCTCGCTGCGGACGCCCCACGCGAGCTCGCGCAGCGCTTCGGGCGTCGTGCTCGCGCCGGGGCCGAGCGCGGCGCGCAGATGCTCGCGCGTGAGCGCTGCGAACGCGGGCGCGAGTGGCGTGGTGCGCTCGGCGAAGCGTTCGCGCGTCTCGCCGATGCGCCGCACCGCGCCGAGCTCCGCGAGCCGGTCGAGCGCGGCGCGATAGCCGACGCGCGGCAGCTCGGCGTCGCGCACGAAGCGCGGCGCCAGGCTGCGCCACAGCTTCGTGCACCACGCGGCCACGATCGCGAGCACGAGCAGCGCGAGCAGCGCGCGGCCGAGCCAGCGCACGGCGGTCTTCGTGGGCAGGATCGGCTCGGTGCCCGGCTCGCCGAGCTGCTCGCGCAGCATCTCGCCGAGCATGCGCTGCAGCGAGAGATCGGTCGGCGTCATGGGGTCGTCGAGCACCTTCTCGGGCGAGATGTCCACCACGACCCAGCCGATGCCGTCGAGATAGATCTCGGGCCACGCGTGCGCGTTGCCGCCCCTCAACAAGATCGCGGAGCCGTCGCCGCGATCGGACTCGTTCACCGCGTAGCCCGCGGCGACGCGCGCGGGCACGCCGAGCGCGCGCATCAGGTACGTCGCCGCGTGGGCGAAGTGAACGCAGTAGCCGATGCGATTGCCGAACAAGAAGTGCGCGGTGGGATCCTCGGCGCCGGCGTGATCGCTCTTGCGCGAGTAGGTGCCGGTCTCTTCGAGGATCTGCTTCACGATCAGCGCGCGCCCGAGCGGATCGTCGCGGTACTCGGGAACCAGCTGCGCGAGCATCTCCTCTGCGAGCTCGGCGTAGCGCGGATCGCTGGGCGGCTCCGTGTAGAGCTTCCAGAGCGCCTCGCCCCAGGCCGGATCGCCCGCCTCGCTCCCCAACATGTCCTTGTAGGCGAGCTGCGGAACGCGCGAGACAGCGCGGTAGGAGCGCTGGAAGCGGAACGTGCTCTTCAGCGGTGCCGGCTCGAAGCTGAGCGGCGCGTCCATCGCGAACGGCCGCGTGTGGTCGGTGAGCATGCCGATCGACATCGCGAGCTCGGTGCGGCCCGAGGTGTCCTCGGATGGTGCGGCGAGCTCGAGCTTCGCGCTCGGGAAGGCGCGCACGATGTCGCGATCGGCGCCCTCCGCCTGCGCCTCGACCAGACGGCGCCCGTTGAACTGCGAGAACGCTGTCTCGCGGAAGTAGTAGGCGCCCGTGGGCGAGGCGTAGTCGCCGTGCAGCACGACGACCGCGACCGGCACATCGGAGCCGTCGGAGGAGTACTCGTCTTGGAAGTCGGTGCTCGTGCGCGTGCCGCGGCCCCGCTGCGGCTGCGCCTTCTGATCGCCATCGAGGCCGAGCCCCGCCGGAGGCCGCGCGGTCGGCAGGCCCGTGATGTTCAGCGCGAAGAGCAGCAGCAGTGCGAGCGCGAGCAGTGCGCCGGCGTGCAGCGGGATCCGGCGCGCGCGCTCCTCCCGTAACAACAGCGCGGCGAGCACGAGCACGCCCACCGCGCCCATGCCGAGATAGAACGCGGCGGGGTCGATGCCGCTGCCCCACGCGAAATCTCCGATCGCGAACGGGCGGTGCACCATGCCGGCGCGGTGCGGCGCGAAGCTCGATGCGAGCGCTCCCGCCGCGACCGCGACCTCCAGCGCCGCGAAGCCGGAGGCGCGCGACGCGAGGAAGCGCAGCAGGAACACGGGCGCGCCGATCCAAACCGCGATGCGCAGTACGTCGAGCGCGCCGAAGAGAACGAGCGGCGTCGCGTACGCGGCGAGCCACGCCCAGCTTCCGAGCAAGCCGGCAAGCCACAGCGTGGCGCCCGCGCTCAGCGCGGTGGCGGCCGCGACGGCGCCGAAGCGCAGCGCGCGCCCGCCGGGGCGCGCGTGCGAAACGCGCTCGGCGTAGAGCGAAGCGGCGAGCGCCGCGAGCG
>Ga0194132_10011413_pt1 | contig 11449 bp, 11 predicted proteins | sample TA2KigOf80mmetaG_FD_148612 | JGI IMG/M metagenome (GOLD analysis project Ga0194132, IMG submission 148612) | Freshwater microbial communities from Lake Tanganyika, Tanzania - TA2015054 Kigoma Offshore 80m | ecosystem: Environmental > Aquatic > Freshwater > Lake | place: Tanzania: Lake... | reverse complement strand
GCTCGCAAAGCGGAGATTTTCTTTAATCAGCGCTATGAATTAAAACCACGAAAGAAAGGGGACCCCTGCCGGCAGGGGCTTTCGTGAGTTTTGCGCAATCTTATAGGGTTTCACGTGATCCCCCCCAAGATCTTTCGACAGGATCGACCCAACGCGACCAAGGAGGCTTCATGAGGATCAGTTTTGCCCGGCAAGCAGCGGTGATCACTCTGGCGATGACGTTATTGCTGACTTCCGTCGCCACTTTCCACGGCGCCAACGCCCAAGCCCCGGCTGGCGGCACGGTCATCTACGTCCGCAGCACGGACGCGGCGACGCTCGACCCGGCGGAAAACGCGAGCGCCGAGGACAAGCGCGTCACGTACAGCATCTATGAGACGCTCGTCGACTACCGGCAGGACGCCCGCGGCCAGTGGGACTTCGAGCCGCGGCTCGCCGAAAGCTGGTCCGTCTCGTCCGACGGCTTGAACTGGACGTTCAACCTGCGCCGCGGCGTGAAGTTCCACGACGGGTCCGAGCTGGATGCCGACGCCGTGGTGTTCGCGTTCGATCGCCAGCGCAACCCGCAGCATCCATTCTTCGCCCGGCGCCAGCGGTTCTGGGCGCAGCAGTTCGGCGACATCCTGATAAATGTGCAGAGCGTCGACAAGTACACGGTGCGGTTCACCTTGCGCAGCGCGTTCGGTCCGTTCCTGACCAACCTCGCTGGCCCGCTCGCCTCGATCCCGAGCCCGTCGTCGATCCGCCGGTTCGGCGCCGACTTCGGCACGAACCCCGTCGGCACGGGCCCGTTCCGGTTCGTCTCCTGGACTACCGGCGACCGCATCGTGCTCGAGCGGTTCGCGTTCTACTGGGGCGAGCGCCCGAAGGCGCAGCGGATCATCATCCGCGCCGTGCCCGATCCCGCCGCCCGCTTCGCCGAGGTGCAGTCCGGCAACGCGCACGTCGCCGTCGACATCATCCCCGACTTCCACGATCGCGCGCGGCAGAACCAGCAGCTGCAGGTGATGTACAAGGCCGCGCTCAACGTGGGCTTCATCTACATCAACGTTGCCCGCCGTCCGTTCGAGAACGCGAACGTGCGCCGCGCGATCGCGCACGCCATCGACAAGCAGGCGATCGTCGACTCGTTCTACTCCGGCACCGGTCAGACGGCGAAGAATATCCTGCCGCCGTCCGTGTTCGGCCACAACGAGAAGGTCTTGGAATACAAGTACGATCCGGCGCGGGCGCGGCAGCTGCTGTCCGAAGCGGGCTTCCCGAATGGATTCGACACCACGCTGTGGGTCATGCCGGTTTCGCGCGGATACTTCCCCAAGCCGAAGGAGACGGGCGAGGTCTTCCAGTCGCAGCTGCAGGCGGTGGGCATCCGCGCCCGCATCACGACGTTCGACTGGACGACGTACCTTGCTAAGACCGACGCGGGCGAGGCCGACCTGTTCATGTACGGCACGACGAACGTGCCTGATCCGCACTACTTCCTGTGCTGGTTCTTCTGCAAGACGACGACGAAGGACAGCATGAACGACGCGAACGCCCAGCGCGTGCTCGCCGACGCGTCGCGCGCGACGCGCGTGCGTGACCGCGCCGCGTTGTACTCGCGCGCGCAGGACATGCTGGCGCAGTTCATGCCGGCCGTACCGGTCGCCCACGGGCGGCCGATCGTCGTCGCCCGTCGCGACGTCTCCGGGTTCGCGCCCAGCGGCGTCGACAACGAGGACTTCACGACGATCTCGGCCTCGCGGTAAGGCAAGCGGAACACTTCAGGCGGCCCGTGGCGATGGCGTTTTCGGTTCGATGAAGCGCTACGTCGCGGGCCGCCTGCTGCAGTTGATCCCTGTCCTGCTCGGGATCTCTTTCACCGTCTTCCTGGTCATGCGGATCATCCCCGGCGATCCGGCGATCGCGATGCTCGGCGATCAAGCGAGCCCGGCCCGCCTGGAAGATCTGCGCGTGCAGCTGGGGCTGCGCGACCCGTATCCGGCGCAGTTCGCCGGCTATCTCGGCGGCGCGCTGCGCGGCGACCTCGGGCGGTCGATCCTCACCAACCGTCCCGTCACGTACGAGCTGGCGGCGCGCTTCCCGGCGACGCTGGAGCTCGGGCTCGCGGCGCTCCTCGTCGGCGTCGCGATCGGGATTCCCCTCGGCGTCCTGGCGGCGACGCGCCGAGGCACCATCGTCGACGCGGCCACGATGGGCGTTTCCTTATTCGGCGTGTCGATGCCCGTGTTCTGGCTCGGGCTCGTGTTCATCTACCTGTTCGCGGTGACGCTCGGTTGGTTTCCCGTCTCGGGGCGCGTCTCCGCCGACGTTTTCGTCCCGCCGGTCACGCAGGCGATGCTCGTCGACGCGCTGCTCGCGCGCGACGGCCGCGCCTTCGCCGACGCGCTGCGCCACCTCGTCTTGCCGGCGCTGACGCTCGGCACGATTCCGATGGCCGCGGTCGCGCGGATGACGCGATCGAGCCTGCTCGACGTGATCGGCGAGGATTACGTGCGCACCGCGCGCGCGAAGGGATTGGCGCCGGCCCACGTCTTGCGCAAGCACGCGTTCCGCAACGCCGCCATCCCGGTGCTGGCGATCCTCGGCCTGCAGATCGGCGCGCTGCTCGGCGGCGCGATCGTCACGGAGACGATCTACTCCTGGCCGGGCGTCGGGCGGTTCTTGCTCGAGGGCGTGCTCGGCCGCGACTACCCCGTCGTCCAGGGCACGGTGCTATTCGTCACGACGTTGTTCGCGCTGATCAACGTCGGCGTCGACTTGTTGTACGTCGTGCTCGACCCGCGGATTCGATTGACATGAAGCGCTCGTTGTCGTCTCGGTTCTTCCGCCACGCAGGCGCGCGCGCCGGGTTCGTCGTACTCGTCGTGCTCGCCGCCGGCGCCATAGCGGCGCCGTGGCTGAGCCCGCACGACCCCCTACTGCCGGCGTTGCGCGAGCGCCTGCGGCCGCCGTCGGCGCAATTCTGGATGGGCACAGATCAGCTCGGCCGCGACGTCTGGAGCCGCATCCTGCACGGCGCGCGCTACTCGCTGCCAATCGGGTTGCTGTCGACGGGAATCTCCTTGCTCGTCGGCGCGCCGGCCGGCATGGTCGCCGCGTTCTATACGGGCACGCCGCGCGCCTGGATCGACCGCCTGATCATGCGCGGCATGGACATCCTGCTCGCGTTTCCTACGTTCCTTCTCGCGTTGATGCTCGTCACCGCGCTCGGCCCGAGCCTGATCAACGCGATGATAGCGGTCGGCGTCGTCGGCATTCCCGTCTACGCGCGGCTCTCGTACGCCGCGGTGCTGTCGACAAAGGAGCGCGAGTTCGTGACCGCGGCCCGGGCCTGCGGGTCGGGCGACGCCGCGATCATCCGACGGCACGTCGTGCCGAACTCGATTCAGCCGCTGATCGTGCAGGGCACGCTCGGCGTCGCGTCCGCGATCCTGGCCGCCGCCGGGCTGAGCTTCCTCGGTCTTGGCGCGCGGCCGCCGGCGCCGGAGTGGGGCGCGATGCTCAGCGACGGCCGCGTCGCGCTGGAGACCGCGCCTTGGGTCACGATCTTTCCCGGCGCCGCGATCCTCGTCGCGGTCATCGCGATCAACCTCGTCGGCGACGGCCTGCGCGACGCGCTCGATCCGCGCGTGCGCGTTGACCGCGGATGACGGCCGCACGACGCAGGGAGGAGAACATCATGTACGACCATGACGCGACGCTCGTCATCGACGGCCTGAACACGTCCATGCTCGACGCCGACCAGCTCGTGCGATTCCGCACCGGCGGCGTCACGGCGTTCCAGTGGACCGTTGCCAAACCGTACGGCGACTGGCCGACCGTGCTCGCCGGCATCGAAGCGGCGCACCGCAAGGTCGAGGCGATGCGCGGACAGGTCACGATCGTCTGTGGCGCCGCCGACATCACCGGCGCGAAGGCGTCCGGCAAAGTCGCGGCGATCTTCGGGCTGCAGAACGCGGCCGCGATCGGCGAGGACCTCGCCCGCGTCCGCACGCTGCATCGCCTCGGCGTCCGCGTCATCCAACTCACGTACAACGAGCGCAACCTCTTTGGCGACGGTTGCGACGAGCCGGCGAACGCCGGCCTCAGCCGCCTGGGCCAACGGCTCGTCGGCGCGCTCAACGACGCGGGCATCCTCGTCGATCTGTCACACTGCGGCAGCGCGACGACGTTGGAAACGCTGCGGTTGTCGCGGCCGGCGGCCGCGATCACGCACGCGAACGTGCGCGCGCTGTGCGCGACGGCGCGCAACAAGACCGACGAGGAGATCCGCGCCGCGGCCGAGGCCGGCAGCATCGTCGGCCTCGCGTTCTGGGCGCCCTTGTCCGGCGCGGCGTCGCAGCCGACGATCGAAACGATGCTCGACCACGCCGACGCGCTGCGGCGGATTGGTGGCGATGCGCTGCCGTCGATCGGCAGCGACCTCACGGAAGGCGTGTACCGCGCGGCGATCGAATGGGAGCGCAACCTCGTCACGAGCGAGCACCTCTACCCCGACGTCACCGGTCACGTCGGGCCTTGGTACCGCTTTGAAACGCGCTATCCGGAAGGCTTGGAGAGCATCGCGCGGCTGCGCGACTTCGGAGCGCGGCTCGCGACGCGCGGCTGGCCGCCAGCGCCGATCGCGGCCCTGATGGGCGGGAACTTCCTGCGCGTGTTTCGCGCCGCCTGCGGATAGCGGGCGGCGGGGCAGCCGCTCCCGCGTCGCGACGCGCCTAGCTCCAGCCCAGCAAAACCTTGCCGCACCGGCCGCCGCGCATCGCGGCGAATCTTTCCTCGAACGCCGTGTAGGGAAACCGATGCGTGATCACCGGCTTGATGTCCAGGCCGCTCTCGAGCATGACGGTCATCTTGTACCACGTCTCGTATATCTCGCGGCCGTAGATGCCCTTGATCGTCAGCATGTTGAACACGACTTTGTGCCAGTCGATCGCGATCTCGCCGGATGGAATTCCGAGCATCGCGATTTTTCCGCCGTGCGCCATGTTGTCGACCATTTCGCGCAGGGCGTCGGAGCTGCCCGACATCTCCAGGCCGACGTCGAAACTTTCCTTCATCCCCAGCCGCGCTTGCACGTCGCGCAGGTCGCCGGCGCGCACGCTGTGCGTCAGGGTGGCGCCCATCGTCTTCGCGATCGCCAGCCGGTCGTCGTTGAGGTCGGTGATGACAATGTGGCGCGCGCCGGTGTGGCGCACGACCGCGGTCGCCATGATGCCGATCGGGCCGGCGCCGGTCACGAACACGTCTTCGCCGAGGACGTTGAACGCGAGCGCCGTGTGCACGGCGCTCGCCGAACCGATCGAAGATCGCCGCGACCTCGCGATCGATGCCGGAGCGTTGGTGCCAGACGTTCGTGATCAGCACCGCGATCAGCTCGGCGAACGCGCCCGGACGGTCGACACCGATGCCCTTCGTGTCCGCGCAGAGGTTACGCCGCCCCGCCAGGCAGTTGCGACAGCGCCCGCAGACGACGTGCCCTTCGGCGCTGACGACGTCGCGCGTCATGACCTCGGCGACTCCCTCGGAAATGTGCTCGACGGCGCGGATGCGCACGCCGGCGGCCTGGGCGATGACGTCGGCTTTGGCGCGGGCTTCCCGCACCGCTTGCGTCAGCGCATCGGCACCAGCGCGCGTGTTGTCGCGCAGCCCGAACGAGATGCCGCGAGCGGTGTTCGCACCCGCTTCGATAGCGGCGTCGAGCACGCGGCCGACGAGGCGGACGTCGTAGACGGTCGCCGTGACGATGTTCATCGCTTGATAAGCCGTGATCTGCGGCGGCGCGTTGCCGCCGCGGCCGGACCCATAAACGGGCGTGACGTGCACGCCGGCGGTGCGCAGCTGCTCCGGCCGTAAGCCGAGCTGCCGCCAGCGCGCCAGCATGCGCTCGACGATCTGGTTCGCCTGCAAGATCGCTTCGGCCGCGCGCGCGTGTTGGATCTGCGCCCCGGCCGTGACCGTCGCCTGATCCGGCGCCGTCTACACGCGACCTTCGCCGGTGACGACGATACGGTTTCGCGCCGGTTCCGGCGTCTGCGCGACGGAGGCGGGCAGCATCGGGCGCGGCGCCGCCCAAGCGGCGGCGACCAGCGCCAACGTTCCAGCCAGGAGCAGCGATCGGCTGGATCGGATGTGGAATCGGATGCGGTTGCGAGCGTTTGACATATCTGCCTCCATACGCGCGGTTTCGAGCGCGAACTCGCCCTTTCGACATACCCACGCCGCGAAAGGATGACACCTCGTAGGATTCCCTGCGTCCGGCCGCAACGCATCGGCAGGAGAACCTCCCGTGCGGCCGTATCCTTACCGCCAGGGATGTCCATGAACAACGCACCAGCCGAAGCGCACGACAAGCGCAACGTCAGTCCGAACTTCCTCACGGCGATCATCGACGAAGACCTGCGGGGGCACCGCTACGCCGGCGTCCTGACACGATTCCCGCCCGAGCCGAACGGCTACCTGCACATCGGTCACGCGAAGTCGATCTGCCTGAACTTCGGGCTGGCGCTCGACTACGGCAGCGGTTGCAACCTCCGCTTCGACGACACGAATCCGGAGACGGAGAGCATGGACTTCGTCGAGGCGATCCGTCACGACGTCCAGTGGCTCGGCTTCCGCTGGCGGGCCGAGCGCTTCGCATCCGACTACTTCGATCGCCTGTACGAGATGGCCGTCCAGCTGATCATCGATGGCAAGGCGTACGTCGACAGCGTCACCGACGAGGAGATGAGTGCGCACCGCGGCACGATCACGACGCCGGGCACGCCGACGCCGTACCGCGACCGCAGCGTCGCCGAGAACCTGGACCTGTTCGCGCGCATGCGCAAGGGAGAGTATCCGGGCGGCGCGCACGTGTTGCGCGCGAAGATCGACCTCGCCAGCCGCAACATGAAGATGCGCGACCCTGTCCTGTACCGCATCGTGCACGCGACCCACTACCGGACCGGCGACGCCTGGCCGCTCTATCCGCTTTACGACTTCGCGCATCCTCTGTCGGACGCGATCGAAGGCATCACGCACAGCATCTGCACGCTGGAATTCGAGAACAACCGCGCCGTCTACGACTGGCTGATCGAGAACCTCCGTGGAAAGTGCGGGCTGCCCGCGTCGCCGCGGCCCTACCAGCACGAGTTCGCGCGGCTGAACCTCGACTACACAGTGCTGTCGAAGCGCAAGCTGATCCGGCTCGTCGAGGGCGGGTTCGTCGCGGGGTGGGATGACCCGCGGATGCCGACGATCTCCGGGTTGCGGCGGCGCGGCGTGACGCCGGAGGCGATCCGCGAGTTCGCGAACCGCATCGGCGTCGCCAAGGCGAACAGCCGCGTCGATCTCGGATTGTTCGAGGCGGCGGTGCGCGACGATCTAAACACGCGGTCGCCGCGCGTGCTGGCGGTGCTGCGCCCGCTCCGCGTCGAGATCACGAATTACCCGGAAGGGCGGACGGAGTCGCTGACCGCGTCTTACTGGCCGCACGACGTGCCCAAGGAAGGAAGCCGCGCGCTCCCGTTCTCGCGCGATCTGTACATCGAACGCGATGACTTCCGAGTCGATCCGCCCAAGGGCTTCCACAGGCTGACGCCGGGCGGCCGCGTGCGGCTGCGCCACGCGTACGTCATCCGCTGCGACGAGGTTCTCACCGACGATACCGGCGAGGTCGTCGGCCTGCGCTGCGCGTACGACCCCGACACGCTCGGCAAGCAGCCGGCGGGCGGCGCCGTGAAGGGCACGATCCACTGGGTGTCAGCCGCGCATGCCGTGCCCACCGAGGTACGGCTCGTCGACCGGCTGTTCACAGTAACCGATCCCGATTCCGGTGACGGGGAGTTCACCGCTCTGTTGAACCCCGACTCGCTGACGACGACGGCAGCATTCGTCGAGCCGAGCGTGCTCGCCGACCCTTCCGACGCGCGCTATCAATTCGAGCGGCTCGGCTACTTTTGGCGCGATCCCGTCGATTCCCGTGAAGGCCGCCTCGTCTTCAACCGCATCGTGACCTTGCGGGATTCATGGACGAAAGCGCAGGCGCCGGACGCGCCCGCGGTCCCGCCTGCCGCGGCGCTTCCCCGCGCATCGGGAACGCCGCCGGCGCGACGGTCGCGGAAGGCGGAGGAGCGGCCGGTCAACGACGGGAAGCGGAGCGCGGAGTCGCGCCCGCGACCCGACGCCGATTTCTCACCGAGCGAGCTGGCCGTGTTGTCCCGCCTGACGGCGCGCGGCATCAAGCCCGACGCCGCGCGTGCGCTCGCGCGAGATCCGCGGCTGTTCGCGTACTTCTCGGAGGCGGCGCGCGACGGCGACGAGGTGACGATCGCGAACTGGGTCGTGAAGGAGATCGGAGCAGCGATAAGGATCGGCGACGTGGCGCTCGCCGCCGGTCGCTTCGCGGCGATCGTCGCACTCGTCACGAGCGACAAGATCACGAGCCGGACCGCGAAGGAAGTGCTCGCGGAGGCGATGGAAACCGGCATCGATCCGGTCGGCATCGTCCAGGTCAAGGGTCTGTTCCAGATCAGCGACCCGCGCTCGCTGGACCCGATCCTCGATCGCATCGTCGCGGCGAATGCCGACCAAGTGGCGCAATTCCGCGCCGGCAAGAAATCCGTCGTCGGCTACCTCGTCGGCCAAGTGATGAAGGAAACCGACGGCCGCGCGAACCCTGCGGTGTTGAACGAGCTGCTGGCGAAGAAGCTCGGCGCGAACTAGGGTGGCGTGATCTCCCAGCGTACGAGACCCCGCCGCGGGTCCCACCGCAGGCCGAACCGATCTTCCCCGAAGATGACGAACGCGGCGCTCGCCACCTCGATCCGGAACAAGTGGAAGGGCTCCATCCGCCGCCATTGGATCTTCGCTTCCACGGCGTCGGCGAAGCGCCCGCGCAGGTCCGCGTCCGTGACGTCGACGGCGCGCCCGTACAGCTTGAAGTCGCCGTCGGTCCCCATGCGGTCGGCGACGACGCTGTGCACGACCAGGCGATCGTCGCGCAGCAGATCGCGCGCCTTGCGCGATTGCCACATCATGCCCAGCAGCAGCTCGCCGTCGACGATGAACGCTTCGACCGGCGAGATGCGCGGCCAACCGTCCTTGCGGAGCGTGCCGACGAGCACGAGGCCGGCGGACTCGATCCGCTGCTCGCCGAGCGCCGCGCGCGGCGAGGATCACTCGACGAGCCAGCTCTTCCACCACGCCCCGCACCATCGATCGATCATCCCGAGCGCGCGATGGTAGCGGATCCAGTTGTTGATCCACGCCAGAAACCGGTGATCGCCCGGATAGACGGCCGGCGCCGCGTACTCGCGCGCGAAGACGAGGACCTTCCCGTCCGGCCCGGTCAGCGCGCGTTGCTCCGGATACATGCGCATCGAGATCTTCGTGACGATGTCCATGACCGCGGCGTGCGCCTGGCCTTCCCGCAGCGCGTTGCGCCAAGACGTCGTGCCGAGAACGGTCGCGCGCGGGAACTTCTCGGCGATGACGCGCTGGCAAGACGAGCCGGGCCACGTCGCGATGACGACGCCCTCGCGGTTCACGTCCTCGACCGTCCGGAAGCCCGTGTCGTCGCGCACGATGCAGACGACCTCGAACGGGATGAGCGGTTCGGCGAAGTCCACGAGCACGGCGCGCTCGGGGATGTTCGTGTGCTTCGGCAGCAGGTCGACTTCACGGTGGTGCAGCGCGTCGATGTCGAGAAGCACCTCAAGCTCGGCATCGAGTTCGACGACATGCATCGGCTGTTGAACCATCCGAGATCCGGGCTTGGCCTCGATCCCGATATCCTCGACGCGATCTTCTTCGAAGGGAGGAGCATCGTGATCGACGAAAGCCTCGACCGGGTGGAGAACCCCAACAAAGAGGGGCGCTATCGGTTCACCCTCGCGCATGAGGGCGGTGGGCATTGGCGGCTGCATCGCCGCCTGTTCGCCAAGGACCCGGCGCAGGTCTCCTTGTTCAACGAACCGGCCCCGCCCTCGGTGGTCTGTCGGTCGAGCCAGGCGAAGGAGCCGGCGCGGCTGCGATGGCTCACTAAAATTCCACCTGGATCACTCGATGGCAGATTGTCAGTGGAGGAACCGAGGTTCATGGTCGCCGGCATCGCGCGACTGCCGTACCGCGTCACCGTGCATCAAGGTGAGGTGGCATGACGATCCTGATCTTAACGGAGTTCTTCAGCCGTGGTGGGCTGGAGACGCATATCATCGGGCAGGTCGAAACGCTTGCGCGGCAAGGGGAGCGCTGCGTGATCGCGACCGGATCCGGCCAGGATACGGTCCCGGCGGATCTCTTCGCGGACGGGCTGTTTCGCCTGCCCATGGGGCCCGCTGTAACCGTTGGAGAACTGCGGGATACTCTCTACCGGCTTGAGGACTTCGCCACGCGCCATGCGGTGAGGGTGATCCACTCTCACCCCTTCTACTCCTTCATGACCAGTGCGCTGCTCGCTCGAAGGCTCCGGCTGCCCTGGGTCGCGACCGTGCATGGCCCGCTATCGCTGCACGGCGTCACGCAGCCGGCGGCGAAAGCCGCGCTGACATCCTGCGTGCTGCCGGGGGCGGCACGTGTCTACTGCGTCTCGCCGGAGGTGGTGGAGCTGGTCGGCAGGATGACGGAGGCGGAAATCCGTCTACTGCCCAATGCCGTCCGGATCCCGCTCAGGCCGATACGCGGCGAGCCCGGTGTGTGGGCGTGGGCGGGCCGACTGGATTCCGATAAGCTGCCAGGGCTTCTCGACCTGCTGGACAAGCTAGCCCTGGCACCTCCGGCGCGGCTGCGAATCTTCGGGACGGGGGCCTGCCGCGCGGAGCTCGAGCGCTTCATTGAGGCACGCCCAGAGATCGCCGCCTTTGCCTGCCTTGAGGGCTGGTACACCAACTTACTCGCGGGGCTTGCAGGTTGCGAGATGGTCGCCGGAATGGGCCGCGTGCTGCTGGAGGGCGGAGCGGCCGGCCTGTCCTGCCTGCTGGTCGGCTATGATGGCGTGAAGGGTCTGCTGAACCAGGCCGCGATCGAACAGGCGGCCTGGGCGAACCTCTCGGGTCGGAATGCCGCGACGATCTCGGGCGTGGCGCTGCAGGCGGAGATTCAGGCTTGGCGAGCGGAGCCGGCGCAGTTCGACCTGCGGCCTTGGGTGACGCAGATGCGGGACGAGGAGGCCGTCTGGTCCGCCTACTGTGCCGACTTGCGAGGGCTGCCGCTGCGCGAGGCGCCCGGTCTTGCGCTCCTCGATGACTCCATTCGCTTCTCCGGGGGGGGGCATCTAGTTTGGGAGAGTTCGGATCTCGCTGGGGCCATGGACGCCGTGGCCAATCCAGACACCCAGGGGCTCCGTGCCCAAGTTACCGAAGAACGGGCGTAGGCAGCGACGCCGTGATCCGGCGATATTCGTATCGCCCGTAGCGCTTCGCCAGCTCGATGATGTCGGCCGTCAGTCGGGCCTCGTCGTCCGCTCCGCGCG
>Ga0194132_10011411_pt1 | contig 11452 bp, 8 predicted proteins | sample TA2KigOf80mmetaG_FD_148612 | JGI IMG/M metagenome (GOLD analysis project Ga0194132, IMG submission 148612) | Freshwater microbial communities from Lake Tanganyika, Tanzania - TA2015054 Kigoma Offshore 80m | ecosystem: Environmental > Aquatic > Freshwater > Lake | place: Tanzania: Lake Tanganyika... | reverse complement strand
TCGAGAAGCGCGACGCGCAGGGGTCGCGAGGTCCGAGGAGCCTGCATCGGACGCGTGCGGTGCCACGACGCGAGGGATGAAATCGATCGTCGATGCCGCGACGACGACTAGATCGATGGGTGTCCACCATCGCCATCATCGTCGATGCCGCGACGACGACTAGATCGATGGGTGTCCACCATCGCCATCCGGATCGATGGGTGTCCACGACCGCCACACGACCGCCACGAAGTCGATCGTCGATGCCGCGTCGACGACTAGAACGATGGGTGTCCACGACTACCCGCCACGAAGTCGATCGTCGATGCCGCGTCGACGACTAGAACGATGGGTGTCCACGACTACCCGACGACTACCCGACTACCCGTCGCGCCGCGCCTGCCGCTTTCGCCTCGTCTGCCGCTTTCGGACCGTCGACGATCGGTCGGCGGACGTACCGTCGCCTGCCACGATGCCCCGACCGCTTCCAGCGCTTCCAGAGACCCGATCCGAGACCGCCTTCGGCGACTTCAAGTTGCCGCTCGCGCCGAGCGAGGCGGTCGCCGAGGCGAACCGCTGCCTCTTCTGCCACGACGCCCCATGCATCGCGGCGTGCCCGACGGCGATCGACATCCCGCAGTTCATCCGCAAGATCGCGACCGGCAACCTCCGTGGCAGCGCGAGGACGATCCTCGAGTCGAACATCCTCGGCATGACCTGCGCGAGGGTCTGCCCGGTCGAGGTGCTCTGCGTCGGGGCGTGCGTCTACAACCATCTCGACCAGCCCCCGATCGCGATCGGACGCCTGCAGCGTCACGCGACCGACGCGGCGTTCGACGCTGGCTGGTCCTTCTTCAGGCCCGGACCCGACTCGGGCTTCCGCGTCGCCCTGATCGGCGGAGGTCCCGCGAGCCTCGCGGCGGCGCACCGCCTGCGGCGATGCGGACACGCCTGCACGATCCTCGAAGCGAAGGGGACCCTTGGCGGACTCAACTCGACCGGCATCGCGCCCTACAAGCTGCGGGTCGATCGATCGATCGAGGAGGTCGACTGGGTCCTCGCGATCGGCGGGATCGAGGTGCGGACCGGCGTCCGCGTCGGCGAGGACGTCTCGCTCGCCGATCTCGAGCGCGACTTCGACGCGGTCTTCGTGGGCGTCGGGCTGGGCGCCGACTCGAGGCTCGGCGTGCCGGGAGAGGACCTCGATGGCGTGCACGGCGCGACCGCGTGGATCGAGCAGATGAAGCTCGGCGCGGTCGAGCTGTCGGGCATCGCGCGGGCGGTCGTCGTCGGCGGCGGCAACACCGCGATCGACGGCGTGCGCGAGCTGCTCGGCCTCGGCGTTCCCGCGGTCACGATGCTCTATCGCGGCGATCGGTCGAGGATGAGCGGCTACCGCCACGAGTGGGAGGCGGCGCTTGCCGAGGGCGCGGGCGCGGAGTGGGGCGCGGTCCCGATCGCCTGCGAAGGGTGTCGCCGCGTCGAGACGATCCGCTGCGTGCGGCTCGACGCGTCGCGGAACGCGATCCCCGGGAGCGACTTCGAACTCGACGCGGATCTCGTGCTCGTCGCGATCGGGCAGTCGAGGCTCGGGGCGATGCTCGCGGCGATGGATGGGCTCCGCGTCGAAGGGGGGCGCATCGCGGTCGATCCGCATGGCTTCGCCGGGCGCGGCAAGTGGTTCGCCGGCGGCGACTGCGTCAACGGCGGCAGGGAGGTCGTGAACGCGGTGGCGGAAGGCGATCGCGCCGCGCAGGCGATCGACGCGATGCTGCGCGGCGGCGCGAAGGGAGGCTCTTCCGATGCCTGACCTCTCGACCGACACCGGCGGGATCCGCTCGCCGAACCCCTTCTGGCTCGCGAGCGCTCCGCCGACCAACAGCGGGCTGCAGGTGCAGCGGGCGTTCGAGGCGGGCTGGGGCGGCGCGGTGTGGAAGACGCTCGGCACGCCGATCCGCAACGTCTCGAGCCGGTTCGGCGGTCACACCATCGGCGGCGTGCGCGGCGCGGGCTTCAACAACATCGAGCTGATCACCGATCGCCCGCTCGAGGCGAACTACCGCGAGATCGCCGAGACCACGCGGCTCTTTCCTGATCGCGCGATGATCGTCTCGCTCATGTTCGAGACCCGCGAGGAGTGGCGCGAGCACATCGCCCGCTCGATCGACGCGGGCGCGGACGGGCTCGAGCTCAACTTCGGCTGTCCGCACGGCATGTGCGAGCGCGGCATGGGGAGCGCCGTCGGGCAGGAGCCGGCGGTCAACGAGCGCATCACCTCGTGGGCGGTCGAGTTCAGCACGGTGCCGGTCATCGTGAAGCTCACCCCGAACGTCTCGGACATCGTGCCGCACGGGCTCGCTGCCAAGCGCGGCGGTGCTCGGGGCGTGAGCCTCATCAACACGATCAAGAGCCTGATCGGCGTCGACATCGATCGCTTCGTGCCCGAGCCGCGGGTGGGCGGCGCGAGCACCAACGGCGGCTACTGCGGCGCGGCGGTGAAGCCGATCGCCCTCCACATGGTCGCGGCGCTCGCCCGCGAGCAGTCCTTCGGGCTTCCGATCAGCGGGATCGGCGGCGTGACGAACTGGCGCGACGCGGTCGAGTTCATGCTGCTCGGCGCAAGCTCCGTGCAGGTCTGCACCGAGGTGATGCTGCGTGGCTACGGGATCGTCGAGGACATGATCGACGGGCTGGAGGCGTACCTCGCGACGCACGGCTTCGCGAGCGTCTCGGAGATGATCGGCAAGGCGGTGCCGAACTTCCGCGAGTGGGGCGAGCTCGACCTCAACCACGAGACGATCGCGAAGATCGACCCGGCGAAGTGCATCGGCTGCCAGCGGTGCGTGGCGGCGTGCCACGACGGCGCCCACCAGTGCATCCATCCGCAGGAGGGGACGCGGGTGCCGCGGGTCGACGAGGACGAGTGCGTTGGCTGCAACCTCTGCCAGATCGTCTGCCCGGTCACGGAGTGCATCTCGATGGAGCGGGTCGAGCATGCCGTGCCGCCGGCAAGCTGGAACGAGCACGTCGCCGATCCCTCGACCCATCCGCTCAGGCCGAAGAAGGGGTCGCACGGATGAGGAGCGGACCCGTGCCGGGCGGCGAGAGGCGGCGCGGCCGCGTTCGAGGCGAATCCCGGCGATCCTTCGCCGCACGATCCCGCGGCGCTGCCACAATCCCTTGACGAAGCCGAAGGAGTCCTCGACATGCCTCACTCGTCGCGCGTCGTCCGCTGCGGACTCGTCCAGTGCTCGAACCCGATCAACGACGAGCGCCGTCCGGTCGCCGAGATCCAGCAGGCGATGCTCGCGAAGCATGAGCCGATGATCGACGCCGCCGGACGGAAGGGCGTGCAGATCCTCTGCCTGCAGGAGATCTTCAACGGTCCCTACTTCTGCCCGAGCCAGGACGTCCGCTGGTACGACGCGGCCGAGCCGGTCCCGGGACCGACCACCGATCACGTCGCGTCGCTCGCGAGGAAGCACCGGATGGCGGTGGTCGTCCCGGTCTACGAGCGCGAGATGAGCGGCGTCCTCTACAACACCGCCGCGGTCTACGACGCGGACGGGACCTATCTCGGCAAGTACCGCAAGCACCACATCCCGCAGGTGAATCCCGGCTTCTGGGAGAAGTTCTTCTTCAAGCCCGGGACCGGCGGCTACCCGGTCTTCAAGACCCGCTACGCGACGATCGGGGTCTCCATCTGCTACGACCGGCACTTCCCCGAAGGCGCCCGCTGCCTCGGGCTCGCCGGCGCGGAGATCGTCTTCAATCCATCGGCGACCGTGGCGGGGCTTTCGCAGCACCTCTGGAAGATCGAGCAGCCGGCGCACGCGATCGCCAACGGCTACTTCATGGGCTGCATCAACCGCGTCGGCACCGAGGCGCCCTGGAACATCGGGAAGTTCTACGGGACGAGCTACTTCACGAACCCGCGCGGCGAGATCATGGTCGAGGCGAGCGAGGATCGCGACGAGCTCGTGGTCGCGGACCTCGATCTCGCCATGATCGAGCAGGTCCGAGGCACGTGGCAGTTCTACCGCGATCGCCGTCCCGAGAGCTACGGTCCGATCGTCGGCGAGTGACCTCGAGGAGGGATCACCGATGGCCGAGGCAACCCTGATTCGAGGCGGCACCGTCGTCACCGCGGACGAGGAGCGTTGCGCCGATGTGCTCGTGGTCGGCGAGGCGGTCGCGGCGGTGGGGGTGGATCTCCCGGCGCCCTCGGGCGCGGCGATCCTCGACGCCGGCGGCGCGTACGTCATGCCCGGCGGGATCGATCCGCACGTGCACATGGAGCTTCCCTTCATGGGCACGGTGAGCGCCGACGACTTCCTCTCCGGCACCGCGTGCGCCGCGGCGGGCGGCACGACGACGATCATCGACTTCGTGATTCCAGCGCCGCAGCAGTCGCTGCTCGAGGCGCATCGCCTCTGGCGGGAGCGGGCCCGCAAGGCGACCGCCGACTACGCCTTCCACGTCGCGGTGACGTGGTGGAGCGAGCAGGTCTTCGAGGAGATGGGCGTCCTCTGCCGCGACCACGGCGTCAACAGCTTCAAGCACTTCATGGCCTACCGGAACGCGATCATGGTGGACGACGCCACCCTGATCGCGAGCTTCTCGCGGGCCCGCGACCTCGGCGCGATCTGCCTCGTGCACGCGGAGAACGGGGACCTGGTGCATCGCCTGCAGCAGGAGACCTTCGACCGCGGCATCCACGGACCCGAGGGGCATCCGATCTCGCGTCCGCCCGAGGTCGAGGGCGAGGCCGCGAACCGCGCCTGCCAGATCGCCGCGATGGTCGGGGTGCCGCTCTACGTCGTGCACACGAGCTGCCGGCAGGCGATGGAGGCGATCGCCCGCGCGAAGCTGGCGGGTCACCGGGTCTTCGGCGAGTCGCTCGTGCAGCACCTCGTGATCGACGACTCGGTCTACCGCGATCCGGACTGGCGCCGCGCGGCGCACCATGTGATGAGCCCGCCGTTCCGTTCGCCCGACCATCAGCAGGCGCTCTGGGGCGGCCTGCAGGGCGGCACGATCGAGGTGATCGGCACCGACCACTGCACCTTCCGCACCGAGCAGAAGGCGCTGGGCACGCATGACTTCCGGCGCATTCCCAACGGCACCGGCGGTCTCGAGGAGCGGATGAGCGTGCTGTGGCACCACGGCGTGGGCACCGGACGACTCACGCCCCGCGAGTTCGTGGCGGCGACGAGCGCGAACGCCGCGCGGATCTTCAACATCCATCCGCGGAAGGGCACGATCGCGCCGGGCAGCGACGCCGATCTGGTCGTGTGGGATCCGTCCGCGACGCGCACGCTCGGCAGCGGATCGCACCACTCGCGCAACGACTTCAGCATCTTCGAAGGGATGCGGGTCGCGGGCGCCGCCGCGATCACGATGAGTCGCGGGCGGGTGCTCTGGCGGGACGGAGCCCTCGACGCCTGCGAGGGGCACGGGCGATGCGTCGAGCGTCCCTGCTTCACCGACTACGCCCGCAGCCAGACGAGGCGCAACACGCACTTCGCCCCGACCGCCGTCGAGCGAGAGGAGTTCGTCCCATGAGCACCGCCACGACCGCGCCGCCGGTCGCCGTCGGCCGATTCCCCGCCACCAGCGAAGCCTTCACGCCCTGGCACGACGCCCGCCACTGGATCGCCGGGCGGTGGTGCGATCCGCGCTCGCGCCGCGAGTCGCACGAGGTGGTCGATCCGCGTCACGGCCGCGCGATGGCGCAGGTCCGCCTCGGCGGCGCCGACGACGTCGATCGCGCGGTCGCGGCGGCGGCGGCGGCGTTCCCCGCGTGGTCGGAGTGGCCGATCCGCGAGCGGGCGCAGGTGATGTACCGGCTGCGCGAGCGGATGATCGCGAGCCTCGACGAGCTCTCCTGGCTCGTGAGCCACGAGAACGGGAAGGTCCTCGCCGAGGCGAAGGCCGAGGTCGAGAAGGCGATCGAGTGCGTCGAGTTCGGATGCTCGCTGCCGAACCTCGCCGCGGGCAACCAGCTCGAGGTGAGCCGCGGCGTCGCCTGCGAGGTCGCCCATGCGCCGCTCGGCGTGGTCGCGGGCGTGACGCCGTTCAACTTTCCGCTGATGGTGCCGATGTGGATGCTCCCGCAGGCGCTCGTCGGCGGCAACGCGTTCGTGCTGAAGCCGAGCGAGCGGGTGCCGCTCTCGTCGCTGCGGCTCGCGGAGATGCTCGCCGAGTGCGGGCTGCCCGCGGGCGTGTTCAACGTCGTGCAGGGCGACCGCGTGGTGGTCGAGGCGCTCTGCGATCATCCGCGGGTGCCGGCGATCGGCTTCGTCGGAAGCACCCGCGTCGCGCGGCAGGTCTACGCCCGCGCCGCGAGCCACGGCAAGCGGGCGCTGTGCTTCGGCGGCGCGAAGAACCACCTGATCGTCGTGCCGGACGCGGACGTCGAGCTCACCGCGGAGAACGTGGTCGCGTCGTTCACCGGCTGCGCCGGACAGCGGTGCATGGCCGCGAGCGTGCTCGTCGCGGTCGGCGAGGTCGACCACATCCTCGACGCGGTCGCGAGGCGTGCCAGGACGATTCGGCCGGGCGTCGATCTTGGTCCGGTGACCACCGCGGCCGCGCGGGACCGAATCATCGGCTACATCGACGACGCCGAGGCGTCGGGCGTCAAGGTCGTCGTCGATGGCCGCGGAGCGACGGCGGACCCGGGCGGCTACTGGGTCGGTCCGACGATCCTCGACGGCTGTCGCCCCTCGATGAAGGCCGCGTGCGAGGAGATCTTCGGGCCGGTGCTGAGCGTGATTCGCGTGCCCACCCTCGACGAGGCGATCGCGATCGAGAACGCGAACCCCTACGGGAACGCCAGCAGCGTCTACACCTCGAGCGGCGACGTCGCCCGCCGCACGATGGAGCGGGTGGAGGCGGGAATGTGCGGGGTCAACATCGGCGTGCCGGTGCCGCGCGAGCCGTTCGGCTTCGGAGGCTGGAACGACTCGGCCTTCGGTCACGGCAACATGACCGGATGGGACGGCTATCGCTTCTGGACCCGGCAGCGGAAGGTGACGAGCAAGTGGGCGCTGCAGCGCGATCAGACCTGGATGAGCTGAACTCGACGACGCCGATCGGAGATCGAACATGAATCCGCCTCCCGCCACCGCCGCCGCGACCGCCTCGGGCATGTCGTCCCACGAGATGATCGAGGCGTGCCTCAAGCACAGCCTCTTCTCGTGGAGCGCGACGGGCAAGGTGTCGCCGATCCCGGTCGCCCGCGCCGAAGGCATTCATCTCTACAGCCCCGAGGGCCGGCGCTGGATCGACTTCAACAGCCAGCTCATGAGCGTGAACATCGGTCACGGCCACCCGCGGGTCGTCAAGGCGATCCAGGAGCAGGCCGCGACGCTTGCCTACGCCTACCCGGGCATGGCGACGGAGATCCGCGCCAGGCTCTCGCTGAAGCTCGCGGAGATCGTCCCGGGCAACCTCAACACCTTCTTCTACGCCTTGGGCGGCGCCGAGGCGAACGAGAACGCGATCAAGGCGGCGCGGCTCTACACCGGACGCCACAAGATCCTCGTCCGGCATCGCAGCTATCACGGCGGCACGCACGGCGCGATCACGCTCACCGGAGATCCCCGGCGCTGGCCGTCGGAGCCGGGCATGCCCGGCGTCGTCCGGGTCCTCGATCCGCGACCCTACGAGTTCTCCTTCGGCACCACCGACGCGGAGATCGTCGCCAACAACCTCACGTATCTCGAGGAGGTGATCGCCTACGAGGGGCCGCAGAACATCGCGGCGATGTTCATCGAGACCGTCACCGGCACCAACGGCATCCTGCCGCCGCCGGAGGGCTACCTGCAGGGCCTGAAGGCGCTGCTTGCGAAGCACGGCATCCTCCTCGTCTGCGACGAGGTCATGTGCGGCTTCGGGCGCACTGGTCGGCTCTTCGCCTTCGAGCACGGCGGGATCGTGCCGGACATCGTGACCATGGCGAAGGGTCTCACCTCGAGCTACCTGCCGCTCGGGGTGATGGCGCTCTCCGATCCGATCGCCGAGCACTTCCGCGCGAACGTCTTCTGGGGCGGACTCACCTACAACGCCCATCCGATGTGCCTCGCGGCGGCGCTGGCGGCGATCGAGGTGCTGATCGACGAGGGCATGATCGAGAACGCCGCCCGCATGGGCGAGGTCATGCGCCGCCACATGGCTCGGCTCAAGTCGAGGCACCGCTGCATCAAGGAGCACCGCAACCTCGGGCTCTTCGGCACGATCGAGCTGCAGAAGAATGTCCGCGGCGAGCGGCTGGTGCCGTACGCGGGAAGCCATCCGATCATGCCGAAGCTCGGGGCATTCCTCAAGGAGAACGGCCTCTTCACGGTCCTGCAGTGGAACCTCGTCATGTGCAATCCGCCGCTGTGCATCGACGAGGCGCAGATGGCGGAGGCGTTCGAGATCATCGACCGCGGGCTCGACCTCGTCGACGAGGTGGTCGAGGACTGAGCACCGCGAGGCTCAGGTCCGGGCGCCGGCGAGACGCCGCAGGACGAGGTAGGCGACCGCCGAGATCGCGAAGCCGGTGAACCACGCATACGGGTAGAGGGTGCTCCACGCGGGCGCCACCTCCATCACCTTCACCGCCGCGAGGAACCCCGGGACGTTCGGGGCGACGCCGACGAGGAGCGCGACCATCGCCGCCCAGCTGACGCGGCCGTAGCGGCCGTCGAGGCGGTAGAGGTCGGCGACGTCGAGTTCGCGTCGGCGCAGGATCCAGTAGTCGGCGATCATGATGCCGGCGATGGGACCAAGCAGCGCCGAGTAGCCGACGAGCCACTCGAGGATGTAGGTGTCCGCGGAGGCGAGCAGCCGCCACGGCATGATGACGATGCCGATCACGCCGGTGATCACCGCCCCGATTCGGAAGGAGATGAATCGGGGGGCGATGTTGGCGAAGTCGTTCGCGGGGCTGACGATGTTGGCGGCGATGTTGGTCGAGATCGTCGCGGCGGCGACGCCCACGAGGGCGAGCAGCGCCGTCAGCAGCCGCGCGGCGTCGCTCGCGATGATCGGCGCGTCCATGCCGGGCGGCGCGCTCGGACTGGTCACGAAGGAGAGCACCTTCATGGGATCCCAGAGCTCCGCGGGCGGCACGCCCTTGAGAAGCGACTGCGACGCGCTCGTGATGACGACCGCCATCGCGCTGAAGGCGATCATCGTGGTCGGCAGGCCGAGCGCCTGTCCCCACGCCTGCTCGCGCTGCCCCTTTCCGTAGCGGGTGAAGTCGGGGATGTTGAGGCTGAGCGTCGCCCAGAACCCGATCATGCCGGTCAGCGAGGGCACGAAGACCTTCCAGAACGCGCCGAGCGAGTCGAACCTCGACGCGTCGCGGAAGGTCGGTCCGAGGTCGCCCGCCCGCATCACCAGCCAGACGAGAAGCCAGAGCGCCATCGCCATCAAGAGCGGCGCCGCCCAGTTCTCGAAGTGCTTCAGGGCGTCCATGCCGACGAGGATGATGCCGATGTTGACGAGCCAGAAGAAGCCGAAGCAGATCGCGCTCGGCACCGCGAGCCCGAGCACCGTCGCCTCGCCGCCGAGGGTCGCGAACTCTGGCGACACCGCGACGAGGAAGACCCGCATCGCCTCGCCGCCGAGATAGGTCTGGATGCCGAACCAGCCGCAGGCGACGATCGCCCGCGCGATCGCCGGCACGTTGGCGCCGATGGTGCCGAAGCTTGCTCGCGCGAGCACCGGAAAGGGAATGCCGTACTTCGTGCCCGGATGCGCGTTGAGGAGGATTGGGACCAGCACGATCAGGTTGCCGAGCCCGATCGTGAGGAGCGCCTGCCACCAGTTCATGCCCTGCGCGACCAGCCCGCCCGCAAGCAGGTAGGTCGGGATGCAGTGAGCCATGCCCATCCAGAGCGCCGCGAAGTTGTAGGTGGTCCAGGTCCGCTCCGACGCAGGCACCGGCGCGAGATCCGGGCTCCAGAGCGGGCTGCCCGCGAGATCCAGCCGGTCGGGATCGGCGGTGGCGTTCGCGGACTGCTGCATGCGCCGTCGATCGACCGGATGCGACGAATCCCCGCAGGGTTCGGTTCCCGATCCACCGTGGTGGAGCCGCATCCGACCTTCACGGACTGCTCCCGCAGCGCGCGATGTCGACCAATGCCGCCCCGAACAACACCGCCGGACCACATCGATGGGTGTCCACGACCATCACGCACGACCATCCACGTCCACCCACGATCATCCACCCACGATCATCCACGACCGGAGCCCCCATGGCGGAAGCACCTTGCCGCGATCACCGGTCAGGGACGAGCGTCGGTCTTGAGCGGGTCAGAGGCACGCTCGGCGTCCGGAGCCTCGCCGCGACCGACGACGAGCCACGCGACGACGCAGCAGGTGATCGAGGTCAAGGTCGTCGCGACGAGACCGAGCAGGCACGCCAGCATCGCTCCATCCGCGTCCCGTCGACCGAAGAGGGCGAGGCAGAAGCTCGCCGTGTTGCTCGCGGCATGGAGGGCGATCGCGATCGCGAGTCCGACCGCGATCCAGAGCGATCGCGGCGCGGAGCCTGCTCGGGCAAGGGCAAGCGCCGCGCCGAGGATCGCCCCGCAGGCCGCGTGCATCGGCACCCACGTGATCGTCCGCGCGATGCCGGTCCCGATCGCGTCCGTCATCGCTCCTCGGGCAGAGAGCACGTAGAGGGGATTCTCGATCGCGGCGACGCCGAGTCCCGCCATGACGCCGTAGGCGACGAGTGCCCGCGGGTCCGTCCCAGGGGCGCGGCGCACGAGCAGCCAGACCGCGAGCAGCTTCGCGGGCTCCTCCGTCGTCGCCGCGAGGAGCGCGACGAGCACGGCCCGACCGACGGAATGCTCCCACATCTCGCGAAGCGGCATGCCGTCGAATCTCGCGACGAGGATCTGCAGGATGCCGCTCGCGATCACCAGGCAGGCGCCGAGGGCGAGGATCGCGAGCGCCGTACGGCGCGAGCCACGTCGTCCCATCCGCCACAGGAACGCGGAGGCGACCAGGAGAGGAGGCAGCAATCCAAGCGCAAGGAGCGGGAAGGTCTGCATGAGTGCGACTCTGGAAACGATCGGCGCCGCGATGCGGATCCCGAGACGCCCTCGGTGGACGCCGTCGAGCGAGCCTTCCGCGTCATCAGCACGCGCTCGACTCGCGCTCGACTCCCGTTCGACTCGGTCGTCTCCGGGAAAAGTAGCACGCCCTCGACGCGGGAGATCGCGGCGATCGAGGGAGGTCGCCACGCGGGCGTATCGAGGACAGGCACGTATGGCGTATCGAGGACAGGTACGTATCGAAGAGGCGTGTCGAGGACAGGCACGTATCGAAGACAGACACGTGTCCAGGCGTGTCGAGGACAGGCACGTATCGAAGACAGACACGTGTCCGGCGTGGATCCGGTCGGGCTTGCCACCTTCATCGCGACCAAGCGTGGTCGGCGGGAGATCGCTGCCGGGAGATCGCTGCCTGT
>Ga0194132_10011409_pt1 | contig 11455 bp, 7 predicted proteins | sample TA2KigOf80mmetaG_FD_148612 | JGI IMG/M metagenome (GOLD analysis project Ga0194132, IMG submission 148612) | Freshwater microbial communities from Lake Tanganyika, Tanzania - TA2015054 Kigoma Offshore 80m | ecosystem: Environmental > Aquatic > Freshwater > Lake | place: Tanzania: Lake Tanganyika... | reverse complement strand
ACCGAGTTGCGGTGGTGGAGGTTGATGACACCAGCGGGTCGTGAGCGTCCCGCGAACCCAATTGGGGAGAGAATCCATGCCGCCGAGAAAATGTTTTGTGACGCTGCGCAGAGTTCACGGCCGCGTTGCTGCGGCCGTAACCCTCCAGCGGCGGGAGATGGGGCGTAGGGTCTGGTATCGTTACAGTGATCGCCGCATCCGCAGTGAGCGCCATCATTGGGCGTCGGTGAACTACCTTCATTACAATCCCGTCAAACATGGCTACGTCAAGAAAGCGTCTGACTGGCCTTGGGTGAGCGTCCACGAATACTTGAAAGCGCACGGCCGGCAGTGGCTGGCAGAGACATGGACTGCTTATCCGATCAGAGATTACGGCAAGCATTGGGATGACTGACACGCTTGCAGTGAAGCAGGGCGGTGCTTCCGTGTGAGTGTGGCTAGCGGCGTTTGGGGCGCCACTGCGTGGCGCACTAAGAGCGGGACTACGAGCGGCGCACCGAACAGAGCCCTGTGAACTCCATTGCTATCGCTCGACCGGTTTGATAGCCTGCGCTTCCTGCCGTCGGTTCGTCATCGCGATAATAACTTTACGGAGGTTCGAATGATTCGACGTCATTTCATCAAGACGGCGGTGGCCGCTGGAGTCGTCACGGGTGTCCACCCCAGCTCCTCATCGGGTGCGACATCGGCGGCCAAAAAGCCCAACGCGAAGTATCGCGCGGGGGTCATTGGCCTCGGGTGGATGGGGCTGCTCTACGACTTGGCGGATCGTATTCCCGACCGTTTCAATGTCGATGATCCCAACCGTCCGACACCCGAGCTCGACATCCAGCGCCGGATTTACCATCACCAGCATCCTGGAACGGAAGGGTTGCCGTCTTCCTACTCGGAGGCGTTGTGGGACCGTCCAGAAGTCGATCTGATCGCAGGCGCAGACCGAGACCAAAAACGGCTGAAGGCATTTGGCGACCGCTATGGCTTGACGGCTCTCTACACTGACGCGCTGGAAATGATGCGCAAAGAGAAGCTCGATATCGTGGCCGTCTGCACGAACGTGAAGGGACGCTCGTTTCTAACCGTGAAAGCAGCGGAGATGGGCGCCAAGGCAATCTTCACCGAAAAGCCCATGATCCACACGCTGAAAGAGGCAGACGAGATGGTGAAGGCTTGCGCCGACCGCAAGATCCCGCTCTGCTGTGGCGCCATCTCGACGACGCATCCGTCCTTTGCTAAGGCGAAAGAGCTGGTGAAGAGCGGCGCGATCGGAGACATGGTTTCGATTGAGGCCGGTGCACCCGGCGCCCAGCATCAGAATTGGGCTTATTTTCTCGACAGCCAGCCTGCGTGGGTGGTCGGCATCGGCGACCAGCCTCGCCGCGAAACGGGCAGTGACGAATTTGCCGGGCAGGGAATCATGGCGACGCAAGCCGGCCAGATGGTTCATTTCCGAAAAGGCGCGCCCGGCGTGCGCATCAACGGATCGAAGGGAGAAATTTCGTTCGACTACACCAGGGGCTGGACGGCTTGGCAGCTGTGGCAAGATGTCGCAACGCCTCCCGGGAAAAAGCGCGTCGAAATGCCTTGGCCCAGCCCGCAGTTCCAGTTTCCTTATGGGGCCGTGTATTGTCTGGACGACCTCATCAGCTGCTTGGACGGGAAGCTCGATGAGCCGAAGAACTCGGGCCGACGCGTTGCCATGGCTTTCGAAGTCGAGGTTGCCCTCAAACAGTCCTCGAAGCAAGGTGGCGCCAGAATTGAGTTGCCGCTAGCCGACCGCTCCTTGGGATTGAACTACGACTGGTACCGATAAACTCTGCCAACTTCAAGGAGTGAAAATGCTCAGGCGCAAGTTCCTACGATCGTCGGTAGCTGCCGGGGTGCTGGGTGGGGTGATGCCGGCTTCTGCCGGCTCATCGGGCCCTCCACCGATAGGGCCCCAGGGCGGCGCGCGGAAAAAACCACGCATGATGTTCTATCACGACGGCCGGCACCCGCTCATTTATATGTATGAACCTCCCATGCAGAAGGAGGAATACGAGGCGGGCGTGGACGAACTGGTGGGCACGCCGATCGAAGCCCTGATGCTTTGCCTGGGAGATGGGCGAACCGTGCTGCACGACACGAAGGTGGGCGAGCTGTGGGGCCACAACGTGAAGAAATGGCCCCATCTGATTTTCCGCCGCGCCCATCAAAATGCTAAGGCGTTGATTGCCGCCGGCCACGATCCGCTGCGTGTTCTGTGCGAACGCGCCCACGCCAAAGGTTTGTTGATCTATGCCACGCTCCTGGTGCAGCAAGGCACCGGTGTGCGGGGCGAAGACACGCGGGGTTCGAACTTCCGTTTCGACAATCGCCATCTGGAGATTGGCGCTCGCGCTGGCGTCGATCCAAGCTTTCGCGGGCTTCACGGCCTCGACTTCAAACGCAAAGAGGTGCAGGACGAACGGTTCGCGCTCATTCAGGAAACTCTCACGCGTTACCCGCTCGACGGATTCGAGCTGCAGCTAAACTATCTGCCGTACTATTTTCGGCCGGATGAAGTCGCCGAGGGGCGGCAGGTGATGACGACTTGGATCGCGCGGGTCCATCGGGCTGTGAAACAGAGCGGCAGCGATCGGGAGCTGGCGATTCGAATCCCGGCAAGCCTGGAGGGATGCTATTCGGTGGGCCTCGACGTAAAGGAGTGGATCCGGCAGGGCATCGTCGACGTCCTGATCGGACAGAAATTTTCGGGTCCTGAACTCGTGGACCCGTTTATCGACTTTCGACCGTTGGTCGCTGCCGCCAAGGGATCGCAGTGCCGCGTTCACGCCGCCATTCACAGCCACGTGGACTCAGACCGGCTGCATGAAGCGAACGCAGCCATGATTCGTGCTGCTGCAACGAACTATTGGGCACAGGGTGTGGATGGCCTCTACCTGGTGCACTGGTTTAACAACTGGCCGTACCAGGCGCAGTTCTACGAAAAGCTGCGCGAGCTGCCTGACCCGGAGATCATGGCGCCAAAAGACAAGTTCTACTTCGTTCCCACCACGACGGCGCGCTACGCCAAACCCGAACTTGAGCCGGGCATGACCATGCAGCTTCCGAAAGACCTCAAGCTCAACGAGCCGGCTCGAGTTGAGTTCAGCATCAGCGACGACTTGCCGCGTTGGAACAAGGCGGGCCGGGTCCATGAGGTGCTGTTGCGCTTCCGTGTGGCCGAAACGACGGAGCTTGACGAGCTGAGATTCAGCCTAAACGGCAGAGTGCTGCCGGATGCTCTGCGGCGAAAAATCAATCGCATGTATCTGATGAACGCCCCTCGCTATCGGGTGTTCGGCTATTGGTTCGTCTACAAGCTGGACGCTGAGCACTGGCCGAAACAGGGCCAAAACGTGGTGGAGGTGACGCTTCTACGACGCGATCCCGAGGTGACGCCTCAAATCTATCTTCGCGATGTCGAGCTGGAGATCAAATACCTTCTTGGTAAGAATTTTCATCGAGGGCAGGATCCCGATCTCGGGCCCTATGAGATCAGCAAGGATTGAGGAAGCGATCGCTTTTCGCAGCGCAGACCCGCGAAAAACGCGGGATCTGCGCTGCGGTGGGGACGACGGATGCGTTCGGTTGAGGAGAGAACCATGAGACGACGCCGATTCATTCAAAACGCCGGACTGCTGGCCGCCGGTTCGCCGGGTTTGTTGGGTGCCGCTGCGCTGCGGAGCGAGGAGAAGCCCGCAAGCTCCCAGTCTTCTGGGTCTATGCGAAAGCGCGTTCTCATTACTTCGGCCGAGAGCCCGTTGGCTCAAACACTGGCCGGCATTCTCAGCCAGGATCGCGAGGTTCGCCTCACCGGCCGGACCGAGATGCACTCGCGCTTCGAGTATGTGCGCTCAACTCTCGGCCACGATCCAACGACAAACCAGCTGCTCAAGGAAGTCGACGCCATCGTGCATGTTGCCGAACCGCTGCCCGGCGAGAACGAGACGCAGCAGATCGATTACCTCACACGCGGTACCTATAACCTGCTGTGGGCAGCCAGTGAGGAAGGCGTGAAGCGCGTGGTGTTCTTGAGCACGCTGGAGCTGATGACGGCTTACGACGAGAGCTATCTGGTCAGCGAGTCCTGGCGGCCGCTGCCATCCACCGAGCCTCGAGTATTGTCCAAGCACCTCGGAGAATTTACCTGCCGCGAATTCGCTCGCGAGAACAAGCTGAGCGTCGTGGTTTTACGCTTAGGCAAAGTCATGCGTGCGAGCGACGTGGCTGGCAAGGCTGTCGATCCGATGTGGGTCGAGGAACGCGATGTCGCGTCGGCTGTGGTTGGCGCCTTGAACGCCAGGTTGGCGGACAGCGCCAGCGCTGTCGGGCGTTGGGCGGTGTTTCATGTTCAGTCCGATTCGCCCAAAGCCCGGTTTGGTGTCAGCAGCGCCAAAAGTGCGCTCGGATTCAAACCTCAGTTCACATGGTAAGCGGCCACGCTTGTCGTGAGGCACGCCAGTGCTTCGGTGTGAGAGCGCGCCGGTCAGGCGCCACTGCCGTGGCGTACTACGAGCGGGGTCAGGTTGGCAGCGAATTAGTTTGTAGTGAAGCACGCCAGTGCACAGATTCCAGCTAGACTATGGCGATCGGTCATTCGGATCGGTCCGTGTCGCTGGCAGCATGGTGGGACGCGACTGCCGATTCAAAAGCGGCAGAACACTGCCGCACTCCAAGACGCTGCGCGGAGCTGGAAGCGTCTGTGAAGTTCGCCAGTTTTGGAGTGCGCCAGTCCTCTGGCGCTGTTCGTCCGGCGCTGGAGATTCCGCCAATTTCACGGCGCCGGTGCGACGGCTACGGCAGGATTCAAGGGCGAGGCCTCATGGAGCCGCCTCTACACCAACACGCCAGAGGTAGCGGCAGCTCTGCGAGCCGCCAAAACGCAGAGACTCAGACCCAGGGCACTGACCCCGGCTGGGCGGCCCTAAGGAGGAAACCATGAAAGTGCTCATTCTTGGAGGAGCGGGGTACCTCGGTCCTCACGTCATTAAGGTCCTGGGTCCTCACCACCATTTGTTGGTCACGGATATCAAGGCTCCAAGCGGCAGCCTGTCACACGAGTTCCGGCGGGTCGACGTTTCGTCGCTCGAACAAGTCGTCGACGCCGCCAAAGGCATGGACGCCATCATCAATCTGTCTGTCTTGCGGCACGACCGCCAAATCGCTTTCGATGTGAACGCGCGGGGATGCTACAACCTGATGCGCGCGGCCATGAAACACGGCATCAAACGTGTCATCAATACGGGGCCTCACTTCACCATCACGGGTCCGCCCTATGAAGGATTCGACTTTGGACTGGTGCCCGATGTCCCATCTCAGTCGGGCACAAACCTGTATGCCCTGACGAAGTCGCTGGGACATGAGATCTGCCGCGTGTTCACGGAGCACGCGGAGATCTACGTTCAGAACTACCTCTTTTACAATTTTCGCGATACGAAGGAGCTGAAAGCCGGGTCGGGTGGAGTTCCATTCATCATTTCATGGGACGATGCCGGGGAAATCTTTCGGTTGGGACTGGAAGTCGAGCTGAGCAAGTTGCCCAGCCGGTGCGAGGTTTTCTTCGTCCTCGGAGAGAATCCGCAGGGAAAGTTCACGAACCGGAAAGCCAAAGAGATTTTGGGATTTCGGCCCAAAGACGATCTGTCGGTTCTGTGGAAACGAGTTAGCTGACCGGTGAAGCAGCATCCGAGTTTTTTCGTAGCGGTGCACCAGGTCTGCGGCTTGAAAGGCAGCGAGTTGGCAGGGAGCGGGGTTGAACACCACGATGCGGCGGCCGCGATGTGACATCGGGCCGCCACTGCACGGGAGCCAATATCGTGCATTGCGACTCGCTCGGTTAACTGCCGCAGACCCGCAAACAACGCGGGATCTGCGCTACGGGAAGTTTTAGCCGTTGTCTGAGATCGTTCGATTTCCGAGATTTCGTTTTTTCACTCCTCAATCTCTCGGATTTCGTATCCGGTCGCACGCAATCGACTCCCTGTCGTATCCCGTATATCTTGTATACTGTTGATTATAAACTGGTTATCAAGCCTCCAGAAAGTTCCGCCGCGTGAGATAGTTTGGAAGGCTGCGTGCAGCGTCCATCGAGGATAATTGTGATTACGACTTCCTCGAAGTCTCTTCTGTCTCCCAACCCAAAAGGAGCAAAAAGAAATGAAAGAAAACCGCAACGGGCGTACCCCTTTTTGCGGGGACGCAAAAGTCGGCCGGATATCGGCGCTTTCGCTCTGGACGCTATTCGTGACCCTGGGAGTTCTCTATGCCCAGGAGTTTACAGGGTTCCGAGGCCGCGTTACGGACCCGAGCGGAGCGATTGCCGTCGGCGCCAAGATCACGGCAACCGATGAGAAAACAGGGTTGAGCGTATCGACGATCAGCAATGAGGCTGGTGAGTACGAACTGCGTGGCGTCCGGCCAGGTACTTTCAAGCTCGAGGCTGAGCTGACGGGCTTCAAGAAGTATCAGAACACTGGTGTCATCGTGTATGCCCGTAACGTCCGGCGTGTCGACATTAAGCTCGATCTGGGCGAAATCGCTGAGACAATTACGGTTCAGGAGCAAGGAGCCGTACTGGAGACCGACTCGCCGAAGGTCATCTACAAAGCTCCGCAGAAAGAGGTTTACGCACTCAACATTCAGGGGTCGATGATTGGCTTCAAGGGTGCCAACCCCGGCAGCGAGTACTTCAGCCAAGTGCACGGCAATCACGCCAACAACACGGTCGGCGAAATGGACGGAATTGCCAACGACGGCTATGGACTGTTCCGAGCCCCGCAGGAAAGCATTAAGGAAATCAACTATACCTCCCTCAATGCTCCCGCTGAATACCGCACGTCAGCGAACATTAATGGTGTGGGTACTTCGGGCACCAACCAGTTCCATGCCGAGTATTTCATCAATCTGGCGCATGACCGTTTCAATGCATTGTCAGCCGGAGCGACTGCGCGACCCCGTGTGCAGCGCCCCACCGTATTTCATGAACTCATCTTGAGCGGTCCGGTCGTCATCCCCAAGGTTTACGATGGCAGAAACAAGACGTTCGCGTTTTTCATGTATCAGCCGCTGTCGATTCGTTCCAGCGTCAATCAGGTCGGCTATATTGCGCCTACGGCACTGATGCGGCAGGGAAATTTTTCGGAGTGGACTGCGGCAACGGGCAGAACTTTGAGGGACCCGCTCACCGGTCAGCCATTTCCTGGAAATGTGATTCCACGCGAGAGATTCGGTCCTGTGTGGAACCGGATTCTGGCGATCGGCGAGGGGCCGGGTGGCGTTCCGATGCCGAACATTCCTGGCGCAGGTCTGGTGCGGAACTATCAGTTTGTCAGTACCACCAGCGGGGACGAGAGCTGGTTCCACTATCGTTTTGACCACCAGATCACGCCGAGCAATCGGATATCGGTCACCCACATGCGGAACACGCGATTCCAGGTCGGTAACGCGCGCAACATCCCGCAAGACGGTGGCGTGCTCACCGAGTCGGATACTCGAGCCCTGAGCATCCAGGACACGCATATTTTCAGCCCTCGTCTGCTGAATGAGTTCATGTTTTCTATCAACCGTCAGGCGGAGTGCGCTCCTTGTGGCTTTGGATACAAGAACGCCCAGGCCCGGGTGCTCAACGACTATAAGATCAATTTAGGGAGCCGCTTACCTCCCGCAACCTACGGTTCTCCCCACTTCAATACGCAGACCGTTGGGGCCGGAGTCACGTTTGACTTGTTAGGCGCCGAGATCTCTGGCGTCATGGATTTCCCGGAAAAGCAGTGGCAGGTGCGCGACAACCTCTCTTACCAGAAAGGCAAGCATCTTTTCAAGACTGGCTTCGAATTGCGGCAGCATCGCTCCGAAACCTTCGTCGTCGGCGGCGCGGCGAACGTCGGCGGAGACGCCTGGGGCCGGTATACGTTCACCGGCGTCTTTAGTGGCAACGATTTTGCCGACGTGATCCTGGGCTTGCCGGAACAGACGTCGATCTCCACAACCCGCTCGAGAATTTTTGGCCGCGAGTGGGAGTTTGGGACGTATTTTCAGGACGACTGGAAAATCACACCCACCCTGACCTTAACGCCCGGTATTCGCTTCCAGCACTACGGGGCCCCCTACGAGGCCAACGGTCTGTTCTACAACTTCGACGTTGCCAAGCAGCGCGTGGTGGTTCCAGATCAAAGAGGCCTCGCTGCCATCGCCAAAGGCTTTCCATTACCGGTGGTGACGGCTGCTGAAGCGGGTTATCCCGAGCACCTGGCGAACTTCAAGAAGGTTTTGTGGGAGCCGCGCTTCGGGTTTGCCTGGCGTCCTTTCGCCAAGACGGTGATTCGTGGTGGCTACGGTATTTACCATGTTCCCTTCGCCAGCGCGAGCACCTATGCGGCTGGGTACCGGGGTGACTCCGGAGCTCGTGGAACGGACTCTCGGGGTGCTCGTGCGGGTCTGCTCAACGGTTTGGAATATGGGCCCTTCTTGTTTACCGAAGCCTTTGGTCCCAACCGGATTGTCAATGGCGTGCCGCTTTTCACGCTGCAAGATCCCTTCCCTGGCGGAACCGCTGGTTTGCAATCTCTCTACAGCCGGCCCGTCAACGGTCGCAAGGACAACTGGCCTTATGACCAGCAGTGGAACCTGACGATTGAGCGTGAGTTCCTGAAGACATTCTCCTTCCGGGCCACTTACGTGGGCAGCAAGGGAACCCATTGGCCGTATGTTCGCGACCTGCAGACGCCTCCACCCAGCAGCACTCCGTTCACGCCCAGCCGCCGTCCTCTTGGGCCGGACAAGATCAGAGAGCTATTCCTGATGGATCTGGGTGGAAACGGGACCTATCATGGCATGGAGCTGGAGTTGACCCGGCAGTTCTCCAGCGGCCTGTATCTGCGTGGCTGGTACGATTGGAAGAAGTCCCTCAATGACGTGCTGGGCGGGCGTCTCGGAGACTCGATTGGCGGGGAAATCGAAGATCCCTTCAATCGCGTGCGCGAGAAAGGCTATCAAGCATTTCTAGGATCTGGGGGAACTCCGTCGCACGCGGGTCGCATTGTGGCCGTTTGGGACGTGCCTGCCGGCCGCAACAAGCGCTTCCTGTCCGGCGCACCGGGATGGGTCAACCACATTGTTGGCAACTGGTCGGCGGCGCCGTTGCTCACGTTTAGCGGTCATGCCCGATTCCATCCCGAGTTCACTGGCACCGACGTTGCCAATATTGGGCGCAGCAGTATCGGGCCAGTTCCGCTGCGGGCCGACATCATCCCTGGATGCGATCCCTACGCCGGCGGCTCGCTGCCTGGCTTCTACTGGAATCGTGCCTGCTTTACGACCCCGCCAAACGGCCGGTATGGGAACGTGTCTCGCGGGATGTTGCATGGACCTTGGGTGTATAACGTCGATTTCAATGCCTTCAAGACTTGGTTCCTCACGGGCAAGGAGACGGGTCCCTACCTGAAGGCAGAGTTCTACTCGACAAACTTCCTGAATCACCGGAACACGGGTGGACCGGCCTCGACACTGATCACCAGCGGGAACTTCGGCCGGTTTAACACGGCTGGGAATCGAGGGATCTACTTCCGGTTCAGGATTGGGTTCTAGCCGGTTCGTTTCAGTTGCAGTTTCTTTCAAGGCAGCACCGGGATCTCCGGTGCTGCCTTTTTTTGTGCAATTCAACGCGTGCTTTGCGTAGCACAGATCCTGCGCAGTTCGCAGGTCTGCGGCTTGAAATGGGACGAGTTCGCGCGGGCCGAGGTTCAGAACGATCGCGCGTCGAAGGCAACCCGGCTCCATCAAATGAATTCCGCCAGGGTGAGGTAAAGAACCTCGGCAATGGCAGCTCGCTAGTTTTACTGCCGCAGACCCGCAAGAAGCGCGGGATCTGCGCTACGGGTTACAACCGGTGTTTGCGATCGAGAGGCAAATTGACTCGGTCGATCTGCAGAATGGTTGCTCGGGGTGCGGACGAGTAGGGGTGCACGCTCGACCATTTCCATCGCTCGGCCGTTTCTACCAGCCCCTGCCGCACGGGATTCTGATGGATGTAATCCACACAATCGTAGTACTCGCCGACCGTTCTGAGAGCTCGGTCGTAGAAGCGCGCCTGCCAGATCTCGCCATCCTCGTTCCGCGCGTCGTTAATCGGAGGCGTGGATTTGATTTTGATGCTCTTCATCGCAGTTGACAGCGTTAGAGGATAGGGAGGATACAGGATGGCATGCCAGTGATCCGGCAAGAAGACCCAAGCTGTCAGAGAGAATCCGTGGTTTTCGCGTGCGGAGCGGATTGACTCAGCCAGGATCTGGAAATCGCGCTCGGTCAGCAGTGTCCGCCTGCCAGCCAGCCGGCAGGTAATGAAGAAGTAGTGGTCGCAGAGATAGAGGCGACGGAGACGGGACATTGGGGCATTGTAGCTCGTTTCGGCATGCCAGGACTTGCGAGGCGTTGCGAGCCCTTGGTTTTACTGCCGCAGACCCGCAAGAAGCGCGGGATCTGCGCTACGGGTGCTGTAGATCGGCAAGAAACGCAGGTCCGTGCTACGCTGGGACGTTCTTCGATGTTTGCAGCCGAGCGACTTCTCTGGGGAGAAAGCGAAACGCGGTGACAAGACAGATCAGGCTCGAGATCGTCGACACCACGCTGAGCATGCCGATGATTGTTCCGAGATTCACTGACGCAGTGGCTGCGCCGACTGCCGCCGGCACCCAGCCGCCAATGACCGATCCGGCAAAATTGAACAGCCCGACCGTCGTAGACCGCGACGTTGGAGAAATCACTTGAAACGTTGAAGGCCAGAGGTTGGCCAGATTCAGGCCTAACGCGAATCCATAGGCCAGCATCGCAATCGAAATCGCCGAAAGCGACGTGGAGAATCCCATCAGATAAAGCGCAGGTGCCATTCCCATCAGCCCTAAGGACTGGATCAAGACTCTTCCACGCACGCTCTTCTGTGCGCTCCAGTCGCCCACCTTTCCGCCAGCCAGCACACCCAGCACGCTCGCAGGTTGAATGAACTGTGTCGAAAAAGCTCCGGCCCTCGTCAGATCCATTGCGAACTTCTCGAAGAAAAAAACCGGCAGCCAGGTAATGACGGTGAGCCGCACAATACCATCCAGCACGCTCACCGTGCCCAGCGCGACGCACCTCTTGGCAGACAACACTTCCCGAATGACCGGCCAGATACTTTGAGCTGGCGAAGGCTGCCCCACCGGGTTTTCACTTGTGCTTGGGTTACGTTTTCGCAAGAAAACGACAAGCGCCAGGGTCATGAGCAGGCCCAGCGCCCCGAACACGAAAAACGAGCGACGCCACCCAAAGTGCTGGGCGAGATAGGGGTGTGCGACATAAAAGTTGAGCCTCAAGCCGAGCGGGATGCCCAGTAGTCCTCGAATCGGCCGTTGAGTAAGCAACAGCGGAGGGCGAGGATGGCAGGGCCCCGTCAAAGTCTCGT
>Ga0194132_10011408_pt1 | contig 11456 bp, 12 predicted proteins | sample TA2KigOf80mmetaG_FD_148612 | JGI IMG/M metagenome (GOLD analysis project Ga0194132, IMG submission 148612) | Freshwater microbial communities from Lake Tanganyika, Tanzania - TA2015054 Kigoma Offshore 80m | ecosystem: Environmental > Aquatic > Freshwater > Lake | place: Tanzania: Lake... | reverse complement strand
CGCCTTGCGCGTGGCGCGGCTGTGCTTTTCAAATCCGCTCACTGCTGCCAGCGTCATTTGTTTCATGTCTTGCCTCGTGGCTCGCGAATACGTCCTCCCAATCAGAACGTACCACTGGAATTCGCGTTTACAGAGCAATCGGGGACTTATTCAGCGCTTCCTTAAGCAAAGCCGACGTCGCCCCCGAACATCAAGCGGTGGCCGACGCCATCATCAAAGTATTCGGCCACATTCGCGGGCCGTTTAGCGTGCTGATGCATAGCCCCACGCTTGCCGCGCGCTTGGTGCCGATGGTGAGTTTTGTGCGCGACGACACCATCGTCGAGCCGCCGCTGCGGTTTGTGGCGATTCTCACTGCCGCGCGTGCATGCGACGCGCCGTACGTGTGGGCAGCGCAGGTGGCGCAGGCGCGCAAGCATCACATTCGCGAGGATTTGATCAACCACATTCGCGCGCAGGGCGATCCGGCGAAGCTCTCGGCGGAGGAGCGTGACGTGGCGAACTACACCTTGCAAATCGTGCGTACGCACCGCGCGGAGCAGGCGCTGTTTGACACACTGATCAAGCGCCACGGCGTGCAATGGCTGGTGGAGCTCACCGCGACGCTTAACTTTTTTGTGTATGTCGCCGGTATTGCGAATGCGTTTGAAGTGGATGTGCCGGCGGATGGGGATCCGATTCGGTAAATAGTGCGTTCGCGCTTAGATGCTTCGACAGGCTCAGCATCAGCACGAACGGAGGTCAAAATTTCCGTTCGTCCTGAGCTTGTCGAAGGATGAACGGCCATTATTGATGAGCAAAAAACAAGGCCGCCCCAGGGCGGCCTTGTTTTACTGCGGTGAACGCGTCGAAACGATTTACGAATCCAACGCCGCCAATACCCGCGGCGGCGACAGCGGCAGCTCGTTAATCCGCTTGCCAGTGGCGTTTTGCACCGCGTTGGCGATAGCCGCCATCGGCGGCACGATGTTCGCCTCGGCCACGCCCTTCACGCCGTACGGGTGGTTGGGGTTGGGCACTTCGACGATCACCGCTTCGATCATCGGCAGGTCACTCGCAACCGGCATGCGGTAATCGAGGAAGCCAGCGTTTTCCATGCGGCCGTTTTTGTCGTAGATGTATTCCTCGTTCAACGCCCAGCCGATGCCCTGCACCACGCCGCCGTGGATTTGGCCTTCGCAGTATTTTGGATGGATCGCGCGGCCGACGTCTTGCGCGGCGACGTAACGCAGAATTTTCACCAAGCCGGTTTCCGGATCGACCTCAACATCGGCGAACTGTGCGGTGAAGCCCGGCGCTTGACCTTCGGCGTTGATCGATGCGGCCGCGGTGATCGGCCCGCCGGTCGCGGTGCGCTTGGACGCAATTTCGCGGAAGGAGAGCGGCGGGAACTCGCCCGCGCGTTTGCCCGCCGGGCGCGCGCTGCCGTCTTCCCACACCACGTTTTCGGGTTCGATCTTCCAGATCTTCGCCGCGCGCTTGCACATTTCCTCGATCACTTTATTGCAAGCATTGATCACGGTCATGCCGGTGGCAAACGTCACGCGCGAGCCGCCGGTGGTTTGGGTGAAGCCCACCGAGTTGGTGTCGGCGATGATCGGGCGCACGCGCTCGTACTCGATGCCCAGCGTTTCCGCTGCCATTTGCGCGGTGGTGGCGCGCGAGCCGCCGATGTCGGGGCTGCCGGTGCACACCACTGCCGTGCCGTCTTCGTTCACCGACACCGTCGCACTGGATTCGCCGCCGCCGTTAAACCAGTAACCCGCCGCGACGCCGCGCCCTTGATTCTTGCCCTTGGGCGGATTGGCATACGCCGGGTGCGCTTTTAACGCTTGCAGCGTTTCGGCGAAACCGTTGAAGGCCAACTTGGTGCCGAACACCGTCGGCGTGCCCGGCTTGGCGATATTCTTCAAGCGGAAATCGATCGGGTCCATGCCGATTTTTTTCGCCGCCATGTCGAGCGCGCTTTCCGCCGCGAACGCGGAAATCGGCGAGCCGGGCGCGCGATAGGCCACGGTCTTGGGCCGGTTGCACACCACGTCGTAACCGGTGGTGCGCACGTTGGCGATGTCGTAAGGCGCGAAGCTGCACATGCAACCGTTCATCACCGGCGATCCGGGAAAGGCGCCCGCCTGATATTTGAAGATGCCCTCGGCGGCAACGATCTTGCCGTCGCGCATCACGCCGATCTTTATCGTCATCGACGCGCCCGAGGTCGGGCCCGTGGCCTTGAACACTTCCTCGCGGTTCATCTGGATTTTTACCGGATGACCGGATTTTTTAGACAGCATCAACGCCACCGGCTCGACATACACCACGGTCTTGCCGCCGAAGCCGCCGCCGATTTCCGCCGCGTGGCAACGCAAGTCCGCGACCTTGGTGCCGGTGATTTTCGCGGTCAGATTGCGCACCGCGAAATGGCCCTGGCTGGAAGACCAGCATTCCGCTTGGCCATCGGCGTCGGTGCGCACCAGGCACGCGTGCGTTTCCAGATAACCTTGATGCACCGGCGCGGTTTTGAAATGGGCTTCAATGACTTCGTCGGCTTGCGCAAACGCCGCATCGACATCGCCGATCTTGAAATCCACGCGCTTGGAAATATTCGAGGGCTTGGTCGCCTCCGGCGTGTAGCCGCGCGGAATCATGTCTTCAAACAACAGCGGCGCGTTATCCTTCATCGCCTCTTCGACGTCGATCACGTGCGGCAGCACTTCGTAATCGACTTCGATCAGCTTTAACGCCTCGGCGGCGATTAGCGGCGAGGCAGCAGCCACGGCAGCCACCGGGTGGCCTTCGAACAGCGCCTTTTCTTTCGCCATGACATTGCGCGTGATGTGCCAGAAATTGAGCGCCACGCGCGCGGCACCCACGTATTCGAACTTTTGCTCGGGGAAATCAGCGCCCGTAACCACAGCTTTGACGCCGGGGAGCTTCAACGCCTTCGAGGTGTCAATCTTGCGGATGCGCGCGTGCGCGTGCGGCGAACGCAGTATCTTGCCCCACAACATGCCGGGCAGCGTCCAATCCGCGCCGTACTGCGCTTGGCCGGTGACCTTGGGCACGCCTTCCGGGCGATCCGGGCTGGTGCCGACGACTTTAAGTTTTTTCTCGCTAACGACAGCGCTCATGATTAGGCCCCTCTCATTTCTTTGGCGGCATCGAGCACCGCCGTAACGATTGCGTTATACCCCGTGCAGCGGCACAAATTGCCCGCCAGCCAATACCGCACTTCTTCTTCGGTCGGATTTTTGTTTTTGTCGAGCAGCGTTTTCGCCGCCACCAGCATGCCCGGCGTGCAAATGCCGCATTGCAAGGCCGCGTGTTCGATGAACTTGCGCTGCAGCGTGTGCAGTTTGTCGCTTTGCGCGATGCCCTCGACCGTGGTGATGGTTTTACCCTGCGCTTCGGCGCCCAGCATCAAACACGAGCACGCCATGCGTCCGTTGACGTTGATGGTGCACGCGCCACAATCGCCGGTGCCGCAGCCTTCCTTGGTGCCCATCATGTGCAGCTCGTCGCGCAACACGTCGAGCATGGTTTGGTGCATGTCGCACAAAAACTCGACCGCGTTGTCGTTGATGGTGGTCATTACATGTTGCTTGGCCATTAGTTCGCTCCCTTTGCTCGATTGAGCGCGATGGCGGCGGCGCGTTTTGCCATCACGCCGCACACCTTGGTTCGATACACCTTCGTGCCACGTTTGTCGTCGATCGGCTTGGCGGCGGCGCTACACGCAGCGCCCATCTTTTCGATGGCGGCGGCATCCACGGTCGTGCCGACCAACGCTTTGGCCGCATCCGGCACCAGCAACGCGCGCTCCGCCACCGCGCCGATGCACACCCGCGCCGCGGTGCACTTGCCCGATGCATCGAGCGTCAAGTTAATGCCCGCGCCGACCACCGCAATGTCCATTTCAGTACGCGGAATAAACCGCAAATACGCATCACCCGAATGCGCCGGCCGCGCCGGCAGGAAAAACGACACCACGATTTCGCCCTTGCCAAGCGAGGTTTTACCCGGCCCGGTGGCGATGTCTTCGACCTTCACCTCGCGCCGGCCGTTGGGCCCGGCGATGGTGGCGGTGGCGCCCGCAGCGATCAACGCCGGCACGCTATCCGCCGCCGGCGAGGCGTTACATAAGTTACCGCCCACCGAGGCGCGGCCCTTGATTTGATACGAACCGATCAGCATCGCCGCCTCGGTCAAGCCTGGCCACGCCTTGGAGAACGCCGCGTGTTCGTGCAGCGTCATCGCCGGCACCGCCGCGCCAAAACGAAAACCGCCGTTTTCCACGGCTATCGTCGTCATTTCCGGTATGCCTTTTACATCGACCACCAGCGTGGGGTCGACGCGGCCGCTTTTCATTTGCACCAGCAGGTCCGTGCCGCCGGCCAGCACTCTGAGCGTGCCGCTTGCACCGGCCAGCAACGCCACGGCAGCCTCCACCGTTTTCGGCGCCTCATAACGCATTTCACTCATTTGGATTTCCCCGGACAGGTTGTGGGCCGCAAATTGTGTCGCATTCAGCCGCCGTTGTCACGGCCCAGTTGTTTTATGGCTCTATTTAAACTCAGGCGGCAAGACCACATCCTGCGACGGGTCTACGGGCCAACGCAAGTGTTCGGTGTGCAGCCGCTCGGCGCGCACTTGAAACTTGCGCGTGTGCGTGATACCGCGAAACGACGCGATCACCACATACGCGCCCGCCGGCAAGCCGGCGAGCATGATCGGCCCGTCGGTGACATGCTCGACCAGTTTATCGCCCTGCGCGGTGGCCAAAATCACCCGTGCGCCACTGATGAAGCTGCCGCTGCCTTCGAGTGTAGTCACCAGTTTGAAATTGTAGGATTTTTCGCGCGCCGCCAAATCCTCGCGCGAATCCGCCCCGATGCCGCCGGAAACGAACACGATGCCGTTCATTTCTTGCACGCGGTCGACTTGGGCGTGAATGGCTTGGGAAATCACCGCGAACAGCGTCAGGGCCATAACCACGGCAAGAAGTCGGACATTCATGATCGTTCCCAGCGAACAAACTTCGATATTGTGGTTCGACGGCGGCTATTCGGACTTGTGATAGATCAACCGCAGGGCCATTAGCGCGCGAACGTAAGCCCTTAGTCGGGCTCGGCCAATATCTCGGCCAGTATCGAACGCAAGGTTTCCAAAGTCATCATCAACGTCATCGGCTGCAGCGGCGACGGCACAAAGCCGCGCGACAGGTAAAACTGCTTGGCCTCGGGTATCAGTGCATGCAGCAAAATCGCGAACACGCCTGCGTCGCGCGCGACCGCCACCGCGCGCAGCATCGCGTCGCGCAACAGTGCGCTGCCGAGGCCCTGGTTGTGAAAACGCTGGTCGATCGCGAGCCGGCCCAGCAGCAACACCGGCAGCGGATCGGGCATGTTGCGCCGCATGGGCTTAGGCGCTGCGTCGTGGCCGATCGCACCGGCCGACAAGCTATAGTAGCCCGCAACTTGCGGGCCGGCGCACAGCACAAAACAACGCGAGGCACCCGACGCGTGGTTTTTGAGCGCGCGCTTTTTAAGCCATTCGTCGAGCGACGGTTGACCGCACTCGAAGTTTGAAAGGTCGTGTTCCGGCGTAATCGGTTGCGGCGCCGTCAGGCCGGAGAGCGTCATTTCTCCCAGGGCGCCTTGGTCTTGAGCAAGCGCCGCAGCTTATCGGTCGCGGGCAGCGGGCGCTCCAGCAGCTTTTGCAATTGCGCGTAGGTGCCGGCGTTGACCGTGAAAAATGCCTGGTCGAGCAACACGTCCTCGGCTTTGTCGCACGCGGCTTGCAGCATGAAATCGGAGCGGCTGCGCCCCAGGCGTTGCGCGGCCTGGTCGATCAAATCGCGCTGACGCGCGCGCGCGCGGATGTTGATGGAAACGGCCTCGATCGCTTGTGACATGGCTACACCTTTTGAATACTAGAACTATACATTAATGTATAGAAAATTGCAACACAATAAGTTGTATGCAAGTTGCCTAAGATGGCCGAGGGTGCCCAAGCATCTCCCCCGCGGTTACTGCCCCGCCACGCCGTATTTACGGATGTAATTCTCGTGGCGGAACAAAAAATCCGCGCCGACGATACGGTGATCGAAGCCTTCCGGCGTGAAACGGTAATCAACGAAGCCCACTTCGCGCGCGCCCCAATGCTTGGCATCGGGCGCGCCGTTCACGCACGCGGTGGACGGCGCCCAGATGTAGTAAATGCCGTCGAGCGAGAACGAACGTGTTTGGTGTTTGTGGCCGCTGCTCACCAAACGCACGCGGTGGCGCTTGCACAAGTCGAGCAGGCGCGCGCGGCTGGCGGCATCGGCGCAGGATTGGCGCATCGACGGATCTTCGCAGTCCGGTTCGGAAGGGTGATCGAGAAACAGCGGTTTGTGCAAAAACAGTGCGGTCGGTTTGCCGCCGAACCCCGCGAGCGCTTTTTCCAGCCACGCCCACTGCTCGGCTTCGGCCGGCTGGCCGTCGCTGCCGAGCAGCTGCGCGTTGATGCCGGCAAAGCCCCAGCCCGCGGCCTCGAACGCGAAGCGCTCCTCGCCGAAGTGCGAGACAAAACGCGCGCGCCGCGCATCACTCACGCGCTTTTCCATTTTGCCGGAGACGATGTTGTCGCCGATGTCGTGATTGCCGGGCAAATAACGGCAATGCACTGGCAACGGGGCCATCGTCGCGCGCGCAAACGCGTAATCGGCCTCGTCATCCGGGTCGCCCATGATGAGGTCGCCGTTCACCACCACGGTGTCGGGCTTTTCACGCGCGATCCAGGCCGCGACTTTGCGCCAGTTGTCGAAGTGATGCTCCTGACCGGCGCCCAGGTGCAAATCGGCCACCTGTACCAACCGATAAGCGTTCATTACGGCTTTTTAGCCAACCCGATGGCGTCGTAAAACTCTTTGTACTCCTCCATGCGCGTAGCCAAAAACTTGGCGAATTGCTCCGGGCCCATGTAGATATCCTGGAACATGTTACGCGCGGCAAACTCTTTCCACTGCTGCGAGTCGTGCGCTCGTTTCAGCACGTCGGTCATCACAGTCACTGCCTCCTTGGGCACGCCGGCGGTATAGGTAAAGCCGCGGATGGTTCCCGCGGTAATCGGAAAGCCCAGCTCCACCAATGTCGGCACGTCGGGCGCCTGCGGCAGGCGCTTGTCCGAGGCAATCGCCAGCACGCGCAACTGCTTGCCCTCGACGAAACCCATGCCTTCGCCCAGATTCTCGGTGGTGAAACTGGTGTGGCCACCGGCGGTGTTGGTAGTCGCTTCACCACCGCCTTTGAACGTCACGAATTTGATCCTCGAGCCCGGCGCCTGCTTTTCCATCAAATGCAGCAGCAGCCGTCCGGTGCCCGTTGCCGAAGTGGTCGCGGCCACCAGCGATTCGGGCTTGGTGCGCACGGCCGCCATCAAGTCCTTGAACGTCTTGAGCGGCGAATTGGCCGGCACCATGATGGTCTGCGGGTCGATCGCGAACAATGCCAACGGCGTATAACTGTCGAGCGGTATGTTCACATCGGGCCGGTAGGCCATCACCAGGATCGTGCCGGTGACGGACATGATCGTGTACGGATCACCGCGCTTGGTTTTGAAATAGTTCCAGCCGATCACGCCGGCGCCGCCGACGCGGTTATTCACTTGCAACTGGTGCGGCAGCCATTTGTTGACACGGATGATTTCCGCCACCGTGCGCGACACCAAATCGCCACCGCTGCCGGCGGAGGTGTGCACCACCAACTCAATCGGCTTGGTCGGAAACGCTTGCGCGTGCGCGCCGGGCGTGGCGTTGATCGAACTCAAACCCGCCGCTGCCGCGGCGATCAACAGTTGCTTTAACTTCATCAGATCCTCCTCGTTGTGGAAAAGAAAGTGTAGCCGCTTCTGGCGCACGCCAACAGCCTGAACAGGTGACTCACGTAAGCATTTGATTTTATTGATATTTTTAATTTATGCTCAAATGGCGGCGGCGAACCGCGTTGTGCCGCGCTGAAGAGGCGGCGACAATGCGCGAAGCACGCGATGTTGCGGCAAACGCGAACCCGGAGCAAACCATGGCAGACGAAAAACTCACGCTGGAAGCGGTGAAAAAACTTGCCGCCGATATCGGCATGACGCGGCTTAACGACACGCACTTGCAAGACCTGCTGCGCGCAACCAACGCGGCGCACGCGCGGCGCAAAGCGCTCGACATGAGCGGCCTTACTTACGCGGATGAGCCCGCGCATATCCTTGATCTCACACGAGGAGATACCCAATGACAGACTTCGCCTGGCTCACCGTCGCTGAAGTTTCGGCGCTGTTACGCAGCAAAAAGCTCTCGCCCGTCGAATATGCCAAGGCGCTGATCGCCCGCGCCGAGAAACACGACAAACACTACAACGCGTATCTGCGGCCCACACCCGACATCGCGCTGGAAGACGCGCGCCGCGCGGAAAACGAAATCCTGCAAGGCCGTTATCGCGGGCCGTGGCACGGTGTGCCGTACGGCTTGAAAGACATCGTCGATTACGCCGATTTGCCGACCACCGCGCACTCCAAAATCCTGCAAAACAATGTCGCCACCGCCGACGCGGTGGTGACGCAAAAACTCAAAGCCGCGGGCGGCGTGTTCATGGGCAAACTCTCCACACACGAGTTCGCCACCGGCGGCCCGTCATTCGATCTGCCGTGGCCGCCGGCGCGCAACCCGTGGAACCGCGATCATTTTTGCGGCGGCTCATCGAGTGGATCGGGCACCGCTACCGGCGCTGGCTTTTTACCCGCGGCGATCGGCACCGACACCGGCGGCTCGGTGCGTAATCCCGCTTCGATGTGCGGCGTGGTCGGCATGAAAGGCACTTATGGTTTGGTGAGTCGGCGCGGCGTGGTGCCGCTGGCGTTTTCGCTCGATCACGTCGGTACACTCACGCGCACGGTACGCGACAACGCGATGATGCTCGATCTCATCGCGGGTTATGACGCGCAAGACCCGGCCAGCGCCAATCACGCCACTGGCGGTTACACCGCGCAACTCGGCCGCGATTTGAAGGGCCTGCGCATCGGCGTGCTGCGCCACTTCTACGCCAAGGACATGCAAGCCGATGCCGAAGTCGCCGCCAGCATCGAAGCCTCCGTGCAAAAACTCACCGAGTTAGGCGCCATCATCAGCGAAGTGTCGACCGCACCGCTGCAAACCTACCAAGCGTGCAACCGCGTGATCCTGCTAAGCGAAGCTTTCGCCGTGCACGAAAAATGGATGCAGGAACGCCCGCAAGATTACGGCCAACTCGCGCGCGAGCGTTTGATGGGCGGCGCGTTCGTGCGCGCGGCGGATTACGTCAACGCCACGCGCCTGCGCCGCAAGTTGACGGCGGAGTTTCACGCGCTGTTCGACCATGTCGATGTCATCGTCACCAGCAGCTCAATGGACCCGCCCTGCCGCATCGACGACCCGCAAGCGAACGAATACACCTATAGCCGCCAATCGCGCGCACCGTTTAATGTCACCGGCAGCCCCGGCCTGTCGGTGCCGACCGGTTTTACAAAAAATGGACTTCCGCTGGGAATTCAGCTTGTTGGCAAGCCGTTTTCGGAGGCATTGTTGTATCGAGTGGCGTATGCTTACGAGCAGGCCTCGCCTTGGGTTAACATGCACCCGACGCTGGTTTAGAATTGAATGAATTAAGCATTAACTTACCCGTTGAAATGGAGCCCTTAGCCATGGAAAAAGTATCGAATCCTCCCGATTTCGCCGCAGCCCCATTAACCTTTAGCGTGTGGCAAGAGCTGTGGGACGGCAACGTGCAAGACCACCCCGATCAAGGTGTGTGCATCGCCGTCAAAGCCGATGTCAACAACAAGCCGACCAAGCTGCTGCATTTCAACTGCTTCGACTTCGAGCGCAGCTACATCTACGGCCCGGAAAATCCCGATCTCAAAAAAGAAGGCCCGATGATGCTGGGCGGCGCCGCCAATGACGGCCGCATGGGCCAGCTCTATCGCATGGACCCGATCGCCGACGGCAACCCGATCGGCTGGACCATCCGCACGCTGGAAACCAAACTCGACAAAATGCTGCGTCGCGCGGGTTATCCGCAAATCGCCGATGCGACGAGCTACGAAAAAGTGAACAACGTGCTGCCCGATGTCGAAGCCTACGCGCGCGAAATTCACGCCAGCAAGCGCAACACGGTTAAACACAATCGCGGCACGCATGTGTACGAATGCGGCCAGGTCAAAGTCGGCTTGGAAATGCGGCGCCTGCCGGTGGGCGACGGCGGCTTGGCGATACACGTGCTGGCGGATATCGGCGGCGGCGCCGAAAACTCCTACACCGAAGAAACCGAGTTGCTGGCGTTCGACCTCTTCTGGGATGGCCCGCACTACCACTACGGCCCGCGCAACAAAAACCATCGCATCTACTGGGACCGCACCCTGGTCGACAACCCTCTGGAATGGGTGCTTGGCCAGTTCGAAGACCGCAAACTCGGCCAGATGATCGAGCGCGCCGGCTACCCCGGCATCGCCGCTGAACTAGACATGGAAAAATTCATGTCCATGCTGCCGGAAATCAAAAAGAAAGCGCGCGAGCTGTCGGAGGAAGGCACGCGCTTGACGGGTAAACCGGGGTTGCCGTTGAATCCGACGCCGAATTTGGCGGGGCGGTAGCGCTGCGCGCAAAAAAGTAGGCGTAAAAAAATCCCCTCACGCCGTTTGGCGGAGGGGATTTTTGTTTGTAGCGATGTGCGTAGTGCGTAGCCCGGAAGGAGCGCAGCGTATTCCGGGGCAACGTTGTCACCCGACCAAGGCAAAATCCCGGAATACGGCCTGTGGCCTTCTTCCGGGCTTCGCGTGCTGGCCAGTCGTTTAAGTTCAATGAAGGTTGACGAATGGCGATTGCGATTTAGCAAATAAAATGGCCTTACCATACAGTTGTTTAATGTACCGGGCGTGCCGTATCAAAAAATTCATGTTTATCGTTCCTCGATTCCTGACGTCCCAAAATAGTTATGGCAAAGCAGCTCGACCCGTTTGGTAGAACAGTCGATAAGTACATCGAAGGTCGTATTCAAGAGGCACGCTTTGATGCAGTGGCATTCGGCAGTATTGTTTCTTTTGGCAAAACTGGATACGAGTTAGAAGGTGAAGAACTCGAATCTTTTGTGCGTAAGGTGATCTCCTCTTTGATCGAAAGAGGAGCATGTGTCGTGCAACAAGCGACTTCGACTGAGAAAACTGATTGGGAACTGATTCCCAAGTATCAGGTTCCAGATATTCATTGTCTAAGGATACGCTGATCAAGTAGGTAAAAGGTGCGCCCGAGGAAAGCGATGATGCCGATTATGCGAAATGAATGCTGATTTCATCAGGCCGAAGGCGCTTTCGATGTTTAATTCGGTGTTTTTCGCCGTTTTAGGCTTCCGCTGCACGCACTTATCCCGTGAGCGGCCTATCCCATTTGTAAATGTTCA
>Ga0194132_10011407_pt1 | contig 11456 bp, 12 predicted proteins | sample TA2KigOf80mmetaG_FD_148612 | JGI IMG/M metagenome (GOLD analysis project Ga0194132, IMG submission 148612) | Freshwater microbial communities from Lake Tanganyika, Tanzania - TA2015054 Kigoma Offshore 80m | ecosystem: Environmental > Aquatic > Freshwater > Lake | place: Tanzania: Lake... | reverse complement strand
GCGCTCATGGCTCAGCCCGATGCCCTGCTCGCGTAACCAGCCGCTGATCTGCTCGGGCGACCAGCGCATCTGGCGCAACTTCGCTTCGACCTTGCGCCGCACGGACGCCGTCAGCTTGCGGGGCTTATGTCGTATCGCCTGCCGCGCCTGAGCTTTTGTTTCTGCCTGCTTGAACCGATAGCCGCGTTGACCCCGATTGCGGCGCAGCTCTCGGCTGACCGTGCTTTGGCTTAAACCCAAAACCCTGGCAATAGCTTCTTGGCAGGCACCGTCCTGGCTCAGCGCATAAATCTGGCAGCGGTCCTCATATGTTACTCGCCGGTATCGGCTCATCAGTAACCTCTCGTGAGTGCAAGAGGTTACCCCTTCGCCCTTCCATAAAATTATGCACTGGCTACTTGAATCCGCGCTTACATACGCGCCCAAACAGCGCGACTTATTCAGACGTTCCTTGACGGGGATTCGTCGATCCCGGACCGGTTCTCCAGGCGTTCCAGAGGGAAAACCTTCACGCCTATGGGAGGGTTGCCCCGAACGCCTTGACCTAGCAGCCGTTTTGAGGATTGATCCCGCACCCGACGGGGGCCAGGGGGCTCCGGGACGAGGTGGACCCATGATCAATATCGCCCAATTCGGAGCCGGCCGGATCGGCGCCATCCATGCCGACAACCTGGCGCGCAGCGGGGAGGCGAAGCTCCTCCACATCGTCGACGTCAATGCCGATGCTGCGAAGGCGATTGCCGCGCGCACCGGCGCGCAGGTTTCGGATGCCAAGACCGCACTTGGCGACGCCCGAGTCCATGCCGTCATCATCGCGTCGTCGACCGACACCCATGCCGATCTCGCGATCCGCGCCGCCAAGGCCGGCAAGGCGATCTTCTGCGAGAAGCCGATCGACCTCTCGCTGAAGCGCGTCGACCAGTGCTTGGCCGAGGTCGAGAAGGCGCGGGTGCCGATGTTCGTCGGCTTCAACCGCCGCTTCGATCCGTCCTTCCGCGCTCTCTACAATCGCATTGCCGAGGGCGAGATCGGCATCGTCGAGCAGGTGATCATCTCGAGCCGCGATCCCGGCCTGCCGCCGCTCTCCTATCTCAAGGTTTCGGGCGGCCAGTTCCGCGACATGACCATCCACGATTTCGACATGGCGCGCTGGCTGCTGGGCGAGGAGCCGGTCGAGCTATTCGCCACCGGCAGCGCGCTCGTCGATCCGCAGGTCGGCAAGCTCGGCGACATCGACTCGGCGATGGTGGTGATGCGCACGGCTTCGGGCAAGCTCTGCCACATCAACAACAGCCGCCGGGCCACCTACGGCTACGACCAGCGCATCGAGGTGCATGGTTCCAAGGGCCGGCTGATGGCGAGCAACCATGTGCAGACCTCGGTCGAGCTCGCTAACGAGAAGTCGATCTCGACCGACAAGCCGCTCTATTTCTTCCTCGAGCGCTATGCCGAGGCGTACAAGGCGGAGCTAGCCGCCTTCCTTGCCGCGCTCAAGGGCAAGAAGCGGATGCCGGTCGGCGCCGATGACGGGCGCCAGGCGCTCGTGCTTGCGGAGGCGGCGCTCGCCTCGCTCAAGTCGCACGAGTCGGTGAAGGTCAAGGAACTCGAGAAGAAGTTCAAGAAAGCATGAAGTTGAGTCTATCCGGCAAGGTCATCCTCGTTACCGGCGCGACGCAGGGCGTCGGCGAGGGTGTCGCTCGTGCCGCCGCGGAAGCGGGCTGCGCCGGCCTCGTGCTCACCGGGCGCAGCGCCGAGCGTGGCAACGCTCTGGCGAAGGACATCTCCAAGACCTGCCCTGCGATCTTCGCCGCGGCCAACCTTGCCGACCCGGCTGCGATCCGGCGCGTCGTCGCCGAAGGCGCGAAGAAGTTTCCGACCATCGACGGTCTGGTGAATGCCGCCGGCCTCACCGACCGTGGCACGATCTTCGACACCTCGGTCGAGCTCTGGGACCTGCTCTATGCGGTCAATGTCCGCGCGCCCTTCATCCTGACCCAGGAGATCGCAACCCGGCTCCGCGACCAGAAGAAGCCCGGCAGCGTCGTCAACGTCATCACCATGTCGAGCCATGGCGGCCAGCCCTTCCTGACCGCCTATTCCTCCTCCAAGGGCGCGCTGGCCACGCTGACCAAGAACACCGCGCATGCGCTCCGCAAGCACCGTATCCGTGTCAACGGCCTCAACATCGGCTGGATGGATACGCCGGGCGAGCATGCGATCAAGAAGCGCGAGGGCCAGCCCGATAATTGGCTCGAGATCGCTGAGAAGAGCCAGCCCTTCGGCCGTCTGCTGAAGCCCAAGGATGCCGCCGTCCTCGCGGTCTATCTGCTGTCGGATGCCTCCGAGCTGGTCACCGGCTCGGTGATCGATGTCGACCAGAACGTCATGGGTGCCTACGACTGAGAACCGGCCTGCCGATCGGTTTCCTCGTTCTCTTCCTGCTGCTGGCGCTCGCCGGCGCGGCATGGCTCCTCAGCAGCCTCGATGCGGTTTCGATCGGCGTTCATGGCTGGATCGCGTTGATCCTGGGAGTTGTGTTCTCGTTGGGCGTCGGCGGCGGATTGATGGCGCTGGTGTTCATCTCCAGCCGACGCGGCCACGACGAGAAAGTGCACGAGGTCCGCCCGGACAATCAGGCCTGAGGAGGAGAGCGATGGGGCACCTGCCGATCGATCAGCAAGTCACCTGGGTCTATACCCACGATCTTCCGTCGACCGCGCGTTTCTATGGAGAGACCATCGGGCTCGAGCAGGTGCTCGATCAAGGCGGTTGTCGCATCTTCAAAGCCTCGGCGACGTCCTTCATCGGTGTCTGCCAAGTCAGACCCGGACGCTTCGTCGAGCCCAAGGGCGTCGTGATCACATTTGTCACCGATGCCGTCGATGAGTGGCACGCGGCGTTGAAGGCGAAAGGCGTCACCATTCTCGAGCCGCCGGCCTACCACCCGAATTTCGTCGTCTATTGCTTCTTCGCCGCCGATCCCAACGGCTACAAGCTCGAGTTCCAGCAATTCCGCTCGCCGGACTGGAAGAAGCCCTAAAAACAGTAGGCGAGAAAGGCTTCCCAGGCGATCTGGGGCCCGAAGCGGCTCCAAAGGCCGAGCGCGAGGACGAAGAGCCCGGCGAAGCCGGTTGCAAAAAGCGCGATGAGAGCCCGGGTCACGCCGGCGCCGGCTGGCGCACCAGCGGCCGATCGGCGATCGGCGCGTGCAGAATCGCCGCGGCGATGCCGAGCGCGACCGAGGCCCACCAGATTGGATCGTAGGAGCCGGTGGCGTCGAACACGCGCCCGCCCAGCCAGGCGCCGAGAAAGCTGCCGATCTGGTGCGAGAGGAACACAACGCCGAACAGCATGGACATGTAGGCGGGCCCGAAGATCTGGGCGACGAGGCCCGAGGTCAGCGGCACCGTGGAGAGCCACAGGAACCCAAGTGCTGCAGCGAAGGCGAGCACGCTGGCCTCGGAGACCTGGGCCATCATGAACAGGATGAATACCACCGATCGCATGAGATAGAGCAGCGACAGCGCGTATTTCTTGCGATAGCGCCCGCCAGCCCAGCCGGCGGCCAGCGTGCCGGCGATGTTGAAGAGGCCTATCAGCGACAGCGAGGCGGCGCCGAGCCAGGCCGGCAGCCCCTTGTCGGCGAGGAAGGCTGGCAGGTGCGTGGCGACGAAGGTCACCTGGAAGCCGCAGACGAAGAAGCCGGCGGTCAGGAGCCAGAAGCCGGAATGGGCTGAGGCCTCGTGGATCGCCTCGCCCAGGGTCTGCTGCGCCCCGGGCACGAGCTTGCGCTCACCGAGGCCATAGGCCAGCGGCACGATGGCGAAGCTCATCGCCGCGAGCGCCAGCAGCGCCGCCGACCATCCGAAGGAGGAAAGAAAGGCCTGCCCGATCGGCACGATGGCGAACTGGCCGAAGGAGCCGCCGGCGCCGACGATGCCGAGTGCGAGGCTGCGATGCTCCGGTGGAGCGGCGCGGCCGACCGCGCCCAGCACCACCGAAAAGCCGACGATGCCGAGCGCGACGCCGACGATGACGAGGCCGACCTGTACCAAGCCGACGCTCAGGCCCGAGGCGGTGAGCGCCAGGCCCGCCGCGTAGACGATGCCGCCGATCACGGTGACCCGGATTGGGCCGTGCTTGTCGGCCACGGCGCCGGCGATCGGGGCGACGAGGCCCCAGAGCAGGTTTTGCGCGGCGATGGCTATGGCGAAGGCCTCGCGGCCCATGCTGAGGTCGACGCTGATCGGCCCGAGGAAGAGGCCGAAGGCGGCGCGGATGCCCAAGGACAGCGTCATCGCCGTGGCGCCGCAGAGAATGATGATCCAGAGCTGCGGCGTCATGGCGATATCCTAGAGAAGGGTGACTTGGGCGCTGCCGAGGCCGTCGATCGAGATCTCGATATGCTGGCCGGCGCTCGCCCAATGCGGCAACGGCAGGCTGCCGGTCATGACGATCTGTCCGGGCTCGATGCGCTCGCCATGCGAGCCTAGGAGGTTGGCGAGCCAGACCAGCGATTCGAACGGATGGCCGAGCACATCGCTGCCCTTGCCGCGCTGGACCTCGACGCCGTTCGCGCGCGTAACGCCGACGGCGCTGGCGAGGTCGAGGCGCTGCCAGTCGCGCACCTCCGGCCCGAGAACGAAGCCCGCGTGGAAGAAGTCGTCGGCGATCAGCGTCGCGGGGCCCATCGCGGCGAAGTCGCCGCAGCGGTTGTCAACGATCTCAATCGCCGGATAAAGGGCGGCAATCGCGGCCTCGGCATCCTTCCGCGTAGTACCCTTGCCGAGCGGCTTGGCGAGGCGCACCGCTACCTCGCACTCGCAGCCGATCTTGAGATAACGCTTGGCGTCCACCTTGGCCGGCGAGGCGAGCTGGCTCGAGGCCAGCATGGCGCCGGCGCAAGGCCCCGGCACGTTGAGCAGCTTCTGCATCGCTGCCGTGGTGGCGCCGACCTTCCAGCCGACCAGAGCTCCGCGACCGGCTTTGGTCAGCTCCTCACGGACGAGCCGGGCGACAGCATAGCCCTCCTCGGCATCGGCGGGGCGCAGGGAGGCGGGGATATCCGCGAGGGAGGTGCCGGCGATCCGTCGGGAGGAGATCCAGCGCGCAGCCTCCGCGTGTTGGGCGGGAGTCATGAGCGAATGCTTCGCCCGGTTCGCCGGGTGTGTCAACCGCTGGGCCTGTGCTACGCACATGGCCGGAGGTCTCGCATGTCCGACACCGATATCCTCGATGCCGTCGACCGTTTTCTCGAGCGCGAGGTGCGCCCGCATGTGGCGCGGATGGAACATGACGATGTTTGGCCGGAGGCGATCGTCGAGGGGATGGCGACGCTCGGGCTTTTCGGCGCGACGATCTCGCCAGAGCACGGCGGTCTCGGTCTCTCGGCCGAAACCTATGCGCGCGTGGTCGAGCGGGTCGCGCGTGTGTGGATGTCACTCGCTGGCATCTTCAACTCGCACTTGATCGCCGCCGCTGCGGTCGAGCGCTTCGGCACCGAGGCGCAGAGACGTGCCTTCCTGCCGGATATGGCCTCAGGCGCCAAGCGCGGGGGCCTGGCGCTAACCGAGCCCGACTGCGGCACCGATCTCCAGGCGATCCGTATGCGCGCTCAACGCGACGGCAACCGGGGCTACGTACTGAACGGCACCAAGACCTGGATCTCGAACGGCCTGCATGGCCAGGTTTTCGCCGTGCTGGTCAAGACCGATCCCGCGGCTCATCCGGTCCATCGCGGCATGAGCCTGTTCCTCCTGGAGAAGGGCGAGGGCTTCGCCGCAGGACGCAAGTTCGAGAAGCTCGGCTACAAGGGCATCGATTCCGCCGAGCTGATCTTCGAGAACCACCGCGCCGGCGTCGATCGCCTGATCGGCGGCGTCGAGGGCAAGGGCCTGGCGCAGACGCTCGCGGCGCTGGAGCTCGGCCGCATCAACGTCGCCGCGCGCGGCGTCGGCGTCGCCCAGGCGGCGCTCGACGAGGCGATCCGCTACTCGCAGATCCGCAAGACCTTCGGCAAGCCGATCTGCGAGCATCAGGCGATCCAGCTCAAGCTCGCGGACATGGCGACGCGCACCGAGGCGGGGCGGCTGCTCACCGAGTCGGCGGCGCGCGCCTATGATCGCGGCGGCCGCACCTCGCTCGAGACCAGCATGGCCAAGCTCTTCGCCTCCGAGGCTGCCGTTGAGAACAGCCTGGATGCCATGCGCGTGCATGGCGGCTACGGCTATTCGAAGGAGTTCCCGGTCGAGCGCCTCTATCGCGATGCACCTTTGCTGGTGATCGGGGAGGGGACGAGCGAGGTGCAGAGGATGGTGATCGCGCGACAGTTGATTGAGCGCAATCCGGTGTAGGACCACGAGCGCTGCGATCACGCACTCGGCTCAAGCCGAGATCGCTTATGTGATCTCGGTACGCCTCACGCGCCGCCGCGGAGTCTTCCGAATCCGCGCCGGCGACCGAGCGTACCGAAATGCGCAGCAATTCGGCTTGAGCGAGGGTGCATCAACGGCGCGACCGTGGTCTTCCTTAGCGCCTCGCCTCAAGAGTCCTACGCGCGCGGGCCACCACCGGCGCATCTATCATCGTCCCGCCCACCTGCACCGCGCCTTGGCCCCGGCGCTCGGCTTCCTCGGCCGCGGCGACGATACGTTCAGCCTCGGCGGTTTCTTCCAGGGTCGGTGTGAAGGCCGCTTTCACCACCGGAACCTGATCCGGGTGGATGCACAGCTTGCCCTGGAAGCCCATGCGCCGCGCGCGCTCGCACGAGGCCTTGAGCGCATCGAGATCGCGGAATTCGGGTGAAGGCGAGTCGATCGGAGGCTCGCACCCGGCAAGCCGCGAGGCGAGCACGATCATCGCACGATAGGGAGCGAGCTCGGCCTCGTCCTTCCCCGGCACAAGGCCGAGATCGAGCGCGAGATCGAGGGCGCCGAAGGCAAGCCGGCGGATGCGCGGCGTCGCGCGCGCAATTTCCTCCACGGCCTTGAGCCCGCGCGCGGTCTCGATCATCGGCAGGAGGTCGGCCTTCGGCGCATAGGCCGCGACCTGGCCGACCTCGGCGGCGCTTTCGCACTTCGGAATGGCGATACCGTCGATGTTGGGCGGCAGCGCCGGCAGATCGGCGATGCCGTGATAGCTCGACAAGGCGTTGATGCGGACGAAGAGAAGCGTTCGTCGCGGAAGCGCGGCTGCGGCAGAGAGCGCATTGCGGGCAGCGCCCTTCTCGGCTTCCGCAACCGCGTCCTCGAGATCGAGGATGGCGGCGTCGGCCTCAGAGGCGAGCGCTTTTTCGACGCGGCGCGGATGATTGGCCGGCGCGAAAAGGAGGCTACGCACGCGCCGTCTCGGCGGCGGCGAGCGGCTGCCTTACCCGGCGGCTGAGCCAGACCAGGAGCAGAAGGCCGGGTATCGCGGCAAGCACGGTGAAGCCGAAGAAGGGCACCCATCCCAGGGTCTCGGCAAGCCAGCCGCCGGACGAGGAGAGCGTGGTCCGTGCCGTCGCCGCCAGCGATGAGAGGAGCGCGTACTGAGTCGCCGTATAGGAGACGCTGCACAGGCTCGAGAGATAGGCGACGAAGGCGGCAGAGCCCATGCCGCCGGTGATGTTCTCGGTCGCGATCGTCACCATCAGCATCGGCACGTCGTAACCCACTATGGCCTGGACCGCGAACATCAGATTCGACAGCGCCTGCAGGACGCCGCAGACCATGAGGCCTCGCAGAAGCCCCAAGCGGTAGGTAACGACGCCGCCGAGCGCGACGCCGACCAATGTGGAGATGACGCCGAATATCTTCGAGATGTTGGCGATCTCGATCTTGCTGAAGCCCATCGCGACATAGAACGGGCTCGACACCGTGCCGGCGAGCGCGTCTCCAAGCTTGTAGAGAACGACGAACACGAGGATCAGCGCCCAGTTGGGCCGCGTGACGAAATCGGCAAAGGGGGCGATGACGGCGTCCGTGATCCAACCGCCCATGCCGGGCCGAGCCGGCGCGATCGTATCGGCCGCGGCCGGCTCGCGTGTGAAGAGCACGGTCAGGATGCCGACCGCCATCAACGTGCCCATCGCCGCGTAGGTGACCTGCCAGCCGAAGAAGGTCGCCAGATAGAGCGCGCCGGCGCCGGCAGCGAGCATGCCGAAGCGGTATCCTACCTGGGTCGCGGCGGCCCCTGCCGCCTGCTCGCGGTCTTCCAGCAGCTCGACGCGATAGGCGTCGAGGACGATGTCCTGGCTAGCCGAAAGGAAGGCGACGGTGACGGCACCGAGCGCGGTCCACCATGGATCGATGCGCGGATCGGCGAGACCCAGCCCGACGATCGCAAGCCCCAGCAGCGCCTGGATGAGGACCGCCCAGCCGCGGCGGCGGCCGAGCAGGGGGGTCAGCACTGGCAGCGGCAGCCGGTCGATGAGCGGCGACCAGACGAACTTGAAGTTATAGGCGGTGCCGACAAGCGCGAAGAGACCGATCGCGGTCAGCGAGAGGCCTGCCTCAGCAAGCCAGACGCCGAGCGTGGCGCCGGTCAAGGCGAGCGGAAGGCCGCTCGAGAAGCCCATCAGCAGGATGGCGAGGAGCCGCGGCTCCCGGTAAATCGCGAGAGAACCGAGCCAGCCGGTCACGCGATGACTTCCGCAAGCAGCTCGGCGAGGCTCGCCTGCGGGCGCGGGCCGACATGGGAGATGACCTCGGCGGCGGCGATCGCGGCAATGTGGCCGGCGCGCTCAACGCCGAGCCCGTGAGTCACGCCGTAGAGGAAGCCCGCGGCGTAGAGGTCGCCGGCGCCGGTGGTATCGACCACGCGGGTTGGCATCGGCGGGATCGTGTGCCAGTTGTCGGTGTCGAAGACGATTGAGCCCTTCGCGCTACGGGTCAGCGCGCCGGTCTTGCCGAGCTTGCGGACCTCCTCGGCCGCATCCTCGAAGGTCGTGGTCCGGTAGAGCGTCTTGATCTCGGCTTCGTTGGCGAAAAGAATGTCGACGTGGTCCTGCACCAGATCGAGAAAGCTCTGATGGTGCCGTTCGACGCAGAAGGAGTCCGAAAGCGTGAGCGCGACCTTGCGCCCGTGGCGGTGGGCTAGCCGCGCGGCCTTGAGAAAAGCCTCCTTCGCCGCCGGCCGATCCCAGAGATAGCCCTCGAGGTAGAGCACCTGCCCCCCGCCGACGACCTCGGCGGTGACGTCGTCGGGGGTCAGCTCGACGCAGGCACCGAGATAGGTGTTCATCGTCCGGTGGCCGTCCGGCGTGATCAGGATGAAGGAGCGCGCGGTCGGCTCGCCGCCGACGAGGCGCGGCGTCTCGAAATGGATGCCGCCCGCCTTGAGGTCATGGGCGAAGATGTTGCCAAGCTGATCGTCGGCGACCTTGCCGATATAGGCGGCGGTGCCGCCGAGCGAGGCGATACCGGCGGCGGTGTTGGCAGCCGATCCGCCTGACTGCTGGATCGCCGGTCCGATTGCGTCATAGAGCGCCTTGGCACGCTCGGCGTCGATCAGCATCATCGAATCCTTGGCCATGCCGTGGCGGGCGAGGAAGGCGTCCTCGGCATGAGCCAGAACGTCGACGATGGCGTTGCCGATGCAAACGACGTCCCATCTCGAATCTGCCATGAGCCTGCTTCCCGGCGAATGAGCGAAGAGGCCCTCACTATGTTGCGAGCGGCCCCGTCCGTGCAACCGGCGCGGCTGGCTCACGGTATGGAATGCCGGTAGTCTCGGATTCAGCGCGGGAGGGTCCGCGGCTTCCGGAGACTCGCATATGGCAGTCATGACTCGATTCGCCCTGGCCGCTGTGGCCGCGGCCTTGATCGGCGCGGCCCCGGTCCTCGCCCATCACGGCTGGGGCAGCTACGACGCCTCCAGGCCCCTTACCATCACCGGCCCGATCAAGCACACGACCTATCAGTACCCGCATGTGCATGTGATGATCGACCACGACGGCAATACGTGGGAGATCACGCTGGCGCCGCCGTCGCGGATGGAAGCCCGTCGTGCCGTGCTCGCCGTCGTCAAGGAAGGCAACGTCATGGCGGCCTACGGCTACGCCAGCACCTCAAGGCCGCACGAGATGCGGGCCGAGCGCATCACCGTCGACGGCAAGACCTACGAGATGCGTTGATGGAGGGTCTGTTCCTCGCGCTTGAGCACTCCGGCCTCGGCGCGGCGATGCGGGAATCGTCGTTCCTCTACCCACTCGCCAACGTCCTGCATATCCTCGGCCTGGCCGGCTTCGCCGGCGCAATCGCGATCATGGATGCGCGGCTGCTCGGCGCCCTCGCTCAGATGTCGCTCGGACCGCTTGTCGCCCGTTGGCGCAAGGTCGCGATGATCGCTTTCGCCGTTCAGGTGGTGAGTGGCTTCATGTTGTTTTCGGCCGAGGCCTCGGCAATCGTCGAGAACCCGGTCTTCCGGCTCAAGGTGCTGCTGATCGCGATCGGCCTCGCCAATGTCGCAGTGTTCGAGCTGGTGACCAAGCAGGGGCTCGGCGACTCGGTGGACGGATCGCCGGCGCTCGCTGCCAAAGTCTCGGGCACGGTGTCGCTGCTTGCCTGGTTCGCGGTCGCCGCCGCCGGTCGCCTGATCGCCTATTTCTGATCTTCCGGTGCTCGGCGCCCTCGCTCTCGCCGCGGCTCAGCTCGGCGATCCCCCGTTCCGGCGGCTGATCCTCATCGGCATCGTCGCGTCGCTGCTGCTGCTGATCGGCCTCGCAGGCGCGGCCTCGTTCCTCCTTGCTTATGTTGTGCCGGCGAGCTGGGAGTGGGCGACCTTGCCGGTTGCCCTTTTCGGTGGTCTTGCCGGCTTGATTCTCGCCTGGCTGATGTTTCCGGCGGTCAGCGCCCTGGCCGCGGGCATCCTCGCGGAACGGCTCGCCCGGACGGTCGAGCGCCGGCACTATCCCGCGGCGCCCGAGGCGCGCGCGAGCGGCGCCGTCGAGGCGGCGGCCACGACATTGCGGCTGGCCCTTGCGGGACTTCTGCTCAACGCCCTGGCTCTACCGGTCTATCTTCTCGTGCCGGGCGTCAACCTGGTCCTATTCCTGGCGCTGAACGGTTATTTGGTCTCGCGAGAGTACTTCGAATCGGCGGCGGCGCGGCACTTTGCGCCGGAGGTCGTCGGCGCGCTTCGCCGACAGCGGCGTTTCGCGCTCTGGCTCGGCGGCGTGCTGCTGGCGGCCCTGCTGGTCCTGCCGGGACTTAACCTCTTCGTGCCCTACCTCGGTCTCGCCGCGATGGTTCATCTCGTCGAGCAAGAGCGCAATCGCCAAGCCGGAGGGTGATCTGGTTGAGCTGCCCCCGGATTTTTTGGACACCGATTTGTCCAACCGGAGGCATTCATGATGAAGTCGAGCATGAACCAAATCGAAACCAACGATGTGAATGATGATACCGAGGTCGGCAGGGTCGAGCGCAGTTCGTCCGGGCAGTCTCCTGGCCATGTGTTCCCTGGCCAGGGAACGACGC
>Ga0194132_10011403_pt1 | contig 11459 bp, 11 predicted proteins | sample TA2KigOf80mmetaG_FD_148612 | JGI IMG/M metagenome (GOLD analysis project Ga0194132, IMG submission 148612) | Freshwater microbial communities from Lake Tanganyika, Tanzania - TA2015054 Kigoma Offshore 80m | ecosystem: Environmental > Aquatic > Freshwater > Lake | place: Tanzania: Lake... | reverse complement strand
CTCCTCTGCCTGCTCCTGCCGGCCGCTTCCCTGGCCCAGTCCCCGCGCCAGGCTTTCTGGCGTTCGCTGCTGGTGCCCGGCTGGGGCCAGCACTACGCCGGGGGGGGCGGCCTGCGCTTTGCCGCCGCCGAGGTGGGGCTGTGGGCTGGATACCTGGGCCTGCGCGGCCTCGAAGGGGTGCGGCGGGAAAACTACCAAAGTTATGCCGCCCAGCACGCCGGGGCCCGGACCCAGGGCAAGGGCGCTGAGTTCTTCGACGACCTGGGATTTTATGAGAGCCGGCTGCAGCACGACCAGTACGCCCTGTACGACGAGGGGCCCCTGGCCCAACCCTACCCCGCCACCCCCGAGTACGCCTGGGAATGGGACAGCGAGGCATCGCGCCAGCAGTACCGCCGCCTGCGCAACACCAGCGCCAGCGCCGGCCGCCAGGCCCTGTACACCACCGGGTTGGTGGTGATCAACCGGGTGGTCGCCGCGGTCCACGCCGCGCGCCTGGCCCGGGGGAAGGAGGCCGGCGCCCTGCCGGTGGGGTTGGAGGTGGACCCCTGGCGGGGCCGCATCGCCCTGTGGCGGTCGCTGTGGTAGCCCTGCTGGCCTGCCTGCTGCTGGCCCTGCCGGCCTGGGGCCAGCCCCGCTGCGCCACCCCGCACCTCAAGAGCCTGTCCCTGCCCCGCCCCCTGCCCGCGGCCAAACCCATCCAGCAACCGACCCAGATCGGGGTGGGGACCCAGCTCGATTTCTACTCCAGCTTCGACTTCCGCTTTGTGCCGGCCACCTGCCGTCTGGTGGGCGAGCACTCCTATATCTTCGTCGAGGACAGCCAGTGGACCGGGCAGGGCGGGGGGGTGACCCAGGCCGCGGTGGATTCGCTGGGGGCGCTCTTTGAAGAGCGCAGCCCGGCCGATCCTGGGCGGGGGATCTACGACCTGGTGGTGGAGACCTTCGGCGAGCCGGCCGACGTGGACGGGGACCCGCGCATCTTCATCCTGATCTTCGACATCCCCGGCGACGAGGGGTTCGTCGGATACTTCGACTCGGCGGTGGCCGAATTACCCCTGCCCGAGTACCGCCGCGACACCCTCTACCTGGACGCCCTCTACCTGGTCGGGCAGCCCTACCTGGCGCGGGGCACCCTGGCCCACGAGTTCCAGCACCTCATCCACTGGGGCCACGACGAGGACGAGGACACCTGGGTGGACGAGGGCCTGGCCGGTTACGCCGAGGAGGTGGCCGGGTACCCGGAGGCGGATGCGGACGCGGTGCCGGCCTTTCTGCGCAGCCCGGGGGTGGGGCTGCTCTGGCCGGCTTCCAGCCTGGATGTGCAGCCCCAACACTACGGGGGCACCTATCTTTTCATGTCCTCCCTGGCCCAGCGCCAGGGCAGGGGGTTCATCCGGCAGTTGGTGGCCCAGCCGGGCAACGGCACCTTTGGGGTGGACGCGGCCTTTGAGAGCCAGGGGGTGGAGGGGGATTTTCTCTCGGCCTGGGGCGAGTGGGTGGTGGGCAACTACATCGCCGATGACCAGCGCGGGTACCGGGCACTCAAGGGCCGGCGGGCGCGGGTGCAGCCCCTGCGGGATCTGCCCCTGGACCAGATCGAAGGGCAGGTGGGGGGCAGGTGGGGGGCGCAGTACATCTCCCTGCCGGTGGCAGGCAATCTCGCCCTTGAGATCAGCACCGCCAGCCCCTTCCAGTTCTGGGCCTGCGCCTGGCAGGGCGGCCGGGCCGCGGTGCAGGAGGTGGGACTGGACGCCCAGGGGCAGGGCAGCCTGGAGGCCGAGGGGGTGGACAGCCTGGTGGTGATCGCCGGCCGCATTGGGGCCCAGGGGCGGTCCTACCTGGTCTCGGCGGATTTCTTCATCCCCACCCTGGTTGGGGAGGAGGTTGCCCTGCCGGGGGCGCTGGCGCTGGGGGCGGCCTTCCCGAATCCCTTCAATGGCAGCGCCCAGATCCCCTTTGCCCTGCCCGAGGCGGCCGAGATGGAGCTGGCGGTGTACAATGGCCTGGGCCAGCGGCTGCGCCTCCTGCGCTTTGGACCACTGGGGGCAGGGGCGCATCTGGCGGCCTGGGATGGCCGCGACGAGGCCGGCGCACCGGCGGGCAGCGGCACCTACACGGTGGTATTGCAGTCCGGCCAGGCGCGCCTGAGCCGGCGGCTGAGTCTGATCAAATAGGAGGGAGCGATGTACAAGCTGGAGGGAAAAGTGGCGCTGGTAACCGGGGCCGGCGGGGAGAAGGGCATCGGCCGGGCCATTGCCGCGCGGCTGGCCGCCGAAGGGGCGGACCTGGTGATCAACGACGTGGCGGAGAATCCCTATCCGGGCAACCCCAGCGGCTGGCAGGGCCTGCCCTCGCTGGTCAGGGAGATCGAAGGGCTGGGCCGGCAGGCGCTGATTGCGGTGGCCGACGTCAGCAATGGCGCCCAGGTGGAGGGGATGGTGCAGCGGGGGGTGGAGCGCTTCGGGCACCTCGACATCCTGGTGGCCAACGCCGGCTCGCGGCCCGGCAAGGACCGGGTGCCCATCGTGGACCTGGAGGAGGAGGCGTGGGATCTGGTGCAGCGGATCAATGCCAAGGGGGCCTTCCTCTGCTGCAAGGCCGCGGCCCGCCAGATGATCAGGCAGGGGAAGGGGGGGAAGATCATCACCCTCTCGTCGAGCGCCGGCAAGGTTGGCATGGCCCGCTTTGGCGCGTATTGCGCCTCCAAGTTCGCGGTGATCGGCCTGACCCAGAGCCTGGCCCTGGAATTGGCCCCCCACCGCATCAACGTCAACGCCATCTGCCCGGACACGGTGGACACCGAGCGCACCGGGTACATCGCCGCCATCCTGGCCCCCGAGGGGACCAAGGGGGAGGAGTACCACAAGGAGATGGTGCGACAGAAGGCGGCGGCCATCCCGCTGGGGCGGGTGCCTACCACCGAGGACATCGCCAGGACCGCGGCCTTTCTGGCGTCGGGCGAGTCTGACTTTCTGACCGGGCTGTCGGTCAGCGTGTCGGGCGGGTTGGTGATGCACTAGCGATCAGTCCAACGCCACCCTGTAGCGATAGTAATCGGCGAGCATCCAGTCCTTGGCGCTGCGTTCGGCGTAGCGGGTGAGGTACACGACCAGGTCGCCGGTCTGGCGGTCCACGTAGAAGCGGAAGTTGGACATCTGCACCTGGGCCGGCTCCCCGAATTGGCGCTGGCCCACCACGGTGAGGGTGTCCCGTATGAGGGCGAAGGGCTCCTCCTGCACCTGGGCCACGACCAGGGGCACGCGCGGGTAGTTGCCCTTGGGGCGCTCGCCCTGGATGCACAGGTTGCCCAGCCAGTAGAGCTTGCCGGTTTTGGGCGAGCGAAAGAGGGCCGAGCCGGTGGCGCTGGATTCGAGAGGCTCGCCCTTGTCGCAGGGCAGGGGTGCGGGGGTGGACCAGGTGCGGGCCCCGTCCTCGGAGAAGCTGAGCCACTTGTACCCGGGCCGCTCGGGGTACATGCTGTTGTCCCCCCGGCAGATCATGGCGAGGCGGCCGTCACTTAGCTCGGCCAGGGTGTTTTCGTTGAGACCGCGCGAGGTCTTTTCGAGGTCCACCGGCACTGGGTTGCCCACCTGCCAGCGCAACTCCCCATCCGCCCCGTATTCCCCGATCACGGTCAGCGATTCGTCTGCCGTGGCCCAGCAGCCCTGGTAGTGGATGGGTTTGCCCTGCTCGTCGAGCAGGGGGCGCATGGCCGGGAAGAGCAGGGCGCCCTTGCTGGTTTTGAGGGGGAAGGAGAAGCTCATGGCCAGGTACCGGCCAGGGGTGAGGTCGAGGTGCTGGCGGGGGGTCCAGGTGCCAGAGACCGGGTCGTAGGTGGTGTGGATGAGCTTGATGGTGCTGTCGGTGTCGAGCTTGTCGTCGGGGTAGAGGTTCTCGTCGACCAGCACGATCAGCTTGCCGGTGTCCGCGTCGAAGAGGGCGGCCGGCTCGGCGTAGCGCAGCCGGCCCCCTGGGACGGGCCGGCCCTGGAGCCAGGGCTGGGGCGGGGTCCAGGTGTGGCCGTTGTCCCTGCTGAGGCTCAACTCAAAGTCGTCGTACCCGTCGGAGTAGTCCTCGTACCCGGTGCAGAGCATCAGGTGGGGGTCGCGGGCGTGGAGGTAGCTGAGAAAGCCGCTGATCACGGGCCGGCCCTTGACGTGGGTGCGGAAACGTTCGGCGCTGAGCAGTTTCATCGGGGTCTCCTTGGGTGGGGATGGTGCTGATAATGGGGCTGCGCGCCGAGCGCGTCAACAGTAGTGGCGTCGGGGCTTGACCCACTCCGGGTTTTCCCAAGGCGCGGACTTGTGCCCTTCCCCACCGCCACTCCCCCGCAACGCCCCATACGTTGGGGTACTGCGCCCGTGGTCGCTCATCGCTCCGCTCTCCCCTCATCCCCACCCGCGTCCTTGCCTACCCAACTGCTCCTTGAACAAGGAATCCCCCCGCCTGCCGCTGCGCTAACCCTCGCGGCCCACCCCACTGGGGCCAATCCCCGCCGCTGGCAGTTTGTCGATCAGGTCTCCCCTCGCTTCTTCCAAGTTGACACCAGATCGGCGAGGCAGCTTTATATACGGGGCCGCAGAGGAGGATAGGCATGGCACGCAATCTCACCCCGGATGAACGGGTCGCTTTCGATACCCAAGGGTATGTGATCCTCCGTCAGGCGTTCAGCGCCCAGAGAGTGGAGGCATTGCGTACAGGGGTCGAGAGGCTGGTGGCGCGGGCTCGGGCCGGCCAGGTCGAGTTGCGCTGGATCGACCAGGAGCGGGGCTTCCCCGAGCGGATCAGCCATCTGCTGCATCCCGACAAGTTCGACCCGGCCTACGCCGAGTGGCTCGACCAGGATCTGGCCCCGCACCTCGAAGCCCTGGTCGGGCCGGTGCGCCACAGCCTCTTCGGCATGCTGGCCGGCGGCGGGGGAAAGCCCTACCTCCAGGCCTGGCACCGCGACCTGGGCAAACCGGGGGATGCGGACGAAGCCGGTTTCCTGCAGCGTTTCCACGGCCGTTCGGTGCAGTTCAACGCGCCGCTGCAGCAGGGTGATCACTTCCTCAACATCGTGCCGGCCAGCCATCTGCGCGCCTCCACCACCGCCGAGATCGAGGCTTCAAAGGCCGGCGAGAGGGCGCAGATGCCCGAGGCCCTGGTGGTCGAGGTGGAGCCGGGCGACATCGTCTACTACAACGCCAACCTCTGGCACCGGGGCTGGAACCCGGAGGGGGCGCTGCGCTGGAGCCTGCACTGCGCCTTCTGGCAGGAACAGTATCCGGTGATGCAGCACGAACACGGGCAACGCGAGGGGCTCCTGGTCCCCGGCCACCTGGAACGCTTCCCCGGCCGGGCGCGGCAGGTGGTGCAGCGTTACCTCGACCGTTATCCCGAAGGCCCGGCCCCCAGTTACCCGGAGGTCTTTGAGTGAGGAAGGAGAAGCGATGAGCCAGATCCGCGCCTCTTTTGAGGAAAACGGCTACTACCTGGCCAAACAGGTCTACACCCCGGCCGAGGTGGCCGAGCTGGAGGCCGACTTCGACCGCATCGTCGCCCAGTTGCTCGAAGGCGGTGAACGGGTCAACGCCCGCTGGGGCAGCCCGCTGACCAAAGGGGTCGAGGCCGAGGACTCGGTGGTCCTCCACACCCACAATGTCCAGTGCTACTCGGCGGTATGGCTGCGGGCCTTGCAGCAGGAGCGCTTCCTGGCGGTCGCGCAGGCCATCCTCGGGCCCGATGTCATCCTGCACCACACCAAGCTCTTCCAGAAACCGCCCGAGAAGGGCGCGGCCTTTCCCGTGCACCAGGACTGGCAGTACTTCCCAACGGTGAAGGATTCGATGCTCGCCGGCATCATCCACGTCTCGGCGGCCACCGACCAGATGGGCTGCGTGCGGGTCTACCCAGGCTCGCACCGCCTGGGCCGGCAACAGGGGATGATGGGGGGCGGCCAGAACGCGGAACTGACCGGGAAGTATCCCCTCTCCGGGGCGACGGTGGTGGAGGCAGAACCGGGCGACGTCTTCTTTTTCCACTACTTCACCCTGCACGGCTCCATGCCCAATACCTCGCAGGCCCTGCGCAAGACCGTGCTGGCCCAGCTCCACGCCGGCGACGACGAGGTGGAGGCGGGCAATACCCACACCAATCTGCGCCTGACCCTGAGCGGCTGGAACCACCGCGCCACCCGCGGGAGTGCCGGCGGGGTGCAGGGCGGATGAACTACTGGCTGATCAAGTCCGACCCCGAGACCTATTCCTTTGCGGATCTGCAGCGCGAGCGGCAGACGGCTTGGGACGGGGTGCGGAATTTCCAGGCCCGCAACAACCTGGCAGCCATGCGGGCGGGGGATCTGTGTCTGGTGTACCATTCCCAGGCCAACCCTGGGGTGGTCGGCACCGCCGAGGTGGTGCGGGCTGCGTACCCGGACCCCAAGTCCGACGACCCGCGCTGGGTCAACGTGGACGTGCGGGCTGGCAAAGCCCTGACGCGGTCCGTGTCGCTGGGGGAACTCAGGAAACATCCACTGCTCTCGCAGATGGGGGTGGTGCGTCAGGGGCGGCTGAGCGTATCGCCGGTCACTGCGGCGGAGTGGGAGGCAGTGATGGAATTGGCCGGCGAGCCCCCGCGCTGAAGAAGGAGCCTTGCGATGTCCAAGCTGGCGATCGATGGCGGCAAGCCGGTGCATCCCCGCCCCTGGCGCACGGGCAGCTTTCACTTTGCCGAGGAGCTGGCGGCCCTGGAGGAGCTGCTCTCCGGCCCTGCCCTGCCCCTGGCCCGGGGCCGGGCGGTGATGGCCTACCGCCGGGAATTGCAGGACCTCTACGGGGTGAAGTACGCAGTGCCCACCAGCTCGGGCAGCGCCGCCATCCATGTGGGGCTCTTTGCCGCCGGGGTGGGGGCCGGGGACGAGGTGATCGTCAGTCCGCTGACCGACTACGGCAGCATCATGGGCATCTTTCAGCTCAACGCCATCCCGGTTTTCGCCGACGTGCAGCCAGGCGGCTTGCTGATGGATCCCAAGTCGGTGGCCGAGAAGATCACCGCCCGCACCCGGGTGATCATGCCGGTGCACAACGGGGGGTACGCGGTGGACATGGGGGCGATCATGAAGCTGGCCCGCCGGCACAAGCTGGTCGTGCTGGAGGACTGCGCCCAATCCCACCTGGCCTCGCTCAAGGGCAGGTACCTGGGCACCTTTGGCCACCTGGGAGCCTGGAGCACCAACGAGAGCAAGCACATGAAATCGGGCGAGGGCGGTTTCCTGCTGACCAATGACCGCCGCATGGCCGAACTGGCCGACCTCTTCTCGGACAAGTGTTATCCCCGCTTTCCCGGCGCCCCGCCCACGCCGGCCTTCCCGGCGCTGAATGTCCGCCTCAGCGATGTCAACGCTGCCCTGGCCCGGGTGCAGCTGCGCCGCTTGCCCAAATGGACGGCCCAGCGCCAGGCTTTTGGCGAGGCTTTTTGCGAGGGGATTGCCGAGGTGCCTGGCATCGCGCCCCAGCCCCAGCCCAGGGGGGCGCGGCCCAGCTTCTGGTGGGCGCTCTTTGTCGTCGATCCAGAAATCCTGGGGGTGAAAGCGGACCGATTCTGCGCCATGCTCAAGGCCGAGGGCATTCCCTGCGGGGCTGGCCCGCAGCGCTATGTGCCCGGCTGGGAGGTCTTTCGCACCCTCAACCGCAACCCCGGCGCCTTCCGCGCCTACCGGCCGGGCCGGCTCAAGAAGGGATGCTATCCACTGGACGTGGCTCCCAATGCCCTGAGCGCCCACGAAAGGCTGGCGGTCGTCAACCTGACCCAGCACAACACCCCGGCCGAGGCGCGGGCAGCCGCCAAAGCAGTGCGCAAGGTGGCCGGGGCCCTGCTGGGCCAGAAACGCTGAGAGAGGACGAGATGAGCACCAGCCAAGAGACCATGCAAGCCGCCCGCACGCAGTTTCAGCGCGACGGGTACTGCGTCGCCCCGCCCCTGATCGAGCCCGAATTGCTGGCCCGGGTGATCCCGCGCATGGACGCGGTGATGCAGGGGGAGTACGAGACCGGGGCGACACCCTTTGCCCTGTGGAAGCCGGGGGACAGCCCCACCAAGATCCGCAAGATCGACCAGTCCCACCTCTCCGACCGCACCATCCGCCAGTTGGTCACCCACCCCGAGGTGGGCCGCTGGGCCGCCATGATCACGGGCGCCCGGCGCATCCAGGTCTGGGCGGTGCAGATGCTGTACAAGCCCCCCGGGGGCGACGAGGCCGGCAATATCGGCTGGCACCAGGACCGGCAGTACTGGAGCTACTGGCAGGAGGGCAGCGAGGTCTTCACCGCCTGGGTGGCTGTCAGTGAGGTGGGCGCGGATTCGGGACCCATGTGCTTTGTGCCCGGCTCCTACCACTGGGGTTTTTTGGGGAGGGGGGATTTCTTCGGCACCGACCACGCTGCCCAGCGGAGCGGGATCCCGGTGCCGGCGGGTCAGACCTGGCGCGAGGTGCCGGCGCTGATGGCACCGGGGGCGGTGAGCTTCCACCACGCCCTCACCTACCACGGCAGCGGCCCCAACGGCTCTGCCCAGCCGCGCCGCAGCTTTGCCCTGCACATGCGCACCGAAAACGCCCGCCCTGTCCCCGGGGCCACGGACTACTACGTCTCCCACCTCGATGACCTGGAGGTGTGCCCGGTGATCTACGAGGAGAAGTAGAGCCTGGCCAGTTTGACAGCCGGCGGGGAAAGTAGCACCGTACCTTTTGTAGCCCTTCCTACCCTGTTCCGTCCTCTCAGAAAGGAATCCGCATGGCCAAGGTAGTGTTCATCGGCGCCGGCAGTTTCGGCTTCACCCGCGGCCTGGTCCGCGATCTGCTCACCTTCCCCCGCCTGGCCGACGCCGAGATCGCGCTGGTGGATATCAACAAGCAGCGCCTCGACTTTGCCCGCCGCGCCTGCCAGAAGATCATCGACCAGGGAAAGTATCCGGCCAAGCTGGTATGCGCCAGCGACCGGCGCCAGGTGCTCGAAGGGGCCGACGCGGTGATGGTCACCATCCTCTGCGGCAGCACTCGGGTCTGGCAGCACGACATCCTCATCCCCAAGCAGTACGGGGTGGACACCAATGTGGGCGACACCCGCGGTCCCAGCGGCATCTTCCGCGCCCTGCGCACCATCCCTGAGATGCTGGCCATCGCCAGGGACATGGAGGAACTCTGCCCCAAGGCGATCATGCTCAACTACACCAACCCCATGGCCATGCTCTGCCACGCGATGCAGCGGGAGACCCGGGTGGTCAGCACCGGGCTGTGCCACAGCGTGCAGGGCACCTCGGCGATGCTGGCCGGCTGGGCCGGGGTCAGGCCAGAGGCGGTGGACTACGTCTGCGCCGGCATCAACCACATGGCCTGGTTCACTAAGTTCGAGCACAAAGGCAAGGACCTGTACCCCCGCCTGCGCAAGCGGGTGGCCACCGACCCGGAGATCTACAATCATGAGCAGGTGCGCAACGAGATGTTCCTGGCCCTCGACTACTACGTCACCGAGTCCTCGGGCCACAACTCGGAATACAACTGGTGGTTCCGCAAGCGCCCGGACCTGATCCGCCAGCACTGCACCAAGGGCACGGGCTGGAACCCCGGCCACTACGCCTACATCCTCAAGGAGTACCAGAAGCGCGAGAAGAGTTGGCGGCAGCAGGTGAAGGCGTGGCTGGCCAGCGAGTCGCCCATCTCCCTGAAGCGCGGCCACGAGTACGCCGCGTACATCACCAACGCCTGGGTGGGGGGCGAGCCGTACAAATTCAACGGCAACGTGCCCAACGACCGCCTCATCGACAACCTGCCCCAGGGGGCCTGCGTCGAGGTGCCGGTGCTGGCCACCCGCAACCTGTTGGAGCCGATCCGGGTGGGGGCCCTGCCGCCCCAGTGCGCCATGCTCACCGGCCTGAGCGCCCAGATCGAGATGATGGCGGTGGAGGGCTGCCTCAGCGGCGACCCGCGCCTCATCTACCAGGCCGTGGCCCACGACCCGCTGACCGCCGCGGTGCTCTCGCTGGGGGAGATCAGACAGATGGTGCGCCAGATGCTCCGCCAGAACCAGGCGTACCTGCCCAACTTCAGGCGCATCGACTTCTGAGGCGGCAGTGGGCGAGACCCTGCAGGAGATCGGCGTCCGGCTGGGGCGGGAGACGACCGAGGCGTACCGGGCCAGTCCCTTCGGCCTATTCTCGCGGGACTACCCGTACGGCAACGACCACACCTTTCCCCACCTAACCCAGATGCTGGAGGCCAAACAGGTGCCGCTGGAGCGGGAACTAGGGAAAGTATTGCCCGAGCTGGCGCGCCGTCTGGGCTAGGCGGCGAGGGTCGCCTCCACCTGTGGGGGCGGCAGGTCGGCGGGGGCCTGGCCGGCGAACTGGGCCTCGGCCTGGTCGAGGAAGTCGCCGGCAGTGGCAAAGAAATCGGCGATACCCTCGTGCAGGAATTCGCCCATCGCCGCCATCCCCTCCTCATCCAACCCCAATTGCCCCTTCATCTCCTGCAGGAAGGCGTCCACGCCGCCGTGCAAGGTGTCTTCGGTCTGGGCGAGGAGATCGTCCACCTGGTTGAAGAAGGCTTGGGCGTCGCCGGCGGAGTGCACGCTGAGGGTCCTGGAGAGGTCGAGGTACTTGCTCAGCACGCCATCGCTCTGGCCGGACAGGGTCTGGGACTGGCGCGAGAACTGGTGCAGGAAAGAGACCTTCATCGAGAAGTCCATCAAGAAGGCCCGGCCGACGCTGCGGCTGGTCTGGCGCAGCTTCTCGCCGGTGGCTGGGCTGAGCTGGCCGGCCAGGTTGTTGGTGTGCTGGGCGAAGGTGCGGACCTGGAAACTACGCACCTCCGCGAAGGCGCTGGCGATCACCGCCCGCCGGCTGCCCGGTTCGGGGGTGCCGGAGAAGCGCATCGGCGTCGGCTCGGGGGCCGGGGCCTCGGGGGGCGGCAACTGGGGGCCGGGCAGGGTGGTGTCCACCTCCCCCGCCGAGGCGGCGAAGGAGAAATCCATGCCAAGCTGGTAGCGGTAGAAGAAGGACTCCAGCACCTGCGGGAAAGCGGCGATCTTGGGCACTGCCTCTTCGGCCAGTTCCTTCACCTCGGGCGCCGGCGCAGCCTCGGGGGCCACGGCGGCCGGAGCGGCGTTGACCTCGGTGTTCCCCTGCCGGCTGAGGCTGCCGCTCAGCACCGGGGGAGGAGGGGGAAAGGGTGTGCTCTGGGTATCGATCATGGTTGAGATTCGCTCGTTGTTATGCGGGCCTTCATTAGAGTTTTCGGCAAATAGAAAGGCCAACTTTAACCACGGGGGAGAGGCGGGCGCCGGGCCAAAAATGTCAACCCGGCAGGCGCAGCCGGCCGGCCTGGCGCAACTGGTCGCGGCAGTCGAGGTCGCGGTAGTGGTCGCCGAGGAGCCGGCCGGTGCAGGGGTGGGGCAGATCCGGGGCCAGGTCGCACAAGGGGG